>WNGD01005744.1_pt1 | contig 11985 bp, 15 predicted proteins | sample 5400671 | NCBI WGS metagenome assembly WNGD01 (sample SAMN13153369, study PRJNA577476) | soil metagenome | isolation source: 40 cm soil or saprolite under grassland replicate 2 | place: USA:California | collected 2016-06-15
CGCGAGACGATTCGGCAAGGGCGGCGCCGGCATGATACGGGGCCATCGGCCAAATAAAGCCCGGCCAATGACCTGGCTCCTCCCATACTCCGGTCTTTGTTCAAAGCAAGGCGATTTTTATCAGACCAGAGACTCATCCAAAGTCAGATTTGTTCCCCGGCAAGACCCGCCTTCGCCAGGGCCGGTTTGGCGTCGCTGAGGATGATCGCCGCGGCCACCAGACCGATGGCGCCGCACGTCAACCACAGCACTGCCGGACCGAGCTCGAGCAATCTCATTCCGAGACCCGGCCCCACGATCAGCGCGCAGGCCCACACCAGCGAGTAGGCGCCCATGTAACGTCCGCGCATCCGTGTCGGCGCCAGGTCCGCCACGTAAGCCGCTGACACCGGCATGGTCAGCATTTCGCCGAAGGTGATGATTACCATGCAAACCATCAGCCCCGGCACGGTGTGCGCAATCGCGTTCAGCGCGAACCCGGCCGCCACCGCCAGATAACCGGCCGCCATCACGCGCCGCGCGGGAAATCGCCGTGTGATCGAAGTCAAGGGCAGTTCGCACAGCACGACCAGCACTCCGTTAAGCGAAATGATAGCTCCATAGGTCGCCGCCGAGAATCCAAGGCGCGTGACATGCAGGCCGAACGTCGATAACAACTGGAAAAAAACCAGGCCGACGGCAAACGCCGAAAAGAGCACCTGCTGAAATTTGCGGTCGCGGCCCAGGACTTTCAACGCGTCGGTCCAGCGGCACTCGGTCGATGGACTGCGCGCGCCGCCAGGCAACGCAAAGAACGCAACCACTCCGAACAGCGCCGACGTGACCGCGTCGCCGACGAACAGCCAGAACAAGGAACGTTCGGCCAGAAAGCCCGCGGTGGCCGGACCGAAAGCCCAGCCCGCGTTGAAGGCCATGCGAAAGGCGGAGAAGGCCACCACCCGCTGGCCGGCCGGAACGAGGTCGGCCAGCAGCGCGCTGCTGGCCGGGCGATAGAGTTCCGCCGCCAGACCGGCCAGGCCGGTCAGCAGGACGATCGCGGGCAGGCCGCGCGCCTGGGACAGCAGCATCATCGCGGCCGCCGAAGAAAACATCGAAAGCGCGATGGTTTTCCGACGGCCGATGGTGTCGGCCAGATGTCCGCCCAGCGCGGACGCCAGCAAGGTGCCGACGCCGTACGCCCCGATGGCGAGTCCGGCGTCGGAAGGCGAGTAACCCTGTCGCGTCAGGATGATGGCCAGGTAGGGCAGGACGAAAGTTCCGAATTTGTTCAGGAACGTGCCGAAGAACAGAATCCAGGCCGGGCGCGGCAGCGCGCGCAGGCTGGCCCGCAGGGTTGGATGGGTTGGGTTCATGGGAAATAAAAAACCCTGCTCACCTTTCGGCAAGCAGGGTTGGAAATTCTCTGTTTAATCAGTTAGATGGGTTCCTCCTGCTTGCCGGTTTGATCATACTTCGGCGCGGCGTGCCGGGACATGAGCTGGGAACGCGGAACGGCGACGCCCACGCTAATTCGCGGAGAAATCAAATTGACGGTAACAAGCGTTGCCATTGACGCGGGCGACAATGAACAAAACCTGGCTCGCTGTCAAGGAGGAACGGATCGCTCCAGGGCGCGAGGGGCAGGGTCTTTCCGTTCGTGAGAGGAAGTGCTTGAAGTTGAGGGTTGAAAAATTCTGCTAGACACGGAAGGGGATTTTTGCTGTGCTAGGGTCGGATGAAAACACAATCTGGTCCGGTGCACTCCGAGCCCACTGGTTGCTCGATGGTTATTCGCGTCCCTTCAGCGGAGGAACTGCGGTGGTTTGATGGATTATTGGCCGATCACCATTATCTGGGCGCAGGCCGCGCGGTAGGCGATTACCTGCGCCAAGTGGTCGATCTGGATGGAAAGGCGGTGGCTCTGTTGGTCTGGGGACCGGCCTGCTACGCGCTCAAAGACCGGGATTTGTGGATTTCCTGGAGCGCCTCCCAACGCCTGGAGCGATTGAAGCTCATTGTGCAGAACCGCCGGTTCCTGCTGTTGGTCCCAAAAGGCGAGTCACCCAACCTGGCCTCTCAAGTCATGGGCGCGGCTCTGCGCGTCTTGCCCGAGCAGTGGCGCCAACACTTCGGCTATCGACCGCTACTGGCGGAAAGTTTCACCGATCCCGAAGCCTATGCGGGCACCTGCTACAAGGCCAGCAACTGGGAGGCGGTGGGCTACAGCGCCGGCTACAGCCGGCACCGAGCCGACTTTTACATCCCCAACGAGCGTCCCAAGCGGCTGTGGTTGCGCCCGCTGGTGGCTGAGGCTAGGCAGTTGCTGCGCTCGGCTCAATTGGCTGAAGAGTACCGGGCCGGACTGGTCGCTGCACCGTCGGGAACGGTGCCGGTCAATGCCGAGCAACTGGGTTCGCTCTTGGAGGTGTTTCGCAAAGGGCCCGAGCCGCGTGATTCGAACACGCGCTATCGCATCGGCCCGGTGTTGACGATCATTGCGATGGCCTTGTTGGCAGGGCGACGGGAGATTGCTGAGATGGCCCGCTTTGCCAGGACGCTGCGTCAGCCCCAACGCCGCCGTCTGGGGCTGCCGCTCAAGAAAGGCACTCGTGCCTTCTATGAGGTTCCGGGCTACGGGGTGTTCTATCAGGTGCTGACTCGCATGGATCCGGAAGCCTTCGCCGCCCGGCTCAATGATTGGCTCCAAAGCCGTGCCGGCACGCTGCCCCAGGCGCTGGCGATGGACGGTAAAATGATTCGCGATCACATCGGACTGCTGAGCTTGGCTCAACACGAGGATGGCGCGCCCCAAGCGGTGGCCCTTTACGATCAGAAGGAAGGCACCCCGCGTTGCGAACAGACCGCCGCTGCCACGCTGCTGGCAAAACTACCGGCCTTGGACGGCAAGATCATCACGGCCGATCCCTTGCACTGCCAGCGCCAGCACGCACGGACGATCGTGGAGAAGGGCGGTGATTATCTGCTCCAGATCAAAGGCAATCAGCCCAGGCTGCTCAAACAGGCCCAGGGATTGGATGGGTTGAAGGACACCCCCTTTTTACCCACGCCCAGTCCGGCCACGGGCGCGTCGAAATCCGCCGCCTGCATGCCTTCGACATCGAGCCCCTCAAAGCCGACTTCCCCTTTGCCAGAGCATTGATCATTCTGCGCAGCGAACGAACGCTTAAAAAGACCGGCGCCAACAGCACCGAGTCCCGCTATTACTTATCCAGCGCGCTGGCCCAACAGTATCGGCCCCAGCAGTGGCTGGATTTGATCCGTGGACACTGGGCCGGGGTTGAAGTCCGCAATCACTGGAGACGCGATGCCTTGATGGGAGAAGATCGCTCGCGCTCTCGCAACGCCAATCTGCTGGCCAATCTGGCCCTCATTCGCAATGCGCTTCTGGCGATCATGCCCGAGCACCTCAACGCACGTACTCTGCCCGAGTTGTGCGAGAACCTGCACTCCAGACCGTCCCGCTGCTATGCAATCCTCCGCCAATCATGACTTCAAAACGAAAGACCCTGTCGGCCAAGCGCGACGATTTCGGCCACCGCCGAATCCGCTTCTTTTTGGTTTGAGTGTATTTCGGCCCAAGCCGCGGCTTCCGCCTGTGATAATGGCTGTCTTCTGGCTCATGTTTTCGGGTGATTTGCTTGTCATATGAAGGCGCGCCTGAAGTCACATTCGGATCACGCCAACCATTGGTATTATGGTCAATTCGTGTCACCGAGCGTGGGTGATGAAATGAATTCCCAGCACCAGAGGAATATACCAGTCGGGACGCTGACAAACTTGGGCAAGTAGCCGAAACCTTTGCACAGACCACGCGACGTGTTGTATTCGCCGCCGCCTTCCAAGACTTGGAAATTGCGGGCGGTGCGGATGCGGCCTTCGCCGGGGTCAAGGCGCAGCATGCGCTCCGATGGCGGAGTAACTTCGGTGGATGTTAATGCACTCATGATTTTCATGTTTCATTGATGTTGTTTTTCTGGTCGCGCAGCGACAGGTGTGCGCGATGAAAACCTAAAGGCAAGGCTTTGGGGTTGGCGGAAAGGTCAAGGAGGAACGGAAGCCAGGATACCGGAATTGACCGCCTCGGTTGCCAAGGCTTCGAGAGTTTGAGCCGATGCCTTGGTGGAGTCCAGATTCTGTCACCAACGGTTTCTATCATGCCAGCACTAACGGTCAGCCATTTGCAGTCTGGACTGATGTCGCCCACAACACGATTTATTTATGGGAGTCCGATTGACGTGGGTTCAACAAGCCGCCGGAGCCATCCGCCGTTGGCGCATTCAGTTCCGCATTCGCGGTTCACGTCGTGAGTCGGCGGTAGCTGCTTTCTACGTTGGCGACTTGCGCTTACGAGAAGTTGGAAGTATTGCTTCATACGAATTTATGAATCCTGACATCATTCATGCTCTTGAGATAGCCGCTATCGTGGTCGCGGGGACATTGACCGGTAGCGAACTTGCCGTGGCAGTATTCTTTCACCCACGTATCAGCCGCCTAGAGGACGCAGTGCATGTCCAAGCTGCTCAGACATTGGCGAAGGCCCTCGGCATGGTGATGCCATTCTGGTATGCGCTTACATTTCTGCTTGCACTTTTAGTGACTTTCGTTGCGCACACGACACGAAGCACGCCATGGTGGCTGGCACTCGCCTCGACGGCGCTTTTTGCTCTTATAAGTGTTTACTCCGTGCTCTTGCCCGTTCCAATCAATAATCAGGTTGCCAGCTGGAAGCCAGCTTCTGTGCCAGAAAATTGGCGAGATTTACGCCGGCGCTGGGATTTGCTCCATGCCATCCGGGTCGCATTTTTGATTGTCGCTCTGATTGCTCTTGTTGCCTCATGTGTTATTAATTCAGGCGCCTAACCACCAGTCGCCGGAGCCAACGTCAATAAATCGCGCGCAGGCCGCCGCTGTCGCGGTTCGCGTCGCGAGTCGGCGATGGGTGACCCGAAAGCGCGTTTCGAGCGCCGAGGCCAAGCATCTTGCCCATCACGGATTGACGACAGTTTTTGAAGTGCTTGAAGCAGATGAGAACGGCGCTTCCTAACACGAACTTGATTGTTTTAGTTTGCGCTTTGTTCCAATGGTTGAATTTTTTCCGTTAAGCGTTATTTGCACAAATGACAAGCATCACGATCAGACTTGCAGAGGAGAAAGATTCACCGGGCATCGCGGTGTTTCTCAAACGTCACGGCTGGTATCGCATTGATCCGCGCGGCGACAAAGCGGGCATTCAGACTGATTTCTGTCCGCCGGGGGAAAGGCTGGCTTTCGCGCTCGCACGACAGGGTGAGATGGACGTTTCAGGCCGGTTTGCCGATGCGTTGCCCGGTGTCGTTTCCGCGCTTCAAAAGTGGACGACTGCGGATGAGGTCGCCAGAAATCTACCAGATTACGTAATGGAGTCCAGAGGCCATGCCTCTGGCGGCGGGGATTGGGGACGGCAGCGGAGTCCCCAACTTGGCAAAGCCGGCTGAACCGTTTCCAGTCCAGCCGCGTGAGTATTCCGGGGGCGGTCAATCCTCGTCCGGCATCATTACCGTGATGACTGGTCGCGGGTCGTCAATGTCGAGGGGGCCATACATGGCAATGAGTTTGATTAGGCGCGGGGCGCGGTTGTCGTTGCGGACATAGAGCGCAAACGGCAAGCGAGCCTGACCGGACTGCGCCTTCTGAATGGCAAAACGGAGCATCCAGACGACATCCCAAAGCCTCCCGGCTTCGTCTTGGCCGGTCACGTTCGGTGGCACGGTCAACATAATCGTCAAACGCGGTGCGAGTGATGAAAACCGGAAACTTAATTCCGGCTTCCTGCGCGGTCTTGGTTACTTCAACCTGAAAGCCATCGGCAACGGCCTGGGCGCGGGTGTAGGCGTAGATGACTTCGCCGAATGGGTTGCCTTCAACGCCATACTTGTCGATCCAGCGCCCGTAGATCTCGTGCAAAGACACCGGACTGAAATAATGCAGCTTCTCACGCCCGCGCCACACCGTGACAACCAGGTTCGCCGACTCAAGCAGTGCCAAGTGCTTGGACACTGTCTGCCGTGTCATGTCGAGCAGTCCACACAATTGAGTCAACGTCTGCCCGGTATTCCTGTGCAACTCATCGAGCAACTTTCGACGGCTTTCGTCAGCCAAAGCTTTGAACACAGCATCCATCTCGCTTCATACCACGCAACTAAAAGGATTGCTTGTCATGGCCGCAGGAAAACTGCACAAAAGGACGCGACGCCCGCGATGATTGCCGAAACGCCAACGAGTGGTGCGACGATTGCAGGTCGCGGAAGAAGCTTTTCCGCAGCAATGACAATCGCGACGACTATCATCACGAGCGGATTCATGATTCCCAGAGTGAGTTGAATCGCCATCGGCGCGGCGCAACAGGCACAACACGCCGCACCTTGTTTGCAGCCAAGAGGAAAACTTGATTCATGTTGGGGGCATGAACTGGCGCATCCAAATGGTGAGCGGCAGCGCAACAGGTGCGTCATTTTCCAGCGTGTGAATTGAATTGACCCGGCGGCTATCAACGATGCACCCAAAAGCAAGGGCACGGTACGACTAAACAACTCCGACCGCATTGCAACCGTCGCAAACGCCACTCCGAGCGCATAAATTCCAACACCAGCTGCCAGCCAGATGGCGAAGTATCCGGACATCATGTAACAAAGGGAGGCCCACGGACGCCGTGTTTTCAGAAACATCGGCAGCGCCGACGGCATCATCATCGCCACCATCATTGCCAGCCACATGAGCAAGAAGCCTATGGCCGATGCGGACCAGGTCTGGCCGGGCATTCGCATCCACATCATGGACATCGTCCAGCCGCCGGGCATTTCCATTTCGCAGCACATCGAGTGACAGAAATAAACGGTCGCTGATACGCCTGCGACGAACGCAAGGACACAAACCGCGATAAATTCAGCCGGCAGCGTCGCTTCATTGCCGCCGGCTGAATTTTTATGTTGCAGTTGGTCCGTCATAGACCGGCCGGGCGTTCAGGCGCAACAGTCTTTTGACGCGGCTTTGTCGTATTCGTCGTGGCGGCGCCACCAGAGGCCCGTCTCGTTGCGTCCCTTGGGAGCACGGTCAAGCCACTGGTACATGCCCCAGAGGCCGTCCAGTCCGCGCGCATAAGCAGAGTAGGTGTGGTGAACGACGCCGTCCTCGAGCACGAACGCGCTCATGCCCGGCCTCTCGCGCGTGTACGTAGCCACGTCGGTTCCGGCCATGGCCGCGTTGTCGGTGACGACCTGCGGGACCGCCGTCGTCGCATCCATCGCGTGGCTGCCGCGCTCGTAGTTGTATTCGATGGCCCCCTCGCGCTGCTGCTCCTCGGTGAACGAGACGTTGAAGTCGGGGTTGAAGTCGCTGCCGAACGAGGACGCCCAGGGAAACGTCCACCCCATCCGCCGCTTGTAGGCCTGCAGCTTCGCGAGCGGCGCCAGAGACACTGCCGACAGCGTGACGTCGTGATTGGCCAAGTGGGCGGCGAAGCCGTTGAATCCGTCCGCGATCGTCGAGCAGGTTGCACACCCCGCCTTGTAGTCGGGCCCGAACATGAAGTGGTAGATGAGGAGTTGCGAGCGTCCTCGGAAGAAGTCTACCAGCGAGACGCTCCCCTCGTCGGTCTCGAAGCGATACTTCTTGTCGATCCGAACCCACGGCAGCTCCTGCCGCCGCCGCGCCAGCTCGTCGCTGCGCCGCGTTAGTTCCTTCTCCTCCTTGAGCAGCCCGAGCCGGGCTGCAAGCCACTCTTCACGTGTTCCAGTCTTATGGTTATTCATAGTTCTTTCTCCTTTCACTTGTTCCTTATGGTTTATTGTTGATCATGTTATTAATTGTTTCGTTCTCTCCTCTTTTGCTCATTTGAGTGTTTCGATACCGGTTGGGGTCACTAAGATTGAGTTGATCTCCGCTGGCACGCCTCCGTCGAGTGCAGTCAGAATCGCGGATGCAACGTTGTCGAGGGATACACCGATTCGCTTCATAAATGCCTCGGCGGTTACCCCGTTTATCTTACCGTATACCTCCGCAGCACGCGCACCAATGGTCGTTCCATCAATAGGACGCGGCAACACTGCAAGCATGCGGATGCCAAGCCTCTTCGCATCCGACACCTTCTGCGCGTAGCTGGCAAGAAACCATTGCATGCGCTTGGCCCCAGCGTAGCCCCCGGAGAGCGGCGAACCGTCAACGGCCGCGCCGCTTGAAACGAGGACCACAGTCGAGCCTGGACGAAGCGGCAGCGTGAGTGCCTGCTTAACCAAATGAAATGATGCCTTGAGATCCCCGTTCCACGCCTCCGAGAATGATTCCCAGTCGAATTCGTCGACACGGGCCATCCGCGGCGTTACGCCTGCGGCCAGAACTACAAGATCGGGCCTGAGCTCGCGTAGCAGACGCTCCGCAAACGCAGAATCTGTCGCATCCCCTTGGATTGTCGCGAGCCCGTCACCCAACTCCGTCTTGAGCGCACGGAGGTTGTCCGCTCCGCGCGCTACCGCAGTCACGTGTGCTCCCTCCGATAGCAAGGCCTTGACCGTCGCCTTGCCGACGCCGGAACTACCTCCAACGACCAGAGCGACCTTACCTCTTAGTGATGTCATGATGTCCTTTCCTTTCTTTTTTGATTGTTCATCTGGTTCGAGTTGATGGCTCACGCCGGTATCCAACCATTTCATTCCCTTGGGGCTACTGGCCGAATTTCGATGGTTGAACCACCTTTGAGAACCGGACAATCCTTGGCAATTTCCAAGGCTTCGGTGAGATCATTGGCTTCAATTAGCGAATAGGCGGTGATCGTTTCTTGGGATGCAATAAGTGGAATATTGCTTGCTAACCCTGCGTTCTTGCGCGAAATGAACGTGCCCTCATGTTCCAGTGGGCCTCCGTCTTTGATCTTTCGCTGCTTCCTAAGTCGCCCAACCCAAGCAGCCCACTCCAGTGTCAACGCTTGCATTTCCTCTGGTGATAAACGTTTTGCCAACTGGGTATCGCGGAAGAACAACACATATTCATTACTTGGCGATTTAGTTTTCATGGTCTTTTCCTATCTCATCTCCAATGGCAGCAGCCTCGAATCCTCACATCGGTGATGTGAAAGAGACAGACAGGTCGGTTTGTGACATTGGATAAAAAATACCTCACGGGATCAAGGTGTCTAGATACGAAAAGAGTTCTTCGCCCGCCCTCGCCATCAGTTCCGGATTCTGCGAATTCTTGGCGGTACCGACCATGCCCATCTGCACCGCGATGATGAAGATTGCCGCGTTCTGAGCAGAAGCGTTCTTCCGCACCTTACCCGCCTTAATACCGCGAGCAAGGGCAGCCTCCAAACTTCCGCGCCACTCCTCGTAAACACGTTCGATTCGCTTGCGAAAGCCTTCGTCAAGTTGCGACATTTCCAAGGCCAAATTGTTGAGGGGACATCCTTGCCTATATCGCCCGGTATCAATATCCTCTTTCATGGATCGGCGAAACAGGTCTTTAATGTCGTTGATTGGGTCAATTGAGCTAGCCAGGCGATCAAACCAGTTTTTCTTGAGTTCCGGGTAAATGATTTCATCCACGATCGCGTAACCGAGCGCCTGTTTGTCCGGGAAATGGTGAAATAAAGCGCCCTTGGTGCTGGCAGCCTTTTCGATAATATTATTTATGCCGCCGCCCTGAAAGCCGTTCACATAGAACTCCACAAAAGCGGCCTGAAGGATTCTCCCGCGTGTATCTAATGGTAGTTTGTTCGCAGACTTTTTCATAAAGCATCAACCATGCAAACCTATCGGTCTGTTGTCAGCAAATTGCTTCCTTTTACTTCGCGTTTATTGACTTTCTTTTTCGTTGGGCTCCCCTTTACCGGTGTTTATTAAGCTCACTAAAGGGTTGGCACGTGCTGGCTAACCTACCCCGATTGGCACAAGCTTCTTGGACGACTTCCAGAGTTGCCGGTTGATGAAATCGGGGGCGAGGCGGCGCATGAATGCGAGCTGCTTGGACTGTCCAGGCCGGATCTCGAGGGCACCCGCTTTGAGAGACGCAAACGATTGCTTCACCAACTCGTCCGTAGTGATGAGGGTAAAGCCATCGCCCTCGGGAAGGTCTGCCGTCATGTCGGTCTTTACCGCAGGGGGCATGACCTCGATGACCTCCACCCCGGTTTCTTCCAATTGGAACCGGAGCGACTGGGTGTAAGAGTGGATCGCCGCTTTGGTGGCGCAATAGATCGGAATGCACGGCAGCGGCACGAAGGCGAGGCCAGATGATACGTTGATAATGGTGCCCTTGTTGGCCTTGAGGGTGTCAATGAACGCGGAGGTCATGCGAAGCACGCCGCCCACGTTAATGTTCATCTCCGCCATCAACCCAGCGAGGTCGGCCGCTGGCGCCTTGAGGTTCCTATAGAGGCTGATACCCGCGTTGTTCATCAGCACATCAAGCTTCGGAAAATGCGCCTTCACGTGCGCCGCGAGGGCGGCGATTTGAGCGGGTTCCGCGACGTCGCTCTGGATTGTGCGGAGTTTCGGGTGTTTCGACTTCACCTCTTCGAGCACCGCCTGGCGCCGACCGGTCACGATGACATCGTTGCCGAGGTTGAGGAACTTGAGGGCAAAGGAAAGGCCGATGCCGGCGGAGCCGCCGGTGATGAGGATGGTGCGACCGGTGAGTTTCATGAGAGTCCTCCTTTCAAGCTGTTTCCAAGATCGAGCCCGGCCGAAGCGCCGCTCGCGTAGCCAGGCGGTAATTTATTATTCATAGGCTTTTTCATATCGACCTAAACATACAGACCTGTCTGTCTGTTGTCAACAGAGAAAATGGTTCAACAATTGCAGCTATGTTTATTATTAGCAAATTCACAGTTAAAACTGCCAATGCGGACGCGGAGGCAGTCATCGAGGAATTTCTTGATGCGCTTGAAGCCATGAGTCGGGCACTTTAAGCTTGGCCGTGGTTTTCACGTCCGACTCAAATGACCACAATCTGTGCTGGATGAAGAACCAATCGTCGTGTCCGGGCTGTCCGTAGTGTCCATAGTGTCCGTGGCCGTTCCTGGCTTGTCCGAACCGTGTCCGTAAGTGTCCGTGGCGTGTCCGCCTGGCGGGTGACGTCCCACCCGAGAGAGCCTGATTCTACTTTCCTGCCTTGAATGTCTCCAATTGGGGATAATTCTCGATTTGACACCAATTGGTGTCAAAATCGGGCCGGCGCGCGCCATCCGGGCGGCGCCAAAATGCCCGCCTGAAATTCCTGGGGAAACACCGGGGCGGCAACACTTCCAGACGCCCAAAAGACGGACCAAAAAGGAACGGAAATTCCTGTCAAGAATCCCCCTTCAGAAGACAGGGTCGGGAGCAGCCCTTTTTTCACGAGAATTCAGGCCAAATCCTCGCGAAATTTTGGAAAGTGTCAGTGGTGTCAGTGGTGGGGGATCATCGGCTTATCCTTTGTCTCCAATTTGGAGACATTCCGGGCCGGAAAATTCGAATCAGTATCTCCTGCCCGCCAGGCGGACAGCCCAATGCCGGCTCGAAACTCCTGCTGAAATCCGAGTCGTAACCGGTTCCAGAGGCCCGAAGAAAGCTCACCAAAAGGGACGAGAATTCCTGCCGAAAATCCCCGGTCGGCAGCGGTGTCAGTGGTGTCAGTGGTGTCAATCCCAACAAACTTTTGTGGTTCAAAAAGACCTGGCTGGCTTTGGTTTTGCCGTAGTCGCTCCATCTGAAGTCTTCCGCAAGATTTCGCAAAATTTCTCTCCGGCGGGTGTCACGTCACCCTTTATGGCACGGGCAATCCCCACGGACAACACTTCTGTCGTGCCGGTGAGTGGGCGGTAGAGCAGTCGTTTTCCGCTCGCATGTCTGAGAACTGGGGACGCGATAGCAACGCCACGCCCAGTTTCAATTTCCGTGATGAGGGAACTGGAGATGTCGCATTCCACCACGACGCGAGGCTTGATACCCAGCGGCTCGAAGAGGCGGTCAAGGCCAA
>WNGD01008147.1_pt1 | contig 11981 bp, 12 predicted proteins | sample 5400671 | NCBI WGS metagenome assembly WNGD01 (sample SAMN13153369, study PRJNA577476) | soil metagenome | isolation source: 40 cm soil or saprolite under grassland replicate 2 | place: USA:California | collected 2016-06-15
CCAGGTCGCTGACGTCGCACGTCACGCCGGTCGGCGACGATGTCCTCGCCGAGCTGGCTCCGCAGGCGCCCCGCACCGGGGTGGTCGCGATCGCCAGGCGTCCGGAGATCGACCTGGCGGCGGCGATGGCCGACAAGCGGCCGGCGCCGCTCGTGCTGCTCGAGGACCCGCGCACGATGGGCAACATGGGCGCCTGCGTGCGGGTCGCGGCGGCGGCCGGCGCCGCCGGGGTCCTCGCCACGGGCGACAACGACCCCTGGCATCCGGATGCGCTGCGTGGTGCCGCGGGGCTCCACTTCGCGCTGCCGGTGGCGCCCGTCGAGGCATTGCCGGAGAGCGACCGGCCGCTGGTCGCGATCGACCCCGGCGGCGAGGACCTGCGCCCGCGCGAGCTACCGCCGCGCGCCGTCCTCGCCTTCGGCACCGAGCGCTACGGGTTGAGCGCCGGGCTGCTCGAGCGCGCCGACGCGCGGCTCGGCATCCCGATGCGCGAGGGAGTCTCCAGCCTCAACCTCGCCACGGCGGTCGCTGCGGTGCTCTTCTCGCAACGGCTTTGAACCTTGCCGGCCGTAGCTTCGTAGACAGGGCCGATGAAGGCGATTCGGAGGCACTTGGGCGGCCGCGGGCGAGCCGCCGCCTTGATCGCAGCCACGGCCGCGCTGCCTCTCCTCCTCGCCAGCCCCGGGGCGCCCGCCTCGACGCCCGGCGCCGCGACCGCGAGCGGTTCCAAGACGGTCGTCATCGACCACTTCAAGTTCCACCCCCGCACGCTGGAGATCGCGAAGGGCACCAGGGTCGTCTTCTCCAACTCGGCGAGCGTCGCGCATACCGCGACCGACAGGGGGGTCTTCGACACCCGCCGCATCAAGCCGGGCCACTCGGCCGCCGTGCGCTTCGAACAGAGGGGGACCTTCCGCTACCACTGCAAGATCCATCCCTTCATGCACGGCAAGATCGTCGTCGGCTGAGATAGCGTAGGCGCTGGGTGGCCGTACCGGCCGCCGTGAAAACCGACAGGAGGTCGTCATGCTGCTAGCCGACATCGACCTGGGCGAAGCGCTTCTCCTCGCCCTCGAGATCTTCTTCTTCGTCGTCTGGATCTGGATCCTGATCACGATCCTCAGCGACCTCTTCCGCGACCACGAGCTCTCCGGCTGGGCGAAGGCGGCCTGGGTGCTGTTCCTGGTCGTCATTCCCTTCCTCGCCGCGCTGGTCTACCTGATCGCCCGGGGCAGCGGCATGCGCGAAAGGGCGATCAGGGCGCAGGCCGACGCCAAGCAGCACATGGACGCTTACATCCGCGAACAGGCGCACGCCTCGCCGGCCGACGAGCTGCACAAGCTCCAGGAGCTGAAGGAAAAGGGCGCGCTTTCTCCCGAGGAGTTCGAGCGGGCAAAGGCGAAGCTCTTGGCCTAAGGCCGCCCTGGCTCGCCGCAGGCGCGGGTTTTCCTGCAAGAACGCGAAATCTGCAACCGGAATTGCAAGTTGTTAGCGGCTGCTAACAATTTTTCGCCGATTCCGCTAGCCTGCGCGCTTCCCGTTAGCGGCCTCTAAGGGGCCCGGCGGGCCTCGATGCGGCCTTTCCTCTCGAACACAGCCCTGCGCGGGACCCGGGTGCGCCTGCTGGCGCCCGCGGCATTGCTGCTCGCCGTCCTCTGCGTGGCGGTCGCCAGCGCCCCGGCGCAGACGCTGGAAGAAAAACTCCAGGACACGCAGGGCAAGCTCGACCACGTGCGGCAGAGCCAGAGCGCCCTGACCGCGTCGATCGCCGAACAGAACGCGGCGATCGACTCGATGATCGGCGAAGTCTCGGCGCTGCGCCAGCGCCAGGCCGCGGTCGAGGCGGAGCTCTCCGCGAAGCAGGCGGAGCTCGATCGCGCCACCGCGAAGCTGGCAGCCGACAAGCGGCGGCTGGAGCGGATCCGCGCCCGCCTGCAGCGGGCGCTGGAGGTTCTGCGCCAGCGCCTCGTCGCGATCTACGAGTCGGGCAGCCCCGACGCGCTCGACGTGGTGCTGGAATCGGCGAGCTGGTCGGAGGTCAGCGCTCGCGCCGGCTACCTGAGCCAGGTCCAGGACTACGACAACTCGATCGCCGGTCGCGTCAAGGCGCTGCGCGACCAGGCGCGGGGGGCGGTGCGGCGGATGACCGCGGTGCGCCTGCAGATCAAGGAAGCGCGCGACGCGATCGCGGTCAAGGAGCGCGAAGTGGCGCAAGCTCGCGCTTCGGCCGAGACCCGCTTCGCCGACCTCAAGGCTGCCCAGGCGGAACGGCGCCAGGCGCTCGAAGCGCTCGAGTCCCGCGCCCAGGCGCTGGGCGACAACCTCTCGGCGATCTCCGAACAGATCGCCAGCTCGGGCTCGCCGGCCCCGAGCGAGGCGCCGGCGCCGCTCACTCCCGGCGAGAGCGCCGACTACATCTCCGAAAGCCAAGCCAGCGTGCCGAGCGGCGCGCCCCCGGCCGTGCAGGCGGCGATCGAAGCGGCGAACTCGATCGCCACCACCCCCTACATCTGGGGCGGCGGCCACGGCTCCTTCGAATCCTCGGGCTACGACTGCTCCGGGGCGGTCAGCTTCGCCCTGCACGGCGGCGGCTTCCTCGAAAGCCCGCTCGACTCCACCGGCCTCGAGACCTGGGGCGAACCCGGGCCGGGCCAGTGGATCACCGTCTACGCCAACTCCGGCCACACCTGGATGATCATCGCCGGCCTCGCCTTCGACACGGTCGGCGGCCCCGGCCCCCGCTGGCACTCCTCGCCGGTCGACTCGACCGAAGGCTTCATTGCCCGCCACCCCCCCGGCTACTAACCCGCGCACGCCTGGCGGCGGCGGACGCTGCGCGGGTGCGGCGTCCTCAGTCGGCCAAATAGCGCTGCTATTCGGCCTCCCTGCGTCCTTGCCCCGCTTGGTCCGGCGCGCGCCACGCACACGGGTAGGCAATTAGGCGGTGAGCCGCTGTCGCCACGCAGCCGCGCTGCCGCGGCTGACGTGAACCACGCCCTCGAACCCTTCGCGCTGGAGGATCGAGGCGGCGAGGCCACTGCGCTTGCCTGCCTTGCAGATCGTCGCGATCGGCCGCTCGCGCGGCAGCTCGTCGAGGCGATCGAGGAGTTGGCCGAAAGGGACATGAATTGAGCCGGGGATGTGACCCTGCTCGTACTCGCCGGCACCGCGCACGTCGAGCACCTGCGGTGGCTCGTCGTCGTCGAGGCGCCGCGCGAGCTCGTCGAGGTCGATCGCCGCGATCCGCTCCACCGGCCGGTCCTCTGCTCGCCAGGAGGTCATGCCGCCGCCGAGGAAGCCGCGCACTTCGAGGCCGACCGCGGCGAGCAGCTCCGCCGCCTCGAGCTCGTTGCCGTCGGAGGCGGCGACGATCAAGAGCTCGGCGTCGACCGGCACGACCTGCGCGACCTTGGTCGCGAACCCGGTGTCGTAGGCGGAGGCGCTGATCGCGCCGGGGATGTGCGCCTCGTCGAACTGCTCGTTGGTGCGCGAGTCGATCGCGAGGGCGCCGGCGGCGATTGCCGCCTCGAAGCCGTGCGGGGTTAGCTGTACGGGGGCGCCGATCGCTTCCACCAGCGGCCCGCGGTTGAGCGAGACGATGTGCTCGACGTTGGGCGGACGGCTGCCGATGCTGACGACCGCGTCGGCGACGAAGTCCGCCTCGCTCTCGAAGCGCAGGGCGCGGTTGTGGCGGCGCTCGAAGCCAATCGTCGAGGAGGTCTTGAGGTCGATCCCCGAGCTGCCGCAGAGCGAGCCGCCGAGGTGCCCGGGCCAGACCTCGACCTCGCCGGGCAGCGCCAGCAGCCGCTCGTGCAGGGAGCGGAAGATGTCGGCGGCGCCCTCGCGCGGCTCGATCGCCAGGTCGGGGCGGGCGACGTCGCCGACGAAGAGCGAGTCACCGGTCAGAACCGCCCAGGGCTCGCTGCCGCGGGCGGCGTCGCGCAGCAGGAAGGAGGTGTGCTCGGGGCGGTGGCCGGGGGTGTGGATCGCCTCGATCGAGGCTCCCTCGCCCAGCTCCAACGTCCATCCGTCCGCGAACGGCTCGTGCTCGTAGGTGGCCTCGGCCAGCTCGTGGACGTGGATCGTCGCCCCGGTGGCGCGGGCCAGTCTGCCGTGGCCGGAGACGTGGTCGGCGTGGTTGTGGGTCTCCAGCACGTGCTCGATCCGCACCCCGTGCAGGCGGCTCAGCTCCAGATAGGGGTTGATGTCCCATTGGGGGTCGACGACCGCGGCGACGCCGGAGCCGGAGTCGCCGACCAGGTAGGAGGCGCAGCCGAGGTCCTCATGGATGATCTGGCGAAAGAGCATTGTGTTCGTCGCTTTCCGAATCGATAGCCGAACGGATACCGTTGGCCCAGGGTAGCGGCGAGAGAAGGAGCGGAATGGCAAGCGAGGCCAAAACGGACCTGGAGCGGGAGCTGGGCGAGCTGCTCTCGGTGGAGCGCTTCGAGCCGCCGCCGCGGTTCCGCGAGCGGGCGCTGCTCGCCGACCCCTCCGTCTACGAGGAGGCGGCCGCCGACCCGGAGGCGTGGTGGCTGCGCCAGGCGACCGAGCTGCTCGACTGGGTCGAGCCGCCGAGCCAGGGGCTCGACGAGTCCAACCCTCCCTTCTACAGGTGGTTCGCCGACGGGCGGCTGAACGCCTCGGCCAACTGCCTCGACCGCCACGTCGCCGCCGGCCGCGGCGACCGAGTCGCGATCCACTGGCGCGGCGAGGAGGGCGAGGAGCGCGATGTCACCTATGCCGAGCTGCTCGCCGACGTCCAGCGCTTCGCCAACGCGCTGCGCGACCACGGGATCGAGAAGGGCGACGTGGTCGGGATCTACCTGCCGATGATCCCCGAGGTCGTCGTCGCGATGCTCGCCTGCGCGCGGATCGGCGCGATCCACAACGTCGTCTTCGGCGGCTTCTCGGCCGAGGCGGTGCGCGAGCGGATGGAGTTCTCCGAGGCGAAGGCGCTGGTCACGGTCGACGGCGCGCGCCGCAAGGGCAAGACCGCGGCGGTCAAGGCGCAGGTGGACGAGGCGATCGGCGGGGTCGAGTCGGTCGAGACGATCTTCGTCGTCCGCCACGCGCGCGCCGCCTGCGAGATGCGGGACGGCCGCGACGTCTTCTTCGACGGCGCGATGGCCGCGGCCGCCGCCGAGTGCGCGCCGGAGCCGATGGGGGCCGAGGACCCGCTCTACATCCTCTACACGTCGGGCTCGACCGCGAAGCCGAAGGGAATCCTCCACACGACCGGCGGCTACCTGGCCGGCGTCGCCTACACCCACCGCTACGTCTTCGACCTGCGGTCCGAGGAGGACGTCTACTGGTGCGCGGCCGACGTCGGCTGGGTCACCGGCCACTCCTACATCGTCTACGGGCCGCTGGCCAACGGCGCGACCAGCGTGATGTACGAGGGGGCGCCGGACTACCCCGGGCGCGACGTCTGGTGGGAGATCGTCGAGCGCTACGGGGTGACGATCCTCTACACGGCGCCGACGGCGATCCGCGCCTGCATGAAGTGGGGGCAGGAGCATCCCGCCGCCCACGACCTCGGCTCGCTGCGCCTGCTGGGCTCGGTCGGAGAGCCGATCAACCCGAAGGCGTGGCTCTGGTACCACGAGGCGATCGGCGGGGGCAGGTGCCCGATCGTCGACACCTGGTGGCAGACCGAGACCGGCCACATAATGATCTCGCCCCTGCCGGGGATCGTCGCGACCAAGCCTGGCTCGGCGACCAGGCCGCTGCCCGGGATCGACGCTGCGGTCTTCGACGAGGCGGGGCAGCCGGTGGCCGAGCGCGAGGGACTGCTCGTCCTGCGCCGCCCCTGGCCGGGGATGCTGCGCACCCTCTACAGGGAGGAGGAGCGCTTCGTCGAGACCTACTTCTCCCGCTTCGGGCCCGAGACCTACCTGGTCGGCGACGCGGCGCGGCGCGACGAGGACGGCTACTTCTGGGTGCTGGGGCGGATCGACGACGTGATCAACGTCTCCGGCCATCGCCTCTCCACCGCCGAGGTCGAGTCGGCGATCGTCTCCCACCCGAAGGTCGCCGAGTCGGCGGTGATCGGGCAGACCGACGAGCAGACCGGCCAGGCGATCTGCGCCTTCGTCACGCTCGAGGGCGACCACGAGGGCAACGACGAGCTGGTCGGCGAGCTGCGCGACCACGTCGCCGAGCGGATCGGCAAGCTGGCCCGCCCGAAGCGGGTGATCTGGTCCGGCGACCTGCCGAAGACGCGCTCCGGCAAGATCATGCGGCGCCTCTTGCGCGACATCGCCGAGGGGCGCGAGCTGGGCGACGTGACGACCCTGCGCGACCCGGAGGTGATGAGGGAGCTGGAGGGCAAGATCGCCGCCCGCCAGGACAGCGAGGGCTGAGCGACGGCTCGCCGAGGGCCCTTCCCGGTAGGGGTTCCACTTAACTTTTTCGTGGATCGCTGGATTGCTGGCGCCTCGGGCGAGCGCCCGCGAAAAAGTACAAGACGTTCCACCCCTACCGGGATGGGCCCTCAGTTGGTGCGCTCGTTCGCTATGCGCTCGACCGCGAGCGCCAGGGACTGAAGCTGCTCCTGCACGGTGCGCAGCTCGCGCAGGGCGATTGCCTCGGCCGAGATTTGCTCACTCTCCAGCTCCTCCTCGATCTCGGCGATTTCGGGGCTGAGGAAGCGCTGGGCGAAGGCGCCGGTGAGCAGGGCGACGAAGCCGATCCCGACGATCAGGATCGCGACGGAGACGATCTCGCCGCCCGTGGTGGTGGGGTAGATGTTGGAGCCGAGCGTCGTCATCGTCGTCACCGACCAGTAGATCCCGTCCCAGGCGTCGAGGTGCTGGCTGTGCTTCTCGAAGGCGACGAAGAGCGCGCCGCCGCCGATTGCGCTCAGCAGGGCGAGCAGCATCGCGTAGTGCAGGCCCCGGAGCGAGAAGACCTCGCGCGAGAGCTGGGCCAGGCGGAGCAGGCGCAGGAGGCGGAGCAGGCGCAGGACGCGGAGGCCCTGGAGGCCGGCCGGCAGCAGCGGCGGTGTGAGGAAGACGATGACCATGTCGAGTGGGTGGTGGCGGATCCAGGTTCGCCGGTTAGGCACGACCCAGAGCATCACGACCAACTCGACCACGAAGGCGAGCCAGGTGATCCAGTTGAGCAGTCGCGCGACATCCTCCAATGCGCCGCCGGGGTGTGACTCGCTGATCGCGACCATCGGCAGCGTCAGCGCCGCCGCGATCAGCATCGGCGTGTTGAGCACTTCGGCGACCCGCGTGCTGCGCGCGTCCATCCCCGGCTCGTAGCGCACCGTCTCCACCGTCTCAGCGCTCACCCGCGTCTGATTCGACGCGCCGGCCCAGGCGCCTACCTAAGACACGGCCCGGCGTTCCACTGACCCAAGAAACGACAAGACCCGCTGGAGCGGGTCGAGTCTGGCGAAGCGGGGAACCACCCCGCAGGCGACCGACAACCACCGTTGAGACTATCAAGGTGGGCCGCCCCGGACTCGACCCGTCCGTAAAGTAGTTTGCTAAACTAATTATCGAGGCTAATCATTTGACCAAGACCGCGACGCCTGACACGACTCTGACCGACTCCGCCGCCAGGCTGCGGATGGCGATCGTGCGGACTGCTCGGCGGTTGCGGCAGGAGGCGGCGGGTGCGGGGGGAACCGGGCTGACGCCGACCGCGGCCTCGGCGCTGGCGACGGTCGAGCGGCATGGGCCGCTGACGCCGAGCGAGCTGGCGGAGGTCGAGCGGGTGAAGCGGCCAACCGCGACGCGGACGCTGCGCGTGCTCAGCGAAGCGGGACTTGTCGACCGCGCCGCGGACCCCACCGACGGGCGCAGCGCCCTGGTCAGCGTCAACGCGGCCGGTCGCGAGCGGCTGCGCCGGCTGCGCGGCCGCAAGAACGCCTACCTGGCGCGGCGCATGCGCGACCTGCCAGACGCCGACCTGGAGACCCTCGAGCGCGCCGCCGGGATCCTTGAGGACATCCTGGAGGAGAAGCAGTGAGCGCGGAGCGAGCAAGCGTGCATCTCCGGTTCCTTGCCACACGTGAGGATTTGTCGTGAGCGCCGCGGTCCGGCGCAGCTTCGACTCCCTCTCCGTCCCCAACTACCGCCGCTACTTCGCGGGGCAGATCGTCTCGCTCTCGGGGAACTGGATGCAGATGGTCGCCGAGGTCTGGCTGGTGCTCTCGTTGACCGGCAGCGGCGTCGCGGTCGGGATGACCACTGCGCTCCAGTTCCTGCCGATCCTGCTCTTCGGCGCCTGGGGCGGGGTGCTGGCCGACCGCTTTTCGAAGCGGCGCCTGCTGATCGTCACCCAGGCGCTGATGGCGGCGCCGGCACTCGCCCTCTTGGCGATCGTCGCCACCGGGGTCGTCGCGCCCTGGATGGTGATGGCGCTCGTCTTCGCCCGCGGCACGGTCAACGCGGTCGACAACCCGACCAGGCAGAGCTTCGCGATCGAGATGGTCGGGCCCGACCGGGTCGTCAACGCGGTCAGCCTCAACAGCGTCCTCGTCCACTCCGCGCGCCTGGTCGGCCCGGCGCTGGCAGGGGTGCTGATCGCGACGACCGGCGTCGAGCCCTGCTTCGCCCTCAACGCGCTCAGCTTCGCCGCGATGATCGTCGCGCTCTGGCGGATGGAGCCCGCCCAGCTGAGGGCGGCGCCGCGCACCGGGCACGAGCCTGGTGCGGTGCGGGCGGGCCTGCGCTACGTGCTCCGCACGCCGGAGCTGGCCGTGCCGCTGGGTCTGATGGCGCTGGTCGGCACGCTCGGCCTCAACTTCCAGGTGATCCTGCCGCTGCTGGCGCGCTTCAGCTTCGACGGCGGCGCCTCCGCCTACGCGACGCTGGTCTCGGCGATGGGAGTCGGCTCGGTGATCGGCGCCCTGGCCACCGGCGCCCACGGCCGCACCGATGCCCGCCTGATCGCCGGCGCCGCCCTCGCCTTCGGCGCCCTCGCGCTGCTGGCGGCGCTGATGCCCAGTCTCGCCCTCGAGATCCCGGTGCTGGCCCTGCTCGGCGCCTCGGCGGTGACCTTCGCCGCGGCGATCAACTCCTCGCTCCAGCTCGCGGTCGAGCCGCGCATGCGGGGCAGGGTGATGGCCCTCTACTCGGTCGTCTTCCTCGGCTCAACGCCGATCGGCGGCCCGCTGGTGGGTTGGCTCTCGGAAGCCTACGACCCACGCGCGGCGCTGCTGCTTGCCGCCTCGGCGGGGCTTTCGGCCGCGTGGGCTGGGCACGTCGCGCTCTCCCGCTTGCCGTCGCGAGCGGAGAGCCAGAAGAGCGCGGCGAAGACGGCGAGCGCCAGGACGTTGAGCACCAGCTTGTAGTCCAGCTCGACCGAGCCGAAGATGTCCTCGCGGCTGGGCCGGCTGGTCGGGATCAGGTCGGTGGCGCTGAACAGGGCGTCGACGGCGAGGGCCGCGACGATCATCGTCGCCAGCATCAGGGCGCAGATCCGCAGCGTGAACGCCCAGCCGTAGTACTTGCGGTAGGCGGCGACGATCGGCAGCACGATCAGGTCGGCGAAGATGAACGCCATCACGCCAGCGAAGCTGATCCCGCCGGACCAGAGCACCGCCGCCAGGGGGACGTTGCCGATCGAGCAGACGAAGCTGAGCACGGCGATCAGCGGGCCGACGATCACGTTCTCGAGCGCGCCCAGCCAGCCCGGCGCGTCGCTGGCGAAGAGGCCGTTGAAGAAGTCGTTGCCGAGCAGGCCGATGAAGCCGGCGAGCAGGAAGCCGACCGTTATCTCCTTCCAGAGCATTCGCCAGTGAGAGGAGCCGCTCGCGCCAGCTCCGCGGCTCCTCACCAGGGTGGTCGGAGTGCTCATGGCGGTGGCCGGCATCCGCCTCCTGGGCGTGCGCCCGCGCCTGCTCCTCCAGCCGCGGCGAGACGAAGGAGCGCAGCAGCACCGCCATCAGGACGATCATCAGGATGCCGCCGACGTACTCGCCAACCGTGAACTGCCAGCCGATCAGCACCCACAGCACCAGGCCCAGCTCCCACACCAGGTTGGTCGAGGCGAACTGGAAGGCGAGGGCGGAGGCGGCCGAGGCGCCCTTCTGGAAGAGGCTCTTGGCGATCGCGATAGCCGCGTAGGAGCAGGAGGACGAGGCGGCGCCGAGCCCTGTCGCCCAGGCGACCGGTCGCGGCCCGCCACCGGCCAGCGCCGACTGGATCCGCTCCCGCGGTACCCAGGCCTGGACTACGCCCGAGATCGCGAAGCCGAGCACCAGCGCCCACCAGACCTCGTAGGCCATCAGCAGCGACTGCTGGAGACCGTCGCCGATCGTGTTCAGGACGTCCGTCATCGACCCCAGTATCGAGAAGTCGTCAAGGCGATTCCGCTTCGCCTATCGTGAACGCGTGGCCGACTGGCCGTCGGGACGAGACGAGACCGAGGACGAGCGCCTCGACCGCAATCTGGGCGAGCTGCTCCAGGAGCTGCGGGTCGCCCTGCCCGGCGTCCAGGTCCTCTTCGCGTTCCTCCTGGCGGTGCCGTTCCAGCAGAACTTCACCGAGATCAGCCACTTCCAGGAGAGGGTCTACTTCGCGACGCTGCTGTGCACGGCGGTCTCCGCCGCGCTGCTCATCTCGCCCTCCGCCTACCACCGGATGACCTTCCACCTCCAGCAGAAGCGCCAGCTCGTCTTCCTCGCCAACCGCCTCGCGATCGCCGGGCTGGGCTTCCTGGCGCTGGCGATGACCGGCGCGATCATGCTGATCACCGACGTGCTCTTCGGCGGCGTCGCCACCGTCGTCGCCAGCGCCGCGGCGATGGCCATGTTCGTCGTCCTCTGGTACGTGCTGCCGCTGCAGCGACGGCTCAGCCTGAAGAGGCGCGAGCGTCCTTGAACCGGTCGCCCCAAAGGCCGACCATCTCGTCCGCGAGCTCCTGGACGAGGGGCAGGTCCGGGGCCTCGTCGAAGAGCATGTCGAGGTCGGCCTCCCAGACGTAGATCTTGCGGTCGAGCGGCACCTTGAGCTCGTTGCTGACCGACTCGCCCGTCACGGCGTAGGCGTCGCGCAGCATTGCGACGTTGGTCAGTTTGTCGGCGGCGAAGACGGCCAGCGCGTCCTGGCCCGCCTCGCCGACCCGGTGGCGGTGCTCTTCCTTGCGCTGCTCGTAGTCCTCGATCGACTCGTCTTCGGTCAGCGCCTCGACCAGGTCGGCGACGCGATTGTCGAAGCGCTCGCGCACTTCCGCGACGTCCATCTCGCTGTCCTCAACCACGTCGTGCAGGAGGGCGGCCGCCAGGACCTCGTCGGGAAAGCTGTGCGTGGCGAGCCGCTCGGCGACCGCCAGCGGGTGGTTGATGTAGGGCATCCCGCCGCTGCCGTCGCGGGTCTGGCCGGCGTGTGCCTGGCGCGCGGTCTCGAACGCACGGCGGACCAGCTCCGATCGGTCGATTGCAGCGTCGATGCCAGGGGTCGACGACACCCTTCGCAGCGTAGCGGGCCGCGGCCCGCACCTGCCGCGCTCAGGCGCTGGGCGCCGCGCTCGGCGTCCGCGCCGGCAGCTCGTACTCGCTGCGCTCCGCGCCGAGCTCGACCCCGCCGTCCTCGCCCCCCAGCGCCGCCCAGTGTCCTCGCGCTTCGCTGCCGAGCTCGTCGAGGCGACCGTCGGAGTGCAGGGGGTCGTGGTGGAAGAGCACGGTTCGCCTGGCGTCGGTGCGGCGGGCGAAGGAGAGGGCGTGGGAGAGGGACGAGTGCCCCCAGCCGATGTGGTCGGGGTACTCGCGGTCGGCGTACTGGCCGTCGTGGATCAGCAGCGACGCGTCGCGTGCCAGCGCGAAGCCGGAGATCCAGTCCTCGTCGAGCGCGTCGATGTCGGCGCCCAGCGCCGGCTCGTGGTCGGGGATGTAGGCGAGGGAGCTCTCGCCGTCCTCGATCCGGTAGCCGAGCGTGGGCCCGCGGTGGGCGACCGAGGCGACGCGGATCCGCGCCGGGCCGATCTCCCACTCCGTCTGCGGGCAGTGGCGGAAGGAGACGTCG
>WNGD01007932.1_pt1 | contig 11980 bp, 10 predicted proteins | sample 5400671 | NCBI WGS metagenome assembly WNGD01 (sample SAMN13153369, study PRJNA577476) | soil metagenome | isolation source: 40 cm soil or saprolite under grassland replicate 2 | place: USA:California | collected 2016-06-15
GGGGTTGAAACCAGGCCAACACTTGCCGTTCCGGCACGGCCAGGTGCTTCAGGAAAGGCAGAAGCTGCGCGTTCCAGGCTCCTGCTGTCATGACCAAACTGTCGGCTTCATAGGTAGCCCGGTCGGTCGTCACCCGCACGCCACCGGATGGGGTGGGTGCATACTCGTGCACCTGCTCGCGCCCATGAATGTCAGCTCCCAGTGCTACGGCGCTGTTCACGTAGGACACAATACACCGCTCGGGCAGTAAAAACCCTCCCTTCGGTTGGTACACACCCATCAGATTGGATGGGAACTGATACCCTGGGAACCGTTGTGTGATTTCCGCACTGGTGAGCACTTCGTGCGGCAGGTTATGCTCAATGGCCGCTTGCAGAGCCCCTTTAAACACCCAGCTTTCGGCTAGTCCTGCATCGATGGAACCGGTAATGTAGAGCAGTTTTTCCTTGACCAGCTGCTCTAGCTCATACCACAGCTCATAGGCCCTCTTCAAGAGAGGGACGTAGGAGGGGTGTTCGAAGTAAGGCAAGCGGATAATCCGGGTGAAACCATGCGATGAGCCTTTCGTGTGAGGGATGTCAAAGCGTTCCAACCCAAGGACGCTCATCCCCCTGCGAACGAGATGATAGCAGGTGGCACTTCCCATGCCTCCTACACCCACAACAATCGTCTGGTAGCGTTTGGAGTCTCTCATAGCTCTTTTCTCCCGTTGCTAGCCCTTTTTCTCAGCTGTTCCTTACGTTTTCTTTTCTTAAGTTCCTCCTCATTGGGAGTGGGTCGATGATGCTCAGAAAGTTATTTTTTAACAAGCCCAAAGTGGCTTCTAGTCACTCCTGTACCAATCAATTAGTCCGCACCATTTTATACAGTTGTCTCAGGCCAGGCCTCTGGCCATACATCAGAACGCCGAGACGATAGATGCGTGCTCCAATAACTGCACAAACGAAGATGGCCACGATCATAAGCACTATAGTGAGCGCAATTTCCCACCAGGTCGCACTTCCTACACCAATACGCATCAGCATTGTAGTAGGCGTCCAGAAAGGAATATATGAAATCACTCTAACCCATGTAGCATCGGGATTATAGATGCCAAAAAAGCTGACAAAGTAACCAATCATGAACAGCCACGTGAGGGGTTGTACCGCGTTCTGCACCTCGTCCTGTCGTTTCACGAGCGCACCCATAGCAGCGAAGAGCGTTGCATACAACAAGAAACCCAGGATAAAGTAGACAAGGAGCAGAAGGAGAAGCGTAATTGAACTGCCGGTAATATTCAGGTTCAACGCGCTACTATTGTTACCTAGTAACGCGGCTTTAATCGGATTTTGTAACAGGAGGGCACTAATGCCCACAATCACAAAAGCCGACATCTGGGTAAGTCCTGCCGCGCCAATGCCGAGAATTTTCCCGGTCATTAATTGGAAAGGCGTGGCTGCGTTCACCAGTATCTCCATGATACGGCTTCCCTTTTCTTCGGCGACTCCATTTGCCACCATCACCCCATAAAGATACACCGACATGAAGATGAGGATAATTCCAACATACGCCAGGATGTACCCGGTTACGATTTCGCTCGTTGAGCGGTTATTTTGTGATTGCCCGACGCTCACTACCGCAAAATCAGGTTGAGCAAACAATTGGCTCGTCTGAGCGGGAGTCAAGCCCAGGCGAGAAGACCTGTCAAGCAAACTCAGTTGACCAGCAAGCGCCTGTACCTGAGGTAGATTGGAATCGCGAATTGGATTGGCATTTGTATAATACGTGAAATGCAGGTCCTGGTTTGGACGATCAAGCACCAGCAGTATGCTCACAGTGCCATCTTTCACCTGTTTTTGCAAACTATCTGTTGTAGCGGCAGATGCAGTAGTAACCGAGAAAGCAGGTTTTCCGGAAGTGCTCTGCCCCGATGTTGCCGCATTAAGCATAGTATCGATATAATGAAGCAGCGTAGCGTTGCTCATGCTAGCAATGGACCCGGCATTATTCACAACCACTACCTTCGTCTGCGAATTCGAGACCGAGCTAACATATGCAACAATGGTCGGCACAAACGAGCTAATGACAATCAGAATGAGAATCACGGCAGTACTGATTTTAAAGCTACGCTGGGATAGGCGTTTTTTATACTCGTGCGCAACAATCAGTCTAATATTTCGCAGGTTATTCTGATCACCAGAACGAGTCAAACTAACTGCAACGGCATCTGGCTCCTGTGCTGGCGTTTTCTCTTCTGGAGTTACCACAGTACTCTTCGACATTATTTGATTCCTCCTGCCTTTGCCTGAAACGCTGATGGGGCATCTGGAACAGCACTCTTACCTACATACTCGATGAAGATATCGGTCAGTGATGGTTCGGTCAGTTCGAAACGGCTGATGATTCCGTCATGTTGCAGGGCTGCCTCAACGATCAGGTTGGGGTTGAGATTAGCCTGTATTTGCATCTCGATATAATCCTGCCTGCGTTTCGTCACCTGTACTCCCTCAAGCGTATCCAGCCAGAGAGCTTCCGGGTCGTTATCGAGCTTCAAGCGCGCCACGTTCCTCCCCTGCCTGCGTTTGACCTCGCGCACGCTTCCCTGAATGATCGTCTGACCTTTGTCAATGATCAGAACATCTTCGCAGAGTTCCTCGACCTGTTCTAATTGGTGCGTCGAGAAGATCATCGTCTTACCCCGGCGATGCAGCTCTAAAAATGCTTCTTTCAGGAGATTCGCATTGACCGGGTCCAGGCCGCTAAATGGCTCATCCATAATCAGGATCAGCGGGTCATGCAAAATGGTGGCGAGAAACTGTATTTTCTGCTGATTTCCCTTGGAGAGCTCTTCGACCTTCATTTTGCGATACCCGGTAATATCAAAGCGCTCTAGCCATTCGTCCAGTTGGTTTGCAGCAGCAGACTTCGATAAACCATTCAGGCGTGCCAGGAAGATCAATTGTTCCTGTACCTCTACCTTTGGATACAATCCCCGCTCTTCTGGCAGATAGCCAAGATTATGACGGGGCATTTCGCGCATATCCTTGCCATTCCAGGTGATGCGACCGCTATCTGGACGAATAATGTCAAGAATCATGCGCATCGTGGTGGTTTTTCCCGCGCCATTTGCTCCCAGGAAGCCAAAGATCGAGCCTTCTTTCACTTCCATAGACAGTTCTTTGATTACGTGAAGTTGACCGAATGACTTATTGATGTGTTCAACTGTCAATCCCATTATGCTCGCTCCTCATTGTGGTATGGAGTATATCGATTAGAATCGCTTCAATCAATAGGATAGGACGAAACATTTACCTTGAAATCCAATGGCTCGCAAATACGGCACCTATTCTCATCCAATCCTACCACATTTCACAGATACATATTCAGGGAGTCGCGGTAGCACCAAACCCAGGGCTTTTTTATGATCTTTAGGCAAGGTTCTATTATGATGAAAAGTTCTTGACAATTTGAACAGTCGCACCGTATCATCCTGAGCGCAGCGAAGGATCTGTCTGGCTGGGCACAGAGATCCTTCGCTGCGCTCAGGATGACAGGCGGGACTTTGTGGGTAACGAAGCTAGGCCTCAACCTCTAAGCAGTCGGTACATTCTTATAGAAGCTCTGTCCAGGCTGTCTCACCTCTGGCGGAAATTCCTGCAACAGCCATAAATTACCATCGGGGTCACTGAAGCCGGCATACTTCACACCACTTAAATCGGTGATTTCGCCGACTACAATGCCTCGTTTCACGAGTGCCTCGCGAGCCTTGTTTATGTCATCTACAACCAGGTGCAGCCCTTTAATCGATCCGGGCTTCATATCCGTAATTTCGCCCATCCCGGTCCCAAAGACAATGGTACAAGCAGACCCGGGCGGCGTGAACTGGACAACCCTCATCGTGTCGGTAGGCCGCGTATCCACCTCTAAGTAAAAGCCAGCTTTTTCGTAGAAGGCCTTGGCGCGGTCAACATCAGACACAGGGACCGGCACCAGCTCAAGTTTCATCTCAGGAACTGCGGAAATGTTCGCTCTGGGGTTCTCTACCATACTGATGGCTCCTTTCAATTCTCCCAGGTGCCCGTCTGAGCGACTCGTCATTCCCTCCAGCGCTTTTGTCCGGATACACCACGCCTTCGGGTCTACACATGTTAATGCAGAGAGCGTCGCCGGGCCGTATGTCCAACTCACACACAACGTTCGTAAGGTGCAGGCACAACAACTGCGTATCTACTCTTTTGGTTTTCTTCACTCATCGTATTGTACAATATGACCATCTGCTTGCAAGTTCAGCTAGAAGGATGTATTCTATGCACACACCTCGCACCATGATTACCTTCAGACCAGGCGAAATCCGTTTCACCTTTCGCGTTGGCGGCATTCTCATCCATCATGAGCATGTACTGTGTCAGGCTGCTTCTGAAGAGGACTTCTGGTTTCTTCCTGGTGGACGTGCCGAATTGGGTGAGACTGCCTCAGTAACGCTTCTCCGCGAGATGCAAGAGGAACTGGGCGTTGCTATGAAGATCGAACGATTACTCTACGTCGTCGAGAATTTTTTCACCGATCTCAACGATTCCTGGCACGAGCTTGGATTGTATTTTCTTATGACGGCTCCTGTCGACTCATATCTCTATCAAAGCTCAGAAACGATTACACACGCGGATGAGGTGGGCAATCACTTACGTTTCGATTGGCTTCCCATCGCGCAGCTTGAAGAGCTCCCACTTTATCCCATTTGCTTTCAAAAAGCCTTGCAGGAAATTCCTGGCCATACTGTACATATTGAAGAGCATCATTCTCGCCTTGAGAGTAAATAGTCGTGTCTACAAGGAGTGCTACATGAGCAGAAAACACGTCTCTTCCGGTTCGCCCTACGAACACCGCCTGGGCATCTCACGAGCCGTTCGCATAGGCCATATCATCGCGGTAGCTGGTACAGCACCTATCGGCCCCGATGGCAAAACAGTCGGTAAAGGCGATGCCGCAGCCCAGGCACGTCGCTGTATAGAGATCATACGTAATGCACTCGAACAGGCAGGTGCAAGCTTATCAGACGTGATCCGCACTCGCATATTACTCACCCGCATAGAAGATTGGGAGAGAGTCGGCCATATACACGGCGAGTTCTTCGGCAACATCCGGCCTGCCAACACCGTCATGCAAGTAACACGCTTCATCGATCCCGACTGGCTGGTCGAAATCGAAGCCGACGCTGTAATCGACGAGTAGCATCATATTGACACAATCACTACTATCGCTCTAAAATTTTGTCAGGCACCAATATTCTCACAGTTTTTGAAGGAAAAGCCATGCCACGCTGCCAGAATCCACGCTGCCGCACCGACTACCCACCCGGAACGTACAGGTGCACCAATCCATTCTGCCAGTGCCTATTGCCCGAGGCATTTGTGGCAGGACGCTACCGCATTGAAACACTGCTTGGAATTGGTGGCATGGGTGCAGTCTACCGCGCAAGCGATACATTCGAAATGCAGCAGATAGCACTCAAAATCATCTCGGCGGATGCCACTAACACAGATAGCGCTATAGCAATAGAACGCTTTCGCCGCGAGGCTCGCTACGCGCATCAACTTCACCACAAAAATATCGTACCAGTATTAAACTTTGGTCAGGACGGCACCTTGCTCTACCTCGTGATGCCGCTGATTACAGGCGGTACACTTAAAGCAATGTTGAAGTCCGAACAGCCACTACCTCTTCCTTTAGTACTGCGCTATTTGAATGAACTGGCCGATGCCATTGACGCTATCCACGCTCATCCACAGCGCATTGTTCACCGCGACATCAAGCCCTCAAATCTGCTCATTCACCAGGATGACGGGCGTCTAGTTGTTGCAGACTTTGGTATCGCTCGCGCCATGCAGAAGGAGCGTCCATTAACCGGGAGCGGCTGGGCTTTAGGTACCGAGCACTATACCGCTCCAGAACAAGGACAGGGCAATGCCAAACCCGCCAGCGATATTTACTCGTTGGGCGTAGTAGCCTATCAAATGCTCACTGGTCTCCTGCCTTTCCAGGCAATCGTGCGCAGTCGCGGAGCTATACTTCCTCGACCCAGCGAACTTAATCCATCGCTACCTTCAGCAGCAGATGAGGTCATTTTTCGAGCAATCGAGACCGATCCTGCAATGCGTTACAGTTCAGCCCGAGCCTTTGCCAATGCGCTCAACGCCGCGCTCCAATCAGCACCACTACCCGTAACACCAACCAGTTCAACCACCATCGACAATGCCAACGTCATTGTGCGGACAATCATTCCGGAGAATCCTTGCAGCGCCTGTGGTCAGGAGAATCGCAGCAGTTCGCGCTTCTGCCGTCGCTGCGGGCATCGACTTGATGACACCTCACCACTTGTAACTGATGTCTGCCAGGTTGGATATGTCAGTGATACCGGGCGTCGCTACGCTGCACAAGTGAACGAGGATATGTTGCTAATCGTTCAGGGATTATGCGCCAATCTCGCGCCGCCACCTCGCCCATTCGGCCTGTTTGCCGTAGCCGATGGTCTGCGTGGTCCGCAGGGAAAATCCGTAGCCGGACATGAAGCCAGTCGTCTGACTATAGAGACGGTAGCCGATGTCCTGCTGCCTCTCCTGGCCACACCTTTACCATCTAGCTCATATTCAACTCCCGGTAATATCTCCTCCATATCACGTGGGAGCATTCAGGGAAATGTCTATCAAGCTTCTTCTCCTCCCGAGAGCATACTGGAACAATGGATGGGAGAATCCTTAAGGCGAGCAAATTTAGTGACGTACCATTGCAATGCTGATTATGAAACAAGTATGGGAAGCACATTGACTGTGGCCCTGGTGTACAAACGGCATCTCTACGTGACAAGTGTGGGAGACAGCCGTGCCTATCACTACAGCAGTCAAAACAACGAATTAAAATGCATCACGACCGATCATACCCTTGCAGCAAACCCGGTTCAGGCCAATCCTCTTGATCCTGGCAAGACACACACCAATTCAAAAGGTAAGCGTCTCTATCGCTACCTGGGACAGGACACCCGCATCCAAATCGACTACTTCCACCAACCGGTCGAGCTTCACGACCTGGTTCTGCTGTGTACAAACGGCTTATGGCACATGCTGCCTGACGCACACATTAAAGATGTACTTGTGCAGGGTGGCGACCCTCAAAAACTTGCCCGCATCCTTGTCGACGACGCAAACCTTGCAGGCGGCGACGGCAATGTAAGCGTTATCGTTATAGGGATTCAATAAGGAAACGTTACTAGCAAGCGTTCCCCGACGATCCACTGGCGAAACTTGTTGATCCCTCATTGCCGGAAGTTTGGGTTGCTTGAGAAGCTTGTGACCCTTCCCTCACGTTTCGTCGAGACCAATGCTCTTCGTCAACCTCTGTCTCAGCCAGCTCGAAGGTCGTTCGATACGGGCCAAAGTTTACGTGCTTATTCACCGCATAAAGTGCCTGCGGTGCGCATAAGAATAAGGCCAGCGCCTCATCGTAGACGTAGCGGTCGATCTGTTCGGCCACTTTGACGAGCTTCTGACCATCGATTTGGGCTGCCATCTCTGCATAAAGCTTGTTGAACTCAGGCAACTCCGGCCCAGCTCTGAAAGCTCCATCAGAGCCGAAGAACTCCCGGTGGATAGCTGCTGGTGGAGCCTCGGAACTTAGGTCGAACCAACCAAAGATGAGTATATCCCAGGATGGTATTAGCTTCTTCTCCACAAGCATACGTGTGCCAGCCAGTAGCTTCTCTTGTGGAACAACTATGACATCAATCCCGATGTCTAATGCTGACTGCATATCTACAGCCACCAGTTGGGCGATACCTCCAAACGCTTCAGGTGCAGCGATTCGCAAATTTCGGCCTGCTGGCCAGCCAACCTCGTGTAAAAGCCTCCTGGCTTGCTCAGGATCGTGTGGATACGGCTCCATGCCAGCAGAGAAACCACCACACCATGAAGCGGTGAGCGCACAAAGCGGATTAGCGTAGCCTGCTAGACCCATGGTGATGATTTTCTGGCGATCAACCGCGAAGTTCAGTGACTTGCGCACCCGCTTATCCTGGAGGGGCACATCTGAGGGATAGCAGTTGATAACGCCCAGCAGCACGCGATTGGCATCACAAACTACCAGATTCGCGTGTTCAGAAGCAATAACGCGAGCTGCATCTGCTGGTGATACTTCGGTGACGATGTCCATCTCACCTTCGGTGGAGATACAGAGATCTAATGCCTGGGCAGGGGTGAGATCGTTGCGGAAAACCGCTCGCTCCAGCCGTGGTCCACGTTCAATATTCCAATGGCTACGGTTTGCTTCGAGGACTAGACGGGGAGATCGATCTTCACTCTCGATAATTCCTGCGCTGGCCAAGGGATTCGCTCTCATGATTACGACACGCTGGTTAATGGTGGAGTACCCTTCGGTGAGGGTGAATGGTCCGGTGCCCCACGGGCCCGGTGCATCAATCGCTCACCAATGGCCTTCGCCGCTGCCTAACTTCGCGTATCCAAAGCCTTGTTCACGCCAGAAAGCTGAACTGGCGATGTGGAAGCCGCGCATCTTGCCGAGCGCCAGGCCTTCAGGAGCGGGAAAGTTGAAGCGGACGGTGTGGTCATTTACCACTTCGCAGGTCGATTCTGGAGGGAAGTTAAGCCAGGATCCAGGTGGATGTGGAGCGACCCAACGCTGCATCTCGTCGAAATTCTGCTTGACATTGTGCGCGGTGAAAGGTTCCCCATCCTGAAAGCGCACCCCTGTGCGCAACTCAAGTTCGAGGGTATGGTCGTCTGGCCAACTTGCGCCAGTCGCGAGGGCGTTGACGACTCGCCCATCCTGGTCCACGCGGATTGGTTCCTCCATTGTGTTCCAGGTGATAAATAGCCAGTTCAACGGTGAGGGATCGTAGACATAGATAGTGCCGACCGGAGGACGCCACTGCGCTTTGGTGGGAGCGACCTGTGGGTTAACCATCAATCCATACTCCTTTCTGGTTTACAATGAGTTAACTGTGTACGGGAAAGGCAGATAGGTGACGCTTTACGCAGGCTCTTGCTACGTCGTACAATGGTTAGAATGGATGACGCATTTTATGCTTGTACACTCATTAGAAGCTACAATGAGTATAGCATATGTCTTAGCAAGTTGCGTCCAGAAAAAGAAAAATGGTAGACTATCAGCAGTGAACGAAGAGAAGATTCATGCTGGTTCTGGCCCAAGACTTGGGAACGACTCATTCATACATCTCAGAGGAGAAAGAAAGCTATGCGTCGAAACATTGGAAAGATGCTCATCTCCCTTGCAGCCATCCTTACAGCTGTGGCGCCTTTTCTAGCTGACTGGAACGACTCGCACCTCTTCAGTCCTCAGTGGTCTCCCCATGCCCGCTTTCACGGCGCTGTCTCTTTGGGGATGACGACGATCCTCTCATCGGTCGCACTCTGGTTGCTCTGGCGACGCTCGCCAGATCAGGACGCACCAGTAACTGTTGCTGCAGCGATCCCCATGGCATATTGGGGGCCTTTCTTTCTTGCTCCATTCGTCCCAGGCACGGCCATCGAGGACCCCAGGCACCGGCTGGTGCGGATACTCGGGGTGCCATCTAACCTCATGGGAGCGGGAGCCACCATCATCACGGCTGGACTTGGGTGGTATCTGGATCGCCGATGGCGTAGCCATGCTGCGCCTGCGAACTGAGGGACACGAAGCGTGCTAGCATCCATGGGAAATGTTATCACTGGCTGCGAACATGACAGGGCTGAACCTGTCCGTTGATGAAGAACTGTCAAGTTCATTTGAACCATGCCTTAGCATCACAATCGCTCGCGGACCCACTTTGCTACATACTTCACAATCTCGTCAATATCTTGATGGCTCGTATCATAAAGCGTCATTGGTGGCCTGGTTAGAGATGCATTCGCCTTCAGCCACTTATTGAATTGCATTGCGATAGCTTCGGTAGTTATCCTCTGGCGTTGCAGGCACCATTCCCCAAAGAATATCCTGTTCCAAAACTACACATTCTTTTAACATGGAGATAAGGGAAAGACACACTGTCGTTTTACCTGTGCCACTCGCACCGCCAATGAGAAATAAAGGTTGCATAAGAAAGGGATGAGCGTGATGACAATGAGGGCATATAGCAGAAGGACCTGAGGTATCGATGCTTTTCTCAACAGCATATTCGCCACAATTTGGGCAAACATTAAACGCAGCCGTCTTGGAGTAAATGGCAACTCTTCCTGTGTAAGCACCGGCATCATGCCTTCCGAAACGAGGTTCAGATCCTCATCCCACGCACTACCCCAAACGCTAAAGGCTGTATAAGCGATCAAGATCAAGCTAACCATAATTACTGCTTGTGCCAGCTCAAAAATTGATAACCCAATCCACCAACTTAATACGAGGCTCAATATCAGCCCTATCAACAGAGCTGCAATCAAAAGGACCTTTAGTCTGGCACGCAGGTAACTTGTTTTGCCAGTCTGGGCAACCAGGTAATAAATCAAGCGACTGCCCTCGCTACTAATAGCATATGGAGCATAATCGACTATCGCCAGGATGGCCACACCAGACGCATAAATCACTGCCAACAGCATCTTCGAAAATCCAAAGGGAGCCAGGAGTGTACGGAGCAATGGGAAAAGAGCTATACAAACCAGTATTATGACCACGCGCCCCCAGGTAAACACATTTCGGCTCTGATTGAGTAAACCCTTAACCACTAGAGCGCCCGTAAGATTCCGGTATCGTCTCAACGACTTACTAAGTAATCGAACTCCCGGTAAGTTGATGACTATACGCGACCTCGAACGACCCTCCATTTCATGAAAAGCCTCTTCGTATAGTTTGCCTGTCAAACCAGCGAATGGACCAGTTACCAGAACCAACACTATTGCACATAGCAAACTCGCATGTATAGGCTCAGGTGTTGAAAGTGATGGTAGCACGTAACGCAACACTATCAAGATCGCAACTATGCTCATCCAGATGGAGATCGTTACACCCAGGAGCAACAACAGTAACCATATGAATGCCTGCCAACCCAGGAAAATGATCAGCGGTATCCCTATCACAACTACTGCCAGCACCAACCAGTTGCCAATACCCTCAAAAAACATCAAACCATAGAGCGCACGGAAACGAGCTGCTGGAGAAATAGGCAAAGTCATCAGTAACCGTGGCTGATCTCCGCCAAACCCCAGCGTCATAGTTGAGAGTGCTGCAATAAGACCAATACCTATCCAGGCTCCTGAGAACAGCAGCCATAGGTGAGCCTCTAGCGCTACTGATCCAGCCGCCTGCCAGTGAGACACCTGAGCAAGCAATTGGTTGATGGACCATAGACCCAAACCACAATCCAAACTGAGCGCGAAAAACCAGGCTACCTTCGTGCGAGTATCATTGCGTAAAGCGCTTAAAGCCGACTTGAGATGCGTGTTCCACATAATCAGAACTGTCTTCATACCGGTACCTGCTCATTTTCCGCTGTTAGGGACAAAAAGGCTTCCTCAAGACCTGGCGCACCAGCAATCTGGCGAAGCTCAGATGAACTACCTTCTACAAGCAGGTGACCTTTGTGAATAATACCAACTCGATGGCATATCGATTCAGCCGTTGCAAGATCATGTGTACTCAAAAAGATGGTGGTGCCATTGGAAGCCTGTTCAGCGAACAAATCTTTTAGACGACGAGCGCTCAATGGATCAAGCCCATTCAATGGCTCATCCAATATCAACACCCGTGGTTGATGAATCAGCGCACCCGCAATTGCAAGCTTGCGCTTCATCCCAAATGAGTATGTACCACACGCTGTATCCGCACGATCTCTTAGTTCAAGTATGTCGAGCAGCCGCTCAATATGTCCCCTTGCCGCTTGTTCCGGTATGCTTCGTATCCGAGCTAGAAAATCTAGAAATTCACGCCCAGTCAAACGGTCATACAACATCGTGCGATCAGCTACATAACCAAAAGCCGCCTTTGCCACCAATGATTCCTTCCAAAC
>WNGD01005747.1_pt1 | contig 11979 bp, 9 predicted proteins | sample 5400671 | NCBI WGS metagenome assembly WNGD01 (sample SAMN13153369, study PRJNA577476) | soil metagenome | isolation source: 40 cm soil or saprolite under grassland replicate 2 | place: USA:California | collected 2016-06-15
CCCGTTTCGCGATCTTCCCGGATTCCGTGCTGGCCAGGAAGCCGCCGCCGTGGGTCGTCGCGGCCGAGCTGGTCGAGACGTCCCGGCTGTGGGCCAGGACCGCCGCGCGGATCGAGCCCGAGTGGGCCGAGCCGCTGGCCGCCCACCTGGTCAGCCGCAGCTACAGCGAGCCGCGCTGGGAGGCCAGCCGGGGCGCGGTGATGGCAGCGGAAAAGGTAACGCTGTACGGCTTGCCGATCGTGGCGGCGAGGCAGGTCAACTACGGGCGGATCGACCCGGCGACGGCTCGCGAACTGTTCATCCGCGGCGCCCTGGTCGAGGGCGACTGGGAAACCCGCCACCGGTTCTTCGACCACAACCGGCGGCTGCTCGACGAGGCCGAGGACCTGGAGCGCCGGGCGCGGCGCCGCGGCATCGTCGCCGATGACGCCACCTTGTTCGAGTTCTACGACCGGCGGATACCAGCGGACGCCACATCCGCCCGGCATTTCGACGCCTGGTGGAAGAAGGCGCAGGCGGCGGAGCCGGACCTGCTGACCCTCAGCCCCGCCGATCTGGCCGGCCCTGGCGCTGACGAGATCCGCCCGGACGACTATCCCGGCAGCTGGGGCGAGCTGCCGCTGTCGTATGAGTTCGCCCCGGGCGAGCCGGCCGACGGCGTGGCCGTGGACATCCCCCTGGCGACGCTCAACCAGGTAGACGGCGAGGAGTTCAGCTGGCAGGTGCCCGGGCTGCGCGAGGAACTGGTGACGGCGCTGATCCGGTCCCTGCCCAAGCAGCTGCGCACGGCCTTCGTGCCAGCCCCGGACACGGCCCGGGCCGTGCTGGCCCGGCTGGGCCCGGCGCGCGGCGACCTGCTGGGCGCCCTTGGCGCCGAGCTCGGCCGCCTCGGTGGCGTGACGATCCCGCGCGAGGCGTGGGACCGGTCGCGGCTGCCGGCCCACCTGCGGGTCACGTTCCGGGTGGTCGACTCCGGCACCGTGCTCGCGGAAGGCAAGGACCTGGCCGCGATCCGGCGGCAGCTGCGGCCGCGCCTGCAGGAGACGCTCACCGAGGCGGCCGGCGGCATCACCCGCACCGGGCTCAGGGACTGGGACATCGGCTCGCTGCCCCGGGTGTTCACCCACGGGCAGGTGCGCGCCTACCCGGCGCTGGCCGACGCCGGCGAATCGGCCGACGTCCGGCTGTTCGAGACCGAGGCCGAGGCCGCGGCGGCGATGTGGCTGGGCACCCGCCGCCTGCTGCTGATCCAGGTTCCCTCCGGCGCGCGCTCCGTCGCCGGGCGGCTGCCGGTCAGCGCCAAGCTGGCGATGAGCAGGCACCCTTACCCGAGCGCCGACGCGCTGCTCGCGGACTGCGCGGCCTGCGCGGCGGATCAGCTGATCGCGGACGCGGGCGGCCCGGCCTGGGACGCCGAGGGCTTCGCCCGGCTGCTGGCCGCGGCGCGGTCAGGGCTGGGCGCTGCCACGGCCGGCGTGGTCAGCGCCGTCGCGCGGGTGCTGGCCGAGGCGCACGAGGTCGGGACCGGGCTCGGTCACGCCTTCAGCCCGGCGCTGGCCCCCGCGCTCGCCGACATGCGTGCCCAGCTTGCCGGCCTGATCCATCCGGGGTTCATCGCCGAGACCGGCGCACGCCGCCTGCCCGACCTGGAGCGCTATCTCCGGGCGATCAGCCGGCGGCTGGCCAAGGCGCCGCTGGATCCCGGCCGCGACACCGAACGGATGGCGGCCGTGCACCGGGTGACTGACGCCTGGCGGCGGGCGATCAGTGACCTCCCGCCATCGGGACGCCTGACCGCGGAGGCCCGCGCAGTGCGCTGGATGATCGAGGAGCTACGGGTCAGCCTCTTCGCCCAGGCACTGGGTACCCCGGCTCCGGTCTCCGAGCGGCGAATCCAGGCGGCACTGGACCAGCTAGTGGCCTGACCAAGGCCGAGCAGCGATCGCAAGGAAGGATGCCATGCAGCAGCATTACGTTCGCCCGGACGGCATGCCGCCGGTCAACGGGTACAGTCACGCGGTCGCGTTCAGCGGGCGCATGATCGCGGTCTCCGGCCAGGTGCCGCTGGACGGCCAGGGCAGGCTCGTCGGCGAGAACGACCCGCTCGCCCAGGCCAGGCAGGTGTTCGCTAACCTCGCGGCGGCCCTCGCCGCGGCCGGCGCGGGAATGGAGCAGGTGGTCAGGCTGACCGTGTACCTGACCGACCTGGCAGACCTGGACGCATTCCGGCGAGCGCGCGACGAGCACATCTGCGTGGACCGGCCCCCCGCCAGCTCGCTGGTGCAGGTGAGCGGCCTGGTGAACCCGGCGTTCCGGGTCGAGATCGATGCGCTGGCGGCGATCTGAGCCGGCCGATCCCGCCACCCCGGCGCGCCTGGACCCCGGGGCGGTCCTGCTGCGACGATGACGTCTGTCATGCCCGGACGCGTTGCTGAAGGCGGTCACCGATGTCGCTGGAGATCAAGCGGTTGCACCTGGCGAGCCTGCGCGGCCCCGACGGCGGCGAGTGGCCGGTGCACGGGTTCGTTGTCACCCACCCCGGCGGCGCGGTCCTGGTCGATACCGGCGTCGGCGGGCCGCAGCGGATGCTGAACGACTGGCGCGTGGTCAACCGGTCAGCCGCGGACGCGCTCGCCGGGCTGGGCATGACCCCGGCCGACATCGGCCTGGTGATCAACACGCACCTGCACTTCGATCACTGCGGCCAGAACGCGGTGTTCAAGCACGCGGCCTGCTACGTCCAGCGAACGGAGCTTGACCGCGCGAAGCGTGAGTCACCGGACCTGTATGACTGGTTCGGCTTCATGAACGCGCGGTTCGAACTGCTCGACGGGGACGCCGAGGTGCTGCCGGGCCTGGCCGTGATCACGACGCCCGGGCACACCGCAGGACACCAGTCGGTCGTCGTCCAGTCCGCTGACGGCGGGCCGGACCTGCTGATCGGCGACGCGGCCTACACCCCGCGGCAGTACGCCGGCCCGGCCGGCCAGGACCTGCCGCCCGGCCAGGCAAGCGACCTGGAAACCTGGCGGGACTCGCTGCAGCGGATCCGGTCCGTCGCCGCGCGGGTGCATTTCTGCCACCACACGGACGTCGTGCACGCCTGAGCCGGTTACCCGGGCTCGTAGCCGAGGTTGGGCCGCAGCCAGCGCTCGACCTCGGGCAGGCCGAGGCCGCGCCGGACCGCGTAGTCTTCGGCCTGGTCCCTGCCGATGCGCCCGACGGTGAAGTAGCGCGATGCCGGGTGGGCGAAGAGCAGCCCGCTGACGCTGGCGGCGGGGGCCATCGCGAAGGACTCGGTCAGGCTCATGCCGATCTGCCCGGCGTCGAGCAGGGCGAACAGGGCCCGCTTCTGGCTGTGGTCCGGGCTCGCCGGATAGCCGAGCGCGGGCCGGATGCCGCGGAAGCGCTCGGCGTGCAGGTCCTCGACCGGCGGGTCGGCGTCCGGCTCGAACCACGCGCGCCGCGCCTGCAGGTGGATGTGCTCGGCGAACGCCTCGGCCAGACGGTCGGCCAGGGCCTTCACCATGATCGCCTTGTAGTCGTCCTGCCGGGCTTCGAAGCCGGCCGCAAGCTCGTCGGCGCCGTGGATGGCCACCGCGAACCCGCCGATGTGGTCGCCGTCCGGTGCCAGGTAGTCAGCCAGGCACCGGTTCGGCCGGCCGGCCGGCTTGGCCGTCTGCTGGCGCAGCATCGGCAGCCTGAGGCTGCCGAGGTCGCCTGGCCGGCCGCCCGCCCGACCCGCGTCGATCACGATATCGTCGCCATCCGAGCGGGCCGGCCAGAAACCGAAGACGCCCTGGGCCTGGAACGAGCCGTCGGCGATGATCTGGCTGAGCAGCGCGTTCGCCTCGTCGTAGAGCTCGCGGGCCACCGGCTGGTCGAGAATCGCCGGGTACTTGCCCTTCAGCTGCCAGGCGAGGAACAGGAACTGCCAGTCGATCATCCGGCGGAGGGTGCCGAGGCCCGGGCGGACCGCGCGGATGCCGGTGAAGGCGGGAACGGGCAGGTCGTCGAACGCGACCTGCTCGCGGTTCGCCCGGGCCTGCGCGAGGATCAGCAGCGGGCGCCGCTGCCTGGCCGCATGCTGCTCGCGCAGGCGCTCCTGCTCGGCCCGGTTGCTGACGCCCAGTTCCTCGGCCCGGTCGGCGTCCAGCAGGTCGGAGACGACGCCGGCCACCCGGGACGCGTCGAGCACGTGCACCGAGGTGCCGTCGTAGGCCGGCGCGATCCGGACCGCGGTGTGCTGCCGCGACGTCGTCGCGCCGCCGATCAGCAGCGGCAGCTTCAGCCCGCGGCGCTGCATCTCAGCGGCGACGTTCACCATCTCGTCCAGCGACGGGGTGATCAGCCCGGAGAGCCCCACCGCGTCCGCGCCCTCGGCGACCGCGGTGTCCAGGATGACCGCGGCGGGAGTCATCACCCCGAGGTCGATGACCTCGTAGTTGTTGCAGCCGAGTACCACGCCCACGATGTTCTTGCCGATGTCGTGCACGTCGCCCTTGACGGTCGCCAGCACGATCTTCCCCTGGCCCCGGCCGTCGTGCTCGCGCCCGGCCTGCCGCGCCTGCTCCTTCTCGGCCTCCATGAACGGCTCCAGGTAGCCAACCGAGCGCTTCATCACCCGGGCGCTCTTGACCACCTGCGGCAGGAACATCTTCCCGGCACCGAAAAGATCGCCGACGATCTTCATGCCGTCCATCAGCGGTCCCTCGATCACGTCCAGCGGCCGCGCCGCCCGCTGCCTGGCCTCCTCGGTGTCGGCCTCGATGAAATCCACGATGCCGTGCTGCAGCGCGTACGCCAGGCGCTGCTCGACCGGCGCCTCCCGCCAGGACAGGTCCACGGTGCGGCGGGTGCCGGACCCGCTCACCGTCTCGGCGAACGAGACCAGCCGGTCGGTCGCGTCCGGGCGACGGTCGAAGATGACATCCTCGACAAGCCCCAGCAGGTCCGCCGGGATGTCCTGGTAGACAGCGAGCTGCCCGGCGTTGACGATGCCCATGTCCAGCCCCGCTCGCACGGCGTGGAAGAGGAACGCCGAATGCATGGCCTCGCGGACGACGGCATTGCCGCGGAAGGAGAACGACAGGTTGGAGATGCCGCCGCTGGTACGCGCGCCCGGGCAGCGCTGCTTGATCAGCGGCAGCGCGTCGATGAACGCCTTCGCGTAGCCGTTGTGCTCGGCCATGCCGGTGGCGACCGCGAGCACGTTGGGGTCGAACACAATGTCCTCGGCCGGGAACCCGGCTCGCTGGGTGAGCAGGTCGTAGGCGCGGCCGCAGATCGACACCTTGCGCTCGACGGTGTCAGCCTGGCCGCGTTCGTCGAAGGCCATCACGACCACGCCGGCGCCGTAGTCCCGGATCCGCCGTGCCTGCTCGAGGAACGGGCCCTCGCCCTCCTTCAGGCTGATCGAGTTGACGACGCCCTTGCCCTGCACGCACTTGAGCCCGGCCTCCAGCACGCTCCACCGCGAGCTGTCGACCATGATCGGGATGCGGGCGACCTCGGGCTCGGTCGCGATCAGGTTCAGGAACGTGGTCATCGCCTGCTCGCTGTCGAGCAGGTCGGCATCCATGTTGACGTCGAGCAGGTTGGCGCCGCCGCGCACCTGGTCAACCGCGACGCCGACGGCGGCCTGGTGGTCGCCCGCCTCGATCAGGCGCCGGAAGCGGGCCGAGCCCGTGACGTTGGTGCGCTCCCCGATCATCACGAACCCGGTGTCAGCGCCGATCCCGAAGGGTTCCAGGCCGCTGAAGCGGGTGGCCGCCGGGGTCGCCGGAACCGGGCGCGGGGACAGGCCGGAAACGGCGGCCGCGAGCTGCTCGATGTGCGCCGGCGTGGTCCCGCAGCACCCGCCGACGATGTTGACGAGCCCGGACCCGGCGAACTCGCCGAGCATCCGCGCGGTATCGTCCGGCGTCTGGTCGTAGCCGCCGAACGCGTTCGGCAGGCCGGCATTGGGATGGCAGGCGGTGTAGACGCCGGCGAACCGCGCCAGCTCGGCGATGTGCGGGCGCATCTCCGCGGCGCCCAGGGAGCAGTTCACGCCGGCCACCAGCGGATCGGCGTGCTGGATCGAGCTCCAGAACGCCTCGACGGTCTGCCCGGACAGCGTCCGCCCGCTCAGGTCGACGATCGTCACCGAGATCCACAACGGCAGCTGCGGCGCGACGTCGCGTGCGGCGGCGATCGCCGCCTTGGCGTTGAGCGTGTCGAAGATCGTCTCGATCAGCAGCAGGTCGACCCCGCCATCGGCCAGCGCCCTGACCTGCTCGGCGTACGCGGCGCGGACCTCGTCGAAGGACACCGCCCGGTACGCGGGATCCTCGACCCGCGGGGACAGCGACAGCGTGACGTTCAGCGGCCCGATCGAGCCGGCCACGAACCGCCCGCCCGCCTCATCGGCGGCCTGGCGCGCCAGCTCGGCGCCGCGCAGGTTCATCTCCCGCACCAGCGGCTGCAGCAGGTAGTCCGACTGGCCGATGCTGGTCGCGGTGAACGTGTTCGTCGTGGTGATGTCCGCGCCCGCCGCCAGGTAGCGCCGGTGCATGTCGAGGACGACATCCGGCCGGGTCAGGTTCAGCAGGTCTGGATCGCCGGCCACGTCGCGCGGATGATCGGCGAACCGCTCGCCCCGGTAGTCGGCGGCGGTGAGCGTGGCGTCCTGCAGCATCGTGCCCCACGCCCCGTCGAGCACGGCGACCCGCTGGTCCAGGAGCCCGCGCAGGGCAACTGCCCGGCCGCTGCTGCTCGTCGCCGTTTCCACCCTGGCCTCCATCAGCACATGGAGGCGCCCTTGTTGCGCAGGCCCAGGTCGAGCGTGGCGGGCCCGAGGGCCCGTCGCAGCGCCTCTCGGCCTGGGACGTCAAGGATACCGGAAACCCGCCGCCGGCTCAGGGCGAGCCGGCCGGTGCCTCACGAGTCAGCGAACCTGGCCTCGCCGCCTTCGTAGGCGTACACCTGCGCGCCCCCGACCAGCGCCCGCTCGACCCGGCTGCGCACGTCGAGCGGATCACCTGACCAGATCACCAGGTCGGCGTCCTTGCCGGCCTCGATGGAGCCGAGCCGGTCGTCGATGCCGACGATGCGCGCGGGATTGATGGTCAGCGCCCGCAGCGCGGTCTCCCGGTCCAGGCCCTCGTTGACCGACAGCGCCGCCTGGTGGGCGAGGAAGTTGATCGGCACCACCGGATGGTCGGTGGTGATCGCGATGGTGACGCCGGCCCGCGCCAGCCGGCCCGGGTTGGCCAGCGACCGGTTCCTGAGCTCGACCTTCGACCGGCTCGTCAGCAACGGCCCGATGATCACCGGGATGTTCCTGGCGGCGATGAGGTCGGCGAGCAGGTACGCCTCCGTGCCGTGGTCGATCACCAGGTCGTAGCCGAACTCCTCGGCGATCCTGATCGCGGTGGCAATGTCGTCGGCGCGATGGCAATGCTGGCGCCAGGGAATCTCCCGCCGCAGCACCTTGCCCAGCGCCTCCAGCTTAAGGTCGCGGTCGACCGGCTTGCGCTCGCCTTCCGGCTTCTGCCGCTCGCTGTCGAGCCGCTGCAGGTAGTTGGCGGCGTCGACAAGGGCGCCGCGGATCACCGCGGCCGTGCCAAGGCGCGTGCTCGGGGCCTTCTTCCGCTCCCCGTACACCCGCTTGGGGTTCTCGCCGAGGGCCGACTTCATGCCGGATGGCGCGCGCAGCAGCATCTCGTCGACGGTGCGGCCCCAGCACTTGAGCGCCGCCGTCTGGCCGCCGACGGGGTTCCCGGAGCCCGGGTTGACGTTGACGGCCAGCACGCCTCCGGCGATGGCGTCCCGGAAGCCGAGGTCAGCGGGGTTGATCGCGTCCAGCGCGCGGACCTGCGCGGTCACCGGCTCGGTCATCTCGTTGGTGTCCTGGCCGGCCCATCCCTCGCCCTCCTCGTACACGCCGACGTGCCCGTGCGCCTCGATGAACCCGGGCAGCACCCAGCAGCCGGCCGCGTCGATGACGCGAACGCCGCCGGGGATGGCCACGTCACCGCCGACGGCCGTGATCCTGCCGTCCGCCACGAGAACCGTCCCGCCGTCCACCGGCTCCCCGGCGATCGGGACTACCCGGCCCCCGGTGATCGCCACCGACCTGTCAGCCATCCGGCCTCCTCCTCATCGTGCGGACCGATACCTGGCCTGCCGCGGCCGCACCGGGCCGCCGACGCCGGGACCACAGTAACCGGGCGCCGGCGTGGCCAGGAAAGCCCCGCATTCGGCGGGTAAGCGCCGAAGGTGTTGGATAACGGCATGCCAGTCAATGGTGAATACGAGCCGAGCACGCAAGGCTGGGTCCGCGACCAGGTCGAGCTGTACGAAAGCTCGGGCGGGACGCAAGGCACCACGCTGCGGGACACCGGCCTGCCCGTGGTGATCATCACGAACCGCGGCGCGCGCAGCGGCAAGGTGCGCAAGACGCCGCTGATGCGGGTTGAGCACGACGGCCGCTACGCGGCGGTGGCGTCACAGGGCGGCGCCCCGGCCCATCCGCGCTGGTACTACAACTTCCGGGCGGACCCGAGGGTCGAGCTTCAGGACGGCCCGCGCAAATGGGACGTGATCGCCCGTGAGGTTACCGGGGACGAGCGCGCGGAATGGTGGCAGCGCGCGGTCGCCGCGTTCCCGCCGTACGCCGAGTACCAGCGGAAGACCGCACGCCAGATTCCGGTCTTCGTCCTCGAGCGCGCCAGCGCAACCTGACCGGCGCCCTTCGCTGCCGTGCTCGACCGGCTGGCAGGCAGCTAACTCCCGACGGGCAGGCCGGCCGGGGGCAGCGCCGCCGTCGGATCCGGGCAGAATGCTGTGATGGCTTCGTACTCAGTGAACCCGGACGCCGTGGCGCGGGCGCGAGAGCTCATCGACAGCCGTCAGTACGTGCTCGACAGCGACTGGGGCAAAGTCCAGCCTGGCGCCAGCGAGCAGAACGCCTTCCTGGCGTCGCACTCGTGGGCGGAATACGCCCAGTGGCATCTCGGGCTCACCGACGGTGCCCGCGACCACACCAAGGCCAGGTACGCGTTCGTCTACGGGGACTTCCGCCGCATCCATCGCATGGGCATCATCGCCTGCCAGTACCGGGCGGCCGAATGGCGGCACAAGGAAATCGAGCTCGCGGCCCACGAACTCCTGCAGCGCCTGGACGCCGCGGTGGCCTGAGCCCGGCCCGGAGCAACTGCGGGAGGATGCCGGTCGTGACCGCCGTCGACGTACGGATGCAGCACCCGGCGGTCCGCTCACGCCGGGCCGCCAGCGGCGGCGAGGGCCGCGAAGGCGCTGCCGCTGAGGTCGGCCGCCAGTTCGGTCATCTGGTGGCCGTAGACCGCCGGGGCCACCACCCGCAGGACGACGCACCAGTTCTCCCCGGCTCCGTGCACCGATGAGATCGTGCGGTAGTTGTCGCGGAGATAGGCGGCGGCCGCGCGGTTGGTGATGCCGGTCTGGCCGCAGATCAGGAACAGCGGGCGCCTGCCGTCGGGCACCTTCACCCTGGCCACGAGAACGTACTCGCGGGAGTCCCGTTCGCGGCGGAACTCCTGGCCGGCCGTGACGATCGCGGCTGATCGCGGCGAGTCGGGAGTGAAGGGCAGGATGGACACGCCCGGCAGGAAACGGGCGAGATGCGATTGCATGCGCACGTTCGCCGTGGGGCCGCCGACGCAGAACTCGGTGAGATCCCCCACGCCGTAGGCGCCCTCGCCCGAGCCGACGACGTCCAGGTCCGCCCGCAGGTCACGCATCAGCTTCGCGAGCTCGATGATGCTGAACACGTCGTGCTTCGAAATGGTCCGCGGCGCCCCGAAGGCCTGCGGCGCGACGATGCGGCAGGTGTCACCGGGTGACAGGCCGAAGAACCTCGCCCGTTCCCGCTGCCGCCTGCTGACCCGGGTGCGGCCCCACCCCCACACCGCCGCTCCGCTGATGAGGCTCGTGATGAGGCCCACCACGATGTTCATGATGACGGCGGACAACGGGCCTCCACGGCATGCCCGGCTGGTACCAGGGACGGCATGCCGGACGAGAGTTTAGTCACCAGGCACGGCAGCGGCCGGGCGCCGGCCAGCGTCGCGGCCGCTGCCGCGGGCGGGCTAGCCGGGTACGGTGAGCACGATCTTTCCGCCCGCGTGCTTGCCCTCGAGGATCCGGTGAGCCTGCGCGGCTTCGGACAGCGGCAGCAGGTGGCTGACGACCGGCCGCAGGGCGCGTCCGGCCAGCAGCGCGGCCAGTGCCCTGGTGCGCTGGCCGTCGTCCTGGATGAGCACGCCGTGGAAGGTGATGTTGGCGTCCAGCAGCGGGTCGAGGTCGAGTTCCGGAGTCGCGATGGTGGCGATCTGGCCCCCGGCCCGCAGCGCGCCGAGCACGCCCGCCAGGGACGAGCCGCCGACCAGGTCTGCGACCGCGTCCACCGAGCCGCCGGCCAGCTCGACCGCCCGCTGCGCGACGTCCTCGCTGGTGTAGTCGATGCAGCAGGAGGCGCCGAGCCCGAGCATCCGGTCATGCATCGCGCGGCGGCCCACCGCGATGGCCTCGATCCCCCCGGCGGCCGCCAGCTGCAGCAGGAACAGCCCGACGCCGCCGCTGGCGCCCAGGACCAGCAGCCGGCTGCCCGGGCGCAGTGCCAGCCTGGCCAGCACCACCGAGGCGGTCCCGGCGGCCAGCGGGGTAGCGGCGGCATCGGCAAACGACGTGCCGGCGTCGATCCTGGCGACCTGATCGGCGCCGACGACGGCCAGCTCCGCGTACCCGCCGGCGCCGCCGGGAAAGTGCGTCATCGCCATCACCCGATCCCCCGGGACCAGGCCGGTCACCCCCGGTCCGAGGCTCTCCACCACGCCGGCGATGTCGTAGCCCAGGATGCACGGCAGCTGAAGGCCCGCCCAGCTGCCGTCGGCGCGGTTGCCGGCATCCACCGGGTTGGCCCCCGCCGCGTGCACCGCCACTGTGACCTGGCCGTCACCGGGCACCGGATCCGCGACAGCTGCCAGCCGCAGCTGCTCCGGGCCGCCGAACTCGCTCACCACTACCGCCCTCATCCAGCGACCTTCCTCTCGCCTAGCGGACCGTCGGCCACGATAGGCCAGGCCGGGCGGCCGGCACCGGCCGGGCCCTGCCGAGCGGCTGCGGCATGCTGCCAGGTCCGGTGCCCGGCACGATGAGGCGCGGCGCCCGGCACAATGAAGATCATGGACCGATGCGAGCCCGGGGACCTGGCTGACTCCGGGATGCGGGCGATGGCCGGGCTGCCGTCACGGCGGGCCGGCCGGGTCGTCGTGCTCGACCCGGGTGACCGCGTGCTGCTGCTGCGATACGACGACGATCCGCTGGACGGGCAGTACTGGGCGACCCCGGGCGGCGGCCTGAACCCGGGTGAGTCCTACGCGGCTGCCGCGCGCCGCGAGCTTGCCGAGGAGACCGGCTGGGACGATGTGGTCCTGCTCGGCGAGCTTCACCGGCACGTGCGGATGGTTGAGCACCACGGCCGGATCGTCCGCCAGCACGAGTGCCTGTTCCTGGCGCGGACCGACCGGGCCTGCCGTGAGCTCGGGGACGTCGCCGCGATGCACGAATCCGACGGCATCGCGGCGTGGCGATGGTGGACGCTGGCTGAGCTGGATACCACCGCGGAAGTCATCTGGCCCGCCGGGCTGGCCGGGCTGATCCGGGGCGCGCTCCGCGACTGAGGGCGCACGCCGCGCCGGACGCCGTCAGTCGTCGTCACCGGGCCGCCGGGGCTCATCCTGGCGACCCGCGAACACCGACGAGCGCCGCTCCACATCCATCCTGGCGATGCGCTCGGCGATCCTTCGCGGTGGTATCGGCGCGGGCCAGCAGCCCGATATCGGCGGCCGGGTCACCGGCCACGACAAGCAGATCGGCGTCGAACCCGGGCCGGACCCGGCCTTTGCGGCCGCCGACGCCGCAGGCCCCGGCGGCCACGGACGTGGCGGAAGCGAG
>WNGD01005752.1_pt1 | contig 11976 bp, 7 predicted proteins | sample 5400671 | NCBI WGS metagenome assembly WNGD01 (sample SAMN13153369, study PRJNA577476) | soil metagenome | isolation source: 40 cm soil or saprolite under grassland replicate 2 | place: USA:California | collected 2016-06-15
TGGCTCCAAGCGCCACGCGGATTCCGATCTCATGCGTCCGCTGGCTGACGGAATACATCATCACACCGTAGATGCCGGCTGCCGCGAGGGCCAGCGCCACCGTAGCGAAGATGGCCAGCAGCATCATTTGAAAGCGCCTTCGCGAAACGGAATCGGAAATCAGCCGGTCCATGGTCTGAACCCGGAAGACGGGCACATCCTTGTCCACTGCCATCACCTCGCGCCGGATTGCACCGGCGAGGCTGCTCGGGTCGGTACGGGTGCGCACGACCAGAGCACCGAAGGGCGAAGGAAACTGAAGCAGGGGGACGTAAATCGCCGGGTAAACCCGTGTCTCGAGGCCGTCGTGCCTTACGTCGTTTACGACTCCAACAACCTGGCGCCACACACGCTGCCCGTTGCGCCAGTCGAAGCTTACCCGTTTGCCAATTGGGTCTTCGCCCGGCCAATATCGCTGGGCCAGGCTTTCGCTGATGATGGCCACTTCCGGCGAGCTTTCGTTGTCTGCCCAGGTGAAAATACGTCCCTTCAGCAACGAAATTCCCAGGACTCTGAAATGGTCGGGGGTGACTTTAGGTCGCTCGGCCTGAACGAACATCTCGTCGGGGCGCCCGAGGTGCCCCTCGACTTCGAAGCCGCCGGCATCGTTTGTGAGGAGCGGAACCGAACTCGCCGCGCTTGCAGCCTCCACGCCCGGCAGCGTCGCAATCCGATCGATGACCTCTTTGAAAAACGCGGCCTGGCGGCGGGGCTCGGGGTATTTGGTACTCGAAAGTGGGACCATCGCCGTCAGAACGTTCTCCGGGTTGAATCCCGGGTCGACTCTCACCAGGCGCAGAAAACTGCGCAAGAGCAGGCCGGCGCCGACGAGGAGCATCGACGCCAGGGCCATCTCGGTGATTACGAGCAGGCTGCGGGTACGTCTGTGGCCGGAGCCGGCTGTGGATCTTGTGCCCGCCTCCTTTAGCGCGTCGCTGAGATCCACCTTGGAGCCCTGAAGAGCCGGCGCGGTTCCAAACATCAGTCCGGTTGCAACAGAAAGCGCCAGAGTAAAGACGAGAACTTGGGCGTCGATCGTGGTCTGTTCGAGGCCCGGGATGTCGGGGGCCAATCCAATGAGAAACTGCACGCCCCAAAAAGCCAAAAGTAGCCCGGCAACGCCGCCCAGAAGGGCAAGCAAGACGTCTTCAGTAAGCGACTGGCGGATCAGGCGCCGGCGGCCGGCCCCAATGGCCTGGCGAACGGCAGTTTCTCTTCGCCGTGCGACGCCGCGGGCGAGGAGCAGGTTGGCCACGTTGGCGCAAGCAATCAGAAGCACCAGTCCGACAGCTCCCAGCAGGATGATCAGCGGCTGACGGACCTCGTTCGTCAAGGTGCTCTGAAGCCCGAGAACCTTCACCCCGAGATCCCGGTTCGATGGATACCGCTCGGCAAGCCCGGCAGCGACAGCATCCATGTCGGCCTGAGCCTGCTCGACTGTGACGCCCGGCTTGAGGCGAGCCACGACGCGGAAGTTGTGACTCCCGCGTTGCGGCAGCTCTTCGAGAGGCCCATGGGGTATCCACACGTTGGTCTCGCGGCCGGGAAAGCCAAAACCCGGGGGCATGATGCCGACAACGGTGTGGCTTTGGTCACCGATAGTTACTGTCCGTCCGACCAGCCCGGGATCCGAACCGAAGCGACGCTGCCAGAGGCCGAAGCTCAAGATCACGACTTGATTCCGTCCGGGTTGGTCTTCTTCAGACAGAAAAGAGCGGCCCAACATTGGCTTGGCGTGAAGCACGGAGAACAGGTTGTGAGTGACGTAGACGCCGGGCACCACCTCGGGATACTCGCCGCCGGTAACATTGAACAGCCAGAAGCGGTAGGCCGCCATGTCTTCGAAGTTCCGGTTCTGCTCGCGCCAGTCCTTGAAGTCCGGATAGGAGACCCAGTCGCCCCACCGGTTTGTCCGCGCGTGGGTGGACCAGAGGCGAACCAGGTGATCCGGGTCAGGATAGGGCAAAGGCCGCAACAGCACTGCGTTGACGACACTGTAGATCGCGGTGTTCGCTCCAATTCCGAGCGCAAGCGTCAGAACGACAGCAACTGTGAAGCCCGGGTTCCTGACGAGGGTCCTCAGGCCGTGACGGACATCGCGTTGAAGATCATCGAGCCACAGGACACGGCGCGATTCGTAGAAGCTCTCCTGCGCTCGCAACACATTCCCGAAGGATCGAAGGGCCTTGGCTCTGGCCTCCTCTGGGTTCATACCTTCTCCGACAAGCCGATCCATTTCGAGCGCGATGTGCGCCTGGATCTCGTGACTGAAGTCCCGATCGCTACGCCGGGGGCACCACCACATGGCTGCTGCTACCTCACGCTTATCTGCACCTCACGCCTCTTCCGGCCCGAGAACGCGGCCTATCGCTGCTACCAGCCGCCTCCACTGCTGTGTCTCGGCCAGAAGCTGCCTTCTTCCCGCTTTAGTCAGCGCGTAGAAGCGCGCTTTTCGGTTGTTATCCGAAGTACCCCATTCAGCGCTAACCCAACCGCGCGATTCCAGACGCTGGAGGGCCGGGTAAAGCGATCCATGGTCGACGAGCAATGCACCGTCAGATTGTTGCTGAATGGCCCGGGCAATCCCCTGGCCATGTTGCGGTCCGAATACCAGCGTGCGCAGGATCAGCAGGTCGAGCGTACCCTGGAGCAGGATGATGCGTTCTTGCTCATCGCTTTGGGTAGACATACGACAAGAGCGTACTCCGGCTCGGGTCGAACGTCAACCCAAATGTTGACCGATGTGATCGGCTCCCCGCGGACGTGGCCAATGTCGGACACAGAAGAAATAATCGCTCCAATTCGGGGCGAGGGAACGGTCTTGGCCCTTTATCTGCCGCCTTCGTCCAGGACTCCTGCCAAACTTGCAAAAGAAAACCTGCTTGACAGGCTTTGTCGTGCGATCTATACATAGATGGCCTATGCCTAAGCTAGCTGAGCATAGACCGAAGACAGAGGTCCCGCCCGGAACTCTCGAGATGCTCATCCTGAAGACCCTGGCCCGGTGCGGCCCGCTGCACGGCTACGGGATCGCCAAATACATCAAGGCATGGTCGGAGGACGTCCTCCAGATCGAGGAAGGCTCCCTCTATCCCGCTTTGCAACGGATTTTGATCAAAGGCTGGGTGACAGGCGAGTGGGGCCAGACAGACAGAAACCGGCGCGCTCGCTTCTACAGGCTCACGCCGGCCGGACGTAAGCAGCTGGCCGCCGAGATCTCGGAGTTCAACCGCGTGACCGGCGCCATCGCCCGGGTGATCGAGCCGGCGTGAAGGAGGTGAGTCAATGGAAGGGCTCCCGGAATTCTGGCGCCGCCTGCTGATCCTTCTCCGCCGCAGTCGGTTTGACCGCGATCTCCAGGAGGAGATGCAAGCGCATCTCGAAATGCAGGCCGAAGAAAACCGCGCGGCGGGCATGGAAGCCGAGGAGGCGCGCTACGCGGCCAGACGGCAGTTTGGGAACATGACGCTGCTCCAGGAGTTGAGCAGGGACACGTGGGGGTGGGGATCACTTGAGAGACTCGGACAGGACCTGAAGTACGTGCTTCGCGTGCTGACGAAGAATCCGGGGTTCACCACTGTAACCCTCCTCACGCTGGCGCTGGGCATAGGTGCCAACACCGCCATTTTTAGCGTCCTACACGCAGTCCTCCTCGCGCCGCTACCCTACCCCGAACCGGATCGATTGGCGGTGCTGTTCGGCGCGTCGCGTTTCGGTAACCGGATCATGATGTCCGCGCCCGATGCCTCCGACCTGCGCGCTCAGACCACGGTGTTCGAGGACATCGCAGTGGCGGGCTACAGCGTGTCTGACCTTGCCGGTCCAGGGGAGCCCGAGCGAATCGCCGGCAGCCGCATCACACCCAACCTGTTCCCGGTACTGGGCGTCCAGCCGATCGCAGGCCGGGGGCTCCAATCCGCCGACGACCAGCCGGCCGCCCCGCCCGTCGTCGTTCTGAGCCACGCGCTCTGGCAGCGGCGCTTCGGCGGCGACCCGTCCGCGATCGGCAAGGCGATCACCCTCGGCAAACAAAGCCGCACTATCGTCGGCGTGATGCCGCCCAGTTTCTACTTCCCCTCCGAGAAAACCGAATATTGGTTTCCCCTGGGTTCGGATCCACTGCGCACGATGCGCGATGCGCGAATGTTCCACGTGCTCGGTCGGTTGAAAGCTGGTGCAACCTTTGAAGAGGCGCGCGCGGAAGTGCAGACCATCGCCGCGCGGCTGGAGAGCGCCTATCCGAACAGCAACAAGGGCTGGCGTGTGGAGGTGGTACCCCTGGTTGAATCCATCGTCGGAGATGTTCGTCCTGCCCTGCTGATTATGTTCGGCGCCGTAGGATTGGTGCTGCTGGTTGCCTGCGCCAATGTGGCTAACTTGATGCTGGTACGGGGTGTGCAACGGCAGCGGGAGATCGCGGTGCGCGCGGCCCTCGGCGCCGGCCGTCGCCGCATAATGCGTCTGCTGCTCGCCGAAAGCCTGGTGCTGGCTCTCCTAGGCGGCGCCTTCGGCGTCGTGTTTGCGGGGTGGGGGCTCGACGCCCTGTTGCCTCTCTACCCGCCGGGGTTGCCGCGCGCCGCCGAGATCCGCGTCAACACTCCGGTTCTTGCATTCACGTTGCTGCTCTCCCTGGGGACCGGGTTGCTCTTTGGGTTGATGCCCGCTGTGCGGGCATCAAGGACGGATCTGAGATCGGCGCTGAAATCCGGCGTTCAATCAGGCTTCCGGACCGGCCGCTCCGGCGGCCTGCTCGTCGTCGTGCAGGCGGCCCTGGCCATGGTCTTACTGACCTGTGCCGGCTTGCTCGTGAAAAGCTTCCTGCTGCGCACGCGAGTCAGCGGGTTCGATCCGTCGAACTTGCTGGTTGTGGACGCGCCCGAGTTGCCGCCCGCGGCCCTGAACGCTCTGTTGGAACGGCTTCGCTCACTTCCGGGTGTGATTGCCGCCGGCGCGGGCACCTCGTTTCCCCATGCGCCGGTGATGAGCACGGAGATCCGGATCGAGAATCGGCCCAAGAGTACCGAGCCGGCCGAGGCATTGTTTGATATTGTGACGCCCGGCTATTTCCGGACTCTCCGCGTGCCGTTGCACAAGGGCAGGGTGACGGATGAGCGCGACACCGGCGCCTCACCCGCGGTCGTCGTGATCAATGAGGCAATGGCGCGCCGCTATTTCCCCGGGGAAGACCCGCTTGGAAAGCGAGTCCACAAAGGCAAATCTGCCGAGCCGTGGCGCACAATCGTCGGTGTGGTGGGCGATGTGCCTCCTTATGGTGTTGACCGCGAGTCGCGACCGGCGATGTATTTGCCGTTCCACCAGGACGAGACCCGGCCGAGCAAGCTTGCCGTACGCACGGCTGTGCCGACGCAGGAAATGGCAGCCGCCGTGCGCAGCGTGATCCGCGCGCTGGAGCCCAATGCTCCCGTCATCGGCATGGCCACGATGGAAGAAGATCTTTCGACACGGATTGCTTCGCCTCGGTTCTACACGGTCTTGCTGGGGCTGTTTGCCGCCGTGGCCCTCGGCCTTGCCTCGCTCGGCGTCTACGGCGTCGTCAGCTTCGCGGTGAGCCGTCGCACACACGAGATTGGCGTGCGCATGGCGCTGGGCGCCTCGAGTGCCGACGTACTCAAGACTGTGATGGGCGAAGGCGCTGCGCTGACCTCTGTCGGCGCAGCCATTGGGACGCTGGCGTCGCTCGGAGCTGCGCGCCTGTTGACCGGCCTGTTGTTTCGGGTCCAACCGGCGGATCCGGCCACGTTCGCGTGCGTGCCGGTGGCGCTCCTTGCCTCGACGCTTGCCGCCTGTTGGGTGCCTGCCCGCCGCGCGACCAGAATCGATCCCATGGCGGCTCTCCGTTATGAGTGAACTTTTGCGACGACTGCTGTCTTTCCTCCGCGGCGTGCGCTTCGACCGCGACCTCGATGAGGAGATGCGGTTTCATTTGGAGATGCAGGCCGAAGAAAACCGCGCCACGGGCATGAGGGGCGACGAAGCGGAATACGCGGCCCGGCGGCAATTCGGGAACGTGACGTTGATTAAGGAAAGGAGCCGAGAGGTGTGGGGATGGACGTGGATCGAGACCTTGCTTCAGGATCTGCGCTACGCGTTACGTACGATGCGCCGCAACCCGGGCTTTGCCGCTGTTGCGGTGTTATCGCTGGCGCTGGGGACCGGAGCCAACACCGCAATCTTCAGCCTGCTGGATACGATTCTGCTCCGGTCGCTGCCCGTCCGGAATCCGGGCGAGCTCGTGTTTGTCCACAGAGTCGACCGGCGGGAGAGCGTTTCCCGGTTCTCCTATCCGGCCTACCGCGAACTGCGCGAGAAGTGCGGGTCTTTCGCCGGCCTGCTCGCCTTCAGCCCAGCTAATGGCGTGATCGTCCGCAACACCGGCTCGAAGGGCGCCGCGCAGAGCGAAGGTGCCCGGGGACAACTGGTCTCGGGTGATTTCTTCCACGTGCTTGGGGTCCCGGCCCTGATGGGCCGGATACTGCGACCGGAAGACGATCGGGTAGTGGGAGGGCACCCGGTGGCCGTGATCAGCCACGGCTACTGGAAGCGCCGCTGGGCAGAGGATCCGAACGCGATAGGACGCACCCTCACCGTGAACGGCGCGGCCTTCACGATCATCGGGGTCACGCCGCCTGAATTTTTCGGCGTCGAAGTGGGCGACCCTCCGGACATATGGATGCCGGCCATGATGCAGGCCGAGGTCCGGCACCGCACCAACTACTACAGCACCGGGGAGGCACGGGACGACAGGCCATGGCTTGATCAACCGGACATCTCGTGGCTCACGGTGATGGGGCGGCTGCGCCGGGGTGTCACCGCGTCACAGGCCGCCGTGGAAGCGAGCGCGCTGTTTCGCCAGCTCGAATCGGCCCGCGGCCGCAGGACGCCGGAGTTACGCATCGAGCTGGGGCCGGGCAGCCGGGGTATCTCGGCGTTGCGCTTCCGGTTCTCCCGGCCGCTGTGGATCCTGATGGGGATGGTGGGGCTGGTGTTGTTGGTAGCCTGCGCCAACGTGGCGAACCTGCTGCTGGCGAGGGCGGCCGCGCGGCGGCAGGAGATCGCGGTGCGGCTTGCCATTGGCGCGGCACGCGGGCGCTTGGTGCGGCAGCTTCTCACCGAGAGCGCCCTGCTGGCGCTGGCGGGCGGCGCGCTGGGTCTGCTGTTTGCCGATTGGGGGCGCCGTTCGCTGCTGGCTCTGGTCTCGCCGGTCTCCGGTCCATTGCCGATAAACGTCTCGATCGATCTTCGGGTCCTTGTATTCACCGCAATGCTGTCCTTCGCCACCGGCATTCTGTTCGGACTGGCGCCGGCCTTGCAAGCCACATCGCATGCTCTCCGCCCCGCCCCTCAACGTCTTCGCGTTCCGGTTTCCCGCCTGCTAGCCATCTCCCAGGTCGCTCTCTCTACCCTGCTGCTGATCGGAGCGGGGCTCTTTGCGCGAACCCTGCGCAATCTCCTGACTCTGGATATGGGGTACCGGGGCGAGGACCTGTTGCTGGTGGAGATCAACCCGAGGGCGCTAGGCTACCAGGATACACAACTGCGGGACCTCTACGACCGCCTCCTGGAGCGGGTGCGGGCGATTCCGGGTGTCTCGCTGGCCAGTCTCTCCCTGGCCCCGCCGGTCAGCGGCGACCAGTGGGTCAGCAACGTGAGCGTGGCGGGCTACACTCCCCGACCGGATGAGGAATTGAACGCCCACAAGATGGTGGTGACCCCCGGGTATTTTCAAGTCGTGGGTTTGCCTGTGATCGAGGGGCGCGGCTTCACCGGGCAGGATAGGCGGAACACGCCTCCTGTCGCGGTCATCAATCAGACCATGGCCCGTTACTTTTTCGGAGAGCGTTCGGCGATTGGGCAGCGGTTCGGGTTTCCGCTCGGGGGCAGCGGGATCGAGATCGTGGGAGTGGTACGCGACGCCGTCTATAACGGCCCCCGGGACCACACACCGCCTATGGCGTACCTGCCGATGGAGCAGCAGATGGAGGGGTCTGGATTCCATGGCGCGCCGGCACTGCGAGACCTGGAGGTGCGCGCGGCCCGTGGCGCCGCTGCCGCCGTGGCCGCACAGCTTCGGCGGGCCATTTCCGGCGTGGATCCAAAACTGCCGGTCGTGGCAATCTCCACGCTGCCCGAAAGGGTCGGGTGGTCAGTTGCGCAGGACCGGGCCATGGTGCAGCTAACGGGTTTCTTCGGGGCGCTGGCCCTGGCGCTGGCCGCCATCGGGCTGTACGGGGTGATGTCGTACGCGGTGGCTCGCCGCACCAGCGAGATCGGCGTCCGGATGGCCCTCGGCGCTCTAGCCGCAGACGTGCGACGGCTGATCCTTCGGGAAACACTCGCGCTGGCCGCCGCCGGCATCGGGCTGGGCCTCCTGGCGGCTCTGCTCAGCCTCCGCCTGGTGTCGAGCCAGCTCTTTGGCGTCTCACCGCACGACCCGGCCACGATCCTCGCGGCAGCGCTGGTTGTGGTCTCGGTAGCCGGCCTGTCCGGCTACTTGCCGGCCCGCCGGGCCTCGCGGGTCGATCCCATGGTGGCCCTCCGCCATGAGTGAGATTTTGCGCCGCTTTCTTTGATCGAGGTTCGCGCTGCCGGAGCCCTTAGCGTTCTTGGCGTCTTGGCGGTAAACGCCAAGGGTGTTACCGGCTTATCGAACACCACGAGAGTCAAGCAAAGTTTCTAGCAATCCACTTGGCGGGCAACAACACGTTCCACATCCGCACTAACCGATTGTCACTACCGGAGTTGTGACGCCGGTTATCCACTCGGGGATCCCGGCTCAAGGAAAGGTCCTGTTAGATCTTACATCCACTTGGCTGGCTGAGACTTTTATGGGACGCCATCGACATCGAATCCAGCGATCACGCGGGTACGCTGCACTTTGCTCGCGTGGTTTGGCTCGAGGGAACCTGACATTGGGACCGCCGATCTGGAGCACCTGCGCGCTTTCATTGCCCCCCACCCTGTGGGAGCGGCACCGCGTCGATATGCTGGTCGTAGATAACGCAGACCATGTATATGGCGGGCAGGAAGTGCAGATCGCGCGGATTCTAACGAGCTGGATTGATAAACTGCCTGCCGTGGAAGTGGGTTAGGTTAGTGGGGCCGCGGTCTGACTACAGGTTGAACCCGACGGCGAATCAGCAACCTTCTTGCCAGGGTAGGCCCGCCCGGTGGGTTAACCTGGGCGTTAAGCAGCAGGAATCCAATGTGACTGTAGAGATCGAATACCTCGCTCAACATCTCGACGCGATTCCAACTTTGGCGCGTTGGCACCACGCCGAGTGGGCAGCCATCACCCCGCATCTCGGGATTGCCGACCGCATCGCTACGTTCCAAGCACGCGCGCACCGCGGCGCAATTCCGACAGGATTCGTCGCGCTCCTCGACGGCACCGTTGTGGGTCTCGCGTGTCTCGTGGAGAGCGACATAGAATCGCATCAGCATCTCACGCCGTGGCTCGCGAGCGTTCTCGTGGCGCCCGAACATCGCAGACGAGGAATTGGCTCAGCTCTGTGCGAGCGGACGACCGAGGAAGCGCGAGTTCTCCGATTTTTGAGGGTGTATCTGTTCACATTCAACAAGCAGAGTTTCTACGCTCGGCTCGGTTGGTCTGTCCTTGAGAACACGAGCTATGTTGGCGCGCTGGGTACGATCATGGTGCGGACGCTTGCTGCCTGACTCCGTGCTGGAGCGGTCGGCCGACCATGCCTGATTTCCACATGCGCGGTTTCATGGGCAAGTACCCAAGTACCGCGTCGAGTTCGGTGGTCAGCTTCTCGTGCAGCCCGATCACCGCCACCGTTTTGAAGCGGTTGGAACAACACATTCCCGCTCCAGGCGATCGCCGATCTCCCGCCGCGCCGCCTCCAGCGACACATCCGGCTTTAGGCGGTCGATCGCGAGATAATTGTGTCCGGAATGACCCAGTCGTTTTCGCCCTTGTACCTGTAGGGACGGTGGTTGTGTGCACGTTGTGCGCGATCGTCGCCGCCAGCAGGCTCGCCCGAATCGAACCTATCGATGCGCTACGAGGTAGTCATTAAGCAGGAGGAGGAACGTCGCAGTGACCAACCCGGACCTTCTCTACCGCCTGACGGCGCTGTCGCGCGCAAAACGCAAACTCTTTGCGCAGCAGATGCGCCTCGCGCGGGACAAACGGCTCCCGCTGTCGTTCGCACAACGCCGGATATGGTTCTTAGATCAGTTGGCGCCGGGTAACTCCTTGTACAGGGCGCCGGCGGCTCTGCACATGCGTGGGCGGCTGGACGTCTCTGCGCTGCAACGCATCTCTGTGGGTAAACCGCGCAGCGAATCAGGGCAAGCGCCCGCGAACGTGACGCTCGAGCTCCTTTTGGGCAATGAAGTCCCCGCTCACCGGCGACGGTTGCGTGGCAGGCGTCGAGGAGTTTTCGCGAGGGCTGACCTTATTACAGACTACTGCGTGCGCGCCAGAACGGAAGAACAAGGCGCACTTGTACCTCCGGACTTTCGAAAGCCCACGCAAAGGCAGAAGCTACGATTGTTGGCGCATCTGCCAGTCAATGGACCCAGCCAGCGTATCGAGATCCATTGCGAGAAAGCCTTTCTTCCTGAGTGCAAACAGACGCCTGTCCTCGGCCCTTTGCCTCTCTTGGGTCGATACCTCCGGAAGAACTCTGAGTCATCTCCCGTGAAGACTTTGGAGATAGCCGCTGCAATGGCGGGAGACCTGCATTGTCCGGCATCGCGATGGAGTACGACGGATTGTAGATTGTCCTGATGATCCAGGATAAATCTCCACACCGAGCGAGCATGATCAACTGATCAACAGAGAAAAGGGTTTCTTCGAGATAGAGTTCGGTTGCCTTGTCTGCATCCGGAAAAAACCAACCGCAAAATACCCAGCGTGGCAGCAGTCTCAGGTAATTCAACCCGATCATCGTCCGTTGTGGTGATCGAGATGAAAACATGAGGTTCATCGAATGGCCGAATGGCTTCGATGGCTCCCCGACTGTAAACGAAGAAGTTCATTCAATACCACCGCTCTATCTTGACTTTGTACCGACATGTTCCACGGAGGCTGTATGATGTAATAATAAGTATCTGAACCGCCACCGTAATCTGTGTTCTCGTACGAGTGAACATCACCTGTGTACTCTATCAGACGACACAATGGCTACTGGGGATCTTCTTGGTTTTGAGCCGAATCTCCCGATGACTTTGACGGGCATCCCATCTCTACGCCGAAAGCTTAACCGACTTTGGTCAGGGCGGGGCCAGGTCGCCGGTACGTACCGCATCTGTCAACCGCCTTAAGGTGACTCCGTCCACATGGGCCTTGAGCTTCGGCCAGCTGTCGAAGCCATAGGATCGGGCGAGCGCGAGTTGCGCATCATGCAGCGCGAAATTCTCCGGATCAGCGCCCCGGTAGTGTGCGTTCACCTCCGCGACGGCATCGGCATCACCGGTGCCGAACGCCTCCAGCAGTTCCTTCGCCTGCCGTGTGAGTCGGTCGAGATCCGGTGCTCGCGAAGCTTGCGAGTGGGTCGGTTCTTTTTTACAATGAGCTTCTTTCCTGGCCGCGCATATCGCGTCAGCCGTTGCGCCCGGTGTCCGCTCGCTCGGGCAGAAAAGAGTTCATTGCAGACGAGGTATTGATAAACGATCCGACACCGCGCCTCCACAAGACTCGTACTGCGCCACGAAGGTAAACGGCGAAGGAGGGAACCACTGAAGCAAGCGCGGAACAGCTGCGACTCGCAGCCCAAACATGCCAGTAGCTAAACACCATCAGGTCAGCCGCTTACACGGACGCAACCGACTTTTGACGCCGGAGCCGCGAGCGGTCCGATTTGGGATGCCGAAAGTATTGGCTACTATATACACTGATGTCGGCTTGCTCGGGGCAGGCATTGGGGCATTGATAGGTTTAACGGCGGA
>WNGD01021098.1_pt1 | contig 11974 bp, 13 predicted proteins | sample 5400671 | NCBI WGS metagenome assembly WNGD01 (sample SAMN13153369, study PRJNA577476) | soil metagenome | isolation source: 40 cm soil or saprolite under grassland replicate 2 | place: USA:California | collected 2016-06-15
TTAACGTTTCAGCGATTCGTCCTGAGCCATTCCTCCCAGCCGCCCTCAAGCACGAAGACATTTTTCAACTGCGCCTCATTACGCAAGCGGCGGGCGACTTCGCGGCTGGCGTTGCAGCTTTGGCTGCTACAGTAAACGACAACCTTTTTCTCTTGGGACCACGCTGCGAGAAACTGCGGCAGCAATTCATTCCACCGGTCTTCATTCAACGATAGAGCCCCGGGAACATGATCCCGCGCAAATTCGTTATCCGGCCGGGCATCGACCCAAATTGCAGTCCCGCCCCATGCCTGCACTTGCGCCACTGTCACCATTTCCGAGGCTGGAACTGATGATTGCCAGGAAACTTTGTCGCGAAAATAGATCGCCTGTCCAAGTCCCGGAACAAGCGCAAGCGCTGCGACAACCAGGACCTGACGGACCAGTGAAGATTTCACCACCTACTGGATAGCGGGAGCATTGGTGATGCGCGCAGTGGCATAGAATACTTTCGGCGAATCTTCCGGTTGAATCGTTAACGTTGAGGCGATGGGACGCTTCGTGTCCTGCGGTTGGACATCGATTTTGAACTGGCCGCTACCCGTCTCTTCAACCTTCGCCTGGAAATCCGGGCTCGATGAAGTGACCCTCAAGTGTTTCACTGGGAAATCCTTGGCTGCGCGAACAACGATTGTCTTTGGCTTTGCCGCTTCACCTTGCCCCCAAAAAACAAATGTCGGAGTTATCTCGAGTTGCTGTGGGATCACGGCCTTCAGGGTAAGCACCGTGGTGGCATGCTCGGGGTCGTCGGTTTCCACCGTTACAGTTTTCACCTGTGTGCCGGTACGCTCGCCAATGTTGAAGGTTGCGGTGATCTCACCTTTCTCTCCTGGGGGCACTTCCTCCTTCTGAGATTGCGCAGCCGTGCAACCGCAAGAAGTGCGGACAGATTTAAATCGCACCGGTTTGCTGCCGGAGTTCTGATATTTGAAATGGCCTATCGCCTGTTTGTCGGCAGTCGTCGGATGCAATTCTATCGAGGTCTGATCCCATTTCAATTCCGCGCGCGCGGTCACGCAAATCATGATCGATAAAGTAAAAGCAAAGATGTGGGTTTTCATTTTCTTGAATAAGAGCGCCTAATATAGTCAGCGACAGCGTCACGCCAAGTGCGCGGTGAAGCCCCCGTCAGCCTGGTATATTTCGCACTGGAAAGCACCGAATAGACTGGACGGCGCGCAATCCAGTTTTTCATCTCTATTAATTTAAGCGGGCTGACCGTTTTCGCTTTCACGAAAACGCCAAACTTCTGACAACAATCAAGCGCCCATTGCGCGTATTCCTGCCAACTGCATTCGCCAGCGCTGGCGAAATGTAGAATGCCGCCTTCAACGTCCAGTTCAAAAAAACTCGGCAACATTTCGGCGATGTCGAGTGTGTAAGTGGGCGTCGAAAATTTGTCTGCGATTGCATCGACCTTCTTATTCTCCTGTGCCCGCTTGATAACGCCATCGATAAAGCTTGGCCGGTCTGGACCAAAAACCCACGAGACGCGCACCACAAGATTTCGCCCAACCCGGCGAAGCCGGGCAGCTCCTTCAGCATCAGGCGCGGCAACCGCGGAACACCCTAAATCGAAGGAGCTAGGCGACCCAGCTGATTGATCCAATCGGCTGCCCTCTGGGCGCGAGGCGGGTGGAGCTTCCGCTTGTAAAATCCATTGTTCCCCTGCCCGTTTCGATTCGCCGTAAACGCTAATGGGAGTTGCGGAATCGCTTTCGACGTAGGGTTCGCGTTTTTCACCATCGAATACGTAATCGGTACTGAAATGAATGAGCTTCGCATTCTTGTCCCCGCAAATTTCCGCGAGAACACGCGGCGCTTCCGCATTAATTAAAAAGGCCTGATCGCGCTGCGTCTCGCAGAGATCGACATTAGTAAATGCAGCGGCGTTGATAAGAACATCAAAATTCTTCGCGCGCAGTTTCTCGCGCATTTCATCGAGATTCGAGAGATCAAGGTGTGCGCGAGTAACACCAGTGACATCGAATCTTTCTCGATATTCGCGCACGAGCGCCGAGCCGAGACGGCCTCCCGCGCCTACGATTACGATTTTCATAAAGCTTCGGAAGAACGTAGCATGCGGTTCCAGTTCATGTGGCACGGGCAAAGATGCCGATGCTACAAACCCGGAGCGTGTGCGCGCGCGCTATCCAGGGGAAGAAAACTGTGCTGGCTGCATAAACTGGAAGCCTGCGTTCCGTCAATACCGTCCGGTGCGCTCGAGCAGCGGTTGCCACCACAATTGGTTCTCGATGTACCATTGAATGGTTTCGTCGAGTCCATCCTTAAAATTGCGCCGCGGTTTCCAGTTCAACTCACGTTGTGCAAGCGAGGAATCGATTGCATAGCGGCGATCGTGTCCCAGCCTGTCGGTCACAAACGAAATCAAGCTGTGCGGCTTGCCCAGTTCATCGAGAATCATTTTTACAACATCGATATTCACCATCTCGCCGTCACCTCCGAAATTATAAATCGATCCCGGTTTTCCCTCGAAGAGCGCGGCGACAATCGCGGCACAGTGATCGGTCACGTGGATCCAATCGCGCACATTCATGCCGTCGCCATAAACCGGGAGGGGTTCGTCACGGAGCGCTTTGATAATCATGAGCGGAATCAGTTTTTCCGGGAATTGATACGGGCCATAATTGTTCGAGCAGCGCGTCACGAGCACTTCCTGGCCATAGGTTTTGTAAGAGGCGAGGGCGAGGAGGTCGGCGCCGGCCTTGCTTGCCGAATATGGCGAGCTCGGATCGAGCGGCGTTTCCTCCGTGAATTTGCCGGAGGGGCCGAGCGAGCCATAGACTTCGTCTGTGGAGATTTGGATGAAGCGTTGAGCGCCGTGGCGCCGCGCGCAATCAAGCAGCACACTCGTGCCGACGACATTTGTGTGGATGAAATTGAGAGGCGAATTGATGCTGCGGTCGACATGCGATTCGGCAGCGAAATTCACGACCGCGTAAAATTGATGCTCGGTCATGAGCGCGTCCATTTGGTCAGCGTTGGCGATGTCAGCTTTGAAAAACTCGTAGCGTTGGCCATGTTCCTCGACCACGCCATCGAGATTAGCGAGATTGCCCGCGTAAGTGAGCACATCGACGTTGGTCACGTACGCCGGCTTGTAATGTTGCAATATATACCGAATAAAGTTGCTCCCGATGAACCCACAACCACCGGTTACGAGAAGGCGCATTGCAGCGCCTACTAGCAGTGTCGGCGGCGGCGCGCTAGCAGATTTTCCAATTCTGCGCGATCAACTGGCAGCGTGGAAAAGCAGCCTGGCGCAGACGGGGTGGACGCCGTGGCTAATCCTTGGGCTCGCGATTTTTCTCCGCTTTTTCCTGCTGGGCATCAAGCCACCTCATTTCGATGAAGGCATCAACGGCTGGTTTGTCGATCAAATGGTGAAGAACGGATTTTACAGATATGATCCGACGAATTATCACGGCCCGCTTCACTTTTACGTCCTGCTGTTATCGGAAACATTGTTCGGCCGAAATGTTTGGGCGTTGCGGCTGCCGGTGGTCCTAGTGAGCATCGGCTGCGTCTGGCTTGCATTGAAATTCGAGGACTTGATCGGCAGAAACGTGAGCCGATTGGCTGCCCTGGCCATGGCGGTTTCACCCGGGTTTGTTTTTTACGGCCGCTACTCGATCCACGAAGTATGGCTCGTGCTCTTCTCGATGATGTTCATTCTCGGATTGCTCGGCCTCTGGAAGTTTGGGACTGCGAATTATCTTTGGTGCGCCGGCATGGGTGTAGCCGGCATGATCCTGACGAAGGAAACGTACATCATCCATCTTGCCTGCGCGGCGTTGGCAATTCCCGTCTTGATGATCTCCAGCGCGCTTAACCGTCTTCCCGACGCGAAACCGGCCAGGCAGGACTGGACCTATCTTGATCTTGCGATGGTCACCGGAGTCGGCATCGCTGTAGTCGTTTTCTTCTATTCTGGAACGTTTTTTAACTGGAGCGGAGTCAAGGGTCTGTATCGAGCGTACCACGCTTGGTTCGCGACTGGCCACGCCGGCCACGGTCATGAAAAACCGTGGTATTACTGGCTCAAACTGATCGGGCGCTACGAAATTCCTGTGGGCGCCGGTCTGCTTCTTTGCCTGCATCAATGTTGTCTGGCCGTTCCTTTTTATCTTTGGCGCGGCGGTCCTGCTTGTTCGTCCGGGATATCGCCGTGCCACATATGTTGTCTCAGCCATTCTTTTGTGCGTTTCACTCGAATCGACGATCTGGCTAAATTACTTCCGCTGCACAACGGATACCGAGCCATACGTCTACGTTCAGACTTACAATGATATCTTTAAACTAACGACACCGTTGCTGCGGTTGGCAAAAAGAGATCCCCGCAACTATCAGCTGGCGGGGCATATGATTCGGAGCAGCGTGTATCCGCTTCCGTGGATTCTCGGCGACTTCCCACGCATCGGCTATTACGAGCACGGGAATCTCCCCTCAACACTCGATGCCGATTTTCTGCTCGTGGAACAAGATCGCATCAAAGAGGTCGAATCAAAGCTGCACAACGCCTATTACACCGAGCCGCTCACGATCCGTAACTATCAGGACACGTCGAAGCTCTATTTGAGCGCCAAAATATTCAAAGAGTTTTTCCCAGGCCGATCACCGGACTTCATCGGGAAAGGATCGGGCTAGGCGACATTCGCTTCGATGAAGTGGCTTTCCGCTGGCCTGGTCTTTGTCAATTTATCGACTGTTTGCGGCCTCCTTTTAGGAATCGCCGGGAACGGTCTGAACGAACGAAGCGCGATTTTCGCGCTTGTATCTGGCGCAGCATTCGCTGTTGCAGCCTATCTTGGAATTTTCGACACTGTCGTTCAACAGGAGAACGTAAATTCTCCAGTAGTAGAACAAAAACGTCTAAAGTCTGAACGGCAGCGGCGAGAGAGTGTCGCGCACGAGGCCACTTCACCGCTGGCCAGGCGCTATCGTCATCTGTGGCTTTGGCTAACGGCGGCGGGTTTCGCGCTGTTTGCTGTGCGCTCTTTTTGTTGGCTTCTCTACATTGATGGCGAACAACTAAAAATTCAATCGCCCAACAACCTCGGCGATCTCGCGCTTCATATCACGTTCATCAGAAATTTTGCGAGTGGCGTCGCGCTTTGGCCGGACAATCCAATCTATGTTTTTAGCAAACTAAGATATCCAGTGGGGATGGATTTGTTTAACGCCCTGCTCTGTTTGATTCATGTCGACCTGATTCGTGGATTGGTTTGGACCGGATTGCTTGCGTCACTCGCGACGTTTTATGCGTTTTTCCGATGGGCCGGAACCTTCGGTGTCGCTGGCTTTTTATTTAATGGCGGCATAGCGGGTTTTCAATTTTTCAAAACGCTGAAGTTTCTGGATTATCAGGGCGACAAAACAATTGCATGGAAAAGCATTGCGCTATCCATGTTTGTAACCCAGCGCGGATTACTTTACGCAATCCCGGGCGGCCTGCTTCTGCTCTGGCATTGGCGCGAAAAGTTCTTTCGCGAGGGCACTGTAGCCGTGGTCGTTGACCCCGGCCGGGCCGCCGCGGTCAACGCCCGCGGCTACACCCCGCTTGATTTCGCAACCGGCAATGTGGCCCGAAATTTTTCGCGACGCACCGATACGCAGACACGCCGGCGCCGTGCTAGCCGCTGCCTTACTTCCTGCGACTTTCTTCGTTTGGCTGACCACCGATCACTTCCACGCGGCGTCGATGCTTCAATGGCATCCGGGCTGGGTGCAGGATTCGGAGGATTTCGCCGCTCCTTTTTTTCGGATCGGCCCCGTAAATTTTAGCACGTCCAGCCCGGTTTTTGGCTGGGCCCTGCAAAAAACATGGAACGGCGTCATCGCTCCAGCTTTTCAATTTTGGCTGACGAACTTCGGTGTATGGGTCCCGCTGGTCCTGGCGCTGATTGGTTGGTGCTGCTGGCGCGCATGGAAAGCTGGATGGCGCTGGGGTAATAAACCTCCAGAGGACATCGCTTTCCTTTTGCCCGCTATTGCCATCTTTATCTTTGGCTTCCTGGTGCAGACCGCGCCGTGGGACTGGGACAATCTCAAACTCATAATTTGGGCTTACTTTCTCGTGTTGCCGATTCTATGGACCGAGCTCATTGCTCGGTGGAGCATTCCTGTCCGGGTAGGCGTTTGCGTTGCACTTTTCGGCTCGGGATTTGTTACCCTGTTAGGTGGACTGGCCGCCAACCGAACTGGTTGGGGACTTGCTGATCGCGCGGAACTCGACGCGGTTGGCGATGCGGTCCGGCGTTTGCCAGTGGAGGCTCGATTCGCCGCTTACCCAACTTACAATCACCCGGTTTTGCTCCAAGGTCGGAAGGTCGCGCTTGGTTATCCTGGTCACCTTTGGTCGCAGGGTTTCGATTACACAAACACCTACAATTTGCTCACCAAGCTGATGCAAGGCTCCGACAATTGGCGCGAGATTGCGCGCGCTTTGCGTATTCGTTACATCTTTTGGGGGCGCGAAGAAACGATCAATTACCCGGCGAGCAAGCAGCCATGGAAAACGACGGCAACGTTGATCGCTTCTGGCCCCTGGGGCGCGATTTATGATCTGGGGTTAACCACGAATCAAGACGAATGAACACGAATCCGAAGGTGAGTCTTACTCGGATGTGCTACGAAGACGAAATGGAAGGCGCTTACAAGATCGTCAAAACTGCAAGGAGGACTAGTAAGACTAAGCGGACCGCCCCGTAAAGCAGCAAAGACATTTTCGACGGTGAGCTCAGGCGGCATCGGGATGCTCGTGTAATGGTTTCCGAAAGCGTGCAGCCGGTGCGCATCGGAAGTGGCGATCAACGGTTTGCCAAACCGGGCCGCTACTTTTTCCGCGCGGCGGTTTAGGTTGAAGAGGCCCTTATGAAAATGGCAGAACTCGATAGCGTCAAAGCAATCGATTTCTGCAAACAGGCGCGATCCTATTGAGCTGCCAAAAACATAAAAGGGGTGCGGGGCAATCGTAAAGACCGAGGTCCCACGCCGCGCCCGCAGCTGTCGCAGATCGTCGAAATTCTTCAGGTCCGCGATTTCTTTGCCGCTCACATTCAGTACGATAACATCCGCACCGCATAATCGCACCTCTGCTGCAGGAATCAGCAAGATGCCCATAGCCGCTGCGTCAGCGAACACTTCCGGTCGATCAAAGACGGCATCATGCAGCGTGATCGCAAGGACTCGAAAACCAAGGGAGCGTGCGCGCTCCAGCAACTGATGCGCGGAATAATCCACCGCGTCTTTGGGATCATCGAGCGTGTGGATATGGAGATCCATTTTGACCCAATCGCGCTCGTTCACATCCAGGCTCACGCGGTGTAAATGTAGACGTGGACTGCGCCGATTTCACGGCGAGTTTGCGCTTGTGGGTAATTTTGGTTTTCGCTCGGTTTGGACTTCCATTACGAAGACAACGAGAAGCAAAAGGAAGCAAAGCTGCTCTGACAAAGCGCTTGCGACCCACCATCAACAATTTACCGTTCAGCAATCACTCTTCATCCGCTCGGGTGGTGGAATGGCAGACACGTACGTTTGAGGGGCGTATGCCGAAAGGCATGCGGGTTCAAGTCCCGCCCCGAGCACTTTTCCATTCACACCTGGCTCTCTTTCTCGATGAGTGGCAGGCTTTCCGCGACTAGTCGCAATTACGTCTTTGCGCGCGAGTTCGCTTTCGATAACCTCGGAGAAATATGGAATCGCTGTACTATGTCGGCGTCGCGGTAGTGGCGCTATTCGCCTTTGTCCTTGCGATCATCTTTTTCAAATTTTTCACAACCTGGCTCCGGGCTCGCGTGGCAAATGCTCCCGTTAGTATAGGAAAAATGGTTGGAATGAGCCTGCGAAAAGTGCCGGTCGGCTTGATTGTCGACAATCGCATCACGGCCGTGAAAGCGGGTCTGGATGTCAGAAGCGATCCGCTTGAAGCGCATTACCTGGCGGGTGGCGACGTCAGCCACGTGGTTCTCGCCTTAATTGCCGCTGATAAGGCCGGCATTTCCCTCGATTTCAACCGGGCCTGTGCCATCGACCTGGCCACCAAAGGCACTGGCAAAACCGTGCTCGAAGCGGTGCGTACGAGTATCAATCCAAAAGTAATTGACGCACCGAACCCGGCGATGGGCCGCGGGACCATTGACGGCGTCGCTCAGGACGGCATCGGCGTAAAAGTAAAGGCGCGTGTAACGGTGCGTTCGCATCTTGATCGATTCGTCGGTGGCGCCACTGAAGAAACCATTATCGCCCGCGTCGGCGAAGGCATTGTGAGCGCAATTGGCTCCGCCCATTCCTATAAAGAAGTGCTGGAAAACCCCGATCGCATTTCGAAGACCGTGCTCGCGAAAGGCCTCGACAGTAATACAGCGTTTGAAATTCTCTCGATTGACATCGCTGACGTAGATGTCGGGGATAACATCGGCGCGAAGTTACAGACCGAGCAAGCCGAGGCAGACAAGCGCGTTGCGCAAGCAAAAGCCGAAGTCCGGCGCGCAGCCGCCGTGGCCGTAGAGCAGGAGATGCGCGCCAAGACGCAGGAAATGCGAGCCAAAGTGGTCGAGGCCGAGGCACTCGTTCCGCAAGCAATGGCGGACGCATTTCGCTCCGGAAATCTGGGGATAATGGATTACGTGCGAATGAAGAACGTTCAGGCCGATACTTCGATGCGCGAATCAATTGCCGGGGGAGACAAGACCCGCGCAGAAGGAACGTGAAGTGTAAATCGTGAATCGATGTAACGGTGTAACCTTTTTAACGATTTAACGCCTTCGAAACATGCACCTCGATAATCTGCTTTTCCTTTTGCTTCTCGCAGTCGCCTTCCTGTTCCAGTTGCTGACGAGAGCGGTCACCAGGGCAAGCAGGGACCAAACAAAGCGAGAATCAACATCTACGCGAGAAATGCCTCCGCCAGTTCTACACTCGCCGACAGAGTCGGACGCAGAACGGATTCGCAAATTTTTGGAAGCGCTCGGGCAACCTCCCACGTCGAGACCACCGCCCCCAGTCGTGCCGCGCACGGATATCCCACCGCGACCCGTGGCTCCGGTGCGTCCTCCGCCCATCCCGACTGCGCGCAACGTTCTCACTCGCAAAAAAAGGCAAATTGTCCAAGCACCGAAAACGCCAGCGCTGGCATCGATTTTCGAGGTTCACGAAGCTCCGCCGCCACTTAAGCCGGCAGATTCGGTCAGATCGCCGGTGGAAGCATCCATGATGGCCATTGGGCCAAAGGCGAAGCTCGCCGAAAATGTCACAAACATCGCAACGCTTCTCCGCTCAACAACAGGTCTGCGCAACGCAATCATCCTTCGCGAAATCTTCGGACCGCCGCGAAGTTTGCAGCCTTTCGATCTTATCGGAAGCGCTTGAGCTTCGACGAGGACTTTGTAGCTTCAGATTCCCTTCGCCGGCGTGGCGGAATTGGCAGACGCGCTGGACTCAAAATCCAGTGATCGCAAGATCGTGTGGGTTCGAGCCCCTCCGCCGGCAATCTTTTTAACTGAGCGTTGAGCGTTCAATGTTTGAAGGCGTTAGTCCATTTGTTTCCTAGCGAGAAAAAATGAGAGATGCCTCGACTCCGCTCGGCATGACAAGTCTGGCACGATCGTATGGGTTCGAGCCCCTCCGCCGGCAATCTTTTTTTGAACATTGTGCGTTGGACCTTGCGTATTCGACGTTCGACGACACGCAGTTCTTCCGATTCACCTTGCTTGCCTCGTCCATGCATGTGAAATTTTGCCTCTATGTTTACCAAATCGCTGCGGCTTGGTTTTGTGGGGCTCGTTCTTTCTGTTGCGACTGCCTGGGCTGGGCCATCAGCTATTCAGGGCGTCGTGAACGATGCAAAAGGGCAAGTGATAAAGGGTGCAGACGTGCGAATTGAGTCGAAAGATGGCAGTAAGCTGTTCAAGACCGTCAAGACCGATGCAAACGGCCGCTACGTTTCAGATAGTCTAGCGGCAGGCGTGTACCGGGTCACGTTAGTCGTGAACGGCGCGGTGAAGGCTTCGATCAACAATACGAAAACCAAGGCGGATCAGCCGACGCAACTCAATTTTGATTTGAAGCCGGCGCCGGCAGCGCAAGCGAATGCAGCCGCAAAGACCGGAAAACACAAGGTCTGGGTACCGGCGACCACAGGGAGCCACATAGGCGGCACCTGGGTCGAAGTTGATGACAGTGGAAGTTCGGCCGCTGGCGCCGAGAACGTCCAACAGATCAACTCCCAACAACTGCAACGGCAGATTCACAGTACAACGGGTCCAGCGCCTACTCCTTAAAGTCCAAAGCGGAGTTTCAACCCGGCGCGTGCGCCGTCGGAAACAACGTCTTCACCGATTCGCGTGAGAGCACGATAACTGTGAACATTCCAAGAATCGTCCCGAAGGGAATGAAGATGCATTCGATGCAGGCGACGACGAATGCGAACCAATAGCCTGTTCGATGGGAAAGCGATCGACCGGCAAGGGCCAGAACGACGGCAAACGCTACGCCAAGCAGGAAAAGAAAAATTCCAAGACCGACGAACGCCCATCCCAACGCGACCGGTGGAAGCTGCTGAGTCGGATTAGTTGGTGGACGGTGAGATAGTGCGACGAAGACAAATCCAAGTACTGTGTAAAGCAGAGGAAAAAACGAGCAAAAACCAGCTACGCCCGCGACGACGTAATGAAAGATCGACAATAACCTGAGATGCTCGGCATCCTGATTCATCTGTCAGGCCCAACGAATGTCGGTGTAATCACGATTAACTTCACGATGTGATGTAGCCCTCTTCGCCGTGCTGATTGATGTCGAGTCCTTGCCGTTCGATCTCCGGCGCGATACGCAGACCGATCAGCCCCCTGACGAGCGCACCAATAATCGCGCTTCCCACCACCGCAAGCACAATCGTGACTACGATCGCCTTCAACTGCTCCAGCCAGAGAGCATGTCCAACAATTCTGGCGAGACCATTTTGCGTGGCGGGGTTAAGCGGTGCAGAAGCTAACAGCGCGAGATTCGAATTCACTCGCGAAGTGGCCAGAATTCCGGTCAGAAATGCGCCTAGCGTTCCGCCGACGGCATGCACGCCAAACGTATCGAGCGCGTCGTCGTAGCCGAGCCAGGATTTTAATTTCGTGCAAGCAAAAAACGGAACGATCCCCGCCGCGACGCCGATAATCACTGCACCGGTGGGAGCGACATATCCACAGGCCGGCGTGATTACGACGAGTCCGGCCACCGCGCCGGAACAAAATCCGAGCACACTCGGTTTCCCACGCAGCGCGTACTCGAGCATGGCCCATGTGAATGAAGCTACCGCCGTCGCAAGCGTTGTCGTCATGAATGCGTTTGCGGCGATCCCATCCGCCGCAAGAGCGCTCCCAGCGTTGAATCCGTACCAACCTACCCAAAGCAAACCGGTGCCGACCATGCACAGTACCATACTGTGCGGCGCCATGATTTCTTTTCTGAATCCAAGTCTGTGCCCGAGAAGAATGCACAGCACCAGCGCCGACCAACCTGAAGTCATATGAACGACGGTTCCGCCGGCGAAATCGATAGCCGTGATTTTTGCCGCGGGATTCCAAACGCCATTCATCCAGCCATCAATTCCCCACACCATATGCGCGATAGGAAAATACACGGCAAACATCCACGCACCGACGAAAGCAAGCACGGCGGCGAATTTCATCCGCTCAGCAACTGCGCCGATGATTAAAGCGGGCGTGATAATCGCAAACATCAGTTGGTACATCGCAAAGACATTCTGCGAAACCCAGTAGGAATAATCGGTGTTTGGTCGCGCATCGACTCCGTGCAAAAAAGCAAACTTCAGTCCGCCCATGAAAGGGGATCCATGTGAAAAAACCACAGAATAACCTGCCACCCACCAAAGAATCGTTACCAGACCGGCAATGCCGAGACA
>WNGD01013106.1_pt1 | contig 11973 bp, 13 predicted proteins | sample 5400671 | NCBI WGS metagenome assembly WNGD01 (sample SAMN13153369, study PRJNA577476) | soil metagenome | isolation source: 40 cm soil or saprolite under grassland replicate 2 | place: USA:California | collected 2016-06-15
ACGCCGATCGCGATCCCACGCTGGATGTGCTGGATGCCCTGTGACCGCCCGAACGAGTCGGCCGAGAGCAGGTCCGGATACAGCCCGCGGTACGGCGTCTCGTAGATGTAGTACGCGAAGAAGAACGTCATCACGACGACGACGGTCGTCCAGAGGTTCGGCATGAACGGCATCAGCAGCAAGGAGAAGCCGATCGGCCCGAGCGCCACGAGCATGAACGGCCGGCGACGCCCCAGAGGTGTGTGGAACGTGTCGCTCCAGGGCCCGATGACGGGTGAGATCACCAGCGCGAACACGCCCTCGGCCCCCAGGATGACGCCGATCAGCCCGCCGGAGTCCGTGAACCGGCTCAAGAGCGGCGGCAGATACGCCGCTGTCGTCGTCAGCGAGAACGCAAGCCCGAACGCGCCGAGCCCGAGGGTCCAGAACATGCGCCGCCGAACGGGAGGCAGGGCGACGAGCGCTTCAGACGCCGAAGTGGAGGCCACCTAGGCGAGCGTAGCGGCGTGCTCGGTGGCGAGGCCGCCGGTCACGATCTCGATGACCGTGTGCTCGGCCCGCGCAAGATCCTCGTCTGAATCGGGCAGCCGCCCGAGCACCCACCCGGTCAGCAGCTCGTCGATCGCGCCGTAGAACACGTAGCTCGCCAGGCGCGCGTCGAGATCCGGCCTGATCGAGCCGTCGGCCTGGCCCCGCTCGACGATCTCCTGGATCGCCGCGAAGGACGCGACGATCTCGTCCATCTCCTCTGCCAGGTGCTGGCTCCGCGTCACCTCGAGCACGAGGACGCGCACGAGATCCGGGTCGCGGCGCCAGGATCGCAGGAGGATCTCCGCGACCTTGCGCAGCTGCTCCCGCGGCTCGTCCTCGACCTCCTCGACGCTCTTGATCGTCTCGATGAGCGCCCGCCATGTCTCGCGGAACACGCTGCGGAGGACGTCATCCTTCGAGTCGAAGTAGTGGTACAGGAGCCCGTACGCGACGCCCGCTTCCTCGGCGATGTCGCCGACGCGAGCCGCGTGATAGCCCTTGCGGGCGAAGACCCTCACCGCAGCATCGAGAAGAAGCCGACGCTTGTCCTGATCGGGCACGGCTGACGGAGTGTAGTAGGTTCCGGCAGGTTTGACGCCCCTCGCCGGACTGCTCGTCGTGGATCTGACGCGGTACCTGCCGGGGCCGTTCGCGAGCCGGGAGCTGCTCCGCCTCGGCGCCCGCGTGGTGCGCCTCCAGCGCCCCGGTGGCGACCCGCTCGGCGATCTCGCGCCCGCCTGGGACGAGGCGCTCAACGCCGGCAAGGAGACCGTCCTCATCGACCTGAAGGCCGATCCGGCGCGAGGCCGCGCCCTCTGCGCCGAGGCCGACGTCGTCCTCGAGAGCTTCCGCCCAGGCGTCGTCGAGCGGCTCGGCGTCGGGCCGGACGACCTGCCCGAGACCGTCGTCTACTGCTCGCTGACCGGATTCGGCGCCGGCAACCCCCGGGTCGGCCACGACCTCAACTACCAGGGCTGGGCGGGGCTCCTCGCGGACACCGCGCCGGCGATGCCGCCGGTCCAGATCGCGGATCTCGCTGCCGGCGGGCTCTTCGCCGTGGCCGAGATCCTCGCGGCCCTGCTCGAACGCCAACGAACCGGCACGGGACGCCGCTCGGCGGCGAGCCGTTCGCGCGTCTGCTCACCGGGGGGCTCGCGTGCTACCGGATCTACGCCACCGCCGACGGCCACCACCTGACCGTCGCGGCCCTCGAGCCGAAGTTCTTCCAACGCCTCTGCGAGCTGATCGGCCGCCCGGAGCTCGCGGAGCGCCAGTGGGAGCAGGGTCAGGAAGCGCTCGCCACCGAGCTCGCAGAGACCTTCGCCGCGAAGCCGCTCGCCACCTGGCTCGAGCTCTTCGAAGGCGAAGACGTCAGCGTCGGCCCGGTGGCGACGCTGGAAGAGGCCGCGGCTCAGCTCGGCGGCAAGCCGAGCGCCGGCGGGAGCGCATAGAGATCCGGGAGCCGATCAGCGGACTCCGGAAAGCGGTCGTCGCGGTCGAGCAGGTACGCCGCGCCGAGGCCTGCCGCTCGGGCGCCATCGATGTCGTCTTCGGGCGAGTCGCCGACCATCGCCGCGTCGACGGGCGCGACGTCCAGCCGTTCCAACACGGCCTGGAAGATCGTCGGGTGCGGCTTCGTCCGGCCGAAGGCGCCCGATCCCAGCACCGCGTCGACGTCCAGATGGTGGTGCGCGACGAACTCGTCGAGGTCGCGCCCGGTATTCGAGACGAGCCCGAGCTTGAGCCCGTGCCCGCGCAACTCCTCCAGGACGGGCAGCGCGTCCTCGTAGAGCTCGAAGTGCTCCGCGTGCTCCCACGCCTTCGTCATCGCAACCGCGCAGTCGTACGCAGAGTCGGCGTCGCCGCCCATGTTGCGGATGATCCGCTCGGTGAACGCGACCCAGATCTCCTCGTCGTGCTCGGAGCTCCGGGCCCGGCCGGGCGATGGTGAAGTCGACGTCGAAGAGGACGGCCGCGAACATCACCGGGCTTCTAGCAGCCAGCGCGCCGTTTCGACATGTGTCGCGTGGTAGGTCGAGTCGAATGTCCAGGCAACGGTCTGCGCGATCGTCCATCCACGCGCCCGGTCGCGGTCGAGCCCCAGCTCCGCGGTCAGCCGGTCGAAGCGGTAGAGGACATCGCGCTTCGAGTGGCCGAGCTCGAACGAGCGCACGATCGGGGCAACGCCGAACTCGCGCTCTCCCGCGAGGGGTTTCGGGTCGATCGTGAGCCAGGGCTCTCGTTCGGCCGCGAGCACGTTCCCGCCGTGGAGGTCCTGATGCAGCAGCACCTGCTCGCCCTGTGTGCCAGGCAGGTCGCGCAGCGCCTCGAGCGCCGCGTCGAGCAGCTCGGGCGCCACGCTCCAGTCCTGGCGCGGCAGGGACTCCGCCCACCAGGCGGCCTCGACCGCCAGGGGCCTGAACGGCTCGCCCGCAGGCTTCCAGAGGCGCCGCAAGAGCTCGACGAAGACGTCCAACGCCGCCTCCTGTCCGGCCGAGGCGAGCGGCGTCCCCGGCACGCAGCGCTCGATCAGCAGCGCGTGCTCGTCCGGGTCGTGACGGAGCAGCCGCACCGCGCCGTCCCCGTTCCAGAGCTCGAGCGCAGCCGCCTCGTGCTCGCTCTCGCGGTGCGGCCGCTGCACCTTCAGCACGGCGTCCGCTTCCGCCGGCGCCACGAGCTCCGAGGCGACTCCGCCCGAGAACGGCTCGCCGAGCGTCAAGCCCCAGCGCTCTGCGATCAGGCGAGCGTCGGCCAGCGGTATGCGTCGGCCTGCCGGTTCTTCAGCGACGGCAGCTTCTCCCGGATGTCCTGCAGCCGCGCGCGGTCGAGCTCGGCCGAGATCACGGTCTCCTCGTCGGGCGCCTGCGCGAGCACGATCCCCCACGGATCGACGATCAGCGAACGCCCGTAGCTCGGCCGCCCGGGCCGGGTCTCGCCGAACTGGGCCGGCGCCGCGACGTAGTACTGGTTCTCGATCGCCCGCGCGCGCAGGAGCACCTGCCAGTGGTCGCGGCCGGTCGGCACGGTGAACGCGGCGGGAACCGTGACGAGCTCTGCGCCCTCGAGCGCGAGGATCCGGTAGAGCTCAGGGAAGCGGACGTCGTAGCAGACCGTCAGCCCGATCGGCCAGCCCTCGCCGCGTACGACGACCGGTTCGTCGCCGCCCTCCTGCGCCTCCGACTCCCGGTACTCCAGGCCTTCGACCTCGACGTCGAACATGTGGATCTTGCGGTAGACGCCGAGGATCTCGCCGTCGGGACCGAACGCGACGCTCGTGTTCGAGAGCTTCTCGCGCCCCTCACGCCGCTCGGCGATCGAGCCGCCGACGAGCGTGATCCCGTGGGTACGCGCCCAGTCGGCCATCGCTCGCACCGCCTCGCTGTCCTCGAGCGGCTCCGCGGCGGCGAAGAGCACGTCCGCGTCGCCGATCGCATCCCACTTCTCCGGCAGCCCGACGAGGTCGGCACCGGTCGCCGCGGCGCGCGCGACGAGCCTCTCGGCCTTCTCGAGATTCACCGAGCGCTCGGGCCCGCTCGTCATCTGGACGCAGGCAACGCGGAGCAAGCCGGACATCGGGGCAGGATAGCTTTCGAGGATGGAGGCAATCAGCGCCGTTCCCTCGCGTGCGCGCGTCCTGCAGGCCTTCAGGAGCCGCAATTTCCGGGTGTTGTGGACGGGCCAGGCGATCTCGCTGCTCGGGGACGCGGCTTTCATCATCGCGCTCGGTTGGCGGACATTCACGCTGACGGGCTCCGCACGGTCGCTCGGCTACGTCCTGGCGCTCCAGGGCGTCGGGCTGCTCTCGACGGTGCTCGTCGGCGGCGCGCTGGCCGACCGGTACAACCGACGGACGCTGATGCTGGTCTCGGATGCCGCGCGCTTCGGCATCATCGGCGTGCTCGCGGGGGTCGACGCGAGCGGGCACCTGTCGATCGGTATCCTCTGCACCCTCGCGTTTGCCGAGGGCCTCGCGACCGGCTTCTTCACGCCCGCGCTCGGAGGGCTCGTTCCGCTCGTGGTGGCGGAGCCGGATCTCGGGTCGGCCAACGCACTGATCGGAATCGCGCGACAGACGAGCTACCTCGTCGGCCCCTCGGTCGCAGGCGTGCTCTACGGCCTGGCGGGCTCGACCGTCGTCTTCGGGTTCAATGCCTTGTCGTATCGGGTCACGATCTCGCTCTTCTCGGTCGTGCTCATGTTCCAGTGGGCCTCGATCCAGGTGCTGACGCCGAAGCTCGTCCGCGAGCACTTCGACCTTGGCGTCGGCGCCTACGGCCTGATCTTCTCGGCCATCGGCGCGGGGATGATCGTCGGCGCGGTCTCCTTCGCCCAATCGAACCCGCGCCGCCGGCGGGGGTTGCTCTCGTACCTGATCTGGATGCTCAACAGCCTGCTTGTGATCGTGTTTGCGCTGTCGCCGTGGTTCCCGCTCGCCCTCGCCGCCTCCTTCGTGCGGGGCGCTTGCATCGGCTTCGGCATCGCCGTCTGGGAGACGATGCTGATGGAGCTCGTGCCGAGGCACATGCTCTCGCGCGTCGTCAGCCTCGACTGGTTCGGCTCCCTTGGGCTGACCCCGTTCGGGCTCTTGCTCGTGGGCGCGGTGTCCGAGCTCGCCGCGCCCGGGACGCTGATCGCGCTCGGCGCAGTAGTCGCGCTCGCGCTGATCGCGTACGGCCTAACCTTCAAGGAGATCAGGGAGATTCAATGAGACCCGTCTACTGGAAGCCGAAGTACGGCACGCGCTCGAGCCGCCACAAGGCGTGGGTACGGCAGGAGCAGAAGCGCGAGACAAAGGTTCGAAAGGCGCCCAAAATCTCGCTTCGAGTACGGCTGAGAGGGCTCTTCAGGCGCTAACCTGTGCTTTGCTCGGGGTGTGGCGCAGCCTGGTAGCGCGCTCCGTTCGGGTCGGAGAGGTCCCCAGTTCAAATCTGGGCACCCCGATGACGCCTCGCGGGGCCTTCGGCCCCGCTCGCTTCACGGGGGAACCCCCGGTTCCCCCGTGAGCCCCCTCCTCGCAAGCGAGAGCGCCGTTCAGTCGGGCGGAACCGCCGCTCCGCGCATCATCTCCCCTTGGCTCCACCCTCACCGCTGTTAGCTGAGCCGAGCAAAGCCCGGCTCAGCGGCGCCCTCGCGCAGAAACGCTTGGATGGCGTCTGCGCAAGCGTCCGGGCGTTCGCCGATCAGGAGATGGCCGCAGTCGGCAATCACGCGCAGCGGTGCGCGCAGGCGGCGGGCGTACTCGAAGGCATCGCCGACCGGGAGCTGGTGGTCGCGGGCCCCCCACAGAACGAGCGAAGGACACCTGACGCAGTCGAGATCCGGGCGCGGGTCGTCTCGGATGAGCGCCATCGCCGCACTGACGGTGTCGGTGTGCCGCGCCGGGCCGGAGAGAAACGCCCGCGCGATCTCCTCCGGCAGCGCCGGCGGGTCAGAGGCACCCCAGCGGCCGAAGACCAGCGTCTTCAGCGCCGCCGAGCGCGCGACCGCCGCGCGGTACGGCGCGATCCGCTTCCCCGGCTTGAGCAGGCCCGTGACCGTGAGCGCGTAGCGCGCGCTGCGCGTGCCCGACGAGATTCCCGCCGCGGCGGCAAGGACGAGCGCCCGAACCAGATCCGGGCGCCTGATCGCCAGCCGGAGCGAGATGGCACCGCCGAGCGAGTGACCGACGACCGCGGCCGGCCCGAGCTCCCGCTCTGCCAGCAACGCGATCCGGTCGGCGAAGCCGTTCAGCGACGGCGCGGCCGGCAACGGCGCCGAGCCTCCGTGGCCGGGCAGCTCCGGGATGAGCACGCGCCGCCCCGGGAGGAGCAGCGGCGCGAGCGCGAGCCAGTTCGCCGCCGCCCCGCCCAGCCCGTGCACGAGCAGCAGCGGGTCGCCCTCTCCGCCCAGCAGGTAGCGCAGCCGACAGCCGCGCACGTCCGCGAAGCGCTCCTCGAAGCCCGGAAGCTCGCCGTCTGTCCTTGCGTCGTTCACCATGACCGTTATTCTTGGAGACGATGAATCGCTCGGGGAGGCAGGACCCCTGATTCCTGCCGAGCACCAGATCGGAGTAGTCGACTGACCCGTCGGCGCGGAGCGCGCAGGCGGGTTTTTTAGTACCTGAGAGAGGAGCGAGATGGCGAACCACCTGACGCCGGAGGAGCTGTCGAAAGAGCTTGGGATCGACCGGACCGAGGTCATCCGGGTGTGCATCGAGGAGGGGATCCCGATCTACCAGGGCAAGATCGACAAGACGCTCTTCCAGGCGCAGCTGGAAGCGCTCGGCGCCATGCCGCAGCCGCACTAGCGCAGGGGTCTTACTTCCTAGCCGCTGCCGCGCGCTTCTTCGGTGCGGCCTTCTTGCGCGCAGGCTTGGCGCCGTCCCCGGCGGCCGAGCGGCCTTTCGTGGCCGCGACGCTCTTCTTGAGCGCCTCCATCAGGTCGACGACCGGCGCTTCCGGCGCCGGCTCGGGGACCTCGATCTCCTCGCCGGCCAGCTTCGCCTCGAGCAGCTGGCGCAGGTTCTGCCGGTACTCGCTGTGCAGCTCCTCCGGCTCGAACTCGCCGACGAGCCCGTCGATCAGCTGCCGCGCGAGCTGGAGCTCCGGCTCGTCCACCTCGGTCTCGCCGACGACCTCGTCGATCTCGGCGGCCGACCTGACGTCCTCGGCGAGGAAGAGCGTCTCGAGCACGAGCGCGTCGCCCTTCGGGCGGATCAGGCAGAAGTTCTCGTTGCCGCGGATCACCATGCGGCCGATCGCGGCCATGCCCGTCTCCTTCATCGCTTCCAGCAGCAGCACGTAGGGCCGCCGCTGCGCGGCCGCGCTCGAGGGCGAGAGGTAATACGTGCGGTCGAAGAAGAGCGGATCGACCTGCTCGAGCGGAACGAAGCGCGAGATGTCGATCGCGCGCGACGTGTCGTGCTGCGCGATCGCCTCGAGGTCGGCCTCCTCGACGATCACGAACTGGCCCTTCGAGACCTCCCAGCCCTTGACGATCTCGTCGTTCGAGACCTCCCGTTCGTGCGTCGGGCACCACCGCTTCTGCTTGATCGGCGTCTTGCACTCGCGGTGGAGCGTGCGGAAGGAGACGTCCGAAGACCGTGCCTTCGGCGTCGTCGCAGGCGCGAGCCCGACCGGGATCGTCACCAGGCCGAAACTGAGGGATCCGTTCCAGATTGTTCGCATGGGGCCGCTGTGGATAAGTGTAATGGGACCGGGCGGATTCGCCGCAACCCGCCGGTTCCCTTCTAAAGTTCGATGCGTTGACCGAAATCACGGCGACGACACCTGCGGAGCCCGCGCCTAGAGTCCCCGGAGGGCGTACGATCCCGCGCCTGTGGCGCGACGCGCTCGCCGCCGCGAGGTCGAGCCCCGCCTACCTCGTCGAGACCGCGGACGGCTGGCGCGAGGTCAGCTGGGACGAAGCAGGACAGGCCGTCGAGGAGATCGCGAACGGCCTCCTCGCCCTGGGAATCCGGAAGGGGGACGCATTCGGGATCCTCGCCCAGACGAGCCTCGAATGGGCGCTCTTCGACTACGCGCTCGGCCTGATCGGCGCCGTCGGGGCCGCGATCTACGCGAACAGCTCGCCCAAGGACTGCCGCTACGTGCTCGAGCACTCCGATGCGGTCGGCGTGCTCGTCGAGGACGAGGAGCAGCGCGCGAAGATCGCCGACTTCGGCCTCCCGCACGTGATCTCATTCGCGGAGCTCGACGACCTGCGCGCCCGCGGCCGCGAGTTCGCCGCGGAGAACCCCACGGCGCTCGCCCAGGCGGAGGCGGCGATCGACGAGGACGACCTGTTCACGTTCATCTACACCTCCGGGACGACCGGCCCGCCGAAGGCCTGCATGATCCGTCACCGCAACTACTACGAGATGGCGGCGTGCACCGTGGGCGTCGAAGGCTTCGCGGTGACCGACGACGTGATGCTGCTCTACCTCCCGATGGCGCACAACTTCGGGCGGCTGATGCACCTGATCGGCGCGTTCATCGGCTACACGATCGCGTTCTGTCCCGATCCGATGCGGGTGGCCGAGGTCATCCCGGCCGTCCGGCCGACGATCCTGCCCAGCGTGCCGCGGCTCTACGAGAAGGTGCACACCGCGATCTTGGGCCAGTTCGACCAGGCCACCGGCGCGCGCCGCCGGCTCATCGACTGGGCGCTGGACACGGGCCGCCGCGCAAGTGCCTACCGGCAGCGCGGGGCCTCGCTCCCGCCGGGCCTCGCAGTGCAGCACGTGCTCGCGGACCGGCTCGTGTACAGCAAGGTGAAGAAGAAGCTCGGCGGGCGGCTAAGGCTCGGCGTCTCCGGCGGGGCGCCGCTCGCGAAGGAGATCGGCGAGCTCTTCCACGCGCTCGACATCCTGATCATCGAGGGCTGGGGCCTGACCGAGTGCACCACGGCCGCGTCTGTGAACCGGCCGGATCGGGTGCGCTTCGGCACCGTCGGCCTCCCGTTGCCCGGTTTCGAGGTCAATGTCGCGGACGACGGCGAGCTCCTGATCCGCAGCGACACGGTCTTCGCCGGCTACTACAAGGACGACGACGCGACGCGCGAGGTGCTGCGCGGCGACGGGTGGCTCCATTCCGGCGACGTGGGCTCGATCGACGAGGACGGCTTCATCACGATCACCGACCGGAAGAAGGACATCCTCGTCACCGCGGGTGGCAAGAACGTGGCGCCGCAGAACATCGAGAACGCGCTCAAGACCGCGCCGCTGATCTCGCAGGCGCTCGTCGTCGGCGACCGGCGTCCTTACATCGCGGCGCTAATCACGATCGATCCGGACATGTCCCAGGGACTGTCCCCGGGACAGGTCCAGGCGCGCGTGCAGAAGATCGTCGACGACGTCAACGCCGAGCTCTCACGGTTCGAGCAGATCAAGCGCTTCACGATCCTCCCGCGCGACTTCAGCGCCGAGGAGGGCGAGGTCACGCCCACGCTGAAGCTGAAGCGCCGCGTCTGCGCCGAGCACTTCGCGAAGGAGATCGAGGAGCTCTACAGCTAGAGCCTGCGTGCGCCGACGTAGGTCGACGCATACCAGCCCGTCAGGCTCGAGATCTTCACCACGTCGCCCGTGTGCGGCGCGTGGATAAACGAGCCGCCGCCGACGTAGATCCCGACGTGGCCGAGGCCGTCGAAGAAGACGAGGTCGCCGGGCGCGAGGCTGCCGCGAGAAACCGGGCTGCCGTAGCCGTACTGCGCGGCCGCGTTGTGCGGGAGCGAGATCCCGACCTGCGCGAAGACGTACATCGTGAAGCCGGAGCAGTCGAACCCGGACGGGGACGCGCCACCCCAGACGTACGGCGTGCCGAGGTACTGCTCCGCGATCCCGACCACGCCACCGTGCGAGGGCGGCGGAGGCGGAGTGCCTCCCCCGACCGGAGTCGGTGGCGTCACGCCGACCGTCTGGGCCAGCGCGGTCTGGCTCGAGGCCTGCTGCTGCGCCGCGAGCCTTGCCTGGACCTCGCGCTGGAGCTCTGCCTGCCGCGCCGCCTCCTGCTGCTTAAGCTGCACGATCTCGCTTCGAATGGAGCTCAGGAGCGCCTTCCGCTCGCCCAGCTGGCTCTGGATCGAGGCCCGGGCCGCCGCACGCTCGGCGACAACCTGCACCTGCGTCGCGTGGGCGTGCTTCAGCTCTCGCTGCCGCCGCTGCACCTCGGCCCGGAGCTGCGTGACCTGATGCAGAACGACGGAGTCCTGCTGGGACACGCGGTCCTCGGCGTCCATGCGGCTGAGCAGGTCGTCGAGGCTCGACGACCCGAGAAGGACCGCCAGCGTGGAGTCCTGTCCACCTGACGTGTACACGTCGACGAGCCGGGTCTCGAGCTGGCGCTCCGCATGCTTGAGGCTCCGCTTCGCGATCGCGAGGCTGCGCGTGTTCAGCGAGAGATCGTGCTTGATGTGCGCGAGCTTCACGTTCGCGAGGTCGTACGCCTCGATCGCGCGCTCGAGGCTCGAGTCCAGCTGCTGGATCTGGCCGAGCACGCTCTGGGCCTCCGCCTGTTTCGACTGAACCGAATCAGCGGAGGCCGGAATAGCGGTCGCAGCACACAGCGCTACCAACGCGATGACTAATGCCGGCGCCTTACGTCTAGTCGAGCCAGAGGGGGGCGGGCTGCTCGACAGGCGCCCTCCTGGGAGGGGCCGGGTCGTCACAAGCACGGCACCCTAACAAGCCCGTCGGACAGCCGCAAATTGAAGTAGGACGCACAACGTTTGCTCACAACCTTCTGTGCTACGGTGCCGCGTCGTGCCGGGGGAGACGCGCATGCTGCGAGCCTGGCCGGTTGTCGCCGCGCTCTTGGTTCTGACCGCACTCGTCCCGTCGAGAGTCGCCGCAGACTCCTCGACCGGATTGCGAACGAAGGCGGACCAGCTCTCGCAACAGAACACCGATTTGAGCACGCGCTCGCACAGCGCGCTGCTCGAGCTCTACGCGCTCGACTCGCGGCTCACGCAGGAACGCGCCCGGATCGTCTCGCTACGCATTCGCACCGCGCAGGTACGAGCCGAGCGCGCTGCCTCCGAGCGGCGGCTCGCCAGCGCGCGCCGGTCGCTTGCCGCCGCCGAGCGCCGGCTCTCTCTGCGGCTGCAGGCGGTCTACGAGCAAGGCGATACCGACCCCGTCGCCGCCGTCCTGGGCTCCAAATCCGTGTCGGACGCCCTCGACACCATGGACACGATGGACCGCGTGGCGGCCCAGGACAAGCTCGTGATGCTGCAGACGCGGGCGGCCAGGCGCCGCTACCGAGCCGAGACCCGTGCGCTGGTCGGCCGCGAGCACGAGCTCGAGCAGCTCACCGCCGAGGCCTCGCAGACCGCGGCCGGGCTCGAGCAGGCACGCGCGCAGCGGGCGAGCTACCTCGCAGGCCTGCAGAACCAGCGCCGGGCCAACGCGGCCACGATCTCCTCGCTGATCCAGCAGGCTCAGGCCGTCGAGGCCCGCACGCGCCAGCTCGCCGCTGCAGCAGCGGTGCAGCCCGGAGGGGGCGTGCCCGTCCCGGTCGTCGGCGGGGCCATCACGGTCACGGCGACCGGGTACTCGCTCCACGGTCACACCGCCACCGGAGCGCCCACGGGCTGGGGAGTCGTGGCGGTCGACCCCAGCGTGATCCCGCTCGGCACGCGGATGACGATTCCGGGGTACGGGGCGGGCGTCGCGGCCGACACGGGCTCGGCGATCCAGGGGTCTCGGATCGACCTGTGGTTCCCGACGGTTGCCCAGGCGCGGGCCTGGGGAGTGCGCACGGTCACGATCACACTTCACTAAACTCCCGCCGGGCCAAACAAAGGGGGGCCGGTGAGCGAGACCGCTCAGACGAGCTCTGAGGAAGCCGAAGCGACGAGCATCCGGGTTCTGCTTGTCGACGACCACGATTTGTTCCGGACGGGCCTCCGCAACCTCCTCGAGGAGCGCGGGGTGCAGATCGCCGGCGAGGCAGGCGACGGAGCCGA
>WNGD01008760.1_pt1 | contig 11972 bp, 11 predicted proteins | sample 5400671 | NCBI WGS metagenome assembly WNGD01 (sample SAMN13153369, study PRJNA577476) | soil metagenome | isolation source: 40 cm soil or saprolite under grassland replicate 2 | place: USA:California | collected 2016-06-15
CGTTGGTGTCGCGGTCGGCGTTGGCGTCGGGGTCTCAGTTGGCGTAGGCGTTGGTGTCTCTGTCGCGGTCGGCGTTGGCGTCTCGGTCTCTGTCGGCGTTGGCGTTGGCGTCGTTGTCGGGGTGGCGGTGGGTGTTGTCGTTGGTGTCGGGGTGGGCGTGGCCGTTGCGGTTGGCGTTGCCGTTGGTGTCGGGGTAAGCGTCGCGGTCGGGGTGGCTGTGGCGGTGGGTGTCGGCTGACTATAGGTGATATCCACGTTCACCGTTTGCACCACGACTTTAGTATTATTCTCGCCGCTAATCGTGTTGGGAACAATCTGAATGTAGAGCCCGTTAACGTCAGTTGCGCTTAAAGCGAGAGAAGGTACGGTGTAACTGTAGTTTGTGGCTCCCTGTGTGAGAGTCACCGTGGTAGGTGAGCCGACCAACGTATTGTCCGCCTTGCGAACCTCTACTTTCACGGTCACGACCTTGTTGTCGTTATTTTTTGAGGCCCTGAAGCGCACAGTAAGGGCGGTGAGAGTCACGAGATCCCCAGGGGAGTCAGTCAGCTGGAACTGGACGGTTTGGGAAGTGCTAGGATTATTCACGCTCTGAATAAAGTCGGTGTCAATCGGGCTGTCGATATCTTCGTCGATCGTGGAAGAACAGGTTGTGGCGACCGAGCCTGTGCTGCAAGCCGCGGACAAGTTGTTTTGCCAAGCGCCGGCATTAGCCTTGTCGGCATTGGGGACGAGGGTAGCTGTGGCGGCGGCGGTCTCGCCGAGAAGGAAGGCCAGAATCATAGCTGCTATTGCTACGACTAGCAGCAAGCCCGCGCCTACTTTTATCGGGACGAACAGCAATCGGCGCATTCTGCACCCCCGTCGACGAATTACTGAATTATCAGGGCGGAAATAGGGACACTATAGGTTTACTATTTATGGCAGCATACGATCACTTTACTCGAATGTCAATACCTGAAATCAAGTATTTTTATGCAGCGAAACCTGGTCGACAGCAAAGCTGTCGCCGTCGGCGTGGGATGACCCGCAGTAGAGCCGCCAGCATTTGTAACTCGGGTGGGCTGGCACACGGCAACCGACAGTCTGACGGCGGTCAGACCAAGATCGGGAAGGTTCGGGAGAGTGCTTACTTGTCGGGCGAGGACTTGTTAGGCGAGGCGGTGTCGCCGTCCCGGGAGACGACGAGGCGGTTGCGGCGCAGGAACTGCGGGACGCGGGCGCCGGCGCGCTCTACGACTTCTCGGGCGTCGCCGATGCCCTGGCGCAGGAGCTGGCGATTTTCGCGCTGCGTCTCGACAACGTCCTCGAACCACTCTCGCGAAAGGGCGATGGTCCGCTGTTGGGCGTTGCCGACGGCGTCGGCGATCGCGTCGTAGATCCCGGTGACGTCCGTCGGCCGAGTGACCCAGCGGCGGCCGACCTCCAACCACTCGCGGTTGCCGTGGCGGGCGCTCTCGATGAGGCTGCGTGTGAAGCGGTGATTTCTGTCCGTGGCACTGCGAATGACGTCGAAGATGCCGGCCTGGCGCTCGAGTATGGCGTCGCTCAGCCGGTCAGTGGTAGCAGTTGTCTGGCGAGTCGCGGGCATGACTGACCTCCTAGAGGGGTGCTTGGTCTATTCAGGGATGTACGTCGCGTACATTCTAAACGCACACCGACAACCATGCAAACAAACGAACCCTGTAGAGCGAAAACCAATCGGCTGGTCGTTCCATTGGCGTATCAAAGAGGGGTGCCTATAATAGATTCAGGTGATTCCACCAATTCCCTTTCGTCTGGTACTAGAGTTTGCGCATCGCCCTCGGCAGCGACGAACGGTCGCGTCTGACAGACTTCGTCGAGGCTGAGCTGCGACGCCGCGGGCACGACGTCGAGCTGTTCGGCCCACCGGCTGGAGATTCGAGTCCGTGGCCCGACGTGGCGAAGGCGGTTGCCGAGCGCGTGGCGCAAGGGAAGTCTGACGAAGGCGTGCTCTTCTGCTGGACGGGCACGGGGGTGTCGATTGCGGCGAACAAGGTGCCCGGCATCCGCGCGGCGCTCTGCGCCGATGCGGAGACGGCGCGCGGGGCACGGGCGTGGAATCAGGCGAACGTGCTCTGCATGAGCCTCGCGGGGACATCCGAAGAAGTCGCGGGGGGGATACTGGACGCGTGGTTTTCCGCTGAGGCGGACGCCAGCGAAGAGGAGAACGTACAGAAGGTGAACGAGCTGGACCGGAGGTACCGGACGCCGTTGGGGGCTCGTCCGGCCGCCAGCGCGGAGAAAGGTAACAAGACTTGACCGAGGGAGGAAAGCGAAGAAGAGGCCGCCGGCGGGGCCGCGCGGAGGGCGGTGAACTCGGGCGCGAAGAGGCACGAGAACAAAGGCCAGCGGACGATGTTGAGCGCTCGGAAGAGAGCGCGGGGCCGGGCGTTACCCGTTCGCGGTTCAGTTTCCGGCGGAAGAGGTCTGGAGAGCCTGGGAGCGAACGTCCGCGCCGTCGCGAGCGGACGACACCTGCTGCGCCCGCTGGCTCCACATCGCCGATGGACTTCTGGCGCAGCGGGCAGGCGAGAACGTATCGAGATGTCCGCATTGGCGGCGGCAAGAGCATGGGCCTCCGGGAGCGAATCACGGGGTTTCACTTCCCAGCGTGGGCGCCGGTCGCGTTTATCATCGTACTTGTCCTGGCACGCGGCCTACGCGATCTACATTGGAGACACCCGGCAGCCGAACATACCGACGTTCACGGGACCGGAGGAGACGCACACCCACGGCGACGGCATCATCCATGAGCACCCGTTCATTGCGGCGGGTGAGGGACATGGCTCGTCGGTGGGAAAGTTCTTCGAATACGGAGGCGGGAAGCTAACAGACGATGAGTTAAAGGTCCCCGGCCAAAAGGAAACGCACAAGAACGGGGATGCGATAGATGGCAAGGCGGCCGAGCTACGTATCCTGCGCGCCGATAGTGGGATCCATCCGCTGGGCGGCGATTTTGCGCGCGCCATTCAAAGTTGCGACGCGAAGGATGAATCGGCATTCGAGCGGGTCAATTCGCGCTATATCCCGCAGGACGGCGACTGCATTCGCATCGTATTTGCGGCGCCGGAGGTCAAGCCGGTCGTTCAATCCGACCGGACGATCATATCGCCGGACCAAGCCACCCGGGAAATCGCGATAGACGTAACGGGGACCGGCGCGGGCACCGCGTTCTCACCGGCGTCTATTGACGTGAAGGCCGGGGAGACCGTTAAGGTGACCCTCAGCAATAAGAGCGTCGTCGAAGACAAGAACAACCCGCCTTTCCATGGGCTTCGCTTCAGCGGCGCCGATCGCCAGTACGGAACGAGCGACGACTTCGTGACCGACCCACCCACGCTCGACCCGGGGCAGCAGGGAACTGCAGTGATCCGCTTCGACGCTCCGGGCGAGTACGAGTTTAAAGATGAAGCCTCGGTCAAGGAGGGAGTAGCGCCGGCGACCGGGAAGGTCGTGGTCGGCCAGGCGGAAGCGACGCCGGCGCCGACCGCGACGCCTGCTGCGGGCGCCACGCCGACACCCGCCCCGGCGGACGTTACGCTGGCGCTAAACGTCGGCGACAGCGGCTTCGACCCGCCGGAGATAACAGCAGCCGCAGGGAAAAGCTTCCAGATTACGCTGACGAATACGGGGACGGTTGTCCATAACCTACGCATCGCTGGGCCGGACGGACAGTTCCGCACAGACGACGACATCGCGGTCAGCGGCTTTGTGAACCCGGGCGCGACAGGAGAAGCTTCGGGGAAGATCGATGCGCCGGGCAGATACCCGTTCCGTGACGACTTCAATCCGACGCTCCTTGCGGGGACTCTGATCGTCCAGTAGGCGAGGGCCGGCCGTTGGACAGCCTGACCCTTCGGCGTCTCGTTCTCGTTGCCATGCCGGCGCTGGTCGCCGTCTCCGTGGCGGCGGCATTCGTTCTCGCAGATTCATCGAGCGATAACCCAGCGACATCGAGCCACCGACCGGGTGTGCAGACCATTCCTGCAGTGATGCCCATTCCCGAGGGTAACCGGCCGCTGATCGGTGACCACTGGCACGCCCCGTACGTCATCTTTATCGGCAATACACGGCAGCCGAACATTCCGAGTTTCACCGGGCCGCAGGAAACGCATACCCACGGCGACGGCGTGATCCACATGCACCCGTTCATCCCGGCAGGCGAAGGACAGAGCGCGTCGCTTCGCAAGTTCTTCGAGTATGGAGGCGGCAAGCTGACCGACGACGAATTGAAGATCCCCGGCCAAAAGGAAACTCACAAGGACGGCGAGCAGATAGACGGCAAGGCGGCCGAGCTTCGTATCCTACGTGCGGATAGCGGCATTCATCCCCTGGGCGCCGGCTTTGCGCGCGCGATTCAAAGCTGCGACGCGAAGGACGAGTCCACGTTTGAGCGGGTGGACTCCCGCTATATTCCGAAGGACGGCGACTGCATCCGCATCGTCTTTGCGGCACCAGACGCCAAGCCGGAGATCAAACCGGACCGGACGGTCATACCGCCGGAGGAGGCGACAGGCACTATCGAGATGGACGTCACCGGCGACGCCACGCCCTCATTTTTCTCCTGCTTCCATCAGCGTTGAGGCCGGCGAGACCATTGCAATAGTCCTGAGCAACAGAAGCCGGTTTGAAAAGCAAACATTCGTGCCTTTCCACGGCCTCCGCTTCAGTGGTGCGGACCGGCAATACGGGACGAGCGACGACTACGTTACCGAAACCACCGACTCTCGGTCCGGGAGAAGAGGGCACGGTGGTTATCCGCTTTGACTCGCCCGGCGAGTACGAGTTCAGACACGAGAATCTTGTCCCGAGCGTGAAGCCTGTCGTCGGGAAGGTGATCGTTCCGTAGACGGTCGACCGCGATTTAGAGCCTAGCCATCCTTGCCCCGTATCCCTGCGCAACCCTTGACAGACCTCTGCGAGACGGCCAATACTGGTGTCGCTTCTTAGGGGTAAGGAGGACAACAGCATATGCCCGTGATCACGATGTCGGGCAATATCGCCAGCGGCGCGCGCGAGATAGGCCAGGCGGTCGCTGAGGAGCTCGGGATCCCTTTCGTCGACCAGCAGCTCATGGTGGAGGCGGCTCAGCGCTGCGGGGTACCGGTCGGCACCGTCGCCGAGCATGACGAGCGGCGTGGCAGCTTTCGCGAGCGGCTGTCGGCGCTGCTACGGACGGTGCTCGAGCGCTCCGCCGCTTCTGGCGCCGATCCGCTGACTGGCGCGACGGGACTGGAGGCGGTGCTTTCGCGGAGCTACGCGGACATGGCGGCAGAGGAGCCGCAGCTAAGCGATTCCCTGTACTTGAAGACGATGACCGACATCATCCGCGAGCTGGCAGCGCGGGGAGAAGTCGTCATCCTGGGTCGCGGCAGTCAGATGATTCTGGCGGATATGCCGGGCGCGCTGCATGTGCTCTGCGTGGCACGGCGGCAGCTGCGCGCGCAAAGGCTGGCGGAGCGCGATGCGATCGGGCTCGAGGAGGCGACGCGGCGAGCAGTCGAAAGCGACCGCGCGCGCTGCGCCTTCTACAAGAAGTTCTGGCACGTCGAAGTCGAGGACCCGAAGCTGTACGACCTGACGATCGACACCTCGCGCCTGCCATACGAGATCGCGACGGACCTCGTGACCGCCGCGGCAAAAGCAAAGTCAGCGGCGCCGGCCGCCGTCTGACGCGCCTGAAACCGTCAGCGACTCTAGGAGGTAGCCGCCTCGACGGCTGCAAGAAGGCGCCGCAAATACTCTTCCGCTCGCTCGAGCCGCGCCTGCATGCCCCAGGGGTTCTGAGGAGCGAGAGGCAGGCCCCAGCCGCGGGCCTCGGCGCCTTCGCCGACGATCTCCAGAAAGCCTATCTCCTCGGCCGAGCGCTCGCCGAAGAGCGTGACGAGCAGGTGGTGCGTGCCGTCCACCCACTTGCCGTAGTCGTACGAGACGGGCCCCCGGCCGCGCAGGCCGGGAACGGCGTCAAGTTCGCGGCGCAGCTTCTCGGCGGGGCTCGACATTTCGCTGCCAGCCTAGCGAAGCGGCGCGGCGAAACGCAAGCGAAAGCCGTTCGGGTCGCTGATGATGAAGTCGCGCAGGCCGTAGTAACGGACTCCGATATCGTGGACAATTGCCACGCTGTTCTCATCGCAGCGCTTGTAGATTGCGTCGACGTCCGGCACCAAGATGCGGATGTCGACGCCGGCTCCACGCTCTCTAAGATGTCCGCCCGCGTAGAGGCTCTCGTTGGCAAGGAGTATGTGCGCCTCACCGAGTTCAACAACGGCAAAGACACTGGTCGGGCCGGGTGCACCTTCGGGCTCCAGTCGCACCAAGCGGAAGCCGAGTTTATCGGTATAGAACCGGATCGCAGCGCCCACGTCGGACACAAAGAACTCGGGCGCAACGGGCACTACCTCGCGTGGATCGAGCGTCACCTAACTAGCCTTCGATATCGAAGGAGCCCCAGCGCTGCTCATGTTCGGCCTTGAGGACCTGGAAACGCTCAATGAACCGCCGGGACGGGACCGAGCTCAGGCTGAGGACGTATGCGTCCTCGTGGTTGTCCGAGTAGTAGCGCGGGCGCAGTCCGACCTTCTCGAATCCGTATTTCTCGTAAAGGGCGAGCGCCGGCGCGTTTGCGACGCGGCATTCCAGCGTCACCAGCTGTTGCTCGCTCGCCCGCGCGAGCTCAATCGCACGGATGAGCAGCAGTTCGGCGATGCCCTGGCGGCGATGGCTCTCCCGCACCGCTATCGTTACGATATGCGCTTCGTCAGCCAGCAGCCAGACGCCAATGACGCCTGTGATGAGTTCGGCTCGCTGTTCGACCGGTAGAAGCGGGCGTTCGTCGTCGTCATTGCCCAGGATGTGTCGCAGCTCGCCGAAGAGTCGGCCGATGGCGCCGTAGTGGTCTGAACCGTGCCCATAGCCGCCGCCGTGCGCAGCCCACTCCCCCGCCGATTCGCCGTTTCGTTCGACGGTCACTAAGTAGTGTGCGAGGCGGTTCTGTTCTAGTTCGCGCTTGTAGGCTGTGGGCGGCCACATCGTCGGGAAGGACTCCCGTTCGATCTCTAGCACTTGGCCGATGTCCTCGGGCTGCATGGGACGGCTGGCACGGCGAACGGCGATGCGCACGAGCTGATTATGTGAGGAGCGAGAAGCAAGGAGCAAGGAACGAGACTAGGTGTGAGGTCCGTCCACCTTTACGTTCGCGTGAGGGTTGGTTAGAATCGAACTGTCACAACCGATTCTCTGATTGAACATATGTATTCTCTGCGCTTACTGAGTTTTCTGCGTCCCTACTGGCGGCGAGTACTGGTGGCGACTATCTGCGTGCTCGCCGCCGCCGCCTCGATCGTGGCCGTGCCTCAGCTGATCCGCTGGGGGATCGATTACGGTCTCGATATCCAGCGGGTAGACGGCAAACCTGTACCGACCGGGCAAGAAAGCCTCCTTATCGTAGCGGCGCTCGGCGTACTGAGTTTTGCCCTTCTGCGCGGCGCGTTCGCCTACGGACAGACGTATCTGGGGGAGTGGATAAGCCAGCGCGTGGCGTATGACCTTCGCAACGGCATCTATGACCGGCTTCAGCGGCTCTCCTACGCCTACCACGACCAGCAGCAGACCGGGCAGCTGATGTCGCGCGCGACTCAGGACGTCGAGGCGGTCCGCATGTTCGTAAATATGGGAGTTGTGCGCGGCGCCTACATAGTGGTGCTGCTGGCGGCGTCTTTGGCCTTGATGATGATCACGAACTGGAAGCTGACGCTCGTTGTATGGGCGTTCATCCCATTCATTGTCTGGCGGTCGACTGTCATGGCGTTCAAGCTCCGGCCAATGTGGACGGCGATCCAGGAAGGGTTGGCGCGGATAGCGACGGTCCTCCAGGAAGCTCTGACCGGAGCGCGCGTGGTCAAAGCATTCGGGCGGGAAGAATACGAGGGCGAGAAGTTCAGCCGGGAGGCGGAGGCCGTGTACATTGACTCCTACGCCTCGAGCCGCATCCAGGCTACGAACGCCCCGCTGATGTCCGGGTTGTGGATGGCCGCGATCGCCGCGACCGTCTGGTTCGGCGGACGCGAGGTGGTCAACGGCAACCTGGAGCCCGGTGGTCTGACAGCTTTCCTGCTGTACCTCTACATCCTCCAGATGCCGGTGCGAATGTTCGGCTGGGTGATCATGATCGGCGCCCGCGCCAACGCCGCCGGGCAGCGCATCTTCGAGATCCTGGACGCCGAGTCAGCTGTCGAGGAGAAGCGCGGCGCGAAGCCACTATCTGCGGTGACGGGCCACGTGCAGTTTCAATATGTTTCGTTTGGCTACGACGCAATCAGTCCGGTGCTGTCGCACATCGATATCGACGCGAAGCCGGGGCAAATCGTCGCGCTCATGGGGCCAACGGGCAGCGGCAAGACGACCGTCGTGAACCTCATGCCACGCTTCTACGACGTCACGGGTGGCCGCATCACGATCGACGGAATCGATATCCGCGACACGACTCTCGCCTCACTGCGGCAGACTATCGGTTCGGTCCAGCAAGAAGTCTTCCTGTTCTCGGCGACAATCCGCGACAACATCGCTTACGGCGCCATCAACGCGACCGACGAGCAGGTGCGGGAGGCAGCGAAGGCGGCCCACATTCACGATTTCATCGTGGGCCTGCCGGACGGCTACGACACCTGGGTCGGCGAGCGTGGGATCACGCTGTCCGGAGGCCAGAAGCAGCGGATCGCGATTGCCCGGACGCTGCTCATGGACCCGCGCATCCTCATCCTCGACGACTCGACGTCGAGCGTGGACACGCAGACGGAGTACCAGATCCAGCAATCGCTCCAGCGGGTGATGGAGGGACGGACGACGTTCGTTATCGCGCAGCGGCTGCGGACGGTGAAGATGGCAGACCAGATCCTCGTGCTCCAGGACGGGCAGATCGTCGAGCGCGGGCGCCACGATGAGCTGCTGCGGCGAGACGGGATCTACCGCCAGATCTACGACCTCGAGCTGCGCGACCAGGAGGAGGCGCTGGCAGCGCCGACAACCGGGCCCGCGGCGGTTGAAGTAGCGGCGGGGAGCTAACGGTGGCGCATTGGGGAGGAGCCGCCGGCGGCTGGAGCAACACCGGGCATCCTTCGATGCAGAGGCCGAGTGGGCTCAAGCGCAGCGTCGACGGTTGGGACGACGACGAACTGGGCCGCGTTTACGACCACAGCGTCATGCGGCGCCTGTTTCCGTATCTGCGGCCGTACAAGCGGCAGGCGGCGTTTGCGACGGCAGGAATGCTGGTCGCCGCCGTCGCCACGAACTCTCAGCCGCTACTCATAGGGCTTGCCACTAAGCGCCTTATTCAACGGGACAATCTAGATGGGCTGACCACTGTTGCAATCGCCCTTCTTGCCCTAGCGGTAATCGGCGGAGTCGCGCAGTACATTCAAACGTCGACGACCGCCTACATCGGCCACAACATGCTGCTGACGCTAAGGACGCAGATGTTCGGCCACATCGAGAAGCTGTCGCTCAGCTTCCTCGATCGGAACGAAGTGGGACGCGTGATGTCGCGCGTGCAGAACGACGTGACGGTGCTGCAAGAGCTTCTGACCACGGGTCTGTTGACCGTCCTGCAGGACTTTGCCGGGCTGGCCCTTGTCATCTTCTTCTTGATGTACCTAGACGTCGAGCTTGCCCTCGTGACGTTCATCGTGATCCCAGTACTGATCGTCGTGATGGCCGTCTGGCAGATGCGCGCCCGCAAGACGTTCATCCGCGCGCGGCAGTCGATCGCTATCGTCAACGCCAATCTCCAGGAGAACGTCTCCGGAGTGCGAGTGATCCAGAGCCTCTCGCGAGAGGATGAAAACAGCCGGCGTTTCGACCGCGTTAATTCAGACAACCTGAGCGCGAACGTTCAGGCGGGCCGCGTAACCGCCGCAGTGATGCCAGCGGTTGAGCTCCTCGTTTCGCTGGCTACGGCGCTGGTCATTCTTGCCGGTGGCATCCGGGTGCTGCACGGTGATGTCGATGCGGCGGCTGGTGGGGCTTCAATCGTCGCGTTCGCTGTCTATGTGCAGCGCTTCTTCGACCCGGTGCGCGATCTTGTCCTCCAGTACACGCAGCTGCAGCGGGCGATGGCCGGCGGGCAGCGCATCTTCGAAGTCCTGGACACAAAGCCGGAGATCGTGGATGCGGACGACGCCGTCGAGTTGCCTGATGTTCGCGGCGAGGTTGTCTTCGACAACGTCTCGTTCGAGTACCTTCCGGGCGTTCCCGTCCTCGAAGACATCGAACTGAGCGTAAAGCCCGGAGAGACCCTGGCCCTGGTGGGGGCGACAGGAGCTGGCAAGAGCACGCTCACCTCGCTTGTTGCGCGGTTCTACGATGTGACCAAGGGCCGGCTGCTCATCGACGGACACGACATTCGAGAGGTCGAGCGTCACTCTCTCGCGCGGCGGCTGGGCATAGTCCTCCAGGACCCGTTCCTGTTCTCCGGTAGCGTGCGGGACAACATCCGTTATGGGCGGCTGGAGGCTTCGGAAGAAGAGATAATCGAGGCGGCGAAAACGGTCGGCGCCCACGACTTCATCAAGCGCCTGCCGCATGGTTACGAGACGGTGCTGCACGAGCGGGGACAAAACCTATCGCTGGGCCAGCGGCAGCTCATCGCCTTCGCGCGGGCGGTTATCGCTGACCCGCGAATACTGATCCTGGACGAGGCGACCGCGAACGTCGACACGCGCACCGAGGTGGTGATCCAGCGCGCACTGAAGCGGCTACTCAAAGGCCGGACGTCGTTCGTGATCGCCCACCGCTTATCGACGGTACGGGGAGCCGACCGCGTCGTCGTGCTGGAGCACGGCCGGATCGTCGAGCAAGGGACGCATGCGGAGCTGCTTACGCGCGACGGCGTCTACGCGAATCTCTACCGCATGACCTACGAGCAGACGGACGGGCATCGGGCGGATGTGGCGCCGCTGCCGGCCGCCGGCGGCTAGCCTTCGCGCTATCCAAGCTCTGGTGGTGACAATTTCATCTTGACTCCGCCTTCGCTGCTGCCTCAATCTTATCGCGGAACAAGAACGTCTGTTCTACGCAGGCCGCAAAGGAGTAGAAAGAAGGAGGCTCGTCGCCATGTCTGCCCCGCCCGCCCCGATCATATCCCCCGCCCTCTCTGGCGTTCCACTTCAACAGATGCCGTTCGGGAAATACAAAGGCCTGCCGTTTGCGCAGGTGCCCGAGGACTACGCCGCCTGGCTGCTGAAGCGCGATATCGACGACAGGCTCCGAGCGGCGCTTGAGGGTTCGAATGGCAGCGGACAGACGGCTTCTGCCGCCAACGGCGCAGCCCAGCCCGCTCAAGCGGGCGACATCAATCGGGTCGTAAGCGAGTTCTTGCAGGCGCGAGGCGAGGCGGCCGATGCCAGGCGACACGTCGAGGAGGTGCGCGGGCGGCTAATCCCGTTGCTCGAGCGGAGCAACGGCTCCTGGACCGACCGGGCGAGCGGTCAGCGCGTCGCGATTGAAGAGCAGCCTCGCTGGGAGTACGACCCATCGGCGCTACACCGCCTGGTGGACAGCGGCTTGCTGGCGGATGAGCGTTTCGCCGAGTGCTTGCGGACGGTCGTCGATAAGAACGTGGTTGCCTCGTGGATAGAGCAGGGCGCAGTCAGCGCGGAGCAAGTGAACGCACTGGGCGCGCGAACAGTGACGCGCGTGCTTCGAATGATCCGCGTCAGGCCGCTAAACGGCGCGACTTCAAGCTAAGGAGCATCTCAAGGACCGTCTTGCGGCGCCTGTGCCAGCACTAGCTCCACTACTTTAGCGACCGCGTTGTAGGCGTAGATCACGTAGTCCCGGGGGTGCAGCTCGAGCGGTTTGAGCTCTTCTTTGCGCATGGCCACCGGGTCGGCCATCTCGAGGTCCAGCAGCGGCAACTCCTGGCCCATACGCAGCTCATAGAGCTCGCCGTCGGG
>WNGD01017323.1_pt1 | contig 11970 bp, 9 predicted proteins | sample 5400671 | NCBI WGS metagenome assembly WNGD01 (sample SAMN13153369, study PRJNA577476) | soil metagenome | isolation source: 40 cm soil or saprolite under grassland replicate 2 | place: USA:California | collected 2016-06-15
TGCTGGTCACGATGTGCGTCTGATCCCGGCGCAATACGTGAAGCCGTTCCTCAAGGGTCACAAGAACGACTACCGCGATGCCGAGGCGATTGCGGAAGCCGTGCAGCGGTCAACCATGCATTTTGTGGCGATCAAGACGCCCGAGCAGATGGATCTGCTGGCTCTGCATCGCGTGCGCTCGCGCCTCGTCAGCCAGCGTACCGGTGTGATCAACCAAATCCGCGGCTTCCTCATCGAACGCGGCATCATTGTGCGTCAAGGCGTCGTACCCTTGCGCAAAGCGCTGCCTGAGATCCTGAGCTCGCAGACTGGCCCGCTCTCGCCAAGAATGATTGGCCTTATTGCCGACCTGGCGCAGGACTGGCGTCGGCTGGACGAGCGCATTGCGGCGGTGTCGGCCGAAATCGAAGCGCTGGCGGAGCAGGATCAGAGTTGCCAGCGCCTGATGACCGTGCCGGGGGTCGGCCCGATCATCTCGAGCGCCGTGGTGGCGCCGATCGGCAATGGCGCCGGCTTCAGGCAGGGACGCGACTTCGGCGCCTGGCTGCGGCTCGTGCCGAAGCAGGAGTCGACCGGGGATCGCACGATCCTGGGCAAGATCTCCAAGCGCGGCAATAAGTACCTGAGGACGCTATTCGTGCAGGCCGCGCACGTCGTCCTGGTGCGGCGGCCGCGTGCGGCGATGCGGGGTTTGTGGCCTTGGATCGAGCAGGCATCAAAGCGGCTCCACCGCAACATGCTGGCGATCGCACTCGCCAACAAGCTCGCCCGCATCGCCTGGGCAGTTCTCGCCCGCGGTCGCGCCTCCTGGCCAACCACGGTCACGACATCGCGATGTCCGCGCGCCTTGACCCGCAGGATGCAAAAGCCATTCTCGGTGTTCTGGTAGGTGACGCGCTCGACCCATCCGGTGAGCACTTCGTGATCGGATGGTGTGGGCTGGTTCTTCATGATCGCCGTCACATAGCCCATCCAATTTGGGACACCTGTGACGCCGCTCACACCTTCGCCGCCAATCCCCACGCTGGATCTCAGTGAAGGGCCCGTCTGGTGTCCCCCCGCAGTGCACTGATGGAATCCCACCGCGCAAACCGCGCCCTTAATCTGCCAAAGAAAACTGGTCGAGCAAGCCCCGGCAGGGGCTGCACAGCTCCTGCCGGGGTCGCGCCGTTACTGCCTTTTCTGTTCGTCACCCTGGCGCAACTCACGTCGTTGAGCGCGGCCCGTCTGCCGCTCCTCACGCCGTTCCTTGCGTGCTGTGCGCCGTGCCTCACGTCGCTCCTTGCGTGCTGTGCGCCGCTCCTGTCGCCGCTCCGTGCGGGCTGTGCGCCGTTCCTGGCGCCGCTCCGTGCGGGCTGTACGCCGTTCCTGGCGCCGCTCCGTGCGGGATGTGCGCCGTTCCTGGCGCCGCTCCGTGCGGGATGTGCGCCGTTCCTGGCGCCGCTCCGTGCCGGTCTCCGGAGCCGTCTGTGGAGCAGCGGTCTGCGGGGCAGCGGTCTGCTGTGCTATCTGTTGGGCTGTCTTCTGGGCTGTCGGCTGCACGGCCTCCGGGTCCACCGGCTGGGCAGCCTCAGCATCTGACCCCCGTAGCAGTGTGAAAGGCAGGGCGAGGCTGAGCGGCGCCGCCAATGCCGCGAAAAGCGCCCTCCGACGCGACATCTCGAGTGTGATTTTTTCGCTCATATCAAAGCTCCCTGTGCCCGACCCCTCCGTATTACAAGCCCTAGTTCATGAACACGAAATGAACATTCGGGCAGGACTCGGACTTGCCAAGATACCTGTAGATATGGATCTCGGGCGTCCCCTCTCGGGGATTTGGGGCCTAGGCTTACCTGTTGAGAAGAAAGTGCCCGAATTTGCCCCCGCCGTTTTCGATAAATCGTCGCTGACTGCCCTCGTATGCACGGCGATCTCAGGAGAGGGGGTAGACGTGGCATGAACTCACTAGGGATTTTCTCCGCAGACGCGCCACTGGCCACGGGTGTCCGTAAGCTTACGGTATGCGGAGCTTGTGATGTCGGCTTCCACATGGTGCAGAATTTGCCCGCGCTTCACGGCCGCGATCTGCCGGCCGCAATCACCTCGCTTGCGGCGTATCGGAACTGTGCAAAGTTTTGTGGCTTCCTCTCAGGTGTCACGCGAGCATGGCCTCTTGGGCGAGCACGAAATGATGCGCAGTGACGTTCTGATCATTGGCGCCGGCCCCACGGGCCTCATCCTGGCGCTGTGGTTAACCAAGTTCGGCGTCAAAGTACGGATCATCGACAAAACGGCCGAGCCGGGCACGACCTCGCGGGCCTTGGCGGTTCAGGCGCGCACGCTCGAACTCTATCGCCAGCTCGACCTTGCCGATGCCGTGGTCGAACACGGCCACAAAGTTCCCGCGGTGAATCTCTGGGTGACGGGCGAACGAGCGACGCGCCTGCCGTTCGAGACGATCGGCTCGGACCTGACGCCCTACGCCTTCCTGCAGATCTTCCCGCAGGACCAGCATGAGCGGCTGCTGATCGAGCGGCTGGAGGCGCTCGGCGTCTCGGTCGAGCGCCGGACCGAACTGGTCGGGTTCACGGATGAGGGGGACCACGTGACCGCTCGGCTGCGCGGACCCGAAGGCCGGGAGGACACCTGCGAGGCGAGCTACATCGCCGGCTGCGACGGCGCCCGCTCCCTCGTGCGCGAGACGATCGGCACCGGCTTTCCCGGCGGCACCTATCGGCAGGTCTTCTATGTCGCGGATGTCGAAGCTGCCGGCCCTGCGCTCGACGGCGAACTGCATGTCGATCTTGACGAGGCCGATTTCCTGGCGGTCTTTCCCCTAGCGGGGAAGGGTCGAGCGCGCCTCATCGGGACCGTGCGCGACGAGCGGGCCGACCGCGCCGATACGCTTAAGTTCGAGGACGTCAGCGATCGGGCGATCGATCACCTCAAGGTCCAGGTCGACAGGGTGAATTGGTTCTCGACCTATCATGTGCATCACCGGGTGACTGAGAATTTCCGTAAGGGTCGAGCCTTCCTGCTCGGCGACGCCGCACACATCCACAGTCCTGCCGGTGGCCAGGGCATGAATACTGGGATTGGCGACGCCATCAATCTCGCCTGGAAGCTGGCAGCGGTCGTGGCCGGCCGGGCTCCTGACAAGCTGCTCGACAGTTACGAGGCGGAGCGGATCGGCTTCGCGCGGCGGCTGGTCGCGACCACCGATCGTGTGTTCAGCTTCGCCACCGCCGAAGGTCGCGTCGCGGATATCCTGCGTACACGCGTCGCACCAATCCTGATCCCCAAGGTGATGCAGTTCGAAATGGCGCGCGAGTATCTTTTCCGCACCGTCTCGCAGATCACCTTGAACTATCGCGGCAGCCCGCTCAGCCGGGGTGCCGCTGGCCATGTCCGTGGCGGCGATCGACTGCCGTGGGTGTCGGTAGAGGGGCAGGACAATTTTCCAACCCCCGCGGGCATGAGTTGGCAGATCCATATCTATGGGACGGTTGGCGCCGAGCTCGCCGCCTGGTGCGCCAGCCACGAGGTTCCGCTGCACGTCTTCGCCTGGCGATCGGAGCACGAGGCGGCCTGCCTGGCACGTGACGCGATCTACCTGCTCCGGCCGGACACCTATGTGGCGCTCGCCGATGCTTCCGGTGCGGCGGACGTCCTCGACCGATATTTTGTCGACCAGGAAATCCAGTCTCTCTGATCCTTGAGCGTGAGTGAGCGTCCCAGCAAATGGTTATGATTACCCGGCGGGTAACTGTCGGTTTATAAATGGTTAGATGGTGCGAGGCGCGAGGCGCCTGGGTCACTACACTAACACCCGCTGACAGGCATTTCCGGAGCTGATTGTCCAGGCGAGTGTGATCGACGGCTTGCCGCACGGTGCCGAAACGAGACCGGCCGCGAGATCGTGTGCTGCTCAAGGAACCTGCCACAGTGGAGGTGGCATGGCGGCGGGCGAAGCAGGCGGTGTGCGAGCTGGTGTCTGAGCGGGCGCGTCGGGCACCCTTACTGCGGATCCCAAGCGTGGCCATTCGCCGCGCGCGCGCAGCAGGCGGAGCGCATGCGACGGATCGCACTATTTCCTCTCGCCGCGCAGAGCGACCCGGAAGCACAGGCTTACGGGATGCCTTCTCCAAGCAGCGGCTGTTTCAGAACGCGTGGAAGGAACTCTACCCGCACCATCTCGAATGGGTCTCGCTTTCCCAGGGCGGCAAGGTCACGTCGGTCGATGCCGCCGACATGACGCTCGTTACCGATTTCGACCGGCGCAAGGCCGCGGTCGCCAACGTCATCCCGCCGCAAAAGGCCGGCCGCATCGCCGAGGCTGCCGGCGTCGCCGACCGCACCGGCTGGTGTCCGATCGATCCGGGGACGTTCGAATCCAAGCTCGTGCCCAAGATTCATGTGCTGGGCGATGCGGCGATCGCCGGCGGCATGCCGAAGTCGGCCTTCGCGGCCAACGCGCAGGCGAAGGTTTGCGCGGCCGCGATCGTGAAGCTGCTTGCCGGAGAGCAGCCGGCCGAGCCCAAGCTGATCAACAACTGCTACAGCGTCGTCGGACCCGACTACGGCATCAGCATCGCGGGCGTCTATCGTCCTGTGGACGGCGTGTTGACGGAAATCCCGGGCTCCGGCGGTGTGAGCCCGCTCGATGCGCCGCGCTCCACGCGCGCCCAGGAGGCTCAGTTCGCCGACGGCTGGTTCAACACGATCACCAACGAGGTATTCGGTTGAGCGGCCGCACGCGGGCGTTGCGGGTGCTGCTATGGACGGGGATCTGCATGGGGGTGCTCGCCTCCGTATCGGCGCAGGAGGCACTCAAGGCGTTTACGATCGTCGGCGATGTAATCCCCGTTTCGCTGACCGGACAAAAAGGCGACGCCGCGCGGGGTCGCGCAATCGTGATCAACCGGCAGGTCGGACTCTGCCTGCTATGCCACTTCGGGCCGTTTCCGGAGGAGAGCTTCCAGGGGACGCTGGCACCGGATCTCAAAGGTGCCGGAGCGCGTTGGTCCGAGGGACAGCTGCGGTTGCGAATTGTCGATGCGAGCCGACTCAATCCGGAAACGATCATGCCGCCGTATTATCGTATCGACGGCCTGCAACGGGTTGCTCCGAGCTTCCGCGGCAAGCCGGTGTTGACAGCGGAAGAGATCGAGGACGTGGTGGCGTTTCTCGTGACCCTGCGCGAATAATTGGAGGCCATGGAGGTGAGTAGCCTGTCGCCGGAAGGCCCCACTCGACGCGACCTGCTGAGGGTCGCAGGCGCGCTTGCGCTGGGCGAGGCGGCGGGGTTGGCGACGGTGCGCTCCATCGATGCGACGCCGGCCGCGATGCAGGCCGCGATCGCCAGCGTGACCGGGGGAGCCAAGGTCAATTCCGGCAGGGTGAAGCTCGACATTCCGCCGCTGGTCGAGAACGGCAATACGGTTCCCTGTTCGATCACGGTCGATAGCCCTATGACCGAAGCCGACCACGTCAAGGCGATCCACGTCTTCACCGAAAAGAAATCCGCAGCCGAACGTGATCAGCATGCAGCTCGTCCCGCGCGTCGGACGGGCGAACGTATCGACCCGCATTCGGCTCGCCGATACGCAGACCGTGGTGGCGATCGCCGAGTTGTCTGACGGCTCGTTCTGGTCGGACCGGGTCAACGTCCTCATCACGCTCGGCGCGTGCCCTCGAGGACTCGTGATGGCGCGCGCGCTGATCAACGTTCCGGCCAAGGCCAAGCGTGGCGAGGTGATCGCCATCAAGACGCTGATATCGCATGTCATGGAGAGCGGTTTCCGCCGCAGCACCACGGGCGAGATTTTCCCGCGCGACATCATCACTGGCTTCGTCGCCACCTATAACGGCACCGAGATTTTCCGTGCCACGCTTTTCCCGGCGATCGCCGCGAATCCGTTCATCGCCTTCCATACCGTCGCGGTCGAAAGCGGCACGATCGAATTCGAGTGGACCGGTGACAACGGCTATGCGGTCACCGAGCAGGCAAAGATCATCGTGGAATGAATGCCGGGCCGTTTCGGATTTCTTCGGCGTCGGCTTTGGTCCGTGATGGGCCGGCTGCACTCGGCGAGCAACGTTGCAGGAACCTCCAGCATTGGGCGGCATCGACGTTCCGCACCCGGCTGGTCGCGATTGGCCTGTTCGCGGTAGGCACGTGCATCGCGCTGGCGGACGGCGTTTCCGCTGCCGAAATCCCGTTATCGGAACGTCGCTCCAGTTACGAGCTGATGAGTCCCGAGCTCAAGGCGATGCAGGACGAAGACACCTCCAATCCCGGCATGCTGTGGGTGCTGGAGGGCGAGGCGCTGTGGAACCGCAAGACCGGAGAGGCGCACCGCGCCTGCGCGGACTGCCACGGGATCGTGCAGCAGAGCATGGCGGGCGTCGCCGCCCGGTATCCGGCATTCGACGCCGGGCGGGGCATGCCGGTCAATCTCGAAGGCCGCATCAACGTCTGCCGCAGCGAGCAACAGAAGGCGCCGGCGCTGGCGTTCGAAAGCAAGGAGCTACTGTCGATCACGGCCTTGATCGCCCAACAATCGCGCGGAATGCCGATCGAAAGCAAAGACGGGCGACTTGACCCCTTCATCGAAATCGGACGCGAGATGTTCAACCGGCGGCAGGGACAACTCGATCTCGCTTGCGCGCAATGTCACGACGACAACAGCGGCCGGAAGCTTGCGGGCATTCCGATGCCGCAGGCGCATCCGACCGGATACCCGGCGTATCGGCTGGAATGGCAGACGCTGGGTTCGCTACAGCGCCGACTGCGCAATTGCATGAGCGGCATGCGTGCGGAGACCTATTCCTACGGCTCGCCCGAATACGTAGCGCTCGAGACGTTTCTGATGTGGCGTGCGCGCGGAATGACCATGGAGAGCCCAGGCGTGAGGCCGTGACAACTTTACTCATTAGCTCGCAGGACCGAATGTGCCGGCCGGTATACGATTGAGCGGAGCGCACTAAAACGTCTGCTTCGGTCATCCGAATGCGCGCGCTTATCGGGAACTGGCAAGTTCCCGAAGAGCTGGCAGCATCGGAAAGGTCCCTTCCCGTTCCCTAGACCCACTGTCGGTGGATGAGAACCGAAGGGGAAGCACTGATCCTGGGACGCGAGGCAGCTGAACCGCGAGCGGAGGAACCTGGTCTCTCCGTTGAAAGCGGCCTTGCCGGATCTGCAGCCCCGGTCCGGCCAGTGGCGTTACGGCCGCACTTTGTACACGACGTCGTGCTCGCGCGCGTGCTGGACCACCTTTAGGCCGAAATCGTCGTTCGGCCCCACTTCGGTCGCCGACGCATGATTAACCTCGAGGGACTCGACCTCCTGGCTGAAATCGGTGGTGTGCCCGAGGATGTGGATCACATCGCCAACGCGCAACGTACCGGACTCGAGCCGCAGGGTCGCGACTGATAGGTGGCTGTAATAATGGGTCACAACGCCGATACGCTCCCCCGTCGGAGCGGGTTGCGCGGGCAGGCTCGGCATCGGTCTGGCTGCCACGGGCTGTGCTGGCGGGCGGGCGGGCGTCGGCTTGACCGCAGCCTTCGCGGTCGGCCTGGCTTTCTTGGGTGATGCTCGCCGGACCGGCGCCTTCTTGGCCGGCTTTTTTCTGATCGTCCTGGTTTTTCTGACCGTTGTGGTCTTTCTGCGCGTGGCCGCCTTGGTGACACGGGCTTTCTTGCGCTTTGCCTTGGTTTTGCCTTTGGCTTTCTGTCTTGTCGCCATTACAGCCTCCCCAATTGGAGTGATGCTCACTGGATCCTTGCACGGATTTCCGCATGGTTGCGCCGAGAGTGACACCTACGACGGAGATTCTCTATTGCGACCCGCGCTCTACCCTGGGTGCGACTGGGCGGCCGCCGCGTCATTCGATCACCTCGTCGACGCGCAGGAGGCACGGCATGCCTAGAATCGGTGCAATGCCGGCAGCAGCTCATCTGAGATGAGCCGCATACTGGCGAGTGCCGTGCACAATGGCATGCCGGCCCAGTGCGTGCGAATGACAATGTGGTTGACGCCAAACTCTTCCCAGTATTGCTTAAGCTGGTCGTAGCATTCCCCCGGTGAGCCTAGGATGAACCGGCCCTCGATCAGATCGTCGAGCGAGCGGCTGAAGTCATCATTGTCCGGCATCACCTTGTCTTGTCCCCACTTGGCGTAGTCCCTGTATTTCGCCAGGAGATAAGGTCCTGCCATCTCCAGAGCAGTCGTTCGATCTTTGGCGCAGTAAACCTCCTTGACCATGGGGACCTCGCGGGGCGCAGCTTTTCCGGCCGCCTTGAGCTCCGCCTGGTACACCATCACCTGGCGGTGGATCGTATTGATGGTGGCGTGAGGATTGATAAACCATGCATCCCCCAGGCGAGCGGCGCGCTTCACCGCGGGGTCGTTATTGGCTGCAATCCAGATCGGCGGTCTTGGCTTTTGCACGGGGCGAATGTTCATGCGGACGTTGCTAAGACGGCATGACGCGTCCTCGTAGCATACACAATCCTCTGTCCACAGGCGCTGTATGAGAGCGAGATAACCTTCGAAGCGCTTGACCCGCTCGCCCTTGGGCACGCCGAAAGCATCGAACTCCACATCGCGATAGCCCAAGCCGACGCCGAAGATAAAATTGCCGCGCGCGATGATGTCGAGGGTCGCTATCGTCTCTGCCGTGTAAACGGGGTTGTGCAAATTCAGCAGCAAGACGCCGAGCCCGATCGTCATCTCGCCGGACTCCGCTGCAAGCCGCGCCAAGAAGGGGACGGTTTGAAGCTGCTTGTTGTTACCCTCGTTCAGATAGTGCTGCCCCGTTAGAAGTGAATTCCAACCGCGATCGCGCGCGAGTCGGACCATTGTGATCTGATCGTTCAGAGCGCTCACCATGTCGGTGTCGCGCGGGTGCTGGTTCGTAATGAAGAGGCCCACTTTCATGAGAGATTTCTCCCGACTATGCGATGAGCGATGCGGCCGATTGTGCCGCTTCCTCCCGTTGCTCGCTCATCCTTGTCTAAAGCCCGCAATCTCGGCGGCGAGGATTGCGGCAAGGAGCGCGCACACTCATCGGCGCGCCCATCAGCCGGCTATAGCCCGCGACATCGGCGGCCAGGATCGGCGCGAGCCTCCGGGGGTGATCATCGGGCTGCCCCTCCGACGCTATTCTACACCGGAGGGGTGCAGGGGTCAGGGGCAGCGGCGCCGCGTACGGGCTCAATGTCGTTGTTCAGGGAGAGCCCCAGGGAAGCTTCCATTCCGCGGGGGGCCCCTTCGTACCGGAGCTGCGCTCCCTAACGAAGCCGTTCGGTACGGACGTGTGAATTATGCGTGCTTGCGGATCAGTGGCATTGATCCCAGTCAAACATGCCCAACCGCGGTCGCGCCTGCCTAAGCCACATGGGTCGGCCTTCTAGCACTTCCGCGACCTGCGGTGATTGCGCATTCAGGTCAGCTTACGAGGCAAGAGCGGTCGCGCGGCCGATACTGCCGAAGGGCCGAGTCTGCCGAGTAGGCCCGGGGAATTTCACCCCGGGCCCCTCACAGATCCGGACTTGATACTCTCGCATCATCCGGCTCGTGTCATCGCACGAAGGCTGCCGCCTTCCGCTGAACCTTCGGGCTCCTCCCGGTTTGACCCGGTTGACCCAAGCTCAACGGCGATGACCTGCCCCCTTCGCTCCACGGGCATTACACCCGCTTCATCACTACTACAGGGCAGTCCGCCCCTCTCCGGCGCATCGGTACTTTCGGCCTCGCGGTTGGAGCTGCTTGTGCCTTTCCCTTGGCATCGCCGGCCAGGTTCTCACGTTCCGTACAAGAGCCAGATTGAGCTTCGCGCCGCCTACATGCCGGATGCCGCTTGGGCAGTCTCAGGACATCCCCCAAGCTGATCCCGGAGGAAGGGTCAGCCCCCGGTTTTGACATCGCCTAATCCCTTTCGACACTTCTGCAGCGGTTCGCTTGCGCTCGCCTCTCTCAATCCTACCTGTCGAAATCTTGTTCCGACTTTTCCGCAACGTTCACCACCATGGCTTTTGACCACGGCAGCTTGCGGTGGCTTGAGATCAGCACCTTTGGACCGGCGTTGCTCGTGACACAAGACCCATAACGGACCTCCGCGCGCCTCCGCCAATATTGTACTTCGTTTCCAAGTGCCTGACGGGCAAACCTCCGGTGCTACCGAACGAGGATGCATTTTTCGAGCACGGCGACTGAATGATGCAGCGGTATGTCCGGCTACTGCGAGTGCAGCGAGGCTGCCAGTGGCGGCAAGCATTCGTCTGCGCGTGATCATCGCCGCTCCCGAGCGTTGCCCGAGCTCGACCTGACGGGGCGGCAGTCCTCACCGAGCCGGAATCATCGCCCGTTCCGGAACTTGGATGCTCTTGTCGAGTTGGCTCTGGGTTCGGGCGTCTTCACGACTGGCTTGTGCGAGGAAAACATGGCGCAGATCGGGAGCCAGTCAGACGCTACACTGTCATACCACTGAACGAACCGGTCTCACCTACTCCGGAACGTGTGTCCCCATCGCCGCCGAATAAGTCTCCCGAACCCGCCCCGCCGGTCACCAAGCCAGAACCCGCGCCTGTTCGGTGACGGAACCGAAAGATGCGGACTTTGTTTTGGCCCGACAGGTGCAGCATTTGACTACACTGCGGGTCGAGACAAGGGGTAGACCGAACCGAGTTTTGGGGAACTGGATAACACTCTGGGCCAGGGCCGCCGACAGACTGGTCTGTAAAAATTGGTACTCGATCTCTCGGACAGTATTGGATAACCGCGCACATTGCGGCAACGCGGATGATTGCTCGGTCGGCGCCTTCGCCGTCAAGCCCCGCGCCTTCGGCGCGCCGCTATGCGGCGTTGGGGCTTGACCGCTCAGCGCGACCGAGCAAAGGGGACACCATGCCGCAAATGCGTGCCGGACGATGCTCGCCAGTATTGAAGATACACGCTCGTCAGACGTTCGTGCTCCACAGCCCGCGGCCCTTCCAGCCGGCATTCGGGTCGTCGATCCGCCCGTCCAACCCTTTGGCAAAGAAGCTCGTCGGGTAAGGGATGCGCAGCATTACCATTTGTCCGTCCTTTAATGCGATGAAGCCGTCATTGAGGTTGGCCGTTGAAATCGGGACATTCTCGCCAAGCCCCACCGCGTTGTGCTGATCCACCCATGTGTAGTAGCTCGCCTCGGCGGTCCCATTCTCGAATCCTTCAAAGGACGGTCCCGGATACTTGTGGTAGGCGAAACCTTCCGGACAGTGATTGCCGGTCGCAGTTGGCCCATTGAGCGGACCGTTGCACTTGCGCCGGTCGAAGCTGATGAGAGTACCATTCGAGCCCGATCCCCAAACGGTCCCGTTCTTGTCGATGTCGCCGCCACGGACGCCGATGCCATCCTTCGGAATGGCGTAGAACTCACTGAGCTTGGTTTTGGGATCGAAGCGCAGGAATCCCGGCGTGCCGGCGAACACATTCATCGTACACCAGATCGAGCCGTCAGTCGGGTGCGGCATCACCGCATAAGGACCCGATCCCGCAATCCGCATGTCCTTGCCCGCTTGCGCCGGCTGGCCCGGTTCGGTGTATTCATCAACCTTACCGTTGCTGTTGGTATCGAGGACCCACGGCGCCCAGCCCTGCGCCTTGGCAGCATCGCCGGTCTCGTCCCACACCGTGGTGTTGATCCAGCCGGCAACCGCGCCGGTGCCGGAGAGCCACAGCGTTTCGTCGGCATCGTAGCCGAATTGCGGGTGGTGCGTGCCGAAGCAGGTGTCGATAAGGCTGTACTTCATCGTCTTGGGATCGAGCATCGAGACCTGGCGTCCCGATTGGTCGAGCGGGAATGCCTTCGCCGACGGATGTTCAGAACCCTTCTTGCAGAAGGCCGGATTGTCAAACCCGCGCACGGCCGCGGCAAACCATACCCGACCCTTCTTGTCGAACATGCCGTTGTGGTTATTGGCTCGTTGACTCCAGATTTTCTC
>WNGD01005754.1_pt1 | contig 11969 bp, 16 predicted proteins | sample 5400671 | NCBI WGS metagenome assembly WNGD01 (sample SAMN13153369, study PRJNA577476) | soil metagenome | isolation source: 40 cm soil or saprolite under grassland replicate 2 | place: USA:California | collected 2016-06-15
CTTTGCGAATAGTCTCTCGGTCAACCTAGGATCAGTGTGTCAGTTAGGCCGGGTCCGAAGAAAGCCAGTCTCCTCGCTTTGTGAAGAAACCAGTCTCAGGCGCAGTGAAGTTCGGAAGGCTGAACCTGGAAGGCGACCGCCAAGCCGACCTGACAGTTCATGGCGGCGTGGACAAAGCCGTCTACGCCTATCCGTCCGAACACTACTCGTTCTGGGTCGAGAAGTATCCGGATACGGAAATGCCGTGGGGATCCTTCGGAGAAAACCTCACCACGGAGGGACTACTTGAGAGCGAAGTTCACGTCGGGGACCGACTTGGAGTCGGGTCGGCAGAATTCGCGGTGACCCAGCCTCGCTTTCCCTGTTACAAGCTAGGTCTGAGATTTGGAACCCAAGCCATCCTCAAAACTTTTCTCGACTCCGAAAGGTCCGGATACTATCTCAAGGTTCTGCGAGAAGGGAAGGTCAAAGCTGGCGATCCGATAAAGACGATCGAGGTTAACGAGAATTCACAGACTATTACCTCGATGGTGCAGATGGTTAAGAGAAGCGGCTGAGACGTCGCCTCGGTTCTTAGAAAGATCAATGGAAATTGTTTTAGCTGGACTTGATTATCCCTGAAACAAGTTGTCTGAACAATCGCTCCCTCCACATCAAGTGTGGGGCCGGAAGTTCATCATCTACGGAGCGTTGGGAATACCGAAAGTCGATCTTAGCAGCTGGAAACTGCGAGTCGATGGGCTCGTGGAGAATCCGATCGAGTACACCTACGAGCAGCTCACATCAATGCCGCAGACCCGATACACCAAATCATTCCATTGCGTGACGCAGTGGTCGATTAAGGATGTGGACTGGGAAGGTCTGCCGATCAAAGGTCTGGTTGAACCAGCGAAGGTCAGCCCTGAGGCCGAGTGGGTGATGTTTCACACCGTGGAGGGCTATTCTTCGGCGGTGCCGATCGAGGACGGTCTCAAGGAGGATGCCCTGATGGCGTTCAAGCTAAACGGGAAACCACTCAGTCCCGAACAAGGATTTCCAGCGAGACCGTTCATGCCCAGTCTCTATGCTTGGAAGAGCGCAAAATGGGTAAACAGAATCGAACTCATGAAGGACTACCGCGACGGGTACTGGGAGCAGTACAGATACCACGAAAGAGGTAACGTATGGGAAGAAGAACGCTTCAAAGGCCACTCTGGGACCCACCAGCGACACAGAGCTTTCGGAACTGCATAGCGAACTAGCTGATCGTGAGAGTGCGGGTCAGAGCAACACATAAGCGATGCTTCCATCTTTTAGCTAAAGCGTTGAACTCGCGACTGTTGGCTGGAGGGCTTGTCCTAGAAGTTTTGGCGCTCGTCCCTCTGCCACTTTCACTTTCGAAAAAGCTAGCCTGGGATACATCTGTTCTGATAGACGGAGTCTTGATTTCGGCAGGATTGGTTCTGGCAGTCTCCGGACTTTTTGCAAAAACTGGGATGACCGTCCGGGCTGCGGGCAGGCTCGCGGTTGCAAGCTTCACTTTAGCCGTCTTGTTCCTGTTTGCCATCGTAGAGTCTTACATCGCCTACTCAGAGGCTTTGAATACATGTGTTGGTCAGTCGGCTCTAAATTATCAGGGGCTTACTCGGTGCGACCAGGCTCCTGGATTCCTCTATTACACTGGGTTTTCTACCATAGGCCTTCTGGCTTCTACGCTAATATTCTTGCGAAGCCTGTTCTTCCTCAACGGGAATCCAGCGGCTCATACGTAGCCTGAGAGAATGTCTCGTCCTTTACTACGTGAAACCCAATTTAAGCCCGAACGGCCTAGTCTGACAAACAGCACGACTCTTCATCATGATATCTCAATCACACCGCGAAGAACTATTCCTCGCGCTATTCGAGAAGGTGAGAAAGAGGGTTCCTGCTCCTAAGCTACAGCCTTGGATTTTTCATATTCCGAGCATGGAGGACAAGCTGTTCGGAATATTCCTCCGGGAACTTTGCGGCGACTCATCTTCAGGCAAGAAGCTCTACGATATAATTGGTCCGTGGGAGAAGGCAAAACTTCTAGCCAACTCGAAGCATGACGATCCTGTTACGGATTTACGAAGGCGAATCGGATACTTGCGCTTTCGTGGGCATCGCAAGATATACCATCAAAAATACATTATCGGAGACCCGACACGTGGAGTCGGATTTCGCAAATCATCAGTTTATGACTACTGCAAGCTCGTCCTTAACTACGCTTCTCAAGAGAGCTTCTACAGAAGACATTTCGACCCTGTCTATTCCGATCTGAGGCAAGTTGCTGGCGGAAATAGAACGTTTGCGTTTGACCTAGTAGAGAGCGTCTACAGAAATGGAATTCCGCATCCCGCTCTTCGTCCAAGTAATCTTTGTCTAGAAGGCTCGTCTGGTCCACTCTCAGGCTTCAATTTGCTCTACTTCGGTAGGCGTGAATTTGCTAAGCGAGAGTGGGCAGACAAAGTAGCGACTGTCTTCGACAAGGAGAAGCCGCTTTGGGCGACGGTTGAGGCAATGGGAGAAGGATTGGTTAGAAAGGCAGAGGAACAGATTCGCCTGAAGGCTGAGTCAACCGAATTTGCAATCTTCGAATTAGAGGATCTAATCTGCAATTATCAAAAGAAGCGCGAGCTCGGCACCCAACCTGAGAGATTTCTAAGTGGTGAACTTACAGTAGACGCCTTTGCTAGCGCCTACCTTTCTGTCTTTGGTAGCTAGCCCCATAACAATTCCGCCAACCCCGACCGAGTTAATCTAAGGTCGGAATACTGAGGTCAGCAACCATTCGAGAGACTTTTCTTAGTTCGTTTTGGACATGCGATTTTGAATCAAGGAAACTCTTGAGAGACCTGCCTTGTCTTATGGCTGAAGAGATAGATTCTGCTTCAATTGCCTGTCGCTCCGCATTGTACGCCCGTTGGAGCTTTCTCGCAGTAGGGTAGGTGAGTGCCTGTCGGACATCTGAAAGAGAAACTGAAAGGGAGGGTTCTCCGGTGTCGTCCATTGACGGGGAATCTGATCTGTAGTATCCGTAATCTCTTCTTACAAATAATCTGACTGCCGGACGGGTCCCTCTAAATGGGAGAAGATCAGGCCGCACCTTTAGTGGAACGTGCGATGCGCCAAAGCTGTCGAAGCCCGCCACCCATGACATCATATCCTTTGCGGGAGCGATAGGGTTTTGTGGAAGTGCTCGTCCGAAACCTACGTTTAGTCCGTGGAGGTAGCAATCCTCCCCTGAATCAGATTGGATGCCCCTCATGGTTCGCAGGGTCATGACGATGTTTTGTGGCAGAAGAGTCGGATGCCTGCCAAGGAGATCCATGATGAACAGGTGGACGCCCGATTTTCTGTAGAAGTCTAACAGTGGACGCAATTCAAAGTGTGAACAGTACGGGATCAGTCCAAAGAGTGGCTTGTGGCCTAGCCCATACACGATTTCGAAGTATTTGGTTAGGAAAGCGAGGTAATCTTTAGCAGATTGCCCGACGAGTATCGGTGGGATCACGGCGTCACCAAAGGAATAGGTCAGGTCGGCGAGGTATTCGGTTTGGTTGGCGTTGGGCAAGCGTCTGATGCCGTTCTCGTCTTGCGACGCATTGTCAAACGTGTAGAAAACCAGGTTTATTTCTTTCTCAGAGACTTTGGATAGTACGCTCTGAATCTGAGCGTTAAAATGCTCCTGGGCCCTTGTGTCACTTGAGATTCGAGTCAAATCATCCCTACCAATACTCCTGTAGATCTCATTCAATCCGCGCCCTTTCTGAGAACTGACGATAGATGACTCGCTCAGCCGGTCCGGAGTTAGGTGAAGAGCTCTTTTTGGGGTCTCAATTACTTTGTTGCCGATGCGAAGAACTCCAGTATGAGCAGCAGTAGTTTCACCTCGCTCCCTCACTTTATAGGACAAGTTTCTAATTCAACAAAGGAAACGGACCCTCGTTAATAATAATGAGTCGAGGGAATATAATTTGAGTCAAGACTCGGCCACCTACGACATCGAATCAATACTTTTCCTACTACTCTACTCTGAGGGTCCACAGGGCAGGAGGGCTGAATCGCTCCCTTCGAATCTCTTCCTTCAGAAGGAAGCTTTTGTCCTCTCGAAAAAAATACAGACTCTTGAGGCAGAATATGAGCCATTTCGGCTTGGTCCATTCAGTGAGACCCTAGACGATACTCTCGAGCAATTAAGAGCGTCGCGGTATGTTGCCCTCGATGACCCAATTCGCCTGACTCAGGATGGGCTAGCTCTTGCAAGGGACCTTTGGGAAAGGGCGTCCGATGATTTGAAAAAATTGGTCACAGATACAAAAAAGCTGTTCAACAACATGACAAAGGACGAATTACTCTCGTACATCTATTCCTCTTACCCCGAATGGACTGAGAACTCCGACATAAGGGAACAGGTCGCGAAGAAACGAATCAATGCCGCTGTGAGTCTCTTTTCGAAAGAGAAAGTTAGTTTGGGTAAGGCGGCAGCCATCGCGGGCCTTACCGTTCAAATGTTCACGTCGGTTCTTGAGGAACGGGGAGTTCCAGTTCACTCGTACTCAAGCGAAGACGTTCGAGAGGAGCTATCTGGTGTCGGTCGTAATCGTGCTTGACGCCTCAAGTATCATTGCTCTCAGCAAGATTGGATTTCTTAATAGATTTTGTGAACTGTGTGAAGCAGAAGTCTGGACAGTGATCATCACAGAACAAGTCCTGAAGGAGATCGGAAACACTATCACGGGGACGAAGCTGGAAAAATATTGCAAATTCTGCTCTGTCTCTGTCGATGATACACTGAGGCTTGCACACGACGCGTTAGGTGAGGGTGAACTGTCAGTACTTTCCATCGCCAATTCCTACCCCAGCAGGATGGAAACGGTAGTAATACTAGATGATTCTATTGCAAGAAAAGTTGCCAAGGCGTTGGGTCTAACTGTGTGGGGAACTCTTCGCATCCTCAAGATAGCACTAGACCGTGGCCACATTACAAAGATAGAGTGGACCCGACTCATTGCACAAATGCGAATGACTGGGTTTCGTTTTGATGACAGAGTGCTTAGAGAGCTGACAGAGGTGCCTTAGAATTCTAGACTCTAGGGTCTCCTCCGCACATCACTGGGATCGAGTGTGTGTTTTGCAATTTCTCCAAGTTTTGTTATTTGGATCATGTATTTGTTGTCTCGTTTCGAGTATGTTGCCTTCTCTTTGACTGGCTTGAAGGGTCCGTAGTACATTTCTCTCCATTCAGCATTGCTCTCAATCTTCAACACCAAGAGCAGATCTGCCTCGCCCCGGAAACCTATCGTTGCAGATGAGTGGTTAGCCTTGATTTGCACTTTCATACCGTCGGCAGTCGCAGCATCATAACCATCAGCACCACCAGGGGCTTTCTTGAGATTGTAGTTACTGAGTGCAATGTATTCACCGTAGTCTCCGAGAAGATTTCCCATTCCTGCCCAGCGTTGATCAGGAGCAAGGTCGCGAAGAGCATCCTGCGCCGAAAATATGGTGGCAACGATGTGCTTGATTGCTTCCTGTTCCCTTCGAGGAGTAGGCTTTGGGGGCTCCAAGACACTACCGTTGCTACTCAACCGACCTCAGTTCCTTAATGATCCGAGTTCAATGGCAGGAAAGTAGAATAACTTGATGGTGGTCGTTGGTTTGGTCGATCACGATTTAGGGTCAGATAACTTGAGCGATGAAAACCCCGGTTCTCATCAGGAGCGTTTCTCATGGTAGAGACCCGAGTCTCGTATCAAGAGTCCGACAAGCCAGTCCGCGAAAATAAACTCAACGATCTGTCCGGCACAGAATGGATAAAATTCACAAAGTCCTGGTTCGTCCACCGACCGGAGCCTCGCGGAGATCAGAAGATCCGCCACCCCGCTTCCTTCCCCGAGTCCCTAGTTCGGGAATTTGTCCTCTTCTTCACAAAGAAGGGACAGCTTGTTGTGGACCCTTTTCTCGGAACGGGAAGCACTCTCGTGGCATCATTGGAGGCCGACCGAGCGGGAGTAGGGTTTGAGATTGTTGACAAGTACGCTGAGATATCTAGGAAGCGAGTCGAGGAAGTCCTAAATGGAAAGAGGGGGCGAACACTTCTCACGGGAGAAAAGGTCCCTTGGGCCGATGTGATCCACGCAAACTCAAAGAACATTTCAAAGATTTGGAAAGAGAAAGGCTTTCCTCAAGCTGACTATTGCATAACCTCTCCTCCCTATTGGAATCAACTCAAGAGAAATCACATTCGGCAGAAGGATCGTGTTGAGAAGGGTCTTGACACGGTCTACAGCTCAGACTCCGCAGACATTGGCAACATAGACGACTATCGCGAATTCTTGCGCGAAATGAAACTAATCTTTGATGAAGTGTACAAGGTGACGAAACCCAACGGATACCTCACCGTCATCACCAATAACGTGTTCTTTGAAGGCAGAATGTGCCCATTGGCCTTCGATACAGTCTCAACCCTCTCGCAAGAACCCTATGCGTGGGTCCCCAAAGATGAGAAAGTTTGGTTGCAGGATGACAAGGCCCTTCTTCCTCTCGGCGTTCTCAGCGCTTGGGTTGGGAATAGGCATCACCAGTATTGTCTAATCTTCCGTAAAGAAATTTCATGACCTGTCTGATTACATGAGCTCTGTTCTTACGCTCACCCACGATGAAATGGCGATTCGCGCAGCAACTCAAATGCGCGACCTTGCGGTCAAAGGCGAAGCGCCATGGTCCCGCGTGTTTGGAAGCGATATCGTAATCACATCTTCTTCCGATTGGCCGGAGCCTGACTTTGTATTCAGCGATCCCTCTTCAAGAACCACGTATGGGTTCGAGTTCAAACCGCCTGGCCAAGAGAGGAGGGAGTATCTCACAGGTCTGGGTCAAACGCTCGGATATCTCAAGCGGTTTGAACAGGCTCTGCTGATAGTTCCTGAGGTCGCTGAAGGTTTCAAGATTGCAGCATATCTTGCGGAGTTAGCGGATGGGATTCCGCTTCAGATTGGACTTGTCTCTTATGACCGCGACGATATTGGTAATCTTCGGCTGATTCACGCCCCTCCCACCCAACCAGTGGGGCCTCTTCAAGGCAAAGCAAGTTTGAGCAGCACATTCTGGGCGTTCTGGATGGATCAGTCGATCAATGAGTTCTACCTTATGCTCCAGACTGCGTATGAATTGAAGCGTAAGCAAGGCGATATTCGAAAGGAGGTATTCACACGGGTCTTCGATCTGATGAAGAAGGGGAAGACCTACGCAAACGACGGGAATCATAGGGATCTCAAACCAGATTTGGACTTCTCCTCGTGGTTTACGAACTACCATCTGCCCTACGAGCATTGTGAGCTATGGGGTAATGATGGAAAGCTCACCCTGAAAGGGGTTCGACTCTACCAGATTGCGGAAACCTACGGATGGGACTCAGACCAATTTAGGTCGGCGATCGCTAGGGCATATTTCGAAATGGGACGACACTTGGTTCTAATGAAGTACCTTTGGGATATTCAGATGAAACTTATCGACGAGAAGATTGTTCACAATTCAGTAAACAACTACCTCGATCTGATGCGTGACAGGTTAGTGGCCCTCGGGTTCGGCAAACCGCCCGGCGTGCGCAAGGAAATAACGAAAATGATGTCCCTCTGGGGCGGAGGCTTCCGAATATTGAAACGCTTCGGGGGAAGCTACTATCTCCAGAAATTCGGTCTAGTTCCAGATTGGCCCAAAGTGAACGAGATCATGACGAGGCAGATCTGGTAGCACCACTCATATCCCACAATTTCGATATTAGAAGAGGAAGCTTCTGAAGAAGCTAGAATTCAATCCTGTCAAGAGCAGAAGAAGGTTCCTAGAAAACTACGAACTCTCCGACCGGGCTGCACAGATGGGCGACGATATGCTTCGAAAGAATGGCTTCGATCCTATCCCATTTGGGGAAGATCGAAGGAATGAACGAGTCTGGGAGGTCGGCAAGGATAAGCCTGATCGCAAGATAATGAAGGCAGGTCGTGAGATTGCTCTTCTTGACTGGAAGGGAAAGAGCAGAGAATACTGGATGATAAACCAAAGAGCCTATAACGCCTACTTGGAATGGGGCCTCAAACTCAAGTTGCCGGTCTACGTTGCAATCTGGTCTTTCCAGACCAACACAGGTAAATTCATCAAGCTTCCCGCTGGAAAGGTTTCGAAGGAGACAGAATGGGACCGAAATGCCGTCGTTATCTTTGATCCAAAAGATATGAAACCATGGAGTGACCTACCAGTCGAACTCAAAGCGCTCTGAACTAAGATGTCTATCGTAAATCATCTAGAATTTGCTGGTATAGCTGGTCTCTTTTCTTGTCCGAATAGTTGTCATAGTATAGTTCTAGGATTCTGTTTCCTCTCTTCCGTAACAATGATCGGAGCTCTTCGTCCTTCACCCTCTGAGATGTTCTAAGATGGACCCGGCCGTCGACGAACACGAGCAGCGGTCTCAATTCCAGCGGAAAGTAGAGGTCAGCCCCTTCTTCCTTTGTGTCAAGGTCTACGAGAAGGGAGAGGCGGTTTGAAGCTGGCCATAGTTGAGGTCGGTCGTGTGGCTATTGACCTGAACGATCTCGTTGGGAAACTAAATCGGGATCAAACCTTTTTCGAATTTAGGTTTGCAGACCCTGTTACGAATGTGAGTGAGCCCGATCTTGGACCATACGAATACAGCTTTAGGAGAATTGCCAGTTTGGCGGCTCAGCGAAGAGAAGCTGGCGATGACTACATAATTGCGGTCACGTCTGTTCCTCTGGAGAATAACTATTTCTCCGAAGGCTTGTCCGATGAAAGAGCTATTGTAATCACAACGCACGAAGCTGACTACTTGATGGAAATCGCTCGTAGCCCTCTCAGCAAATATGTTGCAGTTGAAATTGTATCAAACGTGCTCTCACTTGAATATCAACGGGTAGGAGGAGAGGAGCACAAGCTATGGCACGCGGCACCCTTAGGTTGCATTTTTGATTTTGCTATTCAAAAACGGGACATGATTCTTCTCTTGTTCTACCTGTTGCGATAATTGGGCTTGTCCTATTAAGATATGTCAGCATGAATCGGATTGGAAGAAAAAACCGCTCATAAACCCGCTGGTAAATCAAGAATCGTCACGAGCCTAGGGTATACTGTTTCGAAGAGATTCAATGCTTAAGGGCGAGTCGAGGCCTCTAGGAGAGGGGATGAATCTCTTTGGCTGTGACGTGTGGTTTTAGGTTTGAGGTTCGGCCTGAGGATGAGGTTGTTGTGTTGGAGGCTGATCATCGTACTGTTCATGTCTGTGTGGATTGTCTTACGTTGTTGACTGTTCATCGTCGTATTCATCATATGAAGGTGGAGAAGGTTATTGTTGAGATGGCTGAGCGGCGACCCGTGCTGGCCGAAGCGTGAAGAATTAGGACTAGGCAAGGGTTTCCTCGATCTCTTCATACCCTGAGTAATCCTCGAACCCGGCTGGAAGCTGGTCGGGAGACCTTACATCGACACTCTTCCATGAATTCTCGCATTCGCCTGGAGCTGAAGGATGATGGAGCTTGGGTATGATTAGCGAAAGAATGCTTGGATATTTTCAGTCTCCGGGTCTGCGCAGAAGCTCTACGGCTTACGTAACGACTGAACGAATTATCGTGAATAAGAGCAAGGGGCAGTTCCCTTTGAAAGCACACTTTCTCACGGCGTTGTTGGTAGCATTTGCTCCATTTGTCCCCACCGTCGCTGCCTTAGCAATTGTTCTGGTAGTAGTAGCTGTCATCTCGATCGTCTCGCTGAAAAACAGGAGAGCATGGAAGAAATGGCCAACTATAAGAGAAGTCGAGGATGGAATTCGACTTTTTGAGGTGAACAAGAGGCAGGTTCTCAGTATCGAAATAAAGCAGCCTGGGAAACTGCGCCGTGGATACGTGAGGATAACGTCTTTGGCAAGCGGAGTCTTCAGTCTGAAGATGGCAAGAGGGAAGGCGTTCAGAGTGGCAAACGGTTTGATGATTCGGTTCGAGCCTGATAGAGTTAGAGTATACAGATGACGCCAATGGCTCTCGCGGGAGAGGGCCGGCTGAGTTCCTCAGAACAGGCTGTTCTAAACCATGGCTCTAATAATCTGAAGGGGTACATTACTTGTTTGTGAAGAGTCCGTTCGTATGGGATCCTCGTCTTCTCTCGAGTAAGACCCTGACTGTTCACTTTTCAGATTTCGGGAATGCTTATCATTCGGATAAGGCTACGGATCGTCGAAACTGAGACGTTTTGCTAAACATCGTTCGTCGATCAATACTATCGCTCACTCTGGCGTTGCTTGGAGCATGGCTGACAACGTTCAACGCGCATGCGACAGGACCCATGTTTCCGGATTCATCGGGCGTTGCAAACTGTATCAACCCGCCTACAATCGCCGGAAATCTAACTCTAACCATCTGCACTTCAAAGATCCATTATTCGTTCGGCGAGACTGTCCGTTTCGTCGGAACCCTGACAAACACTGGGGAGACCCCAATCCAATTGTCAACAATGAGCTTTAGTGCTATCGTCTTCGACCGGGTGAATTCGCTTATACTTCGCGAAGCTGGGTTCGACTTCTGCGCGCTGTCTACGAGCTGCCTGATTCCGGCTGGGCAGTCCCTGACTGTCTCGATTGCAAACTGGTTTACAGATGAACCACCTTTCCAGGCAAGACTCTCCGGACCCTACACAGCCTTCGCAGGTCTAGCCGCATGTCCAACAAACGGGCCGTGTCTAGCGTCTGATTTTCTGTCCCTGAGAATCGTGGTCTCTGTCCCGCAGAACTAGCGGACCAATCTAGGAGCGAACCGTTCCAGCGGGGTCGTCCAGAGAGCACAATTCTGCGAGGAACATGAGCTTAGCTCGGTAGACCCGTGCTGGCTGAACCGTGAAGAGCAAAGTCCGGTTCGGATGCCGACTGTTCCTAGCCTCTGACCTCGCATCTTTATTCAGGACCCCCCTAATTCCTCCCTGCCGAAGGGTGAAGAATAGCTGAGGAGCATCGAGTACAGGGCGCCACCGTCTCGCCGGAACAATCGGTTCCTGAAAATGAGTCCTGAGGAGCGCGTCAACATTGCCCTGGAACTGTCCAGCTCAATCGCCAGCATTACTCTGGAGTCCATCAAGAATCAGAACCCGCACATCTCAACCACGAGACTGTTAGAAAAGGCGAGAAAACGGTTCCAGGCGGGACGTCGAACCCACTGAAGACCCGCAGTTTCCAAGAATTCGTCAGAGCCCTCATCGAGCACTTCAACCATGAAAAGACAAATTACGCAATCACTGGAGCCGTAGCCGCAAGCTACTACGGTATCCCGAGAACAACCCTCGACGCCGACTTTGTAGTCCAAATCTCCCCACGAGACACATACAGGTTCTTCCTCGGAATAGAAGAAGCGGGCGTAAAGGCGGACATACAGAAAATTCGTCGACAGCTAGAATCCGGATACAATATCATAACGGTGACAGACAAGCTCTCACCCCACACCGCAGACATAATACTGGTCAAGAGTCCTATAGAGCGAAAGAGGGGGACAGTACAGGGGGTCAAGACCTACTTCCAATCTCCAGAGTCGTTGATCCTCGCAAAGCTCAGAATGATCAAAGCGACCATACCAAGAGAGAGGAGCCAGAAGGACAGGGACGACATCAAGGCAATAATCGCAAACACAAGATTCAACAAGCGAAAGATTCTCAACCAGGCGAGAAAAGATAGCACAATCGAGATCTTCAGAGAAATACTACTATCGGAACAAACCGGCAAGCGCAGCCGATAATTCCGTGGAAACCTTCCACATATCGCTTCAACCTTAAGGGCAGGCCGAAGCTAACCGTGAAGGGATGAGTCTGCCATGGCCCATGACGCGCAACCTTAGTCCCGATGTGGCCGAAGCGTGAAGAGCAAACTCAAGTTCGGATGCCGAATCTTTCTAGCGACCAACGAGGCATTCCAGCAG
>WNGD01005755.1_pt1 | contig 11969 bp, 11 predicted proteins | sample 5400671 | NCBI WGS metagenome assembly WNGD01 (sample SAMN13153369, study PRJNA577476) | soil metagenome | isolation source: 40 cm soil or saprolite under grassland replicate 2 | place: USA:California | collected 2016-06-15
TGAAAAAACTCGCACAACGTTCGCCACAGAGCGAATACAGGATAAGGTGTTCGATCGTTGACGATCGGCACGGATAGAAGTTCGTTCGGGGCAAATGACCGCCCGAACTAAAAAAGCGAGCCACCAGGCCCGAAGGTACACGGAGGGGAGGGTAGTTACGACAGAAGGAGCTTGACAACGGCAGGCCTCATAGAAGAAGTGCCACTCGCTTCAGGCGCCGCTTTGATGAGATGCAGATGAGCAATCACCGCTCTTTTGGAGTGCGGCGACTTGTCGCCGCTATGGCCCCGGCGCCAAAAGGAAAGCGGCGACAAGTCGCCGCACTCCATGTCGGACTCGTTATTTGTCCGTCTCTTGCGCGTATCCGCGGCAGAAATCGAGTCGCACTTTTGATCGCACCCGGGGGTCAGCTGAAATTTCTTCGGCCCCCAGGCCTCATGATACAATTTCTCCTTCGTTCGGAGTTCAAGGTTTCCTTGCAGCCTGAAGGCTGAACTCCAAACCCGTGGTTCGGCGTTCAAGCTTTCCTTGCTGAACTCCCAACGGGATTACGGACGCATGATCGACAACTCGTTTCTGATCAGTTGCGATTGGGGGACCTCCGCTTTTCGCCTCCGCTTGCTGCAGGGCAAAGACTCTCCCACCATCGTCGCAGAGCGCTGCAGCCCCCGCGGGATTCTCACCTTCCCAGCCGGGGATGCCGACGAGTTTCAGGATTATCTGATCCTGGAGCTGGACCGCCTCTTCCGCGCCGCGAAACTCTCGCGCGAATCGTTTCCCGTCTATCTCTCGGGGATGATCACATCCACACTGGGCTGGAAAGAGCTTCCTTATGCAGATCTTCCGTACCCTCTCGAAGGAACGCGGGCGGTCCTGGCGTATACTCTGTTGCAGCGCGTCTACGGAACTCACGAGCTGGTCTTTATCTCCGGAGTGAGATCCAAGGAAGACGTGCTGCGGGGCGAGGAGACCGAGCTCATCGGGATCCTCCGGGAACCCACTCTGAGAAAGTGGGTCAGTTCCTGCGTGGCGGTCTTGCCGGGAACGCACAGCAAGGTCATCGAAATCCTGGACAAGACCATTCTGAACTTCCGAACCTATCTGACAGGCGAGCTCTTCGACGTCCTCCTGCAGAACAGCATTCTCAAACACTCGGTTCAACCGGAACCGAATGCCGGCGAGGCCGGGCTGGAGTTTTTTGACACGGGAGCGCGGCGCGCCGCAAGCGAAGGCCTGCTGGACTCGCTGTTTACCGTTCGCACTAACGTCGTCTTGAAGGGCCTGCCCAGGGATGTCAACACGCTTTACCTCAGTGGACTCGTGATCGGGACGGAGGTTCACTCCATTCTGAAGCGCTTTCCCGCGCCGACACCCATCCTCCTGGGTGGCAAGGCTTCGCTTCAGTCGTTGTACGCGCGGGCATTCCGGGCTCTCGGTGAAACATCACGCGTCCATGCAGTCCCGGAAGAAGTCACTTCGATAGCGGCGGCGCTGGGTCACTGGGGACTTCGCCCTTTGGTGGAACAGGATCCCTTTCGCAGCGCCTCGTAACGGAAAGGCCTTTGATTCCGGCAGACGTTTTGCGCCTTCGCGTCTTGCGGTGAGAAAGGGTACGTCGCATCCACCGCAAAGACACAAAGACGCGAAGAAGCGCTAAGCGGAAGGAGAACCGGATGAAGGATCAACTGTGGCTGGTGTTTGTTGCCGGCGCCGTGCTTTCCTGGGGCGCCTACGTGCCGGTCTTGCACGAAGGGCAAACCCTGCTGAGCAAAGGTTCTTTGCGAGCCTTTCTCTGCGTCGGCATTGCGTATTTCCTGACGGCGGTCCTGGTTCCAATCGCGCTGCTGGCCGCCGGCCTGGAGCCTATGCAATTCAACGCGCGCGGGATTGCTTTCGGGTTCGCGGCGGGAGTGCTTGGCGCGGCCGGAGCCCTGTGTATCATACTCGCGCTCAAGTACGGCGGAACGCCGGCTTTTGTACCTCCGCTGGTATTTGCCGGCGCCCCGATCATCAGCGCGTTCGTGAGCATGGCCTGGCACCGCCCCAAATCGGCGCCCGAAATCTGGTTCTATGTGGGTCTCGCCCTCGCCGCGTTCGGCGCGGCCCTGGTCCTGCGTTTTAAACCCTCTTGACGGCGGCTCCCTGGCGTTAAGGACATTGTAGAGCAGTCACGAGGCCGCGGAGAAGGATTGCACCCCGTGTTTCACGGGCGTCCCGGCCGCGGGAAACGAGTATCTAACTCGGGATGCTATTTATAGCGACTGAGCATACCTCCCAGTCATTCACGGGCGAGACGCCCGTGCTACGATGGCTTCGTGGCATGGCCGTCCCGGCCATGAATTTTTGATTCCCACTTGTGATTACACAAATTGCTCATCCTTCATTTGTCATTGGTCATTTGTCATTGTCAATTTCCGGACCACCTCGTGCACCTTCTTGACGACGAGATCTTCCACGTCCTCCGCCCAGGGCCCGGGTCGCCCGTAGAAGATCATGGAGCCACCCCCTTCGTAGCCCCCTTCCTTTAACACGCGCAGTGAAGGAATATACGCCATCACGTCATTGGCATACGCCATCAACAGCAGCGGGTTCCCGGAAAGCTCTTTCTTTAGCCGAAGCGAGTAGTCCACCACAACTTCGCCGCCGAGCGCCACAAGCGTGAGAGACTTGCCGAACTGGGCCGCGTGCACCGGATACGGATACTGCGCGGGAAGACGGCCATCGCGCTGGAGCATGTCCAGCATGCGCCGCGCGTGGCGCTGGCGTCCCCGATCCTTCTCTTGGAGGCGGGCTTCCAGCTCTTCCTTCGCCGGAGGAGGGGCAAATGAGAGCATGGTGTATTCCAGGGCTGTACGGAGATCGCCCGAAACCGGACTCATGGGACCCTGCAAGACTTTTTCCACTGCTTCCGCCAACTCGACGCCGTGGGCTTCCGCATGCTTCAGCTCGCTGCGCGGATAAGGATTGGTGTCGCCGGCGCAGCCGAGGACGAAGAGGGCGCGGCTTCCGGGATGCTTCTTTTCAAACGCCGCCTGCGCAAAGCCCGCATAGTCGCCGCTGACCTGGTAGAACTCGCCCGTCAGTGTGGTGTTGTGGCAGGCATAGCTGAAAATCACGCCGCGGAGCCGGCCCTCTTTCCCTTCAATGCGCAGCACCGGCACTTCATGATCCACGGGCCCCGCACGATTCACGTCAATGACATATCCTTTGGAACCCGCCACGCGGCGGTTGACGCCGAAACCGGCCTCGCCGCGCCCGAAGGAAAGTCGCGCCGGCGCCATGTCTTTCAGCGCCCCGCGGACGACTTCGACGACTCTGTCTTCGAGCATGCGGCTGTAGCGCTCGACTGCGGCCTCCTGTTCGGGTGTCAGCCCATAAGCGAAGACCATGTATTCTCGCACCACAGGCGCGGTATGCGTGTGAGATGAAGTGAACAGAACCTGATCGCGGCGCAGCTTGAAGCGCTGCTCGAGCTTGCGGGCAATCGGCTCGGACAGGGCGCGCGTAAACCCGAGCAGGTCGCTGGTGACGATCACCAGCCTGTTTTTGCGGGAATCCTCGAGCGCCAGCGCCTTGGCGTAGATGGGATGCACCGCCCCTTCCGACGGGTGCGTCCGGGCAGCATAGCCGGCAAGCCAGATGGGCTCTGTCGGAGTTATGTCGACTGAGGCCAGGCCGGCCTTCCAGAGTTCCTCTCTCGCCGTCGTTCGCGCAGCATGGTTGAGAGCCAGCACAAAGGCTATGGAAAGAATTGTTATTCGCATGGCGCCTACAATAACCATTTCGCAACACAAATTCCACTGACCTCTTCTCACCACGGAGACACGCAGGGCACGGAGATTTCACGCAGGATTACTCCATAGACACCGTTGTGAAGTTTTGTTTTTTGACAAGATTCTTAGTCTTTTTTGGAGTGCGCAAGCTTGCTTGCGCCTTGAATGGCCGAACATTTTCCATTCGCACCAAGGCGGCAGCAAGCTGCCGCACTCCAAAGCAGACTGTAGTTTTTCACTTTTGGTTGCGGCTATGCCGATCCGTCAATCTCCGCGACGTCTGTGGTGAATATCGGCGGTTGTGACTATAATGGCGGCATGATTGCGGCGCACGCGGATGTCGTGGGCAGTCTGCTCCGCCCGCCATGGCTTCTCCGGGCTCGAACGGAGCTCGCAGAAGGGCGCCTCGCTTTTCCGGAATTCAAGAAGGTCGAAGACCGTGCGGTGAATGCGGCGGTAACCCTCCAGGAACAAGCAGGTCTCGAGATCGTTACAGACGGCGAGATGCGCCGCCTGTCTTTTCAGAGTCAGATGACGGAAGCTGTAGAAGGCTTCGGCAGCTACGATCTCGCTGCTTTCCTTTGGGGAGAATGGCACGGCGACTTAACCGTTGGCGCGTGGAAGAAGAAGCGTCCGGCGGCCCTCGGAGTCACGAGCAAGCTGAAGCGCAGACGTCATCTCTCGACTGAAGAATTTGTGTATCTCCGCGCGAGGACCGCGCGAACGCCAAAGATAACCCTGCCCAGCCCGAGCCTCTGGGCAAATTTCTGGTCGCCGAAGATCTCAGCGGGCGCCTATCCCAAACTCTCCGGTTTCCTCGCGGACGTCGTCGATATCCTGCACGATGAAGTGCGTGAATTGGTCCGCCTGGGAGCCACGTATATCCAGCTTGATGCCCCGCACTATGCGCTTTTGCTCGACCCCAAGACCCGCGCCTTCTACGAATCACGGGGATGGAGTCTGGAGGACTGGCTGCACCAGGGAATCGAAATGGACAATGCCGTCATCGGACACCCGGCAGGTGTCACTACCGGATTTCATCTCTGACGCGGTAATCAGGACAGCCGTTGGCTGGCCGCGGGAGGATACGATCTGATCGCCAGACCTCTGTTTCAGGGGATCCGCGCGCAGCGGCTGCTCCTCGAATACGACGACAGCCGCTCGGGATCTTTTGAACCGCTGCGGGAAGTCCCGGAGGACAAGACGGTAGTGCTGGGCCTGGTGACCACCAAATCGCCGCGGCTGGAAACCGCGGAGGAGCTCGCCGCGCGCATCCGTGAAGCCGCACGTTTTGTTGCGCTCGAGCGATTGGCCGTGAGCCCCCAGTGTGGTTTCTCCAGCTCCATCCTGGGCAACCGAATCTCCATTGAAGACCAGAAGCAGAAGCTTCGCCTCGTCGTTCAGACTGCCCGTGAGGTGTGGGCTTAGATCAGACCTCAGACCTCAGGGGTCAGACCTCAGACGACTCGGGAATTGGACCAGGCCTGAGATCCAGACCTCAGGGGTCAGGCCTCAGAGGATCGGGAATTGTGCCAAACGTAACCGAGGTCTGAGGTCTCAGATCTGATTTCGCTTTCCGCATCTGACTTTGTACTACCCGGACCAATGGGTCTTTTGATAACCTCAGACGAGTTATGCATCTTTCGGACGCTACCAAGAAAGACACTCCCTATACCTGGATCGCCACTCGCGCAACTCTTCAGAAACTCGTTGATGAGCTAAGCTCGGTGCGGCGCATCGCCGTGGATATAGAAGCCGACAGCCTGTATCACTATTTCGAAAAGGTCTGCCTGATTCAGATCTCCACCGATTCCATTACGTATGTCCTGGACCCCCTGGCTCTCCAGGACCTCTCGCCGCTGGCTCCCGTCATGGCGGATCCCGAAATGGAAAAAGTTTTCCATGCAGCCAGTTACGATATCCTTTGTCTGCGCCGGGACTATGGTTTTTCGTTTGCCAGCATCTTTGACACTCATGTGGCCGCCCAGTTGCTCGGATATCCGCAGTTGGGGCTCAGCGCCCTGCTGGAAAGCCTTTTGGGCGTGGCGCACTCGAAGCGGTTTCAGCGCGAGGACTGGTCACGGCGTCCGCTAAGTTCCGAGCATCTGCAATATGCCGCGATGGACACCCACTATCTTCTGGCGCTCCGCGACCTCCTGGAGCAGCAACTGCGGGAGAAAGGCCGGCTGGAGTGGGCCCGCGAAGAATTTGAGATTGCAGCGGCGACAGAAATTGCGGCCAAGGAATTCGATACCGAGGGGTTCCGTAGGATCAAAGGAAGCCGGGAGCTTTCGGTGTCCAGGATGGCGGTATTGCGCGCCCTGTACTTGCTGAGAGAGCGTTACGCGCGCGAGATGGATCTCCCTCCCTTCAAGATCCTGCAAAGCTCGGTTCTCCTGGACCTCGCGCGCAGGCCGCCCGAATCCCCGCACGCCCTGCACGGCCGCCGAGGAATCTCTCCTCGCGTGGCCAACAGGTTCGGGAAGGAGATCTGCCAGACGATACAGGAAGCGTTATCGGAAGACCCTTCTTTTCTCATGCTTCGGCCGCGCGCGTCGTGGAAACCCCCTTCTCATGAAGCGAGAGAACGCCTTGAGCGTCTCAAGTCGTGGCGGCAGGTCAAAGCGCAGGAACTTGGACTTCATGTGGGTGTGGTCTTTGCGGGGACCTTGTTGGAGATCATCGCCCAGTCCCCTCCGCGCGACCTCGAATCCCTGGAAAAGATAGAAGGGATGCGCCGCTGGCGCGTCCGCCAGTTCGGGGCCGATCTCCTCGAGCTCTTGTCTTAGCCCCAGATGAACTGTGGACTGAACTCCGAACCAGGCATGGAGTTCAGGCTTTAGCCTGCTCAGACTCAGCGCAGCCTGAAGGCTGTACTCCAAACCTGAGGGCAATCAGTTCCTCACTAAAGGGAATCAAATCGGATAGATCACACCTGGCCCTGCATCCACGGGAAACAGGGCGCGACCGTGGTTAACTTCCTCTGCATCAATCTCTTACGAAAAGACAAGGCCCTACTTCGCCAGAAAGGCATGGATATTGCTTTATCATTCGGTGGAAAGGAGGGAGGTCATGAAGATCGTCGGCCAAATCCAAAAGGTAACGGAAAACCAATACCGGTTTAACGGCAAGACGTTTGACTCATTCTTGAGCGCAAGGCGAGAAATGTCCAACCTGGTCAAGCAACGCAGGCATATGCGGGGTCTCTCGGTTCGCGGCGTCTCCGGTGCAAGAGATTTCTCTATGACCCCTCGCGCTCCTATGGACCCGCATTCAAAGGTCGCTTGAATGGTCCATGATTCGTTTGGGTCTCAGCCTTCAGGCTGCAAGCTTGACTCCGAGCGAACCCTGCATGATTCTTTCACCCCTTCTCCAGTTAAGGAGCGCGCCTTGCGGGAGAATCCACACCACGGAGTTTCCATGATCCATCCGGCCCACCACCGTCAATGAAAACCGGGAGGGCACAACTTCAGTCGCGTCTCGAGAAAGATGCACGCTTCGAGAGGCCTCAGCCTCTAAGGGCCAGCTCTCGGCTCTAAACAATGTTCCGCGGAAAGCCTCAGTGGCCAAAGCCCTGGCTTTTGATGTACCGTAACGGCACGGCTTCAGCCGTCCCCCCTGTCTTCTCCCACTAATGAATGCAAATTTCGAAATTCGAAACTCGAAACCGAAACCATATCGAAATCTAAAGACCAAGTTCGCGAAACGAGCCCTTCTCACTCAGGCAGTTTTGGGTTTTTGCCACAAAGCTATCGCCCAGTCATTCACGCGCGGGACGCCCGTGCCACGACCTGATGCAAATTTGTGAACTTTGTGTCCACCAAGTGGACTTAGTGACTCGCACTTCAGATTGATTCTCCTATGAAAATTCCGGCTCCCCTTGCAATCCGTAAGGGCGCCCCTGCGTGGGAAGTTCGGGCGGCCACACAGGGCCGCCCTTACAATTGGGCACCCCCACGGCCATTTTCATTCGCAGTGGTGAGCCGAAGGATCATGGATTCTTTGTGGCTTCGAGTCCAGGCCCTGCTTTGCGGTAGAATATCTCCACATGGCCAAGACTCTGAAGAGCAAGACCGGCTGGCTTTATCACCCCGTTACCGTCTTCCTGTCAATCCAGGTCCTATGGATTCTCCTGATGATCGTGTGGATCCGTTGGTACCTGGAAAAGCATGCACAGCTCCGCGAAATGGCCGCGAAGCTTCGAGCCCAAGTGGAAGTGGAGGGTCCAGGCTGGCTTCCTCTGGTGGAGGGGGGAATCCTGCTTGCGCTTATTCTGGCGGGCGCCACGATCATTTTCATCTACTGGAACAAACAGCACCATCTGAACGCAATGCAGCGGGCTTTCGTTGCGAATGTGACTCACGAGTTAAAATCTCCCGTGGCTTCCATCCAGCTCGCTCTCGAGACGATCATGTTGCGCGACTTGCCTGCAGAAAAACACCGGGAGTTCATGGGAATGATGCTGGACGACACGGAGCGGCTCACATTGCTCATCGACCGTATCCTCGGAGCTGCTCGCATCGAGCGGCGGCACGGACGTTATACGCTCGAGCCCGCGAGCATGCGCCACTTCGTAGAGGCGGTCTTGGAACAAGATCGCCATCTTTTCGAAAAGGACGGCCACAAGGTGGTGTTTGAAAGGGGAGGGGACGCGCGCGTCGAGATGGACCGCGAGGCGATGCGCATGGTTCTCGCCAACCTGATTGAGAACGCGGCGCGCTACTCGCCCCGGGGCTCGACGATCCGCCTCCGGCTTCAGCGCGACCTCCGCAGTTGCCGGCTGGACGTGATCGACATGGGCCAGGGAATCCCGCGCAAGGATTTAAGGAACGTTTTCAAAATGTTCTGGCGCGGTCACACGCAGAGTTCCCGCCCCCGGGGCTCCGGACTGGGTCTTTACATCGTCCGAAACATCGTTCGGGCTCACGGCGGAAGCGTGTGGGCCTCCAGTACCGGATTGGGGCGGGGATCCACCTTCAGCATCAAGCTGCCGCGCCTGCGCAAGTACTGGGGAATGGCTGCGCGCAAAAGCCCGCGCCCGCAGACGGAGAGCCGTATCTGAGCAGTCGTCTCTTTGCGTCTTAGCGGTGAAGAGGGAGTGCGATGCTTTCACCACAAAGACGCGAAGACGCAAAGAATCGCAAAGAGATTCAGGTCGCGTTTGTGAAAAGGACTGCTGAGTGATCTTATGAATGCCCGGGCCGCGTCAAAACGCGCACCGAAGATTCTCCTGGTTGAGGACGAGACCAATCTCGCTCGGCCGCTTCAGTTCAACCTGGAGCAGGAGGGCTACGAAGTGCATCAAACGCCAAGCGGCAAGGAGGCGTTGGCCTGGCTCGCGCGGCAGCAGTTCGACCTGATTATCCTGGATCTCATGATCGAGGAAATGGACGGATTCGAGGTCGCCCGGCTGGTGCGCCAACAGGACCAGAAGCTCCCCATCCTGATGCTAACGGCGCGTTCGACCGAGCAGGACCGTGTCCAGGGACTGGAAGTCGGCGCCGACGATTACATGGTGAAGCCCTTTCACCTCAAGGAGCTGTTGCTGCGGGTCCAGCGGATGCTGCAGCGCGCGGACTGGTATGAGGGCAAGGCGCGGCCGTCGCGCGAGATCAGAGTGGCAGACTACACGGTCAACCTGGAAACGCTTACGGCCGCGGGCGGCCAGCGGGAATTCCAGCTCACAGCGCTGGAGGCCAAATTGCTCGAACTTTTCGTATCGGAATCCAACCGCGTCTTATCGCGCTCGGAACTGCTGGAAAAGGTCTGGGGATATCGCTCGGACCTGGAAACCCGCACCGTGGACAACTTCATTGTGCGGCTGCGCAGGTATTTCGAAGAAGAACCGGAACAACCGAAGCACTTCGTCAGCGTCCGCGGCCGTGGTTACATGTACGTCCCCTAAATTCCAATTCGGGGTCTGACCCTGAATATTTAATTTTCGGCTTAACCTGCGGACCAGATTCCCCGGGGAATGTCGGCCAAAAATTAAATATTCAGGGTCAGACCTATGCCGCGATTTTACGGGGGTGACGAAGGTGTTCTGTGACGCGAAGATCTCTGGCCAGACCGAACGCCGCGAGAGCACGCAGCACCACATAGGACGTATCTAATTCCCACCACCGCAAGCCGTGCCGCGCCGAGCGGGGGAAAGTGTGGTGGTTGTTGTGCCAGCCTTCGCCAAAGGTGATCAGAGCGACCCACCAGCAGTTGCGGGATTCGTCCCGGGAGTCGTACGTCTGATACCCGTACATATGTGACGCGGAGTTCACCAGCCACGTGGAGTGCCAGCCAACCACCAGCCGGACGAAGATTCCCCAAATGAGGAAGCTCCAACCACCGGCCAGAAGGAGCAGGAGACCCAACGCAATTTGCAGGTGAATGTAGTGGCGATCGAGGAAAATCATGAAAGGATCCGCGACCAGGTCCTTGGCGTAGTTTTTGCAGTTATCGAAGCTTGCCCTTTTCTGATCGCGATAGAAAATCCACCCTATGTGCGCCCACCAGAAACCCTTTCCGGAATCATGCGGGTCGAGCTCCCGATCGGAATGTGCGTGATGCATGCGGTGTGTCGCAACCCAGATGACCGGGCCGCCCTGAACGGCAAGGGATCCGCACACGGCCAGGGCGCGCGCCACCCAGCGGGGCGCCGAGAAGCTTTGATGCGTCAACAAGCGGTGGAACCCCAACGTGATACCCCAACCTCCTGTCACCCACCAGATCCCCATTGCGAGCAGGAAGGCTCCCCAGCTAAAAGTGAAAAAACCGAGAACCGCGACGGCGTGGACGGCAACAATCGATAAGGTATTGGACCAGTCCAGGCGCGGCCTTGCAGCAGATTCCAGCATCCTCCCCTCCCAGGTCGGCGCAACATGCGCCATCAAGGTTAATTATCGGATAACTGGCCGCCGGCTTTTGTAAAGGAAAGGTAAAACCTCGGTCGGCAGGTTTGGAGTTCAGGCTTTAGCCTGCTCGGGCGCCTTTGTTTGGAGTTCAGCCTTCAGGCTGCACTGACCCTGGGCAGGCTAAAGCCTGAACTCCAAACCTACTGCAGCTCGGCGATCAACGCCTTCCAAGACCGGAGCTCGCGGGCGGGAGCGACGAGAGGAGCAAGGCGCCGGCACCTGGCCTTCAGTTCAGCGTAAAACTCCCGATCCACCTCGGCTCGATTAAGTAAAGCCGCCAGGGCCGCGTCATCCCCGACCGGGAAATAGCCCGGATAGTCCTCCCCGAGTATCCCGATGGATCCGGGAATGAACGAGCTCACTACGGGAACAGAGGCGGCGAGGGCCTCAGAGATGACGTTGGCGCCCCCCTCGAGCTTCGACGTGAGAACGAGCAACCGGCTGCGCCGGAGACACCGGAAAGCCTGCCAGCGAGGGCGCTCGCCCAGCCATTTGTAGCGGGGATTCCGCTTCTCCTCGATCTTCGCCTGGCCTGTCATCTCCTCGCTCAGGGCCGCCCCGATTTGAAGCACCCGCACGCGTGAGGTCTCCGGGAGGAGATGCGCGGCCTTCGCGGTCCGAAAGGGATCCTTTACCGGGCGGAGGTGTCCGAGCACGCACACCTCAAAGACGTCTCTCTTCGGACGCAGGCGTCGCGCCCCGGCCGGCAATTGGGCGGACTGGTGGATGACCCGCGCCCGGGAGCGGAGGTGTTCCGGCAGCTGACGGACGCCGAGGGGTTGCAAAACGACCAGCCGTGTGGCCCACTCCAAAGACCGCCGGGCTTGAAGACTGTTGTGCAGGTCCTGATAGAGATCCGTGCCGGTCAGGGCGACTATGAGAGGCAGCTGGGGATGGCGTTTCCGGAAGCGCGCGGCGGAATCAAAGCTGCGACGCGCATGCAGCGCGATCAGGACATCACAGGCAGCGCCGTCGTACTCTTCCTGCACCGCTACCCGGTGCCCGAGCTGGCGCAGGATGCGAGCCCAGCGCACGGCGGTGACCCGGTTGCCCCGGGTCGATCCCCGTGGCGCCGGGGTAACGAGAAGGATTCTCACACGCTGTCACCACGAAGACGCAAAGACGCGAAGAATCGCGAAGAGTGGCGCGAAGCTTCACAAAGAATCTTTCGCGCAGGTGCGAAACCCGGCCCAGACATCACGGCGGTGTGGCTCATAAAAATTGCGCCATGTGTTCCGGATGAGCCGGGACCGTGTGGTCCAGCAGCCGCCGCGCAGCACTTTGTGGGTGT
>WNGD01005758.1_pt1 | contig 11968 bp, 13 predicted proteins | sample 5400671 | NCBI WGS metagenome assembly WNGD01 (sample SAMN13153369, study PRJNA577476) | soil metagenome | isolation source: 40 cm soil or saprolite under grassland replicate 2 | place: USA:California | collected 2016-06-15
GACCATCTTGGAGATTTGTTGCTTTGAGATAACTGCGCCCGATTGCAAAATGAATGTCCTCGAGTTCACTGACGGCTTTTAATTCAACGACAATTTTGCCTTCGACAAGGAAGTCCAAACGGTGTTCGCCAATCTGATGGTCGCGATAAAAGAGCGGCACTGGATACTGCCGGACGAATTGAATTCCGCTCAGCGCAAATTCAACTGCGAGTGCTTCTTCGTATATCGATTCAAGAAAACCGGGTCCTAGTTCGCAATGCACGCGAATCGCGGCAGCTATGATCTGCTGCGTGATTTCGGAATCTCTGAGAATTTTTCCTGCTTTCCTGCTTTCCTGATTCATATTCTAGATTGTTCCTTGAGCGCCGGCTTTCTCCCATCCGGGATCATGCGCGAGCGGGGTGGTCGGAATTTCTTCTTCTTCGATCAATTCTTCCGGGGTGTATTCAGGCGGAAGCGGCGGGGGAATTGGTTTCTGTGCGCGCGCGGCAAACTCCTCTGGAAATTTCTCGACAAAACTCTGGGTTGGCCACGCGCATGCTTCGCCGAAAGCGCAGATCGTACGCCCCGCAATGTTGTCGCCAATGGTCTTGAGCGTTTTCGGATCTTCCACAACTCCGCCGCCACGCAACATGCGGTCGGTGATTTTCTTCATCCAAAGCGAACCCTCCCGACAGGGTGTGCATTGGCCACAGCTTTCGTGCGCGTAGAACTCGTTGATGTTGTTAAGCACCCAAACCATGCCGCGTGAATCGTCGAGCACGATCACGCCGCCGGAACCGGCCATGGAACCTGCCGCTGTCAGTGAATCGAAATCCATTGGGATCTCATCAATCGACATTTCTCGTTCGATTGTCGACCCGTCCGATTGCCTGTGCTTGAGCTTGAATTTCTCATCGGCGCGCAAAACTTTCGCGGAACTGCCGCCCGGAATGACCGCCTTTAACTTCCGGCCCGGTCTTAAGCCGCCAGCCATCTCGTAAATCAGCTGACCCATCGTGACCGCACCGACTTCGATCTCGAAGTAGCCCGGTCGCTGGACGTCGCCGCTAACACAGACAATCCGCGTGCCGGTGTTGTTAGCTCGGCCAAGGCGCGCATATTCCGCGCCGCCCATCGCGATGATGTGTTTTATGTGGCAGAGCGTTTCGACATTGTTGACGATGGTTGGGCACATGTAGAGGCCGAGCACTGCTGGAAAGTATGGTGGTTTAATCCGCGGATAACCGCGCTTTCCCTCCAGTGATTCGATAAGACCAGTTTCTTCTCCGCAAATGTAAGCGCCAGCGCCGCGATGAACGTAAACCTCTACGTCGAATCCCGCGCCGAGAATATTTTTCCCAAGAAAATTATGTGCGCCTGCCTCTTCGATGGCACGTTCGAGAATTTTCGCGCCCTCCGGGAATTCGCCTCGTATGTAGATGTACGCTGTTTGGGCATTTAGCGCGTAACATGAAATCAGAATTCCTTCGAGCAGTTGGTGCGGATCTTCGTGGATGATGTAACGATCCTTGAACGTGCCCGGCTCGGATTCATCGGCGTTGCAAATCAAATAGACTGGCCGTTTTTCGTCCGGCTTGATAAAGCTCCATTTCAAGCCACAGGAAAATCCGGCCCCGCCGCGGCCGCGCAGGCCGGAGTTTTTGACTTTATTGACGATGTCACCGCGCGACATGGTCAGCGCTTGCTTCAGTTGTTCGTAACCGCCATCACGGAGGTAAGAGTCGATTTCGGTCGTCCAATCCGGGCGTCCGATGTTTTTGTAAATTAGACGGTGCTCGAGAGGGTGGGGAGGAGATCGAAGTTGCGGATTGCGGATTGCGGATTGCGGATTGCGGACAAGGTTGGCTGCAGAATTTGGATCGACGTTCTCGTGCACTTGTTCGCCGATCATGCACACTGGCGCGGTGTGGCAGCTTGCCAGGCATTCGACAAACTCGACACTGTAATTTCCGTCGGCACTGACCGTAATGGGATTGTGCATCCCATCGCCGTCAGGCGGGCGTTGGATACCAAAGGTCGTGCACAAGTTTTCCATCAACTCAAAGCCGCCGGCCATCGCGCAACTAAGTGTGCGGCAGACGCGGATGTGGGTTTTGCCCGGCGGCTGCTCTCGAAACATTGGGTAGAAGGTCACCAGCTCGAGAATATTGATCGGTTGCAAGCCGAGCTTTCCCGCGATCCACAGTACGGCCTCCTCGCTGATGAACCCGAAGTGTTCCTGCCACAAATGCAACAGCGGCATGGCCGCGCTTCTCCGGTGGTCACTCGGATAGCGCGCGACCGCCTCGTCCATTTTCCGCTCCAGCTCGGCGGGAATGCGTATGCTCGTCGAGTCTGTCACCTGGGAGAGTAATCCGCTACAGCAGATTAATCGGACAACGTGCTGTCTTTCGACTGCACTTTGTCGTCCTTGAAAACGATTGTGACCGTGTCTTTGCCCTGGCGATAAACGTAAGTTGTTTTTTTCATGATCGCGAAATCCTCAGCAGTAAGCGAAGTGGGGGGCCCCAGAATCGATTCCACCTGCTTTTTCGACATTCCCTCTGTTACCTGATCGACATTCGCCTTTGTGATGCGTTTGCCGGAACAGGAAATGCCGAGCATGAGCAGGAGCACGAGCGCGAATCTCGAGACCGATTGCAAGATTGACATGGTTATCTGTCGCATTCGCCCATGACGAAGTCCAGACTGCCCAACACCGCCGGCACATCGCTCACCATGCAGCCTGGCAGAAGCTCGGGCAGGATACTCAGATTCACAAACGACGGCGCGCGAATTTTCAACCGATACGGCACGCCGCCACCTCTGCTGGTAATGTAAAAGCCAAGCTCGCCTTTGGGATTTTCGGCTGCGAAATAGACTTCGCCGGGTGGCGCATCGAGCCCTTCGGTCACCACGATGAAATGATGGATCAATTCCTCCATCTTTGTCATCACGTGCGATTTCGGAGGAGTCATGTTCTTCCAGTCTGCGACGTTTATCGGTCCGCTGGGAAGTTTTTCGATCACCTGCCGTAGGATTCGGACGCTCTGGCGCATTTCCTCGATCCGCACCAGATACCGATCGTAACAATCGCCCACGCTGCCGATCACCACGTCGAAATCGTATTTCTCATAATCGAGATAGGGGTGTTTGCGCCGCAAATCGTGTTCGACCCCGCTCCCGCGCAGATTAGGACCGGAGAGGGCGTATGCAATCGCACGTTCCTTCGATATGATGCCGATGTCTTTGGTCCGATCGACAAAAATTTTGTTCCGAGTCAGCAACCTGTCGCACTCGTTCAGGCTTGGCCCGAAACCGTCGAGGAACTCCTTCAGTCGCCGAATGAAGCCTTCGGGCAGATCGCGGATTTGCCCGCCCACGCGCGTGTACGACGTGGTAAAGCGGGCGCCCGTAAGCAACTCGAAAAGATCGTAAAGTTTTTCGCGCTCGGTGAATGTGTAGAGAAAGACCGTCATCGCGCCGAGATCGAGCGCCATGGCGCCAACGCCCAGCAGATGCGAGGAGATCCGCGACGTTTCACAGCAAATGGTCCGAATCGCTTTTCCGCGCGGTGGAACCTCCCAGCCCATCAGTTTTTCAACTGCCAGCGCATAGGCCACGTTATTTGAAAGTGGCGCGAGATAATCGAGCCGGTCGGTATAAGGAACAAACTGATTGTATTGCATGTTCTCGGCGATTTTCTCGTCGCCGCGATGCAGAAAACCAATGTCCGGCGTGGCCTTTGTAATGATTTCGCCATCGAGTTCGAGCACCAGCCGCAAAACGCCGTGCGTGGCCGGATGCGATGGCCCCATGTTGAGCACTATTTTCTCGCCGATATCATTGTCATCGGGCTGTCGCAGCGCTGCCTCGACTGCAGCCACTCGCGTGACTGGATCGGGTGATTCAATTTCGCGGACCGTAAATGGCATTGAAAAAGTTACAAAGTTAAGAGGGTTACAACGTTAAAACGGATAACGTTTACGCTCGCGAGTGAGCCACCGCGCGCAAGCAATTTCCGCGGGCGCATTTTCTCGACAGCACAAACGCACAATCCCGCTCGCGCCCCTGGCGGAACGCGATTAACTAGAAGATCATGCCGAAAAAAATCGCACTGCTCTTCGCAGGCCAGGGCGCACAAGGCGTTGGGATGGGACGCGAACTTGCGGAGAACTTTCCACTCGCGCACAACTTGTGTGCGCAAGCTGATGAAATCCTCGGCCGGCAGTTGACTGAGATTATGTGGAACGGGCCGGCGGAGACGCTGACGACGACATCGAATTGCCAGCCTGCCTTGTACCTGCATTCACTGGCGGCGCTGGCGGTAGTTCGCCAATTGTTGGGCGATTTTCCAATCGATTGTGCAGCCGGCCTATCTCTCGGGGAAATGACTGCGCACGCGGCAGCGGGCACGTTCGATTTCGCGACCGGGCTGAACCTTGTGCAGAAGCGTGGTGAATTTATGGACGAAGCCTGTGCGGCAACGCTTGGCGGCATGGCAGCGATGATCGGCGGGCAGGAGAATGATGTTCGGCGACTGGCTGCCGACGAAGATGTCGATGTCGCCAATATTAATTCCCCAGGACAAATCGTAATTTCCGGCGAACTCGCCAAGGTCGAGGCGGCGGTTGGCGTAGCTAAGGGATACGGCATTCGGCGCGCAACGATGTTAAATGTCGCTGGCGCGTATCATTCACGATTAATGGAAAGCGCTTACCGCAAGTTGGGGGAAGTGTTGCTTGAAGTAGAGATGCAAATTCCACAATTCGGTATCATCAGCAATGTCACCGGCGAAGAGGTCGACACACTTCCGGAAATTCGGCGCACATTGCAGGAGCAGGTGACAGCGACGGTTCGCTGGTACGATTGCATGCAGCGGATGCTGGCGCGCGGTTGCGAATTCTTTATCGAGTTGGGACCGGGCAATGTGCTGGGAGGTTTGCTACTGCGCACACAAAAAGACTTGAACGTGATGTCGGTTAGCGACGCGGAATCTGCGCACCGTTGCGCCACGCAAATGCGCGCCGTCTTGGCGTAGCATCAGGGGAAAGGGATGCTGCGTGTTCTGTTCGTACGTGCGTATGGGATGACACCGCTACTAAGTGCCACAGCAAGTGGCAATGCTGAATAAATCGCATTGCCTATCTGCCACCCAGATGACAACAGAATCTGATCACCTAACTTCCTCTATGACACTCTCCCAACGGATCGACTCGGATCTTAAAGAGGCGATGCGCGCCAAGGATACGACCAAGCTGAGCGTTCTGCGTATGCTAAAATCTGCTTTGAAGTACGGCGCGATTGCAAAATCAGGCGCAGAAGCGGAGCTGAGCGACGCTGAAGCCGCGCAAGTCATCCGCAAGCAGGCGAAACAACGCCAGGATTCCATCGAAAGTTTTGAAAAAGGCGGCCGTGCGGAATTGGCCGAGAAAGAGAAGGAAGAACTGGCAATCCTCATTGCGTATTTGCCACAGGCGATGAGCGCGGATGAAGTGGCGAAAGTCGTGCGCGAAACCATCGCAGAGGTCGGGGCCACATCGAAAGCCCAGATGGGCACCGTGATGAACACGTTGCAGGCGAAGGTCGCCAGTCGCGTCGACGGCAAAACATTGAGCGCGGAAGTGCAGAAGCAACTTTCGTGATTCGTTGAAGCGTTGAAACGTAAATGATTGCCGCCGCTTCAACCTTCAACGCTTCAACGCTTTAACGCTTTAACGTTGTGCTAACCGCCATCATCGTCGCCGCCGGTAACAGCCGCCGCATGGGTTTCGATAAATTGTTTGCGGCGATTGCCGGCAAACCAGTCATCGCGCACACGATACGCGCATTTGAGCGCGCCAACTCTGTTGATGGAATCGTTGTTGTCGCCAGGGAAGATCGATACGACGAAATCAACACGATAGTTCGCAATGAGAATTTCCAAAAGGTTCGCTCGATCATTCCGGGTGGCAAACACCGGCAGGATTCCGTGCGCGCTGGCCTGGATTATCTGGAATCAGCTACGCGATATGTCGCAGTGCACGATGCCGCACGGCCGCTGATTATTCCGGTGCAGATTGAACGCGTGTTCCAACAATGCGCAAATCATGGCGCTGCGGCCCTGGCTGAGCCAATCCACGACACGCTCAAGCACGCGAACATCGGCCCATTGGAATCGGGCGCCCACCACGGTCGCCAGGCAGGAGAAGTTCTTGTGGCCACCGGTTCGGTGGATCGGCATCAACTTTACGCGATGCAAACGCCGCAAATTTTCGAACGGCAGTTGATTGTGGAGGCGTATCGCGCTGTTTACTCGGAAAATATTTCTGTAACCGACGAGGTTTCAGCGGTCGAGCGAATCGGTCGCAAGGTGGTTCTCGTTGTCAATGGTGATTTCAATTTCAAAATCACCTATCCGCGACATTTACCAGTTGCGGAGTTTATTCTTAAGCAACGGATGGACTCTGTCGCGAATTGACGTTGTCCGTGGTCAAAGGCGTAGCGTCAGCGGCCCATTGCAAGACGTTCGGCGAGGAGCTGCGGCAGACCTGCTTTAGAAATCTTCTTTTGCGCGCTCGCCACGTCATATTTTACCCGCAACAGTTCGACCAGATTGTTGTCAACATCGTAAATGCAATATGCCGCGCGCCAATTTCCGTCGCGTGGTTGCCCGACGCTGCCTGCGTTGATGAAATACTTTTTGGCCGGCTCGATTCGGATGTGTTCGATCCTTTCCTGCCGAACGCCCTGGTCCCGAATAAATACCATGGGCACGTGCGTGTGGCCGAAAAAACAGACGGCGGTGCGCTGATACGTGAAACTTGCGACAGCGTCGAGATTGCTAAACACATAGCCCCATTGGCCGGGCGTATCGAGTGTGGCGTGCACGATTGTAAAATCGTGTACCCGCTTCTGTAACGGCAAGCTGCGTAACCATTCCTTGTCCTGATCCGTCAAATTGTCGCGAGTCCACTGGATGGCGCGCTCGGCTAATTCATTGAAACGTTCCGAGGACTCGGAAAGCGTTGCCTCCTCGTCGTGATTGCCTTTTACCACGGGGCAATCCAGTTCCCGGACACGTTCCACGCATTCTCGCGGATTGGCATTATAACCGACCACGTCGCCCAAACACAAAAAATGGGTGCATCTACGCTCGCGGGCGTCCGCTAGTACCGCTTCGAGCGCTTCGAGGTTGGCGTGGATATCACTCAAGATGGCGAAACGCATTATCAAAAGTTAAACCGTTAAAAGGTTAAAACGTTACAATGGAAGCGGTCGGTTGCCGCCAAGAATGCAACGATCCAACGATTTAGCTATTTAACGACTTTGTTTTCCTTGTCCGGAATTCGTTGTTCCTGCGGGATTCCAAGTCTTTCTTCGAGGAACTTTAGCCGCTTGATCAAAGTAGGGAGCCGTTCCTGCGGCCCCTCGTCATACAGGTGGCGCAGACGTTCGTAAGCCTCGCGTTCGCGCCCCTCGCAGTAAGAAAGCTCGTAGGCCGAGAAACGCCTGTCGAACGTCGGGGCTCCGGGCAAGGTTGCTGCCTTTGCGTAAAATTCGGAGGCGCGCTCGTGATCTTTGTATTTCTCTTTGTATAGCCGGGCAAGCGCTTCATAAAGGTCAGGGCGATCGGGATTGTTTTTTATCCCGCGTTCCAGGAAATCCTTGCCCAGCGCAAAATATTCACGCTGCGCTTTGACTCGCAGCGCGAGGCGCGGCTGGGTTTGATCGTTCATGGCGGCCACGCTGGCGTTCCAAGCTATGTGCCAGGCCGCCGTGTCCCAAAACAGGAGCACCCGTGGTTGGAGGGTTGTTATGTGCCGGAACAATAACAACATGCGGCCCCATTCCGTGTTTTCCCATGCCGAATATGCCTGGATAAACAGCGCGTCGGCGACGATCGCTCGAAATCCGCTCAAGGCGGCGATGAACCCGAGTTGCCCGATTTTTTCGCGGAGATCCAGGTTGAATTCGACGCCGCGGAAATGTTCCTGTCGATAAAGCGCCACCAGATTGCGTTCAACCGGCAATTTGAGCGCCCCGACCACGATCAACACAGCCAGCACCACGACGGTCCGCTTCATAATTCTTTCCCGTAAAACACGAAGGTGGCCAGCAGCGTGTAAATCGTGGTGTAGAAAATGCCAAGCAGGGCCGTCTTGGCAAAAAGGGTGAGCGAAATGGCAGTGCCTGCGACGATATCATCCACCAAATTGAATGCCTGTAAGTCGGGAAAGAACAGTGCTACCACGGCGAGAAAAACACGAGTAATCAGTCCGCTGCCATGTTCCTGCAGCCAATACTCACGGGCAGTGGCTTGCAAATGCGCGATAAAATAAATGAAAGCCATGACCACGATGGTGAAAATGTTTGACGTGGCGAACGTGGAAACAAAGAGGGTGAGCGCCGCGAGCAGGCATGCTTTCAGGTAAATGATGACAATTCCGGGGAGGATATCGATGTTGAACGCGGAAGAACGGATGACACGCAGAGCATCAGCGATCTGGTCGGGCGGTGCACCGGACATCTGTCTCAATGTCGTGTGTAGGACGGCCTGTTCGCGCGTGTACAACACGAGCAGAAACGCTCCTCCCATGACTACGGTACTGATCGCCAGCAACAAAAGAACTCCCGTAATCTTTCCCAACACGTATTCAAAGCGCGGCACTGGCTTGGCCAGAATGGTGTAAAGTGTGCGGTCCTCGATGTCCTGTGGAAGCAGCCGCGCAGTGGCGACGATTGCGAGCAGTGAGGTAAAAAGCGAAATCGCACCGAGCGAAACATCTTTTAGGATTTGAAATTCCTGCTGAAAAGAGAACTGCGCCATGAAGATCGAGCTGCCGATCAAAACAAGTCCGAAAATCAGCAGGACATAAAAAACCTTCAGCCGTGTCAGCTCGGTGACCGTGTTGATCGTAATTGCGTAAATGCGAGAGAAAGCGAAGGGTCGATACCGCTTCGCGGATGTTGAGGCGTTCAACTGTTCAAGCGTTGAAGCGTTTTCGCCGTTGGTCATTTCTGCTTCGTCCTTCCTTCGACATTCGACATTCCAGCTTCGTCATTTTTTGTCGCCTCGAGGAACAATCTCTCCAGTGTGGTTGTCGATTTGCGCCGCTCGATCAGTTTAGCGTTTGACCGTTTAACGAACGATTCGATTTCCCGGATGAGCTCATTGGAAGCATCGGCGAGCACAAGTTCGGTTTGATTTTCGATCGCGATCAGTTCCTGCAAATGCCCTTCGCGCACCAGCACCCCGTCGGCTAGAATGCCGACGCGATCGCAGATTTCCTGCGCTTGAGCGAGCAAATGCGAAGAAAGCAGGACGGTGATTCCGCGGCGCTTCAGATCGAGGATTAAATCGCGAATGTCTCGCGAGCCTGCCGGATCAACACCGGCAGTCGGTTCATCCAGCACCACCAGCCTGGGATCATGAATCAACGCTTGCGCGAGGCCGATGCGTTGTAACATCCCTTTCGAATACGTGCCCAGCCGGCGGTTGCGCGCCTTGCTTAACCCGACGAGGTCGAGCAATTCGTTGACACGATTCTTCAGGACGGCGCCTCGCAGTCCGCAAAGACGGCCAAAAAATAGCAACGTTTCCTTTCCGCTAAGATATTTGTAGAAATACGGATTTTCCGGCAGAAAACCGACCGCTTCCCGGCTTTGTACAAGACGACTGTCACGCCCAAAAATTTCCGTGCGGCCGCGCGTTGGAGACACCAGGCCAAGAATAATCTTCAGGGTGGTGCTTTTACCGGAGCCATTCGGCCCAAGCAGCCCGTACACCTCGCCCGGTTCGATGCGTAGATTGAGGTCCTTTACCGCGACAATCGATTGCCGATGAAACGGAACCTGAAAAATTTTGGTTAGTCCGTGAACCGCGACCGCTGGATTAGTCATAGCGAATCTCAAAGCCGCACGCAGCGACCGCTTCGTCCAACTTTTTTTCAGTTTGCTTGTGAATCAGCGAGTGCAATTCGTCTTGAGCGATGCAATCTAAGAACGCACGAACCTCGTCTTCCTCTCCCTTAACCTGAAGTTCCACGCGCCCATCCCGCAGGTTACGGACCCACCCAGTCACGTCGAAACCCTTGGCGGCGTCTCGCACCGACCAGCGGAACCCGACGCCTTGCACATTTCCCTCGTAGAAAACCTGGAGCGAGATCATAGTCGCCAGCTTTTGAGATTTTACTGCTCGCGGGACGGCAGCCGCCGCGCTACGCATTGAGAATCTGGTATCGCTTCATCACTTCACTTGTATGAGTAGACGAGACAGAAGCTGCCTTCCTCGCCTTCAACAAGATCGACCGAAACAAAGTACTGACCGCTATTCGCCGGTGAAAATCCGGCCGCCGCTTTTTCTCCGTTATTGTAGCTTTCCGTAGTCATCTGTTTGCCGGTCTCGTCATAGACGCTGACGGCAATTTTTTTCACCGGTTCGACGGCGCCGGCAGAGAACCAGTACTGGTTTCCCGCGTAAAGATTCACCGCTACCAAGGCATGCTCGTGCGGCTTAACAACCCCACACCAGTGCCCATCTCGGATCTTGAAACCATCGTTTGAAAATGCTCCAGCAACGTCGAGTGCGTCTTTGCGCGCGCGCACCTCCGCATCTGTCTCGGCGCGCACGGCAATGCTGGTTCCCAGCACAAAAAGCGAGATAACAATCGGGAGACAGCGTTTCATTTCGGCAGCTCTTTGCTCTCTATTTCCTCCATCGCCTTGCCGACCGCTTTGTTGATTTTTCGCACTTCATCTACAATGGGCGCCTTGCCCGGTGGGAACGAAACCAGCTTCTCGATTTCGCCAAGCTGTTCGCTCACATCTTTCACCAGAGGTTCCCCTCGCAATTCAGGTGAGATTTCGTTGATTTTTGACTGCATGAAGCGAACAAGAGCCGGTTGCCGCAGAACTTTTGCGCTGCGTTCATCATAATTCTGCATAATCGCTGAGGTCACTACTTGCGTGCCGCGAATCCAGCCGCCGAGAGTTACCAGAATTACGAGGTCCTGGTCGGCGTGCGATTGCATTGAGGATTTTACCTCGTTTTGCGTCGCTTCCAGTTCTTCCTGTAGCGTGTCCCACTCGTTGTTCTCGGCGAATTCGTTGATGCTATTCCCGCGGCTAAGCAGCTTCTCGCTGACTCCGAGCGCCTTTGCGAGCTTGATGATGTCTGATCCGATGTTTTTGACCTGCTGACTGTCCTTTGCTTCGACAGCAATAAATCCATCGGCAATCAAGCCGCCCAGGTTCAGCGCGATCTGCGCACGGTTGCGGTACGTCACCGGCATTGGCCCGCGATACTGCCCTGACCAGTTTGTTTTTCCCGTTTTTCCAAGCGCGGCGAAAAGTTCGCCCGGTGTCGGGATGCTGATCGAATCGCTGCTGACGGCTTTTGCCAGTTGATCCGTCGAGAGATGGTCGGTCTCCGCGGCGCCCGTCGCTGCGAAAACGGCCATCAACAATGCAACAATGCCGAGTTTGGCCAAATGCATCATCGCTCAGGTTATCTGTGCCTGGCCAAAATTGCCAATGCGAATCTGCGGTGCAAGCCGCGAAACGTGATTTGCGTCGATTTGCGAAAGCTGTTCTAATCGGCCTAGAATCGTATGACGCCCACCAGAATTAGCCGAATCCATGCTCGGGAAATTTTGGATTCGCGCGGCAATCCGACAATTGAAGTCGATGTGTGGCTCGAGGGCGGCGCGCTTGGTCGAGCCGCAGTTCCAAGCGGAGCGAGCACGGGTGAACACGAAGCATGGGAACTGCGTGATGGCGATAAAAGCCGCTTCGGCGGCAAGGGCGTGAGGAAAGCTGTTGCCAACGTTAACAACAGAATTGCGCAGATTCTCAAGGGTTGGGACGCGCGCGACCAGGCGAAGATTGATCATAAACTGATCGAGCTTGATGGTACGCCCAACAAGAAGAACCTCGGCGCAAACGCGCTGCTCGGGGTTTCACTGGCGGTCGCCCACGCCGCCGCGGCAGCGGAAAATCTGCCGCT
>WNGD01005759.1_pt1 | contig 11967 bp, 11 predicted proteins | sample 5400671 | NCBI WGS metagenome assembly WNGD01 (sample SAMN13153369, study PRJNA577476) | soil metagenome | isolation source: 40 cm soil or saprolite under grassland replicate 2 | place: USA:California | collected 2016-06-15
ACTGCTATCAGATGTGGGCGACGCGTCCGGTGGTGGCGGCGGGGGTGGTGCGGCGATCGAGCAGTTTTGGAGACGCCGCCGCAGCGACGGCCTCGTAGCATGAGGGTCGTCCCCATCAAGTCTCGCAAAGGAGAAAACGAGCGATGATCACCAAACTCAACGTCGCATCCATCATGGTCCTCAACAAGGACGAGGCTCTTGACTTCTACGTCAACAAGCTCGGGCTGGAGAAGGGCCAGGACGTCAAGCAGGGTTCCTACCGCTGGCTGACAGTGCGCGTCCCTGGCGACGTCACCGAGATCTCCCTCGAGGAGCCGGGCCCGCCGGTGCATGACGAAGCCACCGCTGCGCAGCTCCGCGAGCTGATCACGAAGGGCGCGCTGGGAGGGCTCGTCTTCAAGGCGGACGACATCCGGGGTCTGTATGAGACCCTCAAGTCGCGCGGCGTCATCGACTTCACCCAGGAGCCCACCGACCACTTCTACGGCACCGACATGGGCGTCCGCGACCCCTTCGGCAACGCCATCCGGATCCTCCAGCAGGGGAAGGTCGCCCAGAAGGCAAGGGCCTGATGGTCCGGCTGCCTTTGGTTTGAGTCACGCCTTCGGGTGACGCGCTGACCCTGGCGAACAGACGTGCGGGTCCGGGTCAGCGGGCTGGACTCTTTGCCATAACCATATTGACAAATGCGAACGTGCGAGTAGTCTGGCGAAGATACGGAGCGCGGCGGCGAAGGTGTTGCAGGCAGGACGTTGAAGGGATAGGCGCAGGCATCGCGCTGGCGTAGCACGCGCAAGCGGCCCGGGTTGAGGTGAGGGGAAGCCAGGGTGACGGAAGCGTCGACAGCAGTGGTCTCAGCGAAAGTGCTGATTCCTCAGGTACAGTCGCTTTCCCGAGAACGCGTCGATGCCCTCCTCGCTCGCATCTGGCAGCATCGCGTGGGCCTTGTCGTGGCACCGGCGGGCTCGGGCAAGAGCACGCTGCTGGCCGGCTTCGCGGCCTCGGCCGACGTGCCCGTCGCCTGGTATCGCGCCGAGAGCTGGGACGCGAAGACGACCACGCTGCTGAGCCATTTGCAGTCGGCGTTCACCGCGGCCCTTGGCTCGATACCGGATGGCTGGGATTCCGTCGAGACCGCGGCTCGCGCGCTAGAATCCTGGGCCGGCCGTCGCGCTTTGTTGATCATCGATGACCTTCACACCCTGGAAGACAGCCCGGCCGAACGCACCCTCGAGCGACTCATCGACTATGCCCCGCCCAGCATCACATTCCTGATTGGGTCGCGCGCGCTTCCCGGTTTCAATCTCTCACGCTTACGCGTCTCGGGATCGCTACTCGAAATCGGTAGCGAGGACCTGCGCTTTCGCTCCTGGGAGGTCGAGCGTCTCTTCCGGGATTTTTACCGAGCTCCGCTGCCGCCGGAAGAGCTCGCTGAGCTCGCCCGCCGCACCGAGGGGTGGGCCGCCGGCCTGCAGCTGTTCCACCTCGCGACGCGCGGGAAGTCGCCGCAGGAGCGGCGTCGCATCCTCACCGCGCTCGGCAGCCGGTCGCGGCTGACCCGCGAGTACCTGACGCGCAATGTCCTCGATCAGTTGCCGGCCGAGCTCCGCTGGTTCCTCGTCCGGACATGCGTGCTGACTCGACTCACCGGACCGATTTGTGATGCCTTCCTCGACCGAACCGGCAGCCAGCAGGTACTCGAGGAGCTCGAACGCCGGCAGATCTTCACCACGGCGACGGATGATCGCGGTGGCTACCGCTATCACGAAGTGCTGCGATCCCACCTGGAACAGGTGCTCCTGGAAGAGCTGGGTGAAATCCAAGCTCGCGCTGCATACCGGCGAGCCGGGAGGCTGCTGGAGGCGAACGGCGCGTTCCCCGACGCGGTGCAGGCGTATTCACGCGGCGAAGACTGGGAGGCGGTGGACCGCATGCTCCATCACCAGGGCGGCGAGCTGCTCGAAGGACCGGATACCTGGATCGATGCCCTCCCGCCCGCACTGCTTCGCCAGGATCCCTGGTTGATGCTCGGCAGCGCGCGGCGTCACCGGGCCGAGGGGCGCTGGCGGGAGGCGATCGACGCCTACCACCGGGCCGAGCGCGTCTTCGGGTCGAGCGAGGCTGGCCTTATTTGCGCGTCCGAGCGCAAGGCGCTCGCCGGCTGGCTCGAGCCGGCACCGATGCCCGGCAATGACTGGGCCGGACTATTGCGCAAGGCGGTGGCGCATGATCCGCTTGCCGCCAAGCAATTCGCCGGCCAGCTGCCGGAGGCGACCGGCAAGCTGAGTCTTGGCGTCGTCTGCCTGTTAGCCGGACAGATGGACCAGGCGCGGCGCCACCTGAATGCGGCGGCCGACAGCCGCGACGCCACGGCGGCGCTCGCCACGGCGGCCCGGCTCTGGGCCGGTGTCGCCGCGTTGCTGAGCGGTGACTTACAGGGCGTCTTTGACATCGAGGAAGCCGCCGAACGTGCCGAGGCACTCGGGCTCGGCTGGGTGGCGCGGCTCGCTCGCGCCGCCCTGGTGCTGACCCAACGGCCGGGGAGTGCGCGCGAGGCTGAGGGCCTGCGCGCCGGGTGCGATCGCGACGGCGATCGCTGGGGGAGTGCGCTGATCGGCTTGATGATCGGATGGGCGGCGATCTACGCCGGCGACAACGCGGTGCCGTCGCTCGAGCAGGCGACCGACGGTTTTCGCCAGCTCGGCGCCGGAGTCCTCGAAGCCTGGTCACGCGCCCTGGTCTCACTCGGCCTGGCGCGCAACGGGGCCCCGGAGGCTCGCGACGCGGCGCTGCAGGCGGAGAATCTCGCTCGCTATAGCGGTACGCCGGGTGCGCGCTACTTCCCGTACCTCGCGCTCGCCGAGATCGAACCCGAGCGCGCCGCCGAGTATCAGAGCCTCGCGGTCGCTGTACAGGACGAATGCTGCCTGGCGCCGCTGGCCGCGCCCGCGCCCCCGGCCGAGAACGTGATTCCGATCGGGGTTGGTCGCTCGGTGCCGTCGCTGAGCATTCGCTGCTTCGGCGGCTTCAGCATCGCCATCAAGGGACGCCCGGTCGACCTGACCACGATCAAGCCGCGCGTACGTGCCGTGCTCCGGCTGCTGGCCATCCATTCGGGAAATCCCGTGCACCGCGAGGTCCTGCAAACCGCGTTCTGGCCCGACGCCGATGCCGACACCGGTGCGCGCAACCTTCATGTCGCCGTCTCCTCGCTTCGGTCGTGGCTCGAGCCCGGCGTCGGTCGCGGCGGGTCATCGCTCCTCCTGCGCGAGGGCGATGCCTACCGCCTCGCGATCCAGGCGGACGCCGAGGTGGACCTGGTCCAGTTTTCCAAAGCGCTGGCCGCGGCACGCGTGGCGCGCCTGCGCGGCGGGGTGGACGCCGTGATCACGCACTTCCAGCAAGCGCTCGAGCTTTATGCCGGCGAGCTCTTGCCCGAGGACGGTCCGGCCGAGTGGGCGATCGAACCACGAGAGCGATTTCGCGCCGGCGCGCTCGAGGCGGCGCAAGGTCTCGCCGAATTGTTGCTCAAGCAGGGTGATCCCGCGGCGGCGGCGAACGCCTGCGCGACCGGGCTCTGGGTCGATCGGCTCCACGATCCGCTGTGGAAGCTATTGATCCAGGCGCGGGAACAGGCAGGCGATCCCGGCGCGGCCAGCCGGGCGCGTCGCGATTACGCGCGCGTGCTCGAAGAGCTGGGCCTTACCGCCAGCTCGCGCGCTTAGTCCCGGACCCGAAACTCGACTTCGGCAAGCGCAACCGATGACGGCGAAGCGCCGGCCGGCGCGTAGACCGACATGATGTGGATCTCAACGAAGGTCACCTGCTTGGCCTCAACCGGATAGAACTGCGCGTTCTTCGCGACCTTGGGATCCTCGTCTTTCAACGTCAGGTCGGCGGTCGTGCCGTTGGAGAATACCAGGTGGACGTTGTGCGGCCGCGGCTGGGCGAGGAAGTCGTCAGCGGCCGCGGTCCCCGCGGCGCCCGAGTCGAATCCGATCTCGGCCAGGTCGACCGGGTCGTGAAAGCTCACTTTGAGATACGGGGCAGGGTCTTTCGCTTGCGCTGCCCAGTAGGTGTTGTTGAACTTGTCGATCCCAAGGGTCGGGAGATGCCCCGCGGTCGAGGTGCTGGCCGAAGCGCCCGTCGCGTAGACCGCATCGTAGTGCGGAAAGATTGCTTTGCGAACGGTCGTGACGGCGCCGGTCACGCGATTGACGACGAGGTTGTGGAAGGAGGGGACCAGGAGGAATGCCAGCAGCCCGACGACGATCAGGGCGGCGATCGCGAGGCGGACGATCCGCCAGACCACGCCCATCACGTTGGGCGGGCCGACCCGGCGCGGCCGCCATCCCGCCTCGCGAGTGCGGACGCCGAAGAGCCGGTTGAAGTAGCGACGGTACCATGGCAAGCGAACCGCGATCGCCTCGTCCAGCGAGTTGCCGCAGCGGCGGCAGAAGTGCCGGACCGGGTCGTTGCCCTCGCCGCACTGGCCGCAGATGAGGTCGCCGGGGTGCCGGCGGGTTGGCGGTTCCATCGTGCGCGGCGCCTGACGTGGGCGGGCAACCGTCGGCGCGACGGACGTCGGCCGGCGCGACATCGGCTCGTCCGCCTTGGCGGCCGGGATCGCAGGTGCGGCAGCGGGAGTGGCTGGAGCCGCAACGCCGGCGAGAACGGGCGCCGATGCCGGGCTTGGCGGCGCGGCGGCTATCGACGGCGGCGGTGCAGTCGGCGCGGCGGAGGTCACCGGCACTGTCCACACGACCTGTGGTTCAGGGGCCGGGGCTGCCGCCGAGACGGGCGCGGCCGCGGCAACCGGGGCGGGTGCCGGGTCGGCGTGGGCCGGCGGGGCTGGCTGTGGCGCCGCCTCCTCGATCCCCACCGCGTGCTTGACCCGGTCGATCAGGCCGACATGGGCCGGCTCGGGCAGCGGTTCGGGGGCCGGCGGTTCAGGCTCCGGCTGGGCGACGACGACGCGTTCCCCGGTCCATTCCAGGAATTTCCCGCACGACCCGCAGAACGTGTCGCTGTCTTCGTTATGGTGCCCGCACTGCTTGCAGACGATCACGCGCTTGTCACCCCCACAGCATCCGGTACTTTCGATCGTTTGACAAGCTGCACTTTGTGCGTCACATGCGCCGGCTTGGCGGCCGCGACCAGCGCCTCGAGCCGGCTGGCGTTGATGGCGTCGGGGTCGTCGACAGCGACCCGAACCATGAGGGCATGGTTCGGCGATCCGGGGAGCGCCTCGCCCGCGGTCGTCGACGTGGCGACCCCACCGGTATCGATGATTTCGACGGTACCCCCGGTGAGGGTCTCGATCTGCGCCTTCAACCCCTTGACCGTGCCACGCATGCGATAGAAGTCGAAGGCGCCCGCCAGCACGGCGCGGCGGCGCTCGACCGACCAGCTGTCGTCGAGAACAAGCCCGAACCAGCTCCCCAGCCATTCCAGGAAGTCGGGCGGAGTCAGCCAGGGATCGAAGTAGGTGGGCAGGTTGTCCAGCGTGGCAAAGACTGGCGCCAGCGCCGCATCGAAGGCGGACATGAAGCGCTGGGTGAAGCCGTCTTCCTGGAAGAGCGCCGGCAGGGCGTCGCCCAGCGGATGAGGGCTGATCAGCGACCGGACCAGGCCGCGTCGATGGTTGAGCGTTGGAGCCTCGGCGATCATGCGCCCTCCACCAGCACCTGGTGCTCGTACGAGTAGACCAGGGCATGGGGCTCGATGACGAGACGCTGGACCGCCTGGCCTCGCTGGCCGGTCACCGGGTCGGCACCGAAGAGCCGGGCGTCCTCGACCAGCTCGGTGCCGCGCAGGCCCTGCAGGACCGAGTAGACCTCGCCGACGTGCACCGGCCGGCCGAATGGCCAGCCAGTGCGATCGGGCCCGCCGATGATCGGATGAAAGTAGTGGAACAGTGCGTCCAGCGCTTCCGCTTGCAGCCGCGACGGGTTCGCACTCGCCCGCGGCCGCAGCTTGGCGACGACCGTCACGCCGCGGTAGACGGGCGGCTCGACGAGTACTCGCGTGCCGATCACGCGGGAATCCTCGAGGCGGTGGGCGATGCGCTGCAGCGTCTCCTCGGCCGGCACCAGCTGCTCGAACCGCAGCCGGCCGTCGTTGCTCCCCGCCGCCGGCACTACCAGGATGCGCACGCCACCGGCATCCGCGCCGTCGCCGGCAGTGACACAGCGGACGCGCGCCACTTCAGGCGCCGCCTCGCGCGCGAGATGTTCATAATCCTCCATCGTGACGGCTCGATCGCGGGTCCGCAGCACGATCGGGCCGCGCACCTTGGCCGCCTCGATGTCCTCGCCGTCGACGCCACCCTCCGCGGCACGGCGATTCTGCACCCGGGAGACGTAAGGGATCGATGACTTGAGGACGGTGATGGTGTTGCGCGCGACGTTGCCTTTCTGGCCGCCTCCGATGAGGTAGGAGCGCAGCCGGACCCGGGAACCCTTGGATGGCACCGCGCCATAGTTGCGGAAGGCGCCGTCCGGCTCGCGGACGCCCGGGCCGAGCTGGACCTCGCCGCTGACGGCGTCCAGCACGAAATGACGATCGTCCGCGGTGCTGTCGACGAAATGCTGCGCCTGCTTCCATTCTTGCCAGCCTTCGATGCCGCTCACCTCGAGGATGTTCGCGGCGCCCCCAGGGACGACCGGCCGGTGCTTGAGGGGAAACCGTTGGCCCGGGACCCCTTCCGATGCGCCGAGGAGCTCGTTCTCCACCAGTTCGGCGTTGACCGCCTCGGCCGTGCCGCCGATGGTGAAAGCCGTCAGGCCCTTGATGATCGGTGACGCGCTGTAGGTCGGTTGATCGGGTTCCGGCTTGAGCACGCGCGCTCGCAACCATCCGGCGCGCTGCTGCTGGATCACGGAGACGGTGTGGCTCTTGGGGACGTGCAGCACGACGTCGCCGTCCCGGTTGAGGCCGCCCGTGCCGTCTCGGTCGACCTCGCACGGTGACCAGGCGTAGCCATCCCAGGCTTCCCAGACCAGCGGCGGGTTTTCGGGATCGACACCCACGCCCTCGATATCGCACCTGAAGCGCAGCGTGACGGCGCACGAGGGTATGGCCTCCGAGAGGCCGACCAGGAGCACGTCATCCGGCTTTGGCACCTTGTCGAAGCAGAAGAACGAGGTGCGCGCCTCGAGTGCCTCGGTGTGGTCGCTGACCTCCTTTTCACCGGCGAGCGACGAGGCGAGACGGGAGAGCGTGCAGGGGACGATCGGCAAGTCGCCGACCGTCGTGAAGACGATGGCCTCGTCGGCCTCGGTGCGAACGGTGGCGGCCTGAGTTCCGGGACGGATATGGATGGTCCCCGGTTGCGGTCCGGCGAGCCAGAAGGTGATCGCCGCTCGCGCGGCGGTGGGGGGAAAGAGCCGGACGCCGATCAGTTCGAGGAATTTGATGTAGTTGCGCTCGGGGATACGGTTGAGTCGATAGAGAACCTGGTCGGTCATCCAGGCGAAGGTCTCGATCAGCGTGACGCCGGGGTCCGACACGTTGTGGTCGGTCCACTCCGGGCAGCGCTGCTGCACGAGGCGCTTGGCATCGTCGACGAGGTCCTGGAATCGCCGATCGTCGAGGTTTGGGACCGGAAGTGCCATCGCTCAGCCTCCTCCTGCAGATTTGTGGTGGGTCAACTCGTCTCCGGGGGAATCACGTAGAAGGGGAAGACCAGGTTGCGGGGATCGTTGGTCTCCCCGACGGCGTAGCGGATGTCGATGTAGAGGATGCTCGAGTCTTCGGTGTCGAAGCTGACCAGGACGTCGCGCACCTCGATGCGTGGCTCCCAGCGGCGAAGCGACGTGCGCACCGCCGCCGCGACGCGGGCGGCCGTCTCGGTATCGGCGCTGTCGAAGATGTAGTCATGGATGGCGCAGCCGAACTCGGGTCGCATCGGGCGCTCGCCGATGGCGGTGCCGAGGACCAGCCGGATGCTCTCCTCGATTTCCTGCTCGCGCGAGACAAGGGCGATCCGTCCGGTCGGGTCTGTCCGGAGGGGGAACGCCCAGCCGGAGCCAATGAATTCTTCGCTCATTGCGCCATCACCTTCATCTGGCCGGCCGACGCGATCATCATCGGTGTCCCGGTCGGCACGCAGGTGCCGGCCACGGGTGGCAAGGCGAGCAGGACCGGCATGCCGCCGGCAAGAACCTTCGTGCTCCCCGACGGAATGATGCCGCTGACGCAGGGACCGTTCGCGGCCGGCGGCGGTGGAAAGGCGCAGCCGGCGACCACGTAGGACGCGGGAATCGTAACGACCGGTTGATTGCCGACCATCACTTTCGGACTGACGGTCGTGCATTGCGCCTGACCGCCGTGCATGCAGGTCACCGTACCGCTCATGTTGACGATTGGTCCTGGCATCACATCACCTGCAGGGCGCCACTGTTGACGTCAACCATCGCGCCGGTGACCTTGAGTTGTCCGCTCGCCTTGACTTCGAGCTGCGGTCCGCCATCGAGCGTGGCTCCGGACGTCCCCTTCAGATCGAGGGAGCTCCCGGCCTCGAGCTTGATCCCCTGCGATGCCTTCAGGTTGAGATTCGCCTGGGACTCGAGCGTCATGTCTTGCTGGCTCTCGACGTGAACCTTCCCCTGCGACGAGATGTGGATCTCGGAGTTGGTCTCGTTGAGCGAGATCTTGAGCTTGCCATCGCTGCTGATGAAGGCGATCCCTGCCTTGTTGGGGTCGTCGAAGAAAATGAATTTGTGCCCCTTTCGCGAGATGAAGCCGCGCCGCTTGACCTTGCCGTTGTCGAACAGCCCGCTGCCCTCGTTGGGCGTGTCCACCCCGTTGTAGAGGTTGCCGACCACGAAGGGCCGGCGAATGTCACCGTGCTCGAAGGCGACCAGGACTTCGTCATTGACCTCGGGAATCCACAGGGCGCCGCTGTTGGGGCCCGCGCCCAGCTGGGCTAACCTCGCCCAGTCCGACTCGTAGCTGTCATCCAGCCAGGGGAATTTCAATTTCACGCGTGCGGCGTTGTTCGGATCGTTGTTGTCGGTGACGATCGCCACCACGACGCCGTTGATCGGCTGGCCACCGGCGGAGGCATGCCCGTTCGACGCCCCCAGTGACGCGAGTCCGAGCAACGATCGGTCCTGCCGGCCGCTGATCACGAAATGGGTTCGGTAGCCGTTTTCACCGAACACGTGACGCGCCCCGCTGAGCGTGTACTGCCCCTCGAAACGATCGCCGACGACTCCGATGCTGACGGTACTCCCCGCCTTGAGGTCGGGATTGCCCATGGCCACGCCATCAGCCTCCGCAAAGGAGCCCGAGATAATCTCGACGATCGACGCCGCGACGCCGTCGACCATTGGCTGTTGCGGCAAAGGACGGTTGACCGCGGTGAAGGTCGGCCCGCCGAATGTGCTGGCCAGCGCGCTGGGACGGTCCTGAATCCCGGCCGCGACCGTACCGGCAGGCGCCGATCCGATGACGACTTGCTTTTGAACCGGATCCCACCCACGGACCTTGACGGTGCTCACCTGCTCCGCGGACGTCACGCGCGGACGGAATTCGAGCAGGTCGTCGCCAAACACGAGCTGCAGTGGATCGGTGTGATTCTGGTAATCGCCGGCCTGGGGAGCGCCCGACGCTTGCACCGGCTGGCGGAAATAGAATTTGCCCTCGTCCATTCCCATCTCGAAGCCGATCTCCCGGGCGCGCGCCTTGAGGAAATCCCAGCCCGATTGGTTGGCCTGCGACACGTGGTCGAACGTGACGCTCGTGGAATCGATCTGGCCGACCTGCAGGCTGGCGCGTTGGGCAACCTGGCGGGCGATGTCTGAATCCGTCACATTCTTATAGGTCTGGGTTTCGCGGCCGCGGTGCAGCCGGTGAGATAGGTCGTAGCCTCGCAAGATAGTGCGCAGCCTGGTGGCGTCGTATTCGGCTTCGAACCCGGTGACCTCACCCTTGATCAGGGTCTTGGGGCTACCGCCAGGCGGTGTCATCTTGATGCTGACGGTCGAACCAATGTTGACGTGAAGTTGGCTGATGACGTCGCGAGCGGGGTCGTGGAAGGTGATGGCAAACATGTCGGGCAGGTGCTGGTGATGATCAACGACGACCTGCTCGAGCAGCGACGCGACCGCACCGGAGAGCGCGGATCCATCGACCTCGACATCGGGCCAGAGATGATGGGGCTGGGTCATTCTAGTTTCCCTTGCTGATCTCCGCCGCCTCGTCGGGGCTCGGGAGAAGGATGCGGTCGCCCTTCGTCAATCGCAGCGGGTCGTCGATCTCATTGAAGATCGCGACGCCTCGCCAGAAGTTCGGGTTCCCATATTCCTCGTTGGCGATCGACTGCAGCGAATCCCCATCCGAGATGAGATGCGTTCGTCGCGCGTTGATGGATCCGGAAGTGGGGTTCTGGGGGCCGTCCGGGTCGGAGATTTCCTTCAAGCTGATGTCCGCGGTGGCCCGCAGTGGGTTGCCGGTCCGTCCGAACATGGTGTACTTGACGTTGACCTTCTCGAGATAAAACTTCCGGTCGGCGAGCTGGCTGTTGCTCCCCCAAAAGAAGAGGAGCGCCGAGGGCTGGTGTTTCTTGCTGCTCACCGACATCCGGCTCGGTGCGCACCAGGCAAACAGTTGGTCCACCTGCTTGGTCACATCACCGATCGCGGTTTCCCAGTCGTCGAAAAAGATCTGCATGCTGATGGTCTGCGGGTCGCTGCCCAGATACTCGGGCTTTGCCCCCGCCTTTTCCTTCATGTTTCGAGGCGGGGTCTGCCACTTGGCGCTTTTTGTCACGGAGTACTCCGTCGGATTGAACGTGAACTCCAGGCTCCCCGCCCCGTCAGCCGCTTGCAGCTTCGCGCGAATCATCTTCGACATCTTTTCCTCTCAGGCCAGGAATCCGTTGTGGGCGAGTTCGAGCGTTTCCGTCGCAACCTGGTTGGCGCCGATGTCGAGTGACGGTCCCGTCCATTTCACGGGAAAGACGCCTTCGAGGTTCCAGGTCGCGATTGGTTTACCCTCGGAGTCCAGTGCGGCGATTTCCGCCGTCTGCCGTTTGACCTCGATCTTGATCTTCGCGATCCAGTTGGCGACCTTCTTGGTGTCACGGTTGATGGGGCGCGTGAGCTTGATGTTCTGGTACTTGGCGCGACCGGGAATGCGATGAATAAAGGCGTTCTCGCCGCCTTCCTTGTACTCGAAGACGTCGTACTCGACAGCGAGGCCGTCGCACTTCGACCAGTTTCCAAGATCGCCCTCGCCGTCGATCTTGACCCGGAAGCGAAGACTTTGGCCGTGGGGATTGTCAGGCATCGTTTCCTCCTCAGCGCAGGTCCGTCAGGAAGCCGGCGCGCTCCCGATCGACCAGCAGTTCTGTCTTCAGCCGGCCGCGGATCCGGTCGTAGAGCTTTCGCGCGAGCTCATCCATCTCTGTCTCAGACGCCTGGCTCGGCCCTGTCGCCGCGACCGGTCTCGCACTGCCAGGTGTGGTTTCGCCCTCACTCGGCCGGCTGACCGCGACCCGATTCTCGTACCACAGGGCCTGCAGAGTCTCCGCCGCCTCCTGTGGTGGAGGGTCGGGGAGTCGGGGATTGTCGCTCGCCCTCTGGACTGCGATCCCAGGGGATGGCGCCAGCGGCAGCCGGCCAGAGGAAACCTCCCTCGCCGCCAGCGGGGGATTGTCAAACCGAAATTCCCTCCCCCCTTGCGGGCTCTGAAATTCCCTCCCCGTCTGGGAAAGGGCAGGGTGGAGGATATGAAACTCGCTGCCCTCCTGCGAGGGAGTCTCGAACGGAAACTCCGACCCACCATTCCGCGGAGGGTCGGGGAGGGGGGTATCGTCACTCGACCTCATCAAAGGAAGCTCCCTCCCGCCTTGCTGGGGAGTCACGAAGGGAGACTCACTCCCCCGTTGCGGGCGAGGGTCGGGGTGGGGGGTGTCCGCGGAAGCCGATCGTTGAAGCATCGCGGTCGGCCGCAGCGGCC
>WNGD01006171.1_pt1 | contig 11966 bp, 5 predicted proteins | sample 5400671 | NCBI WGS metagenome assembly WNGD01 (sample SAMN13153369, study PRJNA577476) | soil metagenome | isolation source: 40 cm soil or saprolite under grassland replicate 2 | place: USA:California | collected 2016-06-15
GCTGAAGGACCGCTTCGACGTCCAGATCCGTACCCACTACCCGCGCACGATCGAGGACGAGATCACGATCATGGAGCAGGAGATGCCGGTCTTCGACCGCGAGGCGGCGGCGGTGCGCATTCCCGACTTCATGAAGGAGATCGTCGCGCACCTGACCTTCGAGGCGCGCGGCTCGAACGAGATCAACCAGTCCTCGGGCGTGAGCGTGCGCGTCACCATCAACAACTACGAGAGCCTGCTCTCCAACGCCGAGAAGCGCTCCGTCCGCCTGGGCGAGCGCGAGATCGTGCCGCGCCTGACCGACCTGCACTCCATCCTCGCCTCCACCGCCGGCAAGATCGAGCTCGAGTACGTGGGCGAGGACAAGCGCGAGAACGACCTGATCGACCGGCTCATCAACCGCGCCGTGCTCAAGGTGTGGGACAAGTACTTGAAGGTCGAGGGGCTGAAGAAGGTGACCGAGCACTTCGAGGCGGGCTGGGGCGTGGAGGTCTCCGACCGCATGCGCGCCGAGGAGTACCTCGAGGGCATCCGCCAGATCCCCGGGCTCCGCGAGGCCGTGGCGCAGCTCGGCCCCTTCGAGAGCCCGGGCCTCATGGCCGCGGCCATCGAGTTCGTGCTCGAGGGCCTCCATCTCCACCAGAAGCTCAACAAGGACCGCGCGGGGGCGCCGTCTCCGCTTCGATTCGGCGCCGCCGAGCCGGGTGCCTCGATCGGCCGCCGCGCGCGGCGCCTCATAGGCGCTCCGACGGCGCCCCCGCCTCCCCGCTGCGCTATTCGCCCCGCGCGCGTGCCGCACGTCTTTCGCCGGCACGCCGGGAGCAAGCAGGTGATGGGCTTTCGTCGTTTCATGTTCCACGGCGTGTCGATGGTGCGCGACGAAGGGGACCTCGCCTGCGCCGCCTTGAACTGCGCCGGCTGCGGGCGCTGGGCGTCGCGGCGGCCCAGCCCGCGGGCCGCCCGCAAGGGAACGCGCGGTCTGTCACGGCGCAGCACGGGAGCGGGGGCGCCGTCGGAGCGCCTATGAGGCGCCGCACGGGTCGGTCGCTCCCGGACCGGTGTCCAGCGGCGCCGAATCGCAGCGGAGACGGTGCCCCCGCTCCCGTGCACGGCAGTCTCGGGTCGGAGCCAGACGCGAGCGTGAGAAAAACACCGGATCGCCTGGGTCGAGCGCCTCCTCGACGAACGCCGGCAGCAACTGCCCTTGCCGCTGCGACCCGGGCGTCCGCCGGACGCGCGCGGCGAGGGAACGGGGGCGGGCGGATGACCGCGGGCGTGGTTCTCTTTGCGCCGGCGCTGCGATAGGCTCCTCACCGTGCTCCGCGTCCGCTACACCGCCTGGGACGGCACGCAGGAGATCCGCCTCGAGGCGGACCGCGTCTTCGAGAAGCTCTCCGAGTACCTCTCCTTCACCGACGACGTGCAGCAGGCCCTCGACTGGCTCCTCCACCAGGGGCTCGAGTGGGAGGAGGGCGTGCGCGTCATGGGGCTCGACGACTTCCTGGAGCAGCTGCGCGAGGCGATGCGGAGCCGCTACCGCGAGGTCAACCTGCGCGAGGCGTTCCGCGAGCTGCGCGAGAAGCTGGAGGAGCTGCTCGACCTGGAGCGCGACGCGCTCGACCGCGCGGCCGACCCCAAGGCCGCGGCCCGCAAGCGGGAGCTCCTCGATCGCCTCTCGCCGCGCCTCTCCGAGGCGCTCGAGCAGCTGCGCGACTACGCCTTCGAGGACGACGAGGCGCGCCGCGCGCTCGAGGACCTGCTCGAGGAGCTGGACGACATCCGCGACCTCGAGAACTTCCAGCGGCGCTACGGCGACCTCTTCCAGGGCCCGCAGTCGCTCTCCTACCGCGAGGCGGTCGAGCTGATGCGGGAGACGGAGCGCCTGAAGCGGCTCGAGGAGGAGCTGCTCTCGGGGAACCTCGAGTCGGTCGACCTCGAGAGCCTGGGCGCGCTCCTCGGGCCCGAGGCGGCGCGCAACCTCCAGCTCTTGAAGGAGGTCATGGTCCTGCTCGTCAACGCGGGCTACGTGACGCAGCGCGAGGGACGCGCCCACCTCTCGCCGAAGGGCGTGCGCAAGATCGGGCAGCTCGCGCTGCGCGACATCTACCAGGGGCTGCTCCGCGACCGGCCCGGGGGCCACCAGACCGACCACCGCGGCTCGATGGACCTCCGCCCCGAGGAGACCAAGCGCTACCAGCACGGCGATCCGCTGGTGCTCGATCTGGTGCGCACCTTGAAGAAGGCGCTCACCCGGCGCCCGGGCACACCGCTCGACGTCCACCCCGAGGACTTCGAGGTGCACGCCGCCACGCACTCCGCCACCACCTCGACCGTCCTCCTCCTCGACATGAGCTGGTCGATGTCGTGGGAGGGCCGCTTCGCCGCCGCCAAAAAGGTCGCGATGGCGATGGAGAGCCTGATCCGCGCCCGCTACCCGCGCGACTACTTCGCGATCGTCGGCTTCTTCACCCGCGCCGTGGAGCTCCGGCTGCGCGACCTCCCCGAGGCGAGCTGGAACATGGGCGACCCGTTCACCAACCTGCAGGACGGGCTCCGCGTCGCCGCCGACCGCCTCGCCCGCCACCCGAGCAACAACCAGCACATCATCATCATCACCGACGGCCAGCCGACGGCGTACTTCCTGCGCGGGCGGCTCTACTGCGAGTGGCCGCTGTCGTTCGGCGGCATCTCCATGCGCGCCGCGCAGGAGACGCTGAAGGAGGTCGAGCGGGTCACCCGCCGCGGCATCGTCATCAACACCTTCATGCTCGACGACAGCCCGAGTCTGCGCGCCTTCGTCGAGCGCATGACGCGCATCAACAAGGGCCGCGCGCTCTACACCCGCCCGGACCGGCTGGGCGAGTACCTGCTGGTCGACTACATCGCGAAGAAGCGCAAGCGCGTGTGAGACGCGCAAGGAGGACGGGGATGTTCCAGGGACGGATCGGCCGCGGGCTTCGCATCGTCGCGGTGGCCGGCCTCTTCGGCGCCGTACCTGTGCGGCTCGCTCGGGCAGCCGAGCGCCCGGGCTCAGCTCGGCGACGTCATGAAGAAGGCGGGCGAGCAGGGCGGCGCGCTCGGCTCGGTCGCTCAGCTCGGCTCGAGCATCGTCGAGATGCAGCAGCACGTCGACGGGCTCAACAAAGACCTCGAGACGCTGCGCAAGGTGAAGGCGGCGCTCGGCGGCTGAGGCGCGCAGGGCGGCGGCGTGGCCAGCGTCGCCGGCTCGGCTGATCACCGTAGGGTTCGCATGAGCGCCCGCTCGGGCCGGGGGGCGGCGTTTGGTGCGGGACTTCCGCGCTCCGTGATCGCCTGAGGGCGGCGGTTCGGTCCCCGGTGGGTCGCCGGGGACACACGCGGGCGCGGACGTCACACCCCGTGCGTTCGCTCCCGGCCGGACCCCGCCTGGAGCCATGGCGCAGCGCGCGCACGATCCTTGCTCTCTCCGCGGCTCCGCCGTGCCGAGGACAGCACCTGCCTCGGCCGGAGCCACGTGGCGGTCGGCATTTTTTGGACGGGGTGTTCGAGGATCGGCCGGGATCCGGCCCCCGTTGTCGCAACCTGGAGGTTCGATGCGCTTACTGACGATTGCTCGCTCACTCGCGCTGGTCGTGCTGACGGTCGGCCTCGCAGCCGCCCCGGCACAGGCGGCGCATGGCAAGCTCCACTCGCTCTCGCCCCATCTGAAGGACGCGGTCGATCTCGACCGCGCCCCCGCCAGCGAGCGGCATCGCGTGGTGGTGAGCCTCGATGTCCGCGACCGCGAGGGGCTCGAGGCCTTCCTGGCCGACGTCCAGGACCCGTCCTCGCCTCGCTACCGCCAGTTCCTGAGCCAGGCGGAGTTCGATGCCCTCTACGCGCCGACCCCCGCGCAGGAAGAGGCCGTGGTCGACCATCTCCGCGGCGCGGGCCTCAGGGTCACGGAGCGCTTTCCGAACCGCCTCCTGGTCGGCGCGGCGGGCAGCGTCGCGGCCCTCGAGCGCGCCTTCGGCGTCGAGATCCACAGCGTCGAGCGGGCCGGCAAGCGGCACTACGCGGCGCTCGACGAGCCCTCGCTCCCCGCCGACATGGCGAGCTACGTGGTGGGGGTGATGGGGCTCGACGACCTGAGCGAGCGGCATCCGCACGTCGGGTCGGTCGTGCCGGCCGCCGCGCCACGGGCGGCGCTCGGGTCGAACTGCTGTCACCTGAACCCGAACGACGTCTTCACCCTCTATGACAACACGGCCGCCGCGTCGGGCGCCGGGGAGACGATCGTCATCGCCGGCGCCTACGCGTGGCGCGACACCGACAACACGGCCTTCAACAGCCAGTGGGGTCTCCCCCAGCTGCCGGCGGGCAGCGCACAGGTGTGCGCGGGACCGTCAACGTCCTCGGGCTGCAAGTTCAGCTCCCAGGATTCGATCGAGATCGCGCTCGACGTCGAGTACGCGCACGGCATGGCGCCTGCCGCCCGCATCCTCAATTACATGTCCGCCTCGACCTCCATCGCGGACTTCACGACCATGTACAACCGGATCGTGACCGACCACCCCGGCCACGTCGTCTCCACCAGCTGGGGCGCGTGCGAAGTAGCGTTGTCGGCGGCCTCGCAGCAGACCGACGACAACATCTTCGCCAACGCGAACGCGATCGGGCAGTCGTGGTTCGCCGCCTCCGGGGACAACGGCAGCCGCGACTGCAACAACATCCTCGGAGTCGACAACCCCGCGAACTCCCCGCACGTGATCGGCGTCGGCGGCACGCGGCCGGCGTGCAAGAGCGGCCTGACCCCCTCGAGCCCCGCGTGCGGCGGCTACGGCTCGGAGACCGCGTGGAGCGGCTCGGGCGGCGGCGTGAGCCAGGTGTTCGCGCGCCCGGCCTTCCAGAGCGGCTGCGGCGTGCCCGCCGGCACGCGGCGGCTCGTCCCCGACGTGGCGCTCGAGGCCGATACCTCGCCGGGCAACTACGTGACCGAGAACGGCTCGTGGTGGATCGTCGGCGGCACCTCGGACGCGGCCCCGCAATGGGCCGGCCTGGCCGCCGCGCTCGCCCAGCAGAGCGGCGGGCCGCTCGGCAACCCGGGAGCGCTGCTCTACGGCCTGTGCGGGACCGCCGCCCTCCACGACGTCACGTCGGGCTCGAACGGCGACTACAGCGCGGGCGTCGGCTACGACCTGGTGACGGGGCTCGGCAGCTTCGAAGCCCGGAACCTGCTCGCCGCGGCGGCCCCGACCAGCACGACGACGACCTCGACCAGCACCACGACGACGACCACTCGGCCGAGCACCACGACGACCACCACTCGGCCGAGCACCACGACGACCACCACTCGGCCGAGCACCACGACGACCACGACGGTGGCCGGGACTACCACCACGACGACGGCGCCGACCACGACGACGACCACGAGGGTGTCGACCACGACGACCACCACCACGGCGGCGCCGACCACCACCACCGTGGCGGCCACCACCACGACCACGGCGTCGACGAGCAGCACCACGACCACGCTCCCCGCGTGCTTCCCATCCGGCGCCACCTGCACGGCGGACGCCGACTGCTGCTCGCAGAGCTGCCGCAGGAAGGGTTGGAGGAAGGTCTGCAGGTAGGGCGCTCCCCCGTCGGGTAGCGCCCGCCGGCGAAGGCGCGTTCTACCGGACCACTGGCAGAGTGGCCCGCTGTTCGGGTATGCGTCGCCCATGGCGGAGGCGGTGGGGGAGCGCCGGTCGGGAGGACGCCAGGGGGCGCTCCTCGCGCAGTACCTCCGCATCAAGGCCGAGCACCGCCGGGCCATCCTCCTCTTCCGCCTCGGCGACTTTTACGAGATGTTCTTCGAGGACGCCGAGACCGCCTCGCGCGACCTCGATCTCACGCTCACGGCACGGAATCGCGGCGACCCGGACGAGGTGCCGCTCTGCGGCTTCCCGGCGCACGCCGCGCAGCCGTACATCACCCGCCTCCTGGCCAGGGGCCACACGGTGGCCGTGTGCGAGCAGGCGCCGGCGCGCGGGCGCGGGCTCATGGAGCGCGAGGTGGTGCGCGTCATCACGCCCGGCACGATCCTCGAGGAGGAGAGCCTCGAGCCGGGCGCGCCGAGCCTGCTCGCGGCGCTGGCCGCCGAGGGCGATCGCTTCGGCATCGCCGCCATCGACTTCGCGACCGGCGCTTTCCGCGCCAGCGAGGTGCGCGGCTGGGAGCTCGTGCGCGACGAGCTCGAGCGCCTGGCGCCGCGGGAGCTGCTCCTCGCGCCGGACCTGCCGCCGGCGGTCGAGGCCGCGTGCCGCGAGGGCCGTCCCTGGGCGACGGCCCTGCTCCCCGAGCCGGCCCCGGTCGAAGGCGAGCTGCCGCGCCTCGCCGCGCGCGCCGCGGGCGGGGCGCTCGCGTATGTCGACGCCTCCTATCGGCGCCGGCCGGCCCACCTCCGGCCGCCCGAGACGTATGCGCCCGCCGGCTTCCTCCAGCTCGACGCGGCCACGCGCCGGAACCTGGAGCTGCTGCAGACGCTCGCCGGCGAGCGGCGCGGCTCGCTCCTCTGGGTGCTCGACCGGACGGCCACGCCGATGGGCGCACGGCGCCTGCGCGAATGGCTCCTCTACCCCCTCCTCGAGCCGGCGGCGATCGGCCGGCGCCTCGATGCGGTCGAGGAGCTGACGGAACGCGTCGAGCTGCGCGAGGCGCTCCGGGCCGCGCTCGAGGGCATCGGCGACCTCGAGCGGCTCGCGGGCCGGATCGGGGCGCGCAGCGCCGGGCCGCGGGACGTGGCGCACGTCGCCGTGGCCCTCGGCCGGGTCGCCGAGGTGCGCGCAGCCCTCGCCGCCGCGCGGGCCGAGCTGCTCGGCGCGCTCGCCGGAGCGCTCGACCAGCTCCCCGAGGTCGCCGCCGCGATCGCCGCCACGCTCGTTGACGCGCCCCCGCCGCACACGCGACTCCCCGGCTTCATCCGCCCCGGGTGCGACCGAGAGGTGGACGAGCTGCGCGAGACGGCGCGCGACGCCCGGGGCTGGCTCGCGCGCTTCGAGGCGTCGGAGCGCCAGCGCACGCGCATCGCGTCGCTCAAGGTCCGCCACAACAAGGTGTTCGGCTACTACGTCGAGGTGACGCGCCCGAACCTGCCGCTCGTGCCGCCCGACTACGAGCGCCGGCAGACGCTGGTCGGCGCCGAGCGCTTCGTCACGCCGACGCTGCGCGAGCACGAGGCGAGGGTGCTGGGCGCCGAGGAACGCCTGCGCGCGCTCGAGATCCATCTCTTCGAGGCGCTGCTGGACACGGCGGCCGCACACCATCCGACGCTCGCGCGCACGGCGGACGCGCTGGCGACGCTCGACGCGCTCGCCTCGCTCGCCGAGGTGGCACACCGCCGGGGCTACGTGCGGCCCGCCATCACGCGCGCCCCGACGCTCACCATCCGCGCCGGCCGCCATCCGGTCGTCGAGGCGGTGGCGGGCGGCGGCTTCGTCCCCAACGACGCGCGCCTCGATCCCGAGGCGGAGCAGCTCCTCGTCATCACCGGCCCCAACATGGGCGGCAAGTCGACCTATCTCCGCCAGGTCGCGCTCATCACGCTGCTCGCGCAGATGGGGAGCTTCGTCCCCGCGGCGGAGGCGGAGATCGGGCTCGTCGACCGCATCTTCACGCGGGTCGGGGCGAGCGACAACCTGGTGGGCGGCGAGTCGACCTTCATGGTCGAGATGCGCGAGACGGCGAACATCCTCTCCGGGCTCACGCCCCGCAGCCTGGTCGTCCTCGATGAGATCGGGCGCGGCACGAGCACCTTCGACGGCATCTCGATCGCGTGGGCGGTGGCCGAGCACCTGCACGACGCGCCCGAGCGGCCGCGGGCGCTGTTCGCCACGCACTACCACGAGCTGACGGCGCTCGTCGCGGAGAAGCCGCGGGTGCGGAACTTCTCGGTCGCGGTCGCGGAGTGGAAGGGCGAGATCGTGTTCCTGCGCCAGATCGTGCCCGGGCCCGCGCCGCGGAGCTACGGGGTCGAGGTGGCGCGCCTGGCGGGCGTGCCGGAGCCAGTGGTGGCGCGCGCGCGGGCGCTGCTCGCGGGGCTCGAGACGGGGCAGGGGCCGGTCGGGCGCGGGCCGGAGCCGCCGGCGGCGCAGCTGTCGCTGTTCGCGGCGGGCGAGGAGCGCATCCGCCGGGAGCTGGCCGCGGTCGACCCCGAGCGGCTGACGCCGCTCGAGGCGCTCGCGGTGCTGGCGCGCCTGGTGGAGATGGCGCGGGGGGAGTAGGCGCTGCTTGTACCTCACGCTGTCCTTGATTCCCTCCCCCCGCTTCCCTATCCTTGCCGGCCGTGGGGAGGGGGAGGCGGTGGTGGACCGCGCCGGTCGGTGCGTGCATCGCCCTGGTTGCGGCGCACGGTGACGCGGCCGAGCTGCGGCGAGTGGAGGTGACGCCGGCGCCCGGCGGCGCGACCGCGATCCTGCTGCTCTCGGCCCCGGTGCGCGCGGCCGTCCGCGACGTCACCGCCCCGGACGGGACGCCGGCGCGGGTGTACGTCGACCTTCCGCACGGCACCCGCCTCGGCCGCGGGGCGCTCCGCGCCGTGCCGGCGTCGGCGCCGGTCGGCCGCGCGCGGGTCGGGGTGGGCGAGCACGGCGAGATCCGCGTCGTGCTCGACCTCGAGTCGCCGGCCACCTACCGGGTCCGGGGCGACGGGCGCCGGCTCGTGCTCGCCTTCGCCCCGGTTGCCGAGAGCAAGCCGCCGGCGGCGCCGTCCCCGATCCCTCGTGCGCCCACCTTCCCGTCGCGCCCCAGAATCGTCCTCGACCCCGGCCACGGCGGGCACGACCCGGGCGCGCAGGGCTACGCCGTCGAGAAGGACGTGACGCTCGCCATCGCGAAACACCTCGCCGTGCTGCTCGGCGAGCAGCTCGGCGCCGAGGTCGTGCTCACTCGCAGCGCCGACGCGACCCTCCCGCTCGCCGCCCGCACGGCGCGCGCGAATGCGGAGGGCGCGGACCTCTTCGTCTCCATCCACGCCAACGCGAGCCCGCGCCCGCGGCTCCACGGGGTCGAGACCTACTACCTCAACAACACCCACGACCGCGGCACCATCCGTCTCGCGGCAATGGAGAACGGGCTCAGCCTGCCGGTGCCCGCGCGCGGAGGGGCCGACCTGCGCTACATCGTGAGCGACCTGGTGCAGGCGGCCAAGATGGAGGAGTCGATCGCCCTCGCCACCGCCGTGCAGCGCGGCCTCGTCGACCATCTCGGCGCGCGCTATGGCGGCGTCACCGACCTGGGCGTGAAGCGCGGGCCGTTCTACGTGCTGGTCGGGGCCTACATGCCGTGCGTCCTGGTGGAGACCTCCTTCCTGACGAATCCCACCGAGGGCCGGCGTCTCGCCGCGCGCGCCTATCGCGACGCGGTGGCCGAAGGCATCTACGCCGGCATCGCCCGCTTCCTCGCCGACGCGCGGCGCGCGCGCACTTTGTAGGCGACCCGAGACCTTGTCTCGGGTCGGGAGGACGGAGAGCGAGAGTGCTACCCGGTGGACAGGGCGAACGGCGTGCCGCGGCCGGCGAAGCCGGCGCGGCAGACTTTCCGGAGCGTGAACGCGTCACGGGAGACGACGTCTCCGCGGCGCCGCGCACCACGGCTGCTCAAGGGGCCTCGACGTTTGCCGCGCCGGCTTCGCCGGCCGCGGCACGGCTTGCGCACGATCCACCGACGCCCCACGCTCGCTTCCGGTTCCGCCCCGAGACAAGGGTCTCGGGGCGGTTGCTGCTGGAGCCTCGCGCGCAGGCAGGCTATCGTCGCCCGCGATGATGCTCGCCCGGCCGCCCGCCTCGGTGCCCCTCGCCAGCGCCGGCTCGCTGCCCGAGGCGCTGGAGGACGTTGCGCAAGCAGGCCGCGTCGCCCGCGAGTACCTCGGGCGGGTACACGCCGAGGTGCGCGCGCGACACGAGGCGGGGGCGGGCGGGCTCGAGCTGGTGGCCGTCTACACCGAGGCGGTCGATCGCCTGGTGCGCTTCCTCTTCGCGAACGCGAGCGCCCACTTCATGTCCCGCTTCGCGCGGCTCAACCCGCAGTGCGTGGTGGCCGCGCAGGGCGGCTACGGGCGGGGCGAGCTGAACCCGGGCTCCGACATCGACCTCCTCTTCCTCTACCCCTGGAAGGTGAACCCGTACGTCGAGACGGTCGCCGAGGTGATCCTCTACGCGCTCTGGGACGCGGGGCTCCAGGTCGGCAACGCGCTGCGCAACATCCGCGAGTGCGAGCGGCTCTCGGGGCGCGATCTCAAGGTCAAGACGGCGCTCCTCGACGCGCGCTACCTCGCGGGCGACGAGGCGCTCTACGCCGAGTTCGACCGCCGCATGCTGGAGGAGGTCTGGGGCCAGAACCCGACGCCCTTCTTCAAGGAGAAGCTCGCCGAGAACGCCGACCGCCATGCGCGCTCCGGCGACTCGGTCTACCTCCTCCAGCCGCAGCTGAAGGACGGGCAGGGCGGCCTCCGCGACCTGCACACGGCCCTCTGGATGGCCAAGGTCCGCTTCAAGGTGCGGAGCTTCCGCGAGCTGGTGACGCTCGGCGTGATCGGCGAGGCGGCCGTCGCCGAGCTGGAGACGGCGCTCGACTTCCTGTGGCGCGTCCGCAACGCGCTCCACCTGGCCGCCAACGGCCACCAGGACCAGCTCACCTTCGAGCTCCAGGAGCGCATCGCGCCGACGCTCGGCTTCGCCGAGGACCAGGCCGGCGTCGAGGCGTTCATGCGGGCCTACTACGCGCACGCGACCACCGTGGCGCGCTTCGGCGAGGCCGTCGTCGGCCGCTGCCTCCAGCCGGCGGAGCCCTACCGCGGCACGCACCCGACGTCGCGCCTGATCCGGGACGGCATGCGCGTCCAGGGGCGCACGCTCTCGGTCGCCGGGCGCGAGGTCTTCGCCGACGAGCCCGCCGCGCTCGTGCACGTCTTCGCCGAGGCGCAGCGCCACGGCGTCACGCTCTCGGCGGCGACGCGCGAGCTCATCCGCGACTGCCTGCCGCTGCTCGCCGCCGAGCGGGCCACGCCGGCGGTCGCGAACGCGTTCCTCGACATCCTCCGCGCCAAGGGCCACGTCTACGAGACCCTCTTCGAGATGCACAAGCTCGGCATGCTCCGGGAGGTCGTCCCGGAGTTCGGGCACATCGACTGTTTGATCGCGAAGGACCCGTTCCACATCTATACCGTCGACCACCACTCGCTGATCGGCGTGCGCGAGGTGGAGCGCCTGCGCGCCGGGGAGTTCGCGCGCACGCTCCCGCACCTGACGCAGGTGATGAACGAGCTGCCGCGCCCGGAGCTCCTCTTCCTCGGCATGATGTTCCACGACGTCGGCAAGGGGCACGGCCACGACCACGCGGGCCGCGGCGCGCGCATGATGCGGGACATCGCCACGCGCCTCGGGCTCAACGTGGACGAGAGCGCGGCGTGCGAGTTCCTGGTCCGGCACCACCTCCTCATGTCGCACCTGGCCCAGCGCCGCGACGTGGACGACGACCAGCTGATCGTCGACTTCTGCCGGACGGTCGGCAGCGTCGACAACCTCCAGCGGCTCTACGTCCTCACCTACGCCGACATGCGCGCCGTGGGGCCGGGCGTGTGGAACAACTGGCGCGACTCCCTGCTCGCCGAGCTCTACCTCCGCGCCCGCGAGTTCCTCGAGAAGGGGGCGGTCGAGCCGGAGGACCGCGCCGCGCGGGCGGCGCGGGTGCGGGCCCGCATCGAGGCGGCGGCGCCGGCCGCGGGGCGCGCCGAGGTCGAGGCGTTCGCCTCCAGCATGCCGGACAGCTACTTCCTCGGCACCCCCGAGGACATGATTCCCCAGCACGTGGACCTCCGCCGCCGCTTCGCCGAGGCCGAGGCGGCGGGCGAGCGGCCCGCGCTGGCGACCCGGCTCACCCACTTCCCCGAGCGCGACTACAGCGAGTTCGCGGTCTGCACGCGCGATCGCCCGGGCCTCTTCGCCATGCTCTCCGGCGCGCTCGCCGCG
>WNGD01008975.1_pt1 | contig 11966 bp, 14 predicted proteins | sample 5400671 | NCBI WGS metagenome assembly WNGD01 (sample SAMN13153369, study PRJNA577476) | soil metagenome | isolation source: 40 cm soil or saprolite under grassland replicate 2 | place: USA:California | collected 2016-06-15
ATTGGCCTACTAACACTGGACTCACGCAAGTGACGCTTGTGGCAGTCGTGTTAGGACCGACGGTAATGGTAGCTACGCTTGCCACGCTAGCATTGTGAGTCAGGTCGCCTCCATATGCACCAGTAACACTTGCAGTGCCCGCGACAGTACCGGTAAATGTTACTGTACAGTTACCCGAGGCAAGATTACAACTTGCGGAGGAAGGAGTGACAACTCCAGTTGCGACGAAGCTAACGGTCCCCGTTGGAGTATTAGAAGCGGTGGTGGTATCAACGACTGTGACGGTGCAAGTTGATGTCTGGCCAGCAAGAATCGAGCTAGGACTGCAAGCGACAGCAGTCGACGTATTGTCCCTTGGTGGTGTTCCATAAGAACCGTCTTGGTTCGTTGTCACAACGGCGATGCCGTTGCTGACAATGTTGGCATTCTGAAGATGTACCGCTGTCGCGGCATTGGGGTTGACGACGCTGTAGGTTATGTTGAATAGGACGCCGCTGACGGAAGCGACAGAGGGCGAGGCTCCTAGCGGGAAGACCGCGGAGTGGACAACACCATTGACGTCGGAAGATGGAACACAGCCACTTCCAGAACCATTGACGCAATGTGAGAGTTCAAGCTCACCCAAACTGTAGTTCGCAGTCAACGCGTTAGGAGTTATTGTGAAGCTAACAGGATTGAGAACGGTCGGGTCAACAGCCACCTGTATGTCCCAAGCGTTGAACGGATCGACCTGAGAGACCTTAACAGCGAAGTTGATGGTGGCTCCAACAGATTGACCACTGCTCATGTGCAGTGGAGCAATATACAGAATGTTCGGGTTTGCCGCTTTGACAGGTTGGGTTGTTATTCCCACAACGGAAAGAGTGATCAAGAGCATTGAACTTGCCAGTAGAAGTTTCATTCCAAATATTCCCATTCGGATTCAGTGTGAGCCCATCGAGTCGCAGCTGATTTAAGAGTTATCAGCCTAAAGACGTCACTCGATACCTGTCATTAGCTCAAGATATTCCGTTCTTTCTCCGGCATACCGGGAGTACCTGAAAAATTGGAGTGGAGGATCGAAAGGGTCCCATCATGTGGACCAAGACAATTGGCCGTTCGCTGCTTAGCTCATGCGCAGCCGATCTGGGAATAGCTAAGCCGAATGATCTCCTGATCCTGCAAAACGTGCGCTCCCCAATCAGCATTGGGAACGTCAGTACGACTGAGAGGATCATGGATGCACATAGTCCAGTAGTACGGGGAACACGCGCTCGTACCACAAGTATCGGAACCATTGTAATAACGCAGGTTCAAAGTATCATTCGTGCCCAAGGGCTCCCCCCAGACTTGGAAGAAATCCCCTAGAGTGTAGGCCCGGGCAACCGTTGACTGGACGTAAATGACCCCAGTCTTATCGAGCGTATACAGCGGATATCTACCGTTAATACCGTCAGAAAGATATCTTGACGTGTTCATAATCCCACCGGGGAGACCAATAGAACCGTTGGGATAGATCCTCACTGATCCACTCAGACCTTTCTGTTGTACATCAATCAGGAGAAAAGTCCGAAAGCTTAGAGTCGTATTCTGTGAATAAGCATAGTTCGCATAGAGCAGCACCCCGATAATCACAATCGCCAACACAGGAATAGCAACGAATAGGCGCTGGCTGGGCAAACTCGCCACTTGAGAACAAATAGCGCTAGAGTCCTTAACTAACCTTGCGGCTATCGATAGCCCCTTGACTTGGAGCCTCCCAAGCAAGTCGATCCTCGACTTGGAATCCGATTATGGGTATCAAGTGACTGCAAAACAATCTTACGAAAAAACTAGCGAACGTCCACGATTAGGTCTGCGCGACCCCCCAGGATCGACGAACAAATCCAACAATAATTATCAGCCGGACCTGGCAAAAATATCCAATTACAATAGACTGCGGGGATAACTTGAATACCCGGAAGAATCCATTTAAACTCAGACAATCCCGAACTAACAAAAATCGAGCGTCAAAGGAAAAATCCTTGATAACGTTCTCTTCTTCAAGTGCGATGCCGCCAGACCAAAACGTTCAATCAGCCGAATTTGACCAGAAAAATCGAGAAGAGTTGGGACTCAACCCGTCGAATGATCTATCAAACCCGAGGACGATTCTCGTATGAAGAATCGAGCGATATTTCTTGAAATGTTGGCGCTCTCACTTCTGACCGTATCACTTTCAACAGTCGCCATAACTCAAGTCGTAGCACCGAATCCAAACATTCTACTAATAAGTCCCGGCCAGATTAACGGTGGACAGGCTGTTGGAGCCACCATCAACTTCGCGGTCAAAGTCTCTCAGATGGACCCGTTCAACACATGGGACATACAGGTGGCCGTTGATCCGACAGTTCTCAACCCCACCGCTTTCACGATAACTCCCAACACTCTCACCGCCAACTACACCATCGGCGAACTAGAACTGACCCATTGTATCAATGGTAGTGGAACCGGTTGTACTCCTCCTAGCGATGCTGACGGCGTTGTTCACTCCGCGCTCTTTCCACTGGGAGCTGACCCCTCTGTGGCCTCCGTCAGCGGTGTATTGTTCAACATAACTTATGCTGTCGTGAATCCGACCGGGTTCACTACGATCCACCTTCAGAATACGAACGTTGTTGGCAACGGTGTCAATCTCGTGACGACGAATCTGGACGGCACTTATGGAACCCTGCCCAGTACAACCACAACGAGTGTGAACTGTTCCGGCCCCGTAGTAGTGAACCAAGCGTCCACATGCATAGCAACTGTCACGGATACCTCTCCGAGCCCCACGACACCAACCCGGAGCGTAAGCTTCACTAGTGATGGGATCGGAACCTTCAATCCTTCAGTCAGCTGCGATTTATCCCAAAGTGCTCTTGGTGTAGCCAAATGTCAAGTAACCTACACACCCACCATTTTAGGAACAGGAACTCACGCGATTACCGCAAGCTACGGTGGTGACTCAACTCACGCCACTAGCTCTGGCCCTACAAGCCTGGTCGTCAACAAGCGGAGCACAACAACGAGCATCAGCTGCACTCCAAACCCTGTCGCCAACGATACATCAACATCTTGCAAGGCCACAGTAAACGACACTGGTGCAGGCACAATGATCACTCCAAAGGGCACAGCCACATTTTCCACCAATGCAACCGGCACCTTCAGCCCAACAACCACCTGCACGCTTGCATTCATAGGTAGAACAACCAACTGCTCAGTCACATATACTCCAACCTCCACGATCCTTCCGAAGAAACAGAATGTGACTGCAATTTACTCCGGTGACACCAATCACACAATAAGCACAGACTTCACAATCCTGAACATCGTCTCCCCCTCGACACTACCTCATCCCACCTCGACCAGCGTCAGCTGCACAAACCCAATAGTCATAGACCAAGATTCAATATGTACAGCCACTGTCAATGACCTCTCCACAACCGGCGTACCCACTACACCGACCGGCACCGTCCAGATCAGCACAGACTTCCTCACCACACCAGCCACTTGCTCCCTGTCTCCAGGCACCACCACAGGTATCGCAACCTGCTCGGTCGCCATCACACCAGGCTCAGGCACAGCAGGAACCCATATCGTAAACTCCGCATACAACGGTGACACATCACCTCCACCAGGTCAGTCAACCAGCTCAGTCACCACCGGCCTGACAGAGAACCTGAGAGCGACAACCACAACCATCTCGTGCGATACCCATGTTCTCGCCGGCCAATCCTCCACCTGCACCGCTTCCCTCACGGACGGCTCTCCTGGCAGTCAAAGCGTGCCAACCGGAACGGTCAGCTTCACGTCGACCGGCGCAATAGGCTCATTCAGCTCTCCTACATGTATACTATCAGCCGGGAGCTGCACTGTGACCTTCACACCATCCGCATCCGGCGCGGCAAACGTCGTAGCCCACTACCCCAAGGATTCTACCCACGACGCAAGTAACAGTACGATTTTCAGTATAACCTCAAACCCCCGCACTTCCTCAACGTCCCTCAGTTGCACCAGCCCAGTTGTGATCGGGCAACCCTCAAACTGCACAGCCACCATCACAGACACCAGCAATATTGGCATGCAGATCCCACCAACTAGCACCGTAACATTCGAATCGACTGGTGCCACAGGTTCATTCAACGCCACAAGCTGCACAATATCGGCTGGCAGTTGCGGCGTAACCTTCACGCCCTCGACTTCTGGCAGCACTAGCATTACAGGCGTATACGGTGGGGACGCCGCGCACAGCGGAGGCTCCAGCCCACCTGCCACCGTTACTATCAACAATGCTCCCGATATGACAATAAGCTCAGTAGCCGTCTCTACGAGTTCAGCAGTAGTGGGAGAGAAGATAACGGCAACAGTTCACGTGACCAACAACGGACCATACACCGCTAACTTGACAATCGAGATCCAATGGGGAGACATAACAGTGACCAGCCACAACGAAACACTCGCGGCCGGCCAATCTGCATCCTACACCATAACCTGGGACACTTCCGGCTACGCACCATCAACTGCTACAATCTCAGCGGTGATCCCACCCCAGCAGTACGAGACACACTCTTCAGATAATGTTGCAACAGGCGGGAGTTTCACCCTCGCCTCGCCTCAGACTGGATTGTTATCAGCAACCCAATATCCAATAGTGGTAGGCGGAGCTGTTATCGCGGCCATAATCGTAATCCTATCCGCTTTTCTCCTGCTACGCCGACGAAAAACAGCAACGCTTTAGCTGCGATCCCGTACCGTTCGAGGAATGAGCCTGCTAGTGCGCAGGTCGACCTTCAGCATCGCCCCGATTTTTAAAACCCAGATGTAGGACGAGAGATTGAACCTAGCGTGCCCGTGAGCGAGACTTCGGACTCTTCCTTCGCTTTTTCCTCTCGCCACGCCTCCGATATAGCAATGCTACGGCACCCAGCGCAACACCAACCCCTACGAGTCCAAGGAGTGAAAAGAAGCTGTAATCGGGCTGACCCGCTGGAGTAGAGACAGTCACTGGAAAATAGACCGTATCCCAAGCGGTCCAACCGGCAGTAACCGTTTCCAATTTCGAAAAGGTGACGACCCCATCCCCAGAAAAGTCCGCCCGATAATCTCCCGCCTTGAGTCCAGTGAATAGGACCCAAGAAGACTGAGGAGGCTTTACCATCATTGCGACCAGAGATGAACCTGACCCGCTTGTATTGAAGAGGGAGACAGTAATGCTCCCCAGGTAGCTTGCGTTCCTTGGAGGTACAGGAATGGGAAAGATCTTCAAGGCCCCCAGAGTTGAAGAGACTGCTAGTGTTCTGATGATGCTACTCCAAGATGATCCGTCCGTTACTTTCAGGATAACCCTGTAGGTGCCAGCGTTATCGAACCGGTGAGAGATGGAGGGTGTTGTCGTAGAGTTCTTCGATCCGTCTCCGAAATCCCAGGAGTAAGAAGTTATCGCGGCGCCGTTAGGGTTGAAGCTGGCCGAGGCGTCGAAGACGACAGGTACTCCGGGAACTCTTATGGCCGGAGACGCGACATTGAAGAATGCGGCAACCCCTAGATTCGAAAAAACTCCACTATATGTCAAGTGTAGAACAATCAAGTTGTTCGGACCATAACCGGGAACCGGAGGATCATAAGTCACATTGTCATTGACAATTTCCAGCAAAGTGACGCCCTTTCCAACGACTTTGAAAGTAGCAGAGAACAATGTTACAGATTGTCCACCCGGCACAGGGTCTCCCAAGACCGTCATAGCAGAATGAACTGCACCTAGACCATCGCCTAGGGCAGGGTTGCACCCTGAACCACTACCATTGACGCAATCCGCGAGCGTCAGATTGTCGCGCCCCTGAAACGCATTTCCGGGCTGTATACTCAACGGTTGAAGGACGGGACCAACGAAGGTATCATTGAAAAAGTCCGAGCGGAGAAGAACATCATACCCACTTATTCCATCACTAGAAGAGAGATTCAGGCCTACTGAAACCGCAAAAGTCTGGTTGACAAGTAGAGAGCTGCTAACGGGGGACACATACATGACCGAGACACTGTTTTGCCCACGTACTCCATGGAACAAGACCGGAGATACGACGACCAAGCCGACCAGTAAGATGCTCACGAAGAACATCTTCATGACCTTGAGAGTAGCCAAGTCCATTACGTTAGACAATGGTGACTCGGCTAAAGTTAAACCGATCGGACAGACCTCGACAACCCAGAACTAATATCTCCCCTTTCAAGCATAGAGTCTGTTGAACTAAGCCAAGTGAAACTAATGAAGACCTTCCCGACCATCTGCATCTCCATAATTCTTCTATTACTCGCAGCCTCTCTGCCACACAGTGTCGCCCGCGGCGACTACAATATCGCACTCAGCGACAACCAGTTCAAAGTTCTCTGGAAGATCAACGCTTGGCAAAACCTCACAGGATTCACTGATGTCACCACAAAAGTGTTTCCAGCCAACATGAGCATATCCCTGAACGGTACCGAACTCTCCGCATTCAGCGCATCTCTACAGCAGACACTACAGACCAAGGTAACCAGCGTAACCATCGACCAGCCATCAGTCCAGATCACATCAAACAGCCCGACCTACTCTTGCGAAACGACAATAACCTGCCCCCTCCAATGGCTAAACCTCACAGCACGATTCAACGTCAACGAGAGCCCTATCGTACAAGGAGGCGAAGCTAGATACGACCTATCATGGAAAACATTCCTGATAAACGACGACCTCAAAGCAGGAGGCATGAGTTTCAACAGCATCGGCGAAAAATACCTTATCTCTGCTCTGGACCCCTTCGTCAACTTTCCAAACGGCCTCGGACGATCCATGGGAGTCACGATAGGCAGACTTCCCGTATCAAACATAACCTATGTGACACCCACGAGTCATATCGACCTCCTAGACACTTCCCCGCTAAGCACCCCGTTAGAAGACTGGAATCTTACACGAGATCTAATTGGAGGGACACAGACATGGACCAGCCCCAACACTGCAGGTTTCAATGTGGTAGGAGCACTTCGCTTTACGGAATCAGGATCTATCACCAGCTTCAACTACATTGCAAGAGCGGAATTCTCCGCTCAAGTCTCAGCTCCAGTGGGAGCTTTCGCGAAAAACGACACACTATTCGTTGATACCTCAGGTAATATTTGGGAGAAAACCTCCTTCTCCATAATGCTCGCTACCATCGGAATATTCCTTGGGACGGTGATTCTCGAGAGAAGGGTCGCTCGCGACACGTGGACGCGAAGAAAAGCCAAAAAACGAACATAGCTATAGTAGGAAGAACTCTTGTACTAGCGTGGAAGAATTCAGGCCAGCCATGATTTTAATATCAAGGATAACCTTTAGTGAGTGACTTTCGTAAGAGTACTTTCGAGAATATGGCGCATGGCAAGGATAAAGAGGGGAAAGAAAAACATCTTTGGCGCCCAATAGACCCCAAAATTTGGGCACCGGGACCTCCCGCGGGAAGACTCAAAAAAATTGCTGATCGGCTCAAGAGTTCAATGGTACCAGGCTTCTTCGCGGCCGCGGTAATGCTGGGACCGTTATCAGTTCTCATATCCTTAGCCATAGTATACCCGCTAGTTCCCAGCCAACTCTTCGGCCCAACAATCTTAGGATTCTGGGCAATAGTGATAGTAGCCTTCGTTCTCGTAGTTGAGAAGACCGGCTACGCTCGAAACTTTGAGGAATGGAATCTTCCGCTGAAGCGGATCATAGTCCTCCCCATCGCCTTTCTACTCGTCATGAGCTTGCTCGTCATACTATACGTTCTCTCTCATCACACACTCATTTAGAAAGAAGATCAGAAAATGAGAGCGAGCACTTTCAGCTAGTGGAGATCCGTAGAGATAAGCATTAATCACATCTGCTCATTCCGAAAACTTTCTAGCCACCAACTTATCCCTCAACCTCTTCGACAGCAAGCGCAAAACGCTCTCAAAATCCATCAGAGTCAAAAAATCCAGCTTCTCGTCCTTGCTAAGGATAGTAAAGCGTACAACGCGAGGAGTCTCATCAACCTCAACGCGAACGACCTCCTCGTATAATATTGGGAAATTATCCTTGTCAGCAGACAGAATGTCCAACGGGCTCGATGATTCCAACCTCCTCCGATCAAGCGATTCCTTTCCGCTCTTGAAGAGATCCTCAAAACCACCACTAAGCCTCCCGAAAAAAGTCATGCCCGCAACCGCCCCAGCACCTCTCTTACCAATATGAGCAACAATTATACGCCGATTCGTAAAATACAGGTTCAACCGCTCCGACCCAAGTGCTAGCTTCGCAGAAACCGGAATAACCCCCTCCACCTTTTCGCCCTGCTCAGACAAAAGTCCTCACGACACGACTACCAAACATACAATCCACTTGAGACTTCTAGCTCGGCCAATAGTTCAAGATTGTGCAACGACGGAAAAAACGGAGACCGACCTAGTGTGGGACCAAGAAATTCATATAACTCTGAACGCCTCGCCCGCTCAGAAGCCCCGGTGGCTCAGCCTGGTAGATGCACGCACCCGCAGCCTAGAGCATTGCCTTGGTACACATTTCGAATAGGCAAGGGTCACGAGTTCAAATCTCGTCCGGGGCTCCAACCAAAAAAAGCAGCCAGCCAACAGTAAGAATGAAGCTGAGCTGTTTGCATTGCGAATCGGATAGAGCCCGTGAAAACCTTGGAAACTACCGACCAATACTAGCGCTTCAGCATCTTGTCGACTCGATCCTTCCAAGCCGGCCATCGACCCATCTCTTCCAACGCATACTTCTCCGCCTGCTCCTTATTCATCCAGCGAGTCTGCATCGCAGAGGCAACCATGTCTTCATACAACTTCTCAAAAGGCAAAAGCTTCCCCTTCATATCAGTACAGTGAATGCAATATGGATTGTCGAGATTCTGAGCCCCATGCTCCTCTCGCGAAGCCAAAGGCCGACCACAACTCTCACACTGCATCGCAAGAGACATGGACTAACCCAAAAACCAACAATCACAGAAACACTAGATAACCATACTTGGACGCACCAACCCCCCAGCGCGGTAACAAAAGCGCGCTCCTCTCTGCTAAACCATTAATAATCCGGCTCCCCTCAATCCTCAAAGAACGCTGGGGAATGCTTCTATTGCGTAGAAAGGGCCACACGGCACCTTTCACACTAGTCACTCTCTTACTCCTATTCGGAAGAAAGAAGACCGACCCGGTAGAGGACACGAACAAAGACGAGCCCATACAAGACAGACCTCAAGCGAGTGGATAGCGAAATAGACACGCAAAAAAGAACAGTCGACCTCTACGAACTCGAATCAGCTAAGGAGGACCTTCTCAAGAGCTTCCAGGAAAAAATGCTCGAAATAGACCTGAAGATAAGCCAGATCAGACCGACCGTAATCGCAACATCCGAAGCAATCCCGCCCAAAGCCTCCGAGCCTCCCAAGACCGAGACAATCCCGACTCCGCCGACTGCAAACCCTCCGAAAGAACGACCCTCCAAGGAGAGGCCCAAGAACAAAGCTGAAGAGCGGCTAGAGACCATTCGGGAGGAAGTACTCAAGGCAATGGAACGCCTCGAACAGATCGAGACAGAAGGCTGAGCAACAACCTGTCCTGGACAGACAAGGCTCGGATAAGCGCTGCCGCGCAAGCAATACGGGAAATTAGAGACAACACAACAATCGGACTCGGAAGCGGCAACACTATCATACGAGCCCTCGAACTGGTCGCAGAACGAATAAAAAAAGAAAACCTCAAGATCACTTTCATCCCAACATCTTACCAGACAGAAATCACTGCAAAGAAACTAGGCCTCAAAACGGCAAATCTCGAGGAAGACACAGAGCCCGACCTGGCACTAGATGGCGCAGACCAAATACAATGGCGTACCCTCGACTTAGTGAAGGGTGGAGGAGCAGCCCTCCTGCGAGAAAAGATCGTGGATTCTACTTCAAAGAAACTCGTCATCATAGTCGACGAAAAGAAACTGGCAAAGACTCTAGGCGGGGCTCAACCTATCCCGGTAGAGATAACCCCCTTTGGTTACGCATCAACAGTCGAAAAAATCAGAAAAATTTCCGAAAAGACAGTCCTCAGAGAAGCCACAGGCAAAGTTGGACCCGTGATAACAGACAACGGCAACCTCATCGCCGACGTGTTCTTCAGAAGCCTCCGGCGGCCAGAAATAGTTCACGAGAAACTCAAAAAGATCCCAGGTGTGGTGGAAACAGGACTATTCCTAGGAATGTGCGACGTAGCATATGTCGGGAGAAAGGACGGTCGTGTCGACATTCTACGAAGAGGCTAACGTTCCAACAGAATTCGTCTCCTGCTCTCAAATACAGCAGCATGTTCAGGATACCTCGGAGGCCCACGATCGCTGGTGACCTTCAACGTTTTAGAAGATCCGGAAGAGTTCTCTGACCGGACGACATCTTTCCCCATGGCCTTAGTTGAACGAACCAAGCGGCTGAGACTAAATACAAGCTCGCATCGTCAGAGCTATAATCGGTCAGAGCTAGTGCCTATTCGTATTTTATTCTCGGATCGATCATGCCGTATATCAGGTCGGAGACGAGGTTCGCGGCGATGACACTGAGACCCAGAATAAAGAACATGGCCTGCATCACGGGATAATCCTTCCAGCCGATGGCGTTGAAGAGCCAAAGGCCCAGCCCATCCCAGTTGAAGACTGTCTCAGTGATGATGGCACCCGAGAGCAGAGAGCCGAAAGCCAACGCGGATGCAGTTACGATTGGGAGAGATGCGTTCCGGAAAGCGTGTTTGAACAGGACGGTGCGCTCGCTCAAACCCTTCGCACGGGCAGTGACAATGTAATCGTCCCCTAGTGTCTCAACCATGGTAGCTCGTGTTAGTAGCAGAAAGCCTCCGTAGGAGAAAAGGGTCAGCGTCAGCGCAGGAAGGAAGAGGTATTGGAGCCTGACGAGGAGCTGAACTAGAGTGGAGGGAAGAAGCGCTCCCCCTTGGGCCCAAGTGTTGGGAACGATACCTCCGGAAGGAAGCCACCCAAGAGTAATTGAGAAGATCAAGATGAACGAGACGCCAATCCAGAATGAGGGAAGAGAGTAGGTGCTCAGTGATGCGGTTGTCCAAAAATTGTCGACTACGCTTCCCCTCTTATGCGCTGCTAATATACCCAGGGATATTCCTATTACTATAGATAGAACGGTCGAAGTGCCTAGTAGTAGGAGAGTGTTCTGCAGCCTTCCCGATTGGACCATATCTTGCAAGACAGGATGATTGGTCTGGAATGACGTGCCTAAGTTGAAAGTTAGCATATCCCAAAAGTAAGTTACGAACCGGTCGAGAGGAGGCTTGTCTAAGCCATACATCTTCAGGTAGTTCTGATAGACCTGTTCTTTGACCTCGGCTCCGGCACTGGGTTTACCTATTAGTGCAGCAATGCTGCCCTGAACTCCAGGCATCAACTGGAAGATGACCCAGTTGAGAGCGATTACAAACAGAACTAGAACTAAAGTATGAGCTAGTCTACGAACAATGTAGCCCCTTAATGTCATCCAGACGCCAAGGCCGTGAACTTGAATCAGAGCCCAACGGTAATTAGTCTTGCCCCTTCGACGACCGCCCTGTTCCAAACGGCAGTCTTCGAACTCTGACGAGTAGACGTTCTGCAGCCAGGATATCAACGCGCAATGCCTCTTAAAGATCCGATACAGTCACATCAGGATTGAAAGACCGAGTAAATTCAGGACTTCGGGAAATCGCTTTGGCACAGAAGGTTGGCTTTGAACAGCGATCTGGGTACTGAAGCCTTTTTTCGAGGTGCCGGGGGCGGGGCTCTCGAAAGAGGTCTTTAATCGAACCCGCGACCTCCGGATCTCTCAAACCAGATTATGAGTCCGGCGCTTTGGCTCCCCTTTCGGGGTCTGACCAAACTGAGCCACCCCGGCAAAAAGGCCGGCGCAGGGTCTACTGCTAAAAAGCATTGGCCCAAG
>WNGD01005761.1_pt1 | contig 11962 bp, 9 predicted proteins | sample 5400671 | NCBI WGS metagenome assembly WNGD01 (sample SAMN13153369, study PRJNA577476) | soil metagenome | isolation source: 40 cm soil or saprolite under grassland replicate 2 | place: USA:California | collected 2016-06-15
GAACTCGGGCTCAGGCTCCGCTGCCTTGTGCGTCGCGGAGACGAGGCGGATCCGCTCGGCCTCAAGCTCGGCCTCGCGCCGCTCGCGCTCCCACTGCTCACGCTCGTACTTCGACCCGCACATGTTGTGCCTCCTTTCGCGTGCGCGAGGACACGGTAGCGCGCCCGGACCTGCCGTGATGCGGCGCCGCCAGGAGGACGGAACAGGTCGCTCCTGCTCACCTACCTGGTCGACCGCGGGACGCCGCTCGGCCGCGCCCCTCTGCGACACACAGTGTTGCGCGGAGTCGCATGGGCCGCCAAAGCTGCGAGTGCCCAGGGAACCCCTTGTGGGCTTATGTCGGGTTCTGACTAGGCCGAGCGAGGAGGCGCAGTCGATTCGCGGACGACCAGTCGCGTCGCGAGCTCGAGGTGGAGAGTCTCGACGCGTTGGCCTTCGAGCAAACGCATCATGAGACTGACTGCAGTGCGACCCATCTCCGCGAGCGGCTGGCGCACCGTCGTCAGTGTGGGCGTCACGATCGTCGCGGGCTCGACGTCGTCGAAGCCGACGATCGACAGGTCCTCCGGCACGCGCAGCCCTCGTGCCCGCGCGGCCTGAACGGCTCCGATCGCGATGTTGTCGTTGAAGGCGAAGATCGCCGTGGGAGGTTCCGGCCGGTCGAGCAGGTGCTCCGCCGCGCGGCGACCCTCAGGAATCTCCGGCTCGGACTCCACCTCGAGCTCAGTGTCCGGGAGCACCCCCGCTGCCGAGAGCGCCGCTCCATAGCCGCGACGGCGGTCCTCGGTCGCCACCCAGCCGCGGGGACCCGTGATCTGAGCAATCCGGCGGTGTCCGAGGTCGAGCAAATGGCGCACCGCCTGGTCGGCGCCCGAGGTATGCGCTGCGGAAACCGATGGAATCCGTTCGTCGAGCGGCATCAGCGGGTCGAGGACGACAAACCGGTAGCCGCCGTCGAGCAGCCGCTCGAGCTCCTCATTCGATTCCTCCGGCAGGATGATGAGTGCCCCGTCGGTGAGGCCGTGGAGCCGGTCGAGGACGGAAACCTCGCGATCGTGCTCATGTCCCGTTGGGGAGAGGACGATGTGGAGATCCCGTTCGGAGAGCGCTTCCGCGGCGCCGGCCAGGATGGCTGAGAAGTAGGCCGGATAGACGAGCGGGACGAGGACTCCGACCAGTCCGGTCCTGCCGGCCGACAGGCCGCGCGCACTACGGTTGGCCGTGTAGCCGTTCTCACGAATGACCCGGCTGACCACCGTTCGGGTCTCGTCCGAGACGTCCCCGCGGCCGTTCAGGACTCTCGAGACCGTGGCGATCGAGACTCCGGCCAGATCGGCGATCTGCCGGATGGTCAACCGTTGCGAAGCGGTCTGAGACATCGGGTCATTGAAGCACGTTCCGGAACGTTCCGGAAGCTAGTAGGCCCAATTTGCGCGGAATTTGCGTGAGAGGGCTTGACTTCGATTGGAAAAACGTGGTAACCGTTCCGGAAACGTTTTCGGCCTTCATCAGATCTCCGAGAAATCGTCCGCGAACACGGGCGAGAAAGGACAAGCCGATGCGACGCAGCCTCCGTACCACCCGCTGGCTCGCACCCGCCGTCGCCGTGGGGTGCGTGGCGCTCGTGGCCTCCCTCGCCACGGCTACTCCCGCGGCCGTCGACAGGGGCACGGCCGCCAGCGCGCACAGCTGCCTCGTGATGACGGGCTCGGGCGACCCCGCCTTCACCAGGAACTTCAACCCGTATGCAGGCGGCGGCCTGCCCTCGAATTCCATCGCCCAGGGGGCTTTCTACGAGCCGTTGATCGTCACGCCGGCAGGCGGACGCCACACGGTTCCCTGGCTGGCCCGTAGCTGGAAGTGGAGCAACGGCAACAAGACTCTCACTCTGAACATCGCTCGCAATGGCCGGTGGTCGGACGGCAAGCGGCTCACCACGGCCGACGTCGTCTACAGCCTCACCGCTGGGCGGCAGGACAAGACCATGGACAGGATCGGCCTGACAGGGGCGGACAGCGAGATCGCCTCGATCAGGGCCAAGGGTGCCCATAGCGTCGTCATCACGCTGAAGAACAAGGACTCTCAGTTCATCGCCGCCATCCTGAACCGGCAGTTCGTCGTCCCGAAGCACATCTGGTCGAAGGTCGGCGACCCGGCGACGTTCACGAACTCGAACCCTGTCGGCTCAGGGCCCTTCAACATCATCTCTCGATTTACTACGCAGGACTACGTCCTGAAGAAGAATCCGCATTACTGGCAGCCGAGGTTGCCGAAGATCGGCTGCCTCGAGTACGTCCAGGCGACGTCGAACGACGCGGCGCTGGCACTGATCCAGAACGGTCAGGTCGACTGGACGCACAACTTCGTCCCGAACGCCGAACAAGCCTACGAGGCGAAGGACCCCAAGCACTACCACGCGTTCTACTCGAACTCGGACTACCCGATCTCGCTCGTCTTCGACGACACGCAGTACCCCTACAGCCTGGTCGCTTTCCGCAAGGCGCTCAGCCTGGCAATCGACCGCAAGACGGTTTGGAAGCTCGGCGAGTACGGCTATGAGCCGCCCGCCGACGCGATTGGTCTAAGCGGTTTGTTCCCGCAGTGGGTCACGGACCCAGCGGTGAAGAAGCTCGCGAAGCAGATGGCAACCTACAATCCGGCCGGCGCCAAGAAGCTTCTAACCGATGCGGGCTTCAAGTACTCGGGCAGTCGGCTCATCGACCCGAAGGGAGATTCCGTCAAGCTCGACATCCACGTCATCTCGGGCTGGTCGGACTGGGTCGCTTCGAACCAGATCATCACGAAGAACCTCAGGGCGATCGGAATCGATTCCAACGTCCGGCTCGAGCCGTCCTGGGGCGACTGGTTCCCGAACGCATTCTCGACGAAGAGCCCGACGCTCCTATGGCAGGTCGCCTCAAGAGGGTCGCCCTACGGTTACTTCTATGCGAACCTCTCGAAGAACGCGTTCATCCCTTCCGGGCAGGACGCGACGGCGACCGGTAACTGGCAGCACTTCTCCGACGCGAAGGCGACGTCGCTGCTAGACCAGTGGAAGGGGACGCTCGACCCGAAGAAGCAGCACAAGATGGCAACTCAGCTGCAAAAGCTCTGGCTGCAGACCCTGCCGATCGTGCCGGTGATGATCGGTGCACGGTGGTCGACCTACAGCACCAAGTACTTCCACTGCTTCCCGACGGCGAAGAACTTCTACGCCGATCCCATCTTCACCACGAATCCCGACAACGTGCTCCTGTTCACACGTGTCTGTCCGGGAGGCAAGAGCGGCCCCTGAGCCGCCCCTAGGGCCATCCAACGGCGGGCGGGTCTCCTCCTCTCCGCCCGCCGTTTACCCTCCGAGGACCGAACATGCGCTGGTTCGCCCGTAGGCTCGTCTTCTACTTCTTCGCGATCTGGGTCGCGCTGACGGTCAACTTCCTGCTTCCGCGGCTGATGCCGGGTAGCCCGATCAGCGGGCTGCTCCAGCATCTGAATCCCTCGCAGCTTGCGGCCAATCCCGGCATCGTGCAGACCTACGAGGCGCTGCTCGGTGGAGGTCACCACTCGATCTGGCAGGACTATGTGACGTATCTCCACCGGATCGTGCACTTCGACTTTGGCCTCTCGACGTCGAACTACCCGACACCCGTGTCCGAGGTGATCGGGCGGACGCTGCCGTATTCGATCTTTCTCGTCGGCGTGGCGTTCCTGCTCTCCTTTGTCGTGGGCACCGCGGTCGGGATGGTGGCCGCCTGGCGTCGCGGCGGCTTCGTCGACAACGTGATCGTCCCGGGATTCATGGCCCTCGGCGCCTTCCCAGCATTCTTCACCGCGCTCCTCGGCGTCTACTTCCTTGGGCTGAAGCTGCACTGGTTCCCGATTCAGCATGCCTACGCGACCGGCCTCAGTCCGGGCTTCAACTGGGCCTTTCTCTCGAGCGCCTTCCGCCACGCCCAGCTCCCGATCCTCGTCATCCTCGCTGCGTATGCGGGCGGGTGGGTGCTCAACATGCGCACGGTGATGATCAACACGATCGGCGAGGACTACGTGACGATGGCGCACGCCAAGGGCTTGCGCGACCGTCGCGTCATGACTCGCTATGCAGCTCGAAACGCGATCCTGCCGCCGCTCAACGGCTTCGCGGCGCTGTTCGCAAGCGCCGTGGGCGGACTCGTCTTCGTCGAGTACATCTTCAGCTATCCCGGCGCCGGCTACACCCTTCAACAGGCGGTGCTCGGCAACGACTACCCGCTCGCCCAGGCGATTCTCGTCGTGCTCTCCGTCTGCGTCATCATCGCGAACCTGATCATGGACGTGCTGAACCTCGTCCTCGACCCGCGCCTCCGCACCGGCTGATGTCGCAGCTCGATCCCACGCTCGACCCGACGCTCGACCTCTCGCTCGAGGCATCGCCGCGGCGGCTGCGCGGCCGAGTCCTCTTGCCCGGCTGGCTCGTGCTCCTGCTCCGCAACCGAAAGTCGCTCACCGGCCTCGTCATGGTCGGCTTCGTCGTGGTCATCGCTCTGATCGCCCCGCTGATCTCCGTTGCCCACCCGAATGACTTCAACATCCTGGCGACGCGTCAGGCGCCGTCCTGGCACCACCTGTTCGGCACGACCGATCAGGGGAGCGACATCTTCTCGCAGGTGGTGCTCGGGGCGCGGCGCTCGCTGCTGCTCGGCGCGGCGGCAGGAGCGCTCGCCACCGTCCTCGCGGCGTTCCTCGGCATCACCGCCGCATACGCGGGCGGAATCGTCGACGACGTCGTCAACTTCTTCATCAACGTCTCTCTGACCATCCCGGCGATTCCGCTACTCATCGTCGTCTCCGGTTACCTCAAGAGCCGTGGCATGGGGACGATGATCCTCGTCCTCGCGCTCGTCCTGTGGGCCTTCGAGGCCAGGATCCTCCGCGGGCAGGCACTGTCGCTGAAGAGCCGCGACTTCGTCCAGGCGGCGAAGGTGGCCGGCGAGTCGACGTGGCGCGTCGTGTTCAGCGAGCTGATGCCCAACATGATCAGCCGGATCGCGGCGGCCTTCGTGCTCGTCTTCTACATCGCACTCCTAATAGACGCGGGTCTCGAGTTCCTCGGTCTCGGGGACCAGTCCGTGACGAGCTGGGGCGTGACGCTTTACTGGGCGCAGACAAACTCGACTGTGCTGCAAGGTGAGTGGTGGCCGTTCTTCTTCCCCGGTGCCGCGCTGGCTTTCACGGTGCTCGGGCTCGTCCTGATACTCGCCGGGATCGACGAGGTCAGCAATCCGCGCCTCCGAACCGAGAAGACGGAGCGCCGACGACCTCTGCGCGCTCTCTTCCGTGGCCGTCTCGTTACGAGGACGTCGCCCTGACGAGCGTGGCGGAGGGTACGACGGTCACCCGGACGGGCAAGGCGACCCTGCTCGAGCTCCGGGGGCTCGTGGTCGACTACGGCGTCGGAGAGCGCCGCACCCGGGCCGTGGACGGAGTCGATCTCTCGATCCAGGAAGGGGAGATCGTCGGCCTCGCCGGTGAATCCGGTTGTGGAAAGACGACGATCGCGAACGCCGTGATGCAGATCCTGCGTCCTCCGGCGCGGATTGCCGGTGGCAGCATCCTGTTCGCAGGCGAGAACATCATCGGCAAGAACGCCGAGGAGCTGCGGCGTTTTCGCTGGCGCAACGTCTCGATGGTCCTGCAGAGCGCGATGAACGCGCTCAATCCCGTGATGCGCGTGGGGGACCAGTTCGTGGACGCGATCCAGGCGCACGAACGCATCGACCGGCGGCGCGCTCTCGCACGCGCCGGTGAGCTCCTCGAGCTCGTCGGCATCGACTCTCGGCGCTCGCGTGCATACCCGCACGAGCTCTCGGGCGGCATGCGCCAGCGGGTAGTCATCGCAATGGCTCTCGCGCTCCAGCCTGAGCTGATCATCATGGACGAGCCGACGACGGCGCTCGACGTGGTCGTCCAGCGCGAGATCATGCAGCAGATCGAGGCACTGAAACGCGACTTCGGCTTCGCCGTGCTCTTCATCACGCATGACCTCTCGCTCCTGCTCGAGTTCGCGGACCGGATCGCCATCATGTACGCGGGCGAGATCGTCGAGATCGCAGCGGCGGAAGCCCTCGCCGACGGCGCGGAGCATCCCTATACGCAAGGTCTCCTGCGGTCCTTCCCGCCGCTGAGCGGCCCGCTGACCCGACTGACCGGCATTGCCGGCTCACCACCGGACCTACGGGATCCGCCGAGCGGATGCCGCTTCCACGCGCGTTGCCCTCATTGTCTGTCGGAGAACCCCGAGCTGTACCTGCGTCAGACAACCGAGCGGCCGCTGCTGCGACCGGTGCGGACCGGGCACGAGGTCGCCTGTCATCTCGTCGAGGAACGCGCGACATGATTCCGGCTGCACCCCTCGAGGTTCGCAACCTATCGAAGCGCTTCGGCGTCGGCAACGCGATTCGACGCGCCCACGTGCATGCCGTCGACGACGTCTCGTTCGAGCTGCGTCCTGGGAGGATCACCGCGCTCGTCGGGGAGAGCGGGAGCGGGAAGAGCACCGTCGCCCGTCTCCTCGCGCGCCTGTACGAGCCGAGTACAGGAACAGTTCTCTTCGAGGGGAGCGACGTCTCGGGCGTGCGACGACGTCGCGACGTCCTTCGTTATCGGTCGCAGGTGCAGATGATCTTCCAGGACCCGTTCGGGTCGCTCAACCCGGTGAAGACGATTCGCCACCACGTCGAGCGTCCGCTGCGGATCCACCGCATCATCCCGCCTGCACAGATCGAGGAGCGGGTGCATGAGCTGCTGCGTACGGTGGGTCTCGTCCCGCCCGAGGACATCGCGGCGAAGTATCCGCACGAGCTGTCGGGGGGACAGCGCCAGCGAGTCGCAATCGCGCGCGCGCTTGCGGTCGAGCCGAAGGTCGTCCTCGCCGACGAGCCGATCAGCATGCTCGACGTCTCCATTCGCATCGGGATCCTGAACCTGATGCTGAGGCTGAAGGAAGAGCACGGGATCGCGTTTCTCTACGTGACCCACGATCTCGCGAGTGCGCGCTATATCGCCGACGACATCCTCGTCATGTACGCGGGGCAGGTCGTCGAACGCGGACCGATCGAGCAGGTCCTGTCGGCGCCGCTGCACCCGTACACGCGGCTACTGCTAGCTGCGGTTCCCGATCCGGCGACGAAGTTGCACGCCCAACGGATCGAGCTGCGAGAAGGTCGTGCGTCCGCGGCGGTCGATCCGCCCGAAGGTTGTCGTTTTCTCACACGCTGTCCCCTGGCGATCGAGATCTGCTCGCGTGTAACTCCGACGCTCGTCGAGGAACGGCCTCCACAAGCCGCCCGCTGTCATGTCACTGCCCCGTCGACCTGATCGAAAGGACTCAATGCCAAGCGATACGACACCTTTCCCACACGATTTCATCTGGGGAGCCGCGACGGCCTCGTACCAGATCGAAGGCGCAGCACACGAGGACGGGCGCGGCGAGAGCGTCTGGGATCGATTCTGCGCAACGCCCGGAAAGGTCCGGAACGGCGACTCGGGCGACGTCGCGTGCGACTTCTACCATCGCTACCGGGACGACGTCGGCCTGATGAAGGAGCTCGGCCTCGACGCGTTTCGCTTCTCGATTGCGTGGCCGCGTGTCCTGCCGACGGGCCGCGGGACGATCAACGAGGCCGGTCTCGACTTCTACGACCGCCTGGTCGACGAACTGCTTGCACAGGAGATCGAACCGTTCGCAACGCTTTTCCACTGGGACACGCCGCAGGCCCTGGAGGATGCAGGAGGCTGGACCGCACGAGCGACCGCCGAGGCATTCGTCGAATACGTCGACGCCGTCGTGGGACGGCTGGGTGACCGCGTCAAACGGTGGATCACGCACAACGAGCCCTGGGTGCACGCCTGGATCGGCTACGCCTGGGGCGAGCACGCGCCCGGCCGCAGGAGTGAGACCGACGCTGTCGCGGCCGCCCATCATCTCCTGCTTTCGCACGGGTGGGGTGTGGAGGCGATCCGGCGCGCCGCTCCGGGCGCCCAGGTCGGGATCACGCTCAACCTTGCACACGCGTATCCGGCCTCGGACACGCCGGAAGACGAGGCCGCGGCATGGCAGGTCGACGGCGAGGGGAACCGCTGGTTCCTCGACCCGATCTTCCGTGGCGTGTATCCCGCCGATCTCTTGGCGCGAAACGAGACGGTGGCGCCGTTCGTTCGCGACGGCGATCTCGAGGCCATCTCTGCTCCGCTCGACTTCCTCGGGGTCAACAACTACTTCCGCTTCGTGGTCAGCGCGGGTGCCGACGGACCCCGGATGGAGCGCGACGCTGAGGCCCCGCAGACGGACATGGGGTGGGAGGTCTACCCGGACGGCCTGCACCGACTACTCGTCCGTGTAGCCCGGGATTACTCCCCACCCCCGATCTACGTGACGGAAAACGGGGCAGCGTTCGGCGACGTGCGGGTCCACGACGGCCGCGTGCACGACCCCGAGCGAACCGCGTACCTCGAGTCCTACATCGGTGCCGTCTCGCGCGCAATTGCCGAAGGCGCGCCGGTGAAGGGGTACTTCGTCTGGAGCCTGCTGGACAACTTCGAATGGGCGCACGGCTACTCCAAACGGTTCGGGATCGTCTACATCGACTATCCGACGCTGGACCGGGTGCCGAAGGACAGCTTCTATTGGTATCGCGACTTCATCGCGAGTCGGCCGCGCGCACCACATCCGTCCCCGATCGCGACCGGCTGATGCTCAGGATGACGAGCCGCGCACCACGAGCTCGACGGGCAGCACGGTGGGCTGCGGCGTGACGTCGGGATCCTGAATCAATTCGATCGCCCTGAGCGCGGCGAGCGTCCCGAGCTCCTGGCGGTCCTGGCGGATCGTGGTCAGCGGAGGATGCGCCAAGGCGGCGGCCTCGAGATCGTCGAAGCCGACGACGGCGACGTCGCCACCCGGCTCAAGCCCTGCGTCGCGAATCGCCTGCAGCGCGGCGAGCGCCATCAGATCCGAGGCCGCGACAATGGCCGTGGGTCGCGCTGCGAGGGCCAGGAGCGCGCAGGTCTCGCGGTAGCTCGACGCTGACGAGAAGTCGCCCTGCCGGAGGAGCTCCTCTGCAAGCTCGAGCCCTAGCGCCGGGGCCTCGCGGCGGAAGGCCTCCAGTCGCTCGGAGCCGGCCACGGTGTTGGCGGCACCGGCGACGTGGGCGATGCGGCGATGGCCCAGTGCGTGCAGGTGGGCGAGCGCGAGCCGAACGCCTTCCGCGTGGTCGGAGCCGACGTAGGCTGCGCGGCCTGCACACCTGACGTCGACGCCGACGAGCGGCACCCCACGCGACGCCAGGCCCGCGACCAGCGGGTCGTCGCTGTCCACACCGATAAGAACGGCCGCATCGAAGCGATGCTCGATACGCACATCGCTCGGTTGGAGCAGCAGGGGGTCGTAGCTCGATTGCGAGAGTCGTCGCGAGATGGCCGCGAGAACCTTCCCGAAGAAGAGCAGTGACAGATCCCGGTGTCCGGCATTGTCGCCGACGATGACGCCGACAAGCCCTGTCTTGTGCGTCACCAACGAGCGTGCTGCCGGATCGGGGCTGTAGCCCACGGATCGCGCAACCTGGAGCCCCCGTTCGCGCGTCTCCTCGCTGACGTCGCCATTGTCGTTCAGTGCGCGCGAGACGGTCGCGATCGAGACGCCTGCGCCCTGTGCAACGTCCCTGATGGTCGGCCGACCGCTCACTGGCGAAACGATACTTCGGGGATTCGTGATGTAGTCGACACTGACCCCCTGTCGATCGCGTCGGCGCGAAACCGAGCCGATACCCCTCCGCCCGACGATCGAACCCCCTGTCGCCCTTTGTTAGAAACGCGACAGCGTTGGAGACGAACGTGGCGCATCTATTGAGGCGGCCTTCCGGCGTGAACCACGGTCGAAAATGGGCTTCTTTTAACGCCCCTTTTGTTCGGACTGGGTTGGTGGTCTTGGCTTGTTTACGGGGTTTTTCTGATTTGGCGTGTCGCCTCGGCTCCCCCGGTCGTGGTGCGTTCGTTGGTGCGTTAATCGGATAGGCTGGGGAGGTGAAGCGGCATCGTCGTTTGCGCCGGCTGGTGCCCGATGCTGAGCTTGTGCGCCGACGGGCGGCGGGCGAGACGTTGCGCGCGCTTGCGGCCGACTACGGGGTGGCGCACACGACGCTCGGCCGCTACTTCGCGCGACCAGAGCTGGCGAGGCAGCTGCGCGAGGCGGGCCAAAGCGAGCGGGGCGAGCGGCGGGCGGCGGCGACGCGGCGGGTCGCGGAGCGCCGGGCGGAGCGGGCGATACGCCGGCGGGCGAAAGAGCAGGCGGCGCTTGCGCACGCGCGGACGCGCCATGCGGCGGCGGCCGCCTCCGCGCGTCGGCCGCCCCGTTCTGCGTATCCGGCTTGGCTGGATGAGCGTGACACGCGTCTGCCGCTGCTCCGCGCCGATCTGCGCAGCCGGAACGATGAGCTGGCCGAGCGCGCTGTCGAGGCAGGTGGTGGCATCGAGGCGGTGATCGAAGCGACCGGATTGCGCACGCGCGAGAACGTCCTGCGCGCGATCGACCCCGCGATCCTGGCGCGCGCATTCGACAACGCCGCCGCCATACCCGATGGGGCCCGGCTGCGGCGGCTGGCGCCTGATCCCGAGCTCGTGCGCCGACGGGCCGCGGGAGAAACGCTGCGGCGGCTCGCCCGCGACTACGGCGTCGCCCACACGACCCTGGGCCGCTGGTTCGCGCGGCCGGAGGTCGCCAGACAGCTGCATGAGCTGCGGCGTCGCCTACCGACGGCGACGCCAGGCAAGCGCTACCGTAGCGGAGACGCACGAGCCGCCCACAGGCTCCCGCTTGAGAACTCAGGAACGCGCACCGACGTCGCACTCTCAACAAGGCGCGACGCTGGGCTCACGCCCACGGCCACTCCTTTGAGGTCACAGCGGAGGACATCGTCCGCGCGGGCGACGTCGAGGCAATAACCCTTCGGATCGTCGTCTTGCCGCCAAGCGCTTCGGGCGGAAGCCCGAGCGTAGGTCGGTGTCGCATTCCGACAGGGGACGAACACGAGCAGCCTCCGCCGAATTCTGGATTAGGGTTGCCGAGTGGAACGGCTGCTGACGGTGGAATTTGGCCCATCGCTCGAAGCAGTTCGCGAAGGCGGTGGCCGAGGCTCGCAGCGGTGCCTGCCGCGAGCTGGAACCGGGCAGGTTCCGGACGCGCTTCGTCCTCGACACCGACCTCAGCACATACGCCAGCCTCGCCCGCTTGCTCGAGCGCGTCCGCCACTGGCGAGCGACCGAGGTATACGAGGCGGACGAGCTCGTCTCCACCTTGAGGGTGCCGGAAACCCGATCTGCGGTTATCACGCTGCGGCTTTGTACTCGTGGATGAGGCCGCCGAGCAGGTCTCGGCGCCGAACATGGTCGAGATCGACGTCGGTCTCTGACCTTGGCGGCGATTCTTCGATCGGCGGTCGCTGGTCCAGAGAGCGGTGCGGTCGATGCTCGTTGTAATGACGGATGTAGACCCGGAGGACGCGTTCGAGGTGCCGTCGGTTCACGATCAGGATCCGATCGAGACATTCGCGACGGACTGTGCCGATCCACCGTTCGACGAAGGCGTTCGCGCGCGGTGCGCGTACGGGTGTGCGGATCGTCCGGACGCCGTCGGAGCGGAACACTTCGTCGAAGGCCGCCGTGAACTTGCTGTCGCGGTCGTGGATCAAGAACCGGATTGGTTCCGTCCGGTCGACGAACGTCTCAATGATGTTCCGTGCTTGCTGGGTCGCCCACTCTCCTGTCGGGTTGGGGGTGATTCCCGCGAGGTACACCTGCCGGGTTGAGAGTTCGATGAACACGAGTGCGTAGAGCCGCCGGAACAGGACGGTGTCGATCGTGAAGAAGTCGCAGGCGACGATCCCGCTCGCCTGCACTCGTAGGAACTCCCGCCATGCCTCGGAGGAGC
>WNGD01005762.1_pt1 | contig 11961 bp, 9 predicted proteins | sample 5400671 | NCBI WGS metagenome assembly WNGD01 (sample SAMN13153369, study PRJNA577476) | soil metagenome | isolation source: 40 cm soil or saprolite under grassland replicate 2 | place: USA:California | collected 2016-06-15
CACGCTCCAGCCCTTGCCTGCACCCGAGGCGAAGACCAAGCCTGCGAGATCGGTGGCCAGGCACGCCGCGCCGCCGAAGGATGCTCAGGAACCCACCCCAAGGGATGGTCTCCTTTCCCGGAGTTGGAAATACCTGGACGAGAAAAGGCAGGATTGGCAGAAGGAGCTCGGTAGGTTGATCCATATCGACGCCTTTCGTTAGCGCATCTCTTCCAGTCGCCGGAGTGTCAGCAGCGAGCAAAGTATTTGCGGTTTCGAGGCGGATCATAAGCCATTACAGCGCGGTCTCTCGGCTTGGCCGGGATTGCTGTTACCGCCTTAGAACCATTGCACGCGGGCGACTATCAACATGGCCAACACCCACGAGATTGGCTCAGCTCCGGATGCGGCAGTGGGGCCGTTTTGCATAGGAGTGGGCACTCACGAAAATAGAGCGAACCCAATACGGCCCCTGTTATTCTGGCAAGAAGACACGCGGCTGCGGAGTAAAGGAATTCTTGCGATCAAAAAATCCCCACGCCGCAGTGAGGCGTCTAAGTGAATCCAGTGCGATCGAGCGCGCTGATCGAGGTTGCAGCAGACGAGCAGGCTGTTTTGGTTGTACCTATCCGCGTCGAAGGATGAACTCCGGTTCAAAACCGTTCCAGCGACCTGCCCTTGCGTTGCAGTCTTTCATTTTCTGCTGCTGCGAATTTCCAAGCGACAAGAAGGGTCTCTTCAACAAACTGCTCGGGCGGAGAGCGTCGCAGCAGGAGCGAACGAAAATCGGCGCTGGTGATACCTGTAGGACTTTCATGTCGGACTGTCTCTCGGGCAGGACCGCGGTGGAGCCCGCGGTCGCTCGGCAGGATCGATCTCAAGCACCGTAGCGCTGCGAAATTGGTCATCAAGGCCATACTACAATGTCGGTTTGGGGCACTTCTGTGACCTGACGATGCTGTTAACGTTATTCGGCACAAATTACGCGAATCGCAATCGCGCCGTCGCGGAGCCGTCCGCCCCTCATTCAGCCTCATCGTCGTGCGGTGCAGAAGCGTGTGCGGCAGGCTCGATGTGCGACTGGGCCAGTACTCGTTTGCCGATCAGGGTGATGGTGACGACATCTCGCCCCATCCACTCGAGCCAGCCGCGACTGATGCACGAGCGCACGGTGACCGTCAGGGTGTATGAAAATGAGATCGATCCCTGCGGGCACTTAGAATTTCGGGCAGCATGACAAGTGCGGCGCCGCCGTGAACTCCGTGAGCTCTCGGCAACCGTCAGATCCGCGTTGGTAGACGGGGAACCGAGGCAATTAGTTCAGCCGTATACGCATGGTTCGGCCGCGCGAATACCTGCCCGATCTCTCCACTTTCGCAGACCTGGCCGGACCGCATCACCAGCACCTCGTCAGCAACCTGGCGAACGACGGCCAAGTCGTGTGAGATCAGGAGGTAAGCGCAGCCAAGTCGCTCCTTCTGCTTGAGTAGGAGCTCGAGGATCATAGCCTGCACGGAGACATCGAGTGCGGTTGTAGGCTCGTCGAGAACGACGAGCAGCGGCTCTGTCACGAAGGCACGGGCGAGCGCGACCCGCTGCTTCTCTCCACCGCTCAGGCGTGCGGGAAAACGCTCAAGGTAGGCGTCCGTGAGCCCGACCGCCTGGAACGTTGCACGCACGCGGTCACGAACCTCATGGCGAGCGACGCCGTGAAGCACCAGAGGGCGCCCCACGATCTCGGCCGCGCTCTTGCGCGGATTGAGCGAGCTCGTCGGATTTTGGAACACGATCTGAACGCGACGACGTAGTGCTTTGAGTCCACGTGCATCGAGCGCGAACACGTCTTTGCCGTCGAAAACGACCCGCCCCCTCGTCTTGCGTTCCAGCCTGAGAAGCGCGCGCGCAAGTGTCGACTTGCCGCTGCCGCTCTCGCCAACAACCGCCAGGATCCGGCCATGCGGCAAGCGGAATGAGACGTCGCGCACGGCATGGGTGGGCTTGCCAGGAACAAAACCGAAGAAGCTGTCCCGTCGGTAATCGACCGAGAGTGCCGAGACCTCAAGAAGCGTGCTGGAGGCCCGGGATGTGGCAGCGACCGCGGAGACTCGTCCTGCAGGCGGAGCGGCGAGCCGCGCCGGCTCGGAGGCAAAATGGCAGCGCGACAGGTGCTCGATGTCCGCAACCCGGACCAACGGCGGACGCGTGCCGCGACAGAGTTCCATTGCAAAAGTGCAGCGCTCGGCGAAAACGCAGTGGGCGAACCGTGCCGGAGAGTTGGATGTAGTCCCCGAAATCCCTTGAGGAGCCAGGCGTCTCGCGATCTGCGGCACCGCCGCGATGAGGCGCCGCGTGTACGGGTTTTGTGGCTCCGCTAGCACGCGGTCTGCGGGGCCAATCTCCATCAGCTCGCCGGCATAAAGTACCGCGATGCGATCCGCGAGCTCTGCGATCGCCCCTAGATCGTGGGACACGAAGAGGATCGCGGCATTGAGCCGGTGACGCAGCGCGCGCACCAGTGCCAAGATGCGCGCCTGTACGATGACATCAAGCGCAGTAGTCGGCTCGTCCATCAGCAAAGCGTCGGGCTCGCCGGCCATCGCCATCGCAATCACCGCGCGTTGGCGCATGCCGCCACTCAGCTGATGGGGAAACGCGTTGTAGACGGTTGCCGGCGCTTCGAGCTCGACTAAGCGCAGGAGCTCGACCGCGCGCGCGTAAGCTCGCCGCCCGTGCATGCCAAAGTGCCGGCGCAGCACTTCGGCAATCTGGGCACCCACCACCATTGCCGGGTTGAGCGCCGTCGTTGGGTCCTGATAGATCATAGCGATGCAGCGACCCCGGATATTGTCGAGCGCTGGGCGGTCGAGGCTCAAAAGGTCCCTGCCGCGGAACCGGACACAACCTGATTCGATAACCGCGTTTGGCGCCAGGTAATTCATGGCGGCGAAAAGAGCGGTCGATTTGCCCGAGCCCGATTCGCCGACCAGCCCCACTACTTCGTTCGAGTGGAGCCTCAGATTGAAGTCCCGGAGCGCGGGAACACGCCTCCCGCCGAGTGAGAAGCTCACCGAGAGATTCTCGATTTCCAGGAGGGGGTCAGGCATCATGCAGCGAAGCCCGGACGTGTAGGTGATCGCGCAATCCCTCGCCGAACAAATTGAAGCCGATGATGGAAAGGCAAATGGCAAGCGCTGGTCCGAGCAACGGCCAATATGAAACGCTGATATAACGCTGCGCCTCGTTGATCATGACGCCCCAATCCGCGAAGGGGGGCTGAGTGCCTAGGCCAAGATAGCTCAACGCCGCACCCCCCATCAGCGCGAAGCCCGCGTTGATGCTTCCCTCGACGATCACCGGCGCCCACACATTGGGGAGGATCTCGCCGTATTGAATGTAGAGCGCACCTTCACCCCGTGCCTTTGCGGCGATGACGTAGTCCTGCCTCGCGGCCTCGAGCACAACGCTGCGCACGACGCGCACGAATTTGGGTGATGCTGCGACTCCCAGTGCCAGGATCGCCTGCAGCTGGCCTGGGCCGAGCGCCACGATGATGAGAAGTGCGAAGACGAGGGTCGGAATCGAAAGCAGCGCATCGACAAAACGCATAACGATCTGATCGATGCGACCGCGGTAAAAGCCCGTCATGAGCGCAATCGGCACGCCGATGGCAAGCGCCAGCGCGGTAGCGCCGAGGCCGAGCGCCATCGAGCGCCAGCCACCCGCCAGCACCCGGCTCAGGACGTCGCGGCCGAATCGATCGGTTCCCATCAGGTGCTCGGTGCTCGGCGGCACGAGGCGGTGAATGAGATCGACCTGCGCCGGCGCATAGGGGTGATAGGTGATTCCAACCAGGGCCGCGGTGATCGCAAGCCCAGTAAGCGCGGCGCCGAGTGCAAGATAACGATTGCGGCGCGGCGATTCCGGGACTTCAATGCGCAGCTCGGTCATGGCCGCCTCAGGCGGGGGTTGAGGGCCGCTTGCAGCAAATCGGCCAGTAGGTTCGCGACCACGTAGACGGCACCGATGGTCAGCGCCGTTCCCTGCACCAGGGGGATGTCACGGTTTGCCACCGCATAGACGATCAGTCGTCCGAGGCCCGGAAAGGCAAAAATTTCCTCCACGATGACAATGCTGCCCATCAGGTAACCGACGTCGAGCGCAAGCACCGTGATCGTGGTCGCGAGTCCATTGCGCAGCCCATGTCGCCACAGAACGGTGCGCTCAGGCAGGCCTTTCAATCGCGCGGTGCGGATGTAATCGCTGCCAAGAACGTCCAGCATGCCGGAACGAGTCTGACGGAGCAGATGAGCGGTCAGCACAAAGCTCAAGGTTATCACCGGCAGAACGATATGCGAGGCCCATCCACGAAACGACTCTGTTAGCGCCGTGAAGCCGCTCGACGGGAAGAGATTGAGCGGGGGGCTTGCCAGCAGGACGATGAGGACCGGCGCCACTACGAAATCGGGAATCGAAATGCCGAAATAGCTCGCGCCGAGGATTGCTCCGTCGAGCCGGCTGCCGCGGCGGACCGCGGCGACGACGCCGAGCGGGATTGCCACGGAGGCGGCCACGATGAGCGCAGCGACAGCAAGGGCGAACGAGTTGGCGAAGTGATCGGCGATGAGGGCTCCGACCGGCTGGTTGAGCGTGGCCGAAATGCCAAAGTCACCTTGGGGCATGCCCGCAAGCCACACCATGAATTGTACGATGAACGGGCGATCGAGTCCGAGTCGCGTGCGCAGCGCCGCCAACGCCTCGGGCGTCGCCTGCTCGCCGAGGATCGTTGCTGCGGCATCACCCGGCAGCAGATGCGTGCAGATGAAGATGATCGCCGACAGAATGAGGAGCGAGAGCAGACCGTATATCAGCCGCCCGACAATGAAGGCGAGCGCCATGTCGCCTCAGGTCCTGCGGCCCGGAGCGTCCGGCGACAGCCAGCAATCCTCCAAGCGCATCTCGGTCGTGATCGCGGGTGTCGGCCAATCGTTCACATAATTCCACGCTGCGTATAGGGAGTTGAAGAAGTTTGGGATGATGAACGGACCCTCGTCGCGGGCCAGATGTTGCAGCTCACTGTAGATTTTGCGGCGCTCTGCACCCTCGGTAGCCTGTCGACCCCGCCCAATGAGCTCCTCGGCTTTTCGCCCAACATCGGTCTGCGCCCACCGACCTTCGTCAATGCCGTATTTTGCGGAGTAGAGCTTGCTCAGGATCGCGTCCTCGGTCGGTCGGGTTCCATAGTTGCCGACGTAAGAGGCGATCCCCTTGTTCCAGATCGTGCTGCCGTAGCGAGCATTGTCCATTAGCTCGATGTTGAATCGGATGCCGATCTGCTCGGCCATGGCCTGCACGACGACCGCGGTCTTCTCGCGAGATGCCGGGCTGTTCGATACGACAAGCCGATGCGCAAAGCCGGCCCCATGACCCGCCTCCCGTAGCAGCTGCCGGGCGCGGGCGAGGTCGGGATTGCGCAGGGGAATCGTCCGATCGAAATACTCATAGCTGACCGAAATCGGCTGATCATCGGCCGGCGAGCCGACCCCGCCGGTGATCGCGTCGGCCATCTGCGGGCGATCCATCGCGAGGCGGAGAGCAAGGCGAACGCGCGGATCATCGAATGGCGGACGATCAACATAGAGCACGACATTATTGAACGTTCCGCCGGGAACCTGCGTGGCCTTGACGCCCTTGATGGCCGCCACGCGATTGAAGATGTCGGAATCCACCTCGCCGATGATATCGACCTCGCGGTTCTGAAGTGCCACGACCTGCGCCGTCGTATCGGGCAGCACGCGCAGCACGACACGCTCGAGCAAGGGTCGGCCAGAGCGAAAATAATGCGGGTTGCGCTCCATTACCAACCGTTCATTGGATGAAAATTCTCTGACGGCGAACGGGCCGGTGCCGTATGCGGTGGTGTCTAGCTTGGCGAACTCCGCAATTCCCCCCTCGGAGACGATCCGCGCGGTCGCGCTTGCCAGCGCCTTGGGCAGATCCGCATAGGGAGAGCCAAGCTCGATCCGGACGGTTCGGCGATTGACGGGTTTGGCCGCCGCGATCGGACCAAGTTCCGCCTTGTAGGGCGCGGCCGTCTTCGGATCGAGGATCTTTTCGATGGTGGCCACGACGTCGGCTGCCGACAGCGTCGAACCATCATGGAATTTGACGTCGTCCCGCAGAATGAAAGTCCAGACAGCGCCGTCGCTGGTGGAGGAATAAGATTCTGCCAGATCTCCTTCCACTCCGCCGCTTGCAGTCAGCCGCGTGAGATTGTTGTAAAGATTGATGCCCGCGCGCCACTCGTTTCCGAAGATGCCCATGATAGGATTGAGCGTTCGCAAATCCTTGTAAAGCGCTATCGACAGCTGCCCACCCGACTTCGCCTCGCCGTAAGCGCGACCGCCGGTCATTGTCGGCAAAAACAGGGTGCCGGCCCCGGCAGCAAGCAGGCCCTTTCCGGCCTCGCGACGCGTGATTGACAACCTGCGACTGGATGTCATGTCACGTCTCCTGTTCGCGATCGAGAGTCCGTCAACTCTCGCCGCAGATATCTAGGATGGAGAGCATATAGATCTTGATCATGTCGATGAAGTCCCGGATTTCAACCCGCTCGTCCGGCATCGTGTTGTACTTGCCGCCCGGTCCGCAGACCATCCCTTCCATGCCGGCGCGGTGCAGAAGATGGGCGGCATCCGTTCCGTAGAAGCAATAGGGCCGGAGCGCCCCCACCGGCTGGTCGGTTCCGCGCACCTCCCGGTACGATCGACTCACGACATTGACGATCGTGGCGTCGCGTTTCACCTCGAAAGGCAGCATCTCGGGTCGCTGGTGAATACGCTCGCGCGAAAGTCTGGCCTTTAGGCCCGGCATCTCGCGCTCCATTTCATCGAGCTGGCGGCGAATGTCGCTTAGCACGCCGTTGGACGATTGGCTCGGCGCGTAACGCGCGGTGCCCACCAGGCGAACATAATCCGCGACCTGGGGCGGGCGCCAATCGTGGAACTCGGGCGACAGCGAACCGCGCACTACGCCGATATTGCAGCGGTTCACGGACCGGTGCTCGTCGTTGGCGAAGCCGCTGAAAATCATGGCGTCAAGGCGCGGAATGAGCTTACAAGCGGCAAGAATCGCGTCGACCGCCTCCTCACGCTTGGAGACGTGGCGAGTGACTCCGAAGAGCTCAACCACGAAGTTGAACGCGCCTGCATGCAGGGTCAGCCCGTTGAGATCGGTGGGTTCGGCATTGATGAAATAATCGGCTCGAACACCGCTCTCGATGGCCTTGATGGTGCCGACCCCGCCCTGCAGCTCACCGACAACGAACGTGAGGATGACATCGCCGCGCAGCCGGACGCCGTTTTCGATGAGTGTTTTCAGCGCGCAAAAATAAGCCGCATCACCCGCCTTCATATTGGAGACGCCGATGCCGTAAATGTAGTCGTCGTCGGAGAGGCCGCCCCAGGGATCGACTGTCCACCCTTCGGTGACCGGATTGGTGTCTAGGTGCCCGTTGAACAACAGGGATTCTCCGCCGCCATTTCCTGCAACTCGGCCAATGGCATTGACGCGCCCGTCCGCCACCTCCTGCAATTCAGTTGAAAGCCCAAGCGCGCGCATGTTGGCCAACATGAAACGCGCAAGCTCGTTCTCCCCGGTCGTGCCGCTGTAGCTCTTGTACCGGATCATTGAGGCAACGAATTCGACACATGCCTTGCGGTCGATGCGCGAGAGCAGCTGTTGTTTCTCCACATCCGCTCCACGATTGGCGATCAATTGGCGAAAAGCACGTTCATCCGGCTGCCGCGCTACTGGTGCTTGATCACCGCGCAGGCGATGCGATCTCCAGCATTGCCTGCAGGCTGACTGCTATAATCGTCAGCCTTGGCGTGAATGACAATCGACGTTCCATCAGCGCCAAATAAGGAGCCCTCGCCGATTTCGAGGGTCACGTTCGGATCCAGTACATGGATTCGCAGCATCCCATCCTGCCCCACAAATTGATTGGGCATGTCACCAGCGTGAGGTCCACCTTCGGCCAGGAAGCCGTGTTTCTCCCCTGAAAGCGCAAAGTGGCCCCCAGCCGATTCGAATTTGGTTGCCGGATCACAGGCACCCTTCTGATGGATGTGGAAGGCATGCTCCCCGGGCGGCAGCCCCTGTATCTCTGCCTCGATCAGCACGCCCTGCGACGTTTGCAGTAAATTGGCAGTCCCGATTTGCTGGCCCTGTGTATTGATGAAGATTGCCGTGGCCTTTTGCGGAGTTTGGGCCAGGCCCGGCATGGTCGCGATCACAGCCAGGGCCGTTCCGAAAAGCAAACCTTTCATTATCTCCTCCCTTATCCACTGGGGGCGTCCGCGCACTCGGCAGGCCCCTCTCATTGCCGACGAGTACGACCGGCGCCCGCACGTACCGACCGGTTCACCGGGCGAGCGGATCGGGGCGAAGCTGGAATCGGACGACTTTCGGTCGGTTCTCCTTGCCGCCCTCCAGGTGGAACATCGCCCGGGTAGAATAGGTCGACCACAGCGACTTGCCTTTCCAGCCGGCATTGGGGTCGTCGATGCGCCCATCCATCCACTTGGTGAAATAGCCGATCGGGTAGGGCACGCGCAGCACGACGAACTTGCCATCCACCAACGCCAGCAGCGCGTCATTCATGTTGCCGGTGGCGATCGGCACGTTCTTACCCAGACCGAACGTGTCGAACTGATCGACCCAGGTGTAATAGCTCGCCTCGACGCTGCCGGATTCCTTGACGTCTCTGAACTGCGGTCCTGGGAAGGGATACAGCGTCCACCCCTCTGGACAATGCTTGCCGGTTGCAGTCGGCCCGTTGAGAACCTTGCACTTGCGGCGATCAAAACTCGCGAGATGGCCGCTCGCCAGTGACGTCCAGAACACGCCGTTGCGATCGATGTCGCCACCGCGCGGCCCATAGCCCGGGAACGGCGGCTCATAAATTTCCGTTATCGCCGTATGCGTCGGGTCTGGGCCTGGATTGATGCGAACGACGTAACCGGGGTATCCCAAAGCCGTACCCCAAACTGAACCGTCAGCTGGGCTCACGGCAATCGAATAGAGGCTCAGCGACACCCGTTTGTCCCTTCCCGGGTCGAGCGGCTGGTCGGGCTCCAGATATTCGTCGCGCTTGCCGTTGCCATTGGTGTCGAGGACGAGCGGCTTCCAGCCCTGCGATTTTTGCTCGTCGCCCGTTTCTTCGAACATCTTTCGGTTCAGCCAGCCGACGGCACCCGGGCCGACAACCCCAGTGCTGGCCCACAACGTATTATTGGCGTCCTCGGCGAAGATCAGATGGTGCGTGGGGAAACAGGTACTGATCAGCGTGAACTTTTCCGTTGCTGGATCGTACATCGACAGATGTCGGTTGGCCTGCTCGAGCGGGAACACTTTTGCCGACGGATGGTCCGAGCCTTGTTTGCAGAAGTCCGGATTTGCCGGCGGACGGATCCTCGCGGTAAACCAAACCCGCCCCTTCTCATCCATCATCGGGTTGTGGTTGCTGGTCTGGCTGTCCCAGATCGGCTCCTCGCCCCAATACGGAGAAGGGCCCATCGGCGCATCCTTCGAGGACGGCGTCTTCGGATCGCGTACCCGGTGTTTCACTTCAGTCGCGGTGTTCCGTTCCGGGTCGAGGATGGGAATGAAATCCGTGCTCTCCTCGGTGGTCCCGTAGAGCTTGCCCTTGGCATTGACGGTGGGCTTGCGCCGGTCGGTCGAAATCTCATCGTGAAGGTAGGCCGTAGGACGACTCCAGTCCCACAGCGTGAGCACGACATTGCGCTCGATCCCAGTCGGCCGCTGCGGCTGAGCGAACGGAAGCTCCCCAGCTGCAATGCGGTCGGTCCAGTCTCCGAACAAGTGAAACGCCAGCTGCGTGTCCAGCCTGCCGATCACATTGACCATCTGAGTCATCGCTTGGCCGGACTGAATGCGCCGTTCCCATGCCTCCGCCGAGGAACTGAATTCGCCCAGCTCTTTCGGGATCGTGCGCGTTCCGATGGTGCCGAGCGCGTGACAGGACATGCAGCCGGTAGTCTTTACGATATTCACCCATTGTGCCTGAATTTTCAGGTTATCCGGCATGTCCCCGTCCCGCTGCGCGCCCGAAAACTGGCTTTCCCCCGGGATCTTGAGCATGGAGTACCAGTAGATCGCCGGATAGTACTGTGCCGCCGCGCCCGCATTTGGCGCCACCACTGCGCTCAGGTTGAGGACTTTGCCGGGAGTTGCCCGGACTCTTGGCGAGTCGACGAGGCCGTAGCCACGGACCCAGAGGCTATAATTCGCTGGCGGAAGGTCGGGGATCAGGTACCGCCCTTGATCGTTGGTGACTACGATTTTGGCAAATTTGGTGGGAAGCTCCGTCGTTTCCGCGATCACCCACACACCGGCCTCGGGACCGTTGGCGCTGGTGACCACGCCGCCGAAATCGGCATCCCCGATGGGCACGGACTCGATGTTCTGTTGGGCGCTCAACTGCGCGGGCGCGGAGGCGAAAAGCGTGGCGCTGATTACCGCCACCGCGGACCATGTCCTTGCCATGGGGAATCCTCCCGTTGTCGGTCAGGCCGGTTCGCCCATCCGCCCGGTTTTTACGACGGCCCCATCCGCAAGCCTCGGCTCGAAGATTTTGGCTAAAATCCCTCCACAGTCCACTCACATCACAGCGATGCGAGCTTTCCCGGAAAGCACCCGGACCCAGAGGGAATCGGCCCACCCTCGGTTTTTTGCAGTCAACTGCAATAACCTATCTAGTCAGGCACCGGCATCGGTGGCCGGGAGGGCGGCGGCGGTGACGCGGGCGACGCTGCTGAAATCTGTGGTGCGGGTTGTGCCGGCGGTGGCATCGGCGCCAGCGGGGGCGTCGCTGCTGAAATCTGAGGCGCGGGTTGTGCCGGCGGTGGCATCGGCCGCAGCGCTGCTGAAATCCGAGGCGGGTGCGCCGACGGTAGCATCGGCTTGCGCGCTGGGGCAGCCGCCGGTTTCGGCGGCGGCGCTGAAGGACTGTGGCGGATCTTCATCTCGGACGCCCTGCAGCCTGGCGATGTCGCGCGCCATTTGCTCCTGGCCAACGGCGAGCTGGTCAACGCTTTGACGCACGGCAGCGAGATCGCGCGCTATCGCCTCGAGCTGCTGCAGGCCGGGAGAAGGGGGCGGCGGGCGCGGTCGACGCGATCATGTCCGGAGCGGTCTGCGCAACGGGTGCGGCTTGCGGTGCACCCGGCACGGACGCCTGAAAGCCAGGTGGGCTCGGTTGCCCGGCGACAATCTCGGGGTGGGGCAGCGAGTTCGTCGTCGCCAGCGATAGCAACCAGCCGAGCTGCGGGGCCTGCCTCGCGAGCATCTGCTTGGTGGCCTCGCCGTAGGACTGCCAAGCCAAAGTGGCAGCGACGCCGATGAAAGCCATGATCAGGAAGCGGGCGAGGGCGCGCGCGGCTCTCTTCCTAAGCGACGGCCTGTCGCTCGGGAATCGGTCATTCTTTAGATCGGCCGGATGAAGCGCCGCGTCGAGCGATGGCTCGGTGACCCGCAGGCCGGAAAAAGTATCGGATCCCACCATGTGGGGGCGCCGATCCGATGCATGTTCGGTGGCCACTTGTGCGAGCCTGGACACAGCTTCCCCGAGGCATACGGCAAACGTCCCGAGCGTCTACGACCCTGGCCAACCCATCCCCGTCAACTGAAGGTGTGTTCCCAGTCAATTTGATGGCGTTCTTGGCCGTCCACAGCGACGTCGTCGAGAAACGGGAGCGGCAAAGCCAAGACCCCGCCTGTCGCCACCGAGCCTAGAAGTGTTTTGGTCGTCCAGGGTGACCGACTGTCCCGTCTCGAAGGCTCGTTTCCAAATGCGTTGCGCCCAGGAATGTCCACTCGCAGCTGACTGCATGGCCGATGGGCCCCGATTTGGATCGCGGCGGGCGCTTTCCCGGCGCAGTGGCTGGCCCGCTTGGCGGAGAA
>WNGD01005763.1_pt1 | contig 11961 bp, 13 predicted proteins | sample 5400671 | NCBI WGS metagenome assembly WNGD01 (sample SAMN13153369, study PRJNA577476) | soil metagenome | isolation source: 40 cm soil or saprolite under grassland replicate 2 | place: USA:California | collected 2016-06-15
GAGTAGTACCAAAAGTACGACACCGAATTGTGTAATTTACAGAAAGAAGCCAGATGGGAAGCGGTTTTTCCAGGAAATTTTGTCCAGTGCTCAAGATTGAGGGCAATTTCTCACGTTTGAGGGCAAAACCTGCTCACTTCGTAGGGCATTTACCAACTGCGTATCGTCGGATCAGTATTCTGGAATCTTGCGTGTTCGGACACTGGTATTTGACCGGGTCGTCTTGAAGCCAATTTCGTGGGAGCTCGCGTCGAATCTGAGGGAGTGAAGGTGAAACGGCAGGAACCCCATGTATTGAGCCATTGAAAGGCTGCCAGTCCTCTCAACTGTTGCGCTCGACGGTTAGGGTGCCCGTCTTCCGGCCAAGTTGAATGACCTGGATGACGTTGGCCAGCCGGTCTGTCAAAGTTGCGGGCTGTTGCGGCATAGTGCTAGTGCTCAAATAAATCTATGACGTTCCTGATGGCTAGACGACAAGCTAAAAGTCACAAAGAAAGGCAGTTGGAGTCTTGATTGTTTGAGCAGAACACAAAAGTCAGGGATTGACAAAATTGAAGATCCTTCATAGGACATCTGCTTCATGTTGGTTCAACATGGCTCAAGAAGCATTTCCGCAAACTTTGGGTGGTTGGCAATTCTCTCATCCCTCTTGAAACTATGTGTGCGGGTTACCTGTGATATCCGTTCGCCAAATTAGGGAATATGTAATGAAGAACCACTGCTTGTATGAAATAGTTCAGGAACATCGACTAGAAAAAAGTAAGGTGAAGGCTTCACGTGGATGAGAAGCGAAGTGGCATCAGGAGACAGCAATCTAGGTTGACCCGTGGCGAGACATGTTCTATGGTATAATAAAGTCAATCGACACGTGAGAGGACAACATGCCGCGTAAGATACGGCAGCTGAAGACAGATTTGCGAAGAGCAGGAGTCTCTCAGGTATCACAAGAGGGAAGCCATACCAAATGGAAACATCCTCTTGTGCCAGCAAGCATGCTTATTCTCTCTGGTCATGATGGTGATGATGCCAAACCATATCAGGAGAAAGCTGTGCGTGACTTGCTACGGCAGATTGCAGAGGCAAGACGGAGTGCTGAGTCATGAATGAATCCCATCTTCATTATTCTATGCTCATTGAGTGGTCAGAAGAAGATCAGGCGTATCTGGTAACCTTGCCAGAATGGGCCGATCGTGTCATCATGCCAGCGACACACGGCAGCAGCTATGGCGAGGCAGTCCAGCATGGACAAGAGGTACTTAAAATGCTCGTGAACAGTGCCTTACGAGACGGAGAACCACTTCCCCCACCAAAAAGGCACGCGGTAGCATAGTTGATCCTCTCTCCACCCGCCCTGGAGTGATTTACTCACCTGATGCCGAGTGCGCACACACTGGCAATCGGCTTCATCTGTGCTGGCTACATGAGACATCCGTTCAGAAAGCAAGCCCCTCGAGATCGATGACCCCAGGCCGTTTGCAAAGAATCAAGATATGAGCATACAATGCGGAATGCATGACACTGATCTCATGCGACGGAAACCCATTGCATTGGCAAAGGAGATGGCAATCAACAATCGGCTCTGGGGAGCTGAACGGGGATCCGCGGAGAATTGCTCAAGCTGAATATTCGCGTGTGTAAACGAACGATCCAGAAGTACATGCAGCACGCGCGTCCCCCCCTCGCTCAACGGGGCAAAACTGGAGAACTTTGCTGCACACTCATGCGGGGGAAATCTTGGCCTGCGATTTCCTCCAGGCCACCGATCTCTTCTTCCGCTCGCTTTTTGCGTTCTTCGTTGTTGAGTTGAAATCTCGAAAAGTCATCCATGTTACTCTCACACGATCTCCTACCGATGCATGGACTACACAACAACTGCGGGAAGCGACTCCCTATGGACAGACGCCCACGTATCTCATTCGCGATAACGATGGCAAGTTTGGGCCTTTATCCGTGGATGCCATAGCTCCGAGAAAAAGGAAGAAATCAAGTGTAAACCCATCCATTTTGTGAATGGATGTGCCAAGTAGCCATCACAGAGCGTGGAATCGACAACCATAGACATCCTTAGACAGGCTATGCCGGTGGAGAGATTCGAACCCTCAACCCCTTGCGGGGACTTGTTTTTGAGACAAGCGCGTATACCGTTCCGCCACACCGGCTCGTGAGTAGCATGATACTGCATCAGATGCCTGAAGTCAATACGCTGCACTCAAAGATTCAGGCGCTAGGCCGAATTTCCCAATGTTCCTGAACTTCAAATAACGCTGTTCCAACAGTCTATCCACTGGCAAATTCTTAAGCTCGGCCAGGTTTCTAAGCAGCACCGCCTTCAGATTATCGGCGGCGAGACTATAATTGTGATGCGCTCCGCCCAATGGCTCGGGAATCAGTTCGTCTACCAGGTCAAGCGCCTTCAGCTCTTTAGCGCTAATGCGCATCGCCTCGGCTGCCTGGGGAGCGAAGCCCTTGTCACGCCACAGAATCGAAGCGGATGCTTCTGGCATCGCCACGGTATAAATGCTGTGTTCTAGCATCAAAATGCGGTCAGCGACGCTAATAGCTAACGCGCCACCACTCCCACCCTCGCCTATCACAACAGCGATAATCGGTACTTGCAGGCGCGACATGAGATACAGATTAGCCGCGATGGCCTCCGATTGCCCACGCTCCTCATCCGGCAGGCCAGGGAATGCGCCGGGAGTGTCAATCAAGCAGATGACGGGAAAACCGAATTTCTCAGCCTGCTGCATTAAACGGGCTGCTTTGCGGTATCCCTCTGGATGTGGCATGCCCAGGTTATGGAATTGCTTCTCCTTCATATCTCGGCCTTTCTGGTGGCAGACGAGCATTACATGTTCGTCTCCCAGTTTGGCCGGTCCTGCCATAATTGCATGATCGTCACTAAAGGAGCGATCTCCATGCAGTTCAAAGAAATCCTCACACATCAAGCGGATATAATCCGCTGAATAGGGTCGATCTTTGTGCCGCGCTACCTGTACTGTCTCCCAGGACGAGAGGTTTTTATACATCTCTTCGGCGCGCCGGTGCAGTTCGCGCTCTGCTTCATGCAACTGTTTGTATTCATCAGCTTTCAAGCGATCGCCCTTGCGTTGCAGCGCGATGATCTTTTTTTCCAGCTCGGCTAGTGGTCTCTCAAATTCCAGGTCGTATGCCATAGCTTTCCCCTATTTTTTGTGCAAACTCTTGCGAATTCTGTTGTATGATGCCCGGTGCATACAATCGCATTAGCTGTGCCAGTGTCTGTCGCAGGTCACGTCTATGAACAACAGCGTCAATCATACCATGCTGTAGCACGAACTCAGAATTGATCTCTGGTGGTTTCACGTGCATAAACTGCTCAATTACACGCGGACCCGTGAAGCAGACCAGCGCTCCTGGCTCAGCGAGAATGACATCGCCTAGCATGGCGAAACTGGCCGTGACGCCTCCGGTAGTGGGGTCTGTTAGGAGGCTGAAATAGGGGAGTTTGGCCTCGCCGAGCTTTGCTAGCGCTGCTGAAGTTTTCGCCATTTGCAACAGTGAGTATAGACCCTCTTGCATGCGAGCACCACCAGATGCTGAAGAAATCAGCACGGGCATGCGATTCTCAATGCCCAGCTCAATTGCTCGCGTAATTTTCTCACCAACAACCGAACCCATACTGCCACCAATGAAGCGGAAATCCATGATAGCGAGCGCGAGAGGCATTTCTTCAATGGTTGCATGACCTATAACCACGGCCTCATTCAAGCCTACCTTTTTGCGTTCTTCATCTACCTTGTTGGCATATGCTTGAACTTCATCTCTCGTTCGACTCACAAAGTGCAAGGGGTCAACTGAAATAATATTGACATCCATTTCAACGAAGCTATCGGGGTCTACCAGCAGTTCAATGCGTTCATAGGCAGATAGTTTGAAGTGATAGTTGCAGCGCGTGCAAACTTTCAGATTCTTTTCCCACTCCCGCGAGATCAGAATCTCTCTACACTTCGTACACTTGACCACTAAATTACCTGAAGGTAAACCTGGCTTCGCCTGATCATTGGAGGATGTTATGGAGCGTGGATCAGTAGCTTCTTTAGCCATGTATTACCTCCTGGTCAGTCTTGTGCGAAGAGTGCAGCCACAAATCGTTGTGGATCAAAAGGAGCTAGATCCTCGACTTTTTCTCCCGTTCCTATAAATTTGATAGGGATACCTAAATCGTCGGCGACGGCAAAGGCAAAGCCACCCTTGGCAGTGCTATCCAATTTTGTGATGACTACTCCAGTCAATCCAACATCTTCTGCAAATTTGCGTGCTTGTAATAGGGCATTCTGGCCTGTTGTAGCGTCGACGACCATCAACAACTCGTGGGGTCCATCTGGGAGCAATTTCTGAATGACCTTGTTTATCTTCTTCAACTCTTCCATCAGGTTATACTTGGTCTGTAGGCGACCAGCGGTATCTACGATCAGTACATCGCTTCCTCGTGTACCTGCTGCCTGGATTGCATCGTAAACCACTGCACCAGGATCGGAGCCAGAATCCTGGCTGATTACAGGTACCCCTATGCGATCGCCCCAAACTTTGAGCTGATCTATGGCTGCAGCACGAAAGGTATCGCCTGCAGCCACGATAACACTATGTCCCTCTTTCTTGAGACGATAAGCCATTTTAGCAATGCTGGTCGTTTTTCCGGAACCATTGACTCCAATGACTAGCATGACAGTCAGTGGAGATTGCTTGGCAAAGCGCAACGGGGATGGCTTTCCAAGCAAGGTAACTAGTTCTTCACGTAAAGCTTGTTGTACCTGGGAGCCAGTTCGCATATGTTCTGTGGTTGCTCGTTCGCGCAAACGATTCATGAGCCATGTAGTTGTGCTTGGGCCGACATCAGCGCTTAAAAGTGCCTCTTCCAATTCATCCCACAGATCATCTGTAATATTGTCTTGCTTGAAGGAATCCCCTAAACGACCAAACAGCTTGCGCGTACGGCTCAAGCTGTTCTTGAAAGGATTGAAGCTCTGCTCAGACACGGATTCACCTTCTACGTGCTCTTGAGTAAGAACGGGATCTCGTTTTGGTTCTTCCTGTGGTTTCTGCCCAAAGATTCGATTGAGCACGTCAGCTTTGACTCCTTATTTCTGTTCTTTTCGATTACGCACTTTAACGAAATAATCCGGCCATCCGTGGGGCCGATTGATCGCGCCCACCGCCGATTATGACTTTTAACAAAATAATCCGGTTATCCGTAGGGGCCGATTGATCGCGCCCACCGCCGATTTATCGGCCTCCGCTAGGTTTTCCCGGTATCCCAATTAAAAAGTTAATCTGCATTATCGGCCCCCAGTGGGTTTCCTGATATCCCAATTAAAAAGTTAATGTGCATAGACAAATTAAAAAACAAAAGGGAAAAGGTTCTTTCTGCCTTTTGCCTTCTTTCCCTTACAACTTAAATAACCACGAACCGCTCTTAAAGATTGTGAGATTCCCTGGCGACCTTTACGCTCGCCAGGGAATGTATCACACGCTTATTGCCGACTGCTGCGATACGAGTGGAGTGACCCATCGCTTATGGGTTCGTTAATGATGATATCGCCATTGCGTATCTTGATGTTGTACAGGCAAGATGGGTTCGTACAGACCCAGGCCTTGTACTCGATGGAAGCTCCCTGGCTGCCGAAATCCGAAAGCGGAACCAGATCACCTTCACTACATTTACGACACCGAGGAAATGCATTCTCCACGAAATCGTCTCCTTCCTTCTATCCAGTGGGTAGTATTCGCCTACCTGACCATTACACTAAGCTAGGTTTGGCGATGAAGTAAGCCGAGGGGGAGCCTCCGCCGCTGCATCCGCATCCCCACAATACTAATACATTGGTCTATGCCTCCGCTATCATACCACAAAATTCTTCTTGTGTCAGCATGCTTATGAAGAAATTTTCATCTTCAGAGATGGCTGGGTTTGGTCTAAGTATGAATCAATGTATGTCTGCTTCTTACCTAAAGAATAACAGGTGTCACAAGTTCCGTCAAGTTTCGAGGGCATCTCATCAATTATACGCCCATCGCCACCCCACCGGCCTTAGCTTGCAGGTAAGCATAAATGAATGGATCGACATCACCATTCAAGTACCCCTCGGTATCGCTCGTCTCGTAGTTCGTGCGATGATCCTTCACGATGTTATATGGATGCACCGTCACCGTCCGAATCTGCGTCCCGAAGTCCGCCTGCACGTGCTCACCTTTTAATCTGGCCGTCTCCTCTTCTCGCCTCTTCAACTCACGTTCGTACAGGCGAGCCTTGAGCAACTTCATTGCCACCTCGCGATTCTGAATTTGCGAACGTTCATTCTGACACGTCACCACAATACCTGTAGCAATGTGACGTATACGTACTGCTGAGTCGGTCTTGTTGACGTGCTGCCCACCTGCTCCCGTTGAACGATATGTGTCCACTTCGATGTCTTCAGGGCGGATCGTAATCTCAATCGTGTCTTCAATGTCGGGCAAAACCTCGACCTTGGCAAATGAGGTATGCCGGCGATGTGCCGCATCAAAGCGTGAAAGGCGGATCAGGCGATGGGTGCCAATCTCCGAACGCAGAAAACCATAGGCATAACGCCCGCTAATTTCCATGGTAGCGCTTTTGATGCCAGCTTCTTCACCCTCGTTATACTCGTACACCTCGGTGCGGAAATTGTGACGCTCGGCCCAGCGCAGATACATGCGAAACAGCATCTCTGCCCAGTCTTGTGCATCGACACCGCCACTACCAGCATGAATACTAACGATGGCATCGCGTTCGTCATGTTCGCCATTCAACATCAGCGCGAATTGCCGCTTCTCGACCTCTTGTTCAATTGCTTCCAGCGACTGGGCTATCTCTGCCTGCAATCCTTCATCCGGCTCCTCCTCTAACAATCCGGCTAATCCTTGCAGGTCGTTTAACAGTGTAGCGATGCCTTCCCACGTGGTAACTTCATCTCGCAGGGCATTCAATTGTTGCATGCGTGCCTGCGCTTTGCGGTTATCGGCCCAAAAATCTTCGGCCATGCTTTCTGTTTCGAGTTCGGCTATCTGTTTTTTCTTTTGCGCCAGGTCAAAGGCGCACCATAGTTTCGTGGACGTGCCCTTGCAGGCGTTCGATCTGATTTGTTAATTCACTCATACTGAGCATTTTAGCACGTTTTATGGCAACTTCGCTAGTTTTGGGGATGCAGAGAGTGGTAGCCTGCGATTTGGCCTATTAGGCCCGTCAGTGATTTTTACAACGCAAATAGGTCTCGTTCTCCTTCTCGACATGATACACTTACCATAACAGCGATGTAGGGAAGTAATGCTTCCCGCCGTTTTTTCATTCGTTCCTGCTGCTATGAAAGGTAGCCGCCAAGAGAGGAGAGAGGAACTATGCCATCGACACAGAACGGATCTGGAATCTAATCTATCCGCAACCTGCTACCTTTTGATGAAAACCGTGCATTATGCACGAACGAAAGGACAGAGAAAACCATGGCTATGAAGACACCTGGACGTAAGATCACATTGGAAAGGAGTAGAGAAGATGACAGTCAACAATAGTAGTGTACATGCTGACGTACGTCCAGGTGCTATGATAAAAGGAGGACGCTGGATTGCCGGTGCCGGATTTGCGTACGTCGTTGCCTGGCTCATAGGCCTTGCCATCGGCCTGGCAACATCCGCCCCAGGGTCCACCGACTCCGTATCCACGCTTGGGGCCTACTTCAGTTCCCATCGTGAGGTTGCCATGATCCAGGCGTACCTCCTCGACGGCATCGCTGGGGTGTCGCTCATTGTGTTCGCGGCAGCACTGCACAGTGCCTTGCGCAGGTTCGAGAGCGAGAACGCAACAATATCGAGCATCCTCTTCGGGGCGGGCGTGGCTGCGGGCACGGTGTCCCTCCTGCAGGGTCTTTTCACGCAGGTGCTTGCTGATCATGTGGCGTCAATGAGCAATTCAGCAGCGATTCGGATGCTCTTCGACCTGAACAACGAAGGCGATACGTACAAGCTGTTGGCGCTGGGCGTGTTCCTTGGAGCGGCTGCTCTCCTCGTCTTCCGCACACGTGCCCTGCCACGCTGGCTCGGCTGGGTCTCTACGGTGCTGGCTCCGCTGCTCGTCGTGGCGGGTTGGAACTTCGCGCTAAGCCCCTCTGTCCAATTCGCTGCCTATGCTGTGCTCCTGCTAGTACTGCTACTGTGGGTGGCGGCTGTAAGCATCGTAAGTTTACGGCGCACCGCATGAGGAACCAGCGTGTGAGCAGCGCAGAACTGACTCGCCGTGCTCTCATGCAAGCTAACCGGCTCGGAGCCGAACTGTTTTTCCCCCACGAGGTAACGGGCATCAGCGTCCGGGGCTCCGCTCGCCTGATTCACCTGGCGGATGGGGCCACGCTCAGTTGCCACACGCTCCTCCTCGCCACCGGGGTCTCCTATCGCACCCTCGATGTACCCGGGAGCGAGCGGTTAAACGGGGCAGGTATGTATTACCCACGGGTTGCGCAACGAGATTCATAGCTGAACAAGAATAAGGAAGGCCAGAACGTTTTTGATACCATTCATGTTTCCCTGATGAGAGCACCATGCAGAGGAACAATCCTTGTGCCTGTTGAGATTCCTTCTTGACAGGATTTTCCTGTCTGTGCTATTCTTTTTGCGGAACTTACTGAATGTTTAGTTACTTGCTCACGAGCAGGAGAAGCAGCGGAGCAGCCCATGAAGAAACACCTGGATAGCCCCTCTTCCCACCTCGACCAGGAAACGTGGCGGCACATTCTTACCGCCGCGAAGGGCCTCTTTTTTGCGAAGGGCTACAAAGGCGTCTCCATGAAAGAGATCGCCGACGCGGTTCAGGTCACATCCGCAGCCTTGTACTACCATTTCCCCAAGGGCAAGGAAGATCTCTTCACGAAGATGATCCAGACCTTGTTTGTGGAAGAAGGGGTAGCAGGGATAGACCAGGTCCTTGGAACCACGCAGGATCTCCGGAAGCGTTTGGATCTGCTCACCGCCTTTCTGCTGACGCTTCCCATTGATGAGCGATTTACGATGCTGCTGCGAGATGCCAGGGAGTACATCAAGGACCCGCAAAACCAGCGAATCATTTTGTCCCTGCGAGACCGGATCAAGCAGCAGGTCATGGGCATTTTTCAAGCGGCACGAGATGCCGGAGAGATTCGGACGGATATTCCGGTCGAGGTGCTGGTCAGTCTCTACATGGGGATGCTAAGGGAGTCGAAGAGCCTCCAGGGATCCCGGCAGGTGCCACAGCTGGTCACCGTGCTGCTTGACGGCATTGCGTCTCCCGCACAACCAGATCAGCATTAACGCTTTTTGGATACGAGTTAGTAAACGTTTAGTAAGCTCTCGCTGACGGGTTTCGTCGAGGGTTTCAATCAACCCGCCAGATCTCGCTCATCCCGGCAGGCATGCCAGGACCAGGTCGTGCGGCGAGAGCGAACATACAGTGAGAAGAGTGAGAAAGGAAAGACTTCACGCGATGAACAGATGTCTGTCAGTCCTTCCAGACAAGAGGCACACCCATGGAGGTGATCATGACCCCCTCCTCTGACACCTCTCAAAGCCACAAGCCTGCGGCGTCTCTTTCGCCGAGCGGCACCCCGGCGATCGAAACCCATGGCTTGAGCAAGCACTTCGGGCAGTGCAAAGCCGTCGAAGACCTCACGATCAGCATCCCTACCGGGACCATCGCCGGCTTTGTTGGCCCCAATGGTGCTGGGAAGACGACCACTATTCGCCTGCTGCTGGGACTGGTGCGACCAAGTGAAGGCAGTGCCACGATTCTTGGCCAACCGCTGACCCATCCAGAGCTCTACCTTCCGCATGTTGGGGCGCTCATTGAAGCGCCTACCTTCTATCCCAGCCTGAGCGGACGGACGAATCTGGAGGTGCTCGCCCGCCTTGGCGGTCACCCCCGCTCCCGCGTTGGCCATCTGCTCGAACTGGTCGAGCTGAGCGACCGGGGATCAGACCCGGTGAGAAAGTATTCGCAAGGGATGAAGCAACGGCTTGGGGTGGCCATGGCGCTGCTCCCCGATCCAGACCTGCTGATCCTCGACGAACCGGCCAATGGCCTCGACCCGCTCGGCATCATAGGGATGCGCGACCTGCTGCGGCGCCTGCGCGAGCAGGGCAAGACCATTTTCCTCAGTAGCCACCTGCTGGGGGAGTTGGAGCAGGTCACGGATTGGTTGGTGATGCTCCATCAAGGGAAGGCCCTGTTCAGCGGTCCCGCCCGCGACCTCCTTGACCGTCGTGGTGAGCTGGTGGTCGAAGCCGAGGAGGCGACGCAGCTCGATCTGGTGGCCAGGACCGCGACTGCGGCGGGCTATCCCGTCACGCAGGAAGACCGTTCTCTGCGGATTGTCTGCCCCACCAGTTTTGCCGAAGAATTGAACCGGCGTGCCAGGGAGGCTGGTGCCACCCGCATTACCATCCAAGCGCGGGAGGCCAGCCTCGAAGAGCGTTTCCTGGCCATGTTGAAAGGAGAGCACTCATGATTCGTGCGTTTCGCAGCGAGTTGCTCAAGCTCCGCCGCTGGAGTGTCCTAGCTGGTGGGGGAGTAATGATCGCCGCCAGCGCTTTTATCGCCTACTTGACCTTCCACCAGATCACGTCCGGCGCCACCGGACCGGAGATCACCCCCCTCATTCAGGCTTTTCCGACGACGCAGGGACTGATCACCGTCGTTGGCCAGGCGCGGTCACTGATCATTGCGATCGCGCTCATCATGGTCACCTCGAACATCGCCGCGGAATGGTCCCAGGGAACTCTGCGGAACCTGCTGGTGCGCGAGTCGGGCCGGCTGCGCCTGCTTTCAGGCAAGATGCTCGCCCTCTTGCTCTTCGTGGTTATCTCCCTTGCGCTGACCCTGCTCATCAGTGCCGCGCTCATCATCGCAATAGCTCAGTCTCAGGGGATCTCGACGGCTGCCTGGACCTCGTCTGAAGGGATGCGCACCGGTCTCCGCTTCTTCGGCAATGAGGTGCTCTGTCTCGTCGGCATGAGCCTCCTGGGAATGCTTATCGCCGTACTCACACGTTCGACCGGCGCCGCCGTAGGGATCGCTCTGGTATATGTCCTGGTCCCGGAGGGAGTGATTGCAATGGTGTGGCCGGAGGGGTCCAAGTGGTTCCCCGTCCGCGTCTTCAACTTCCTGCCGGGCTCGACCGTGCCCCCGGCTGTCGGTCCCACTCCTCCTCAGGGCTACACTGCTGCCTTGCTCGTGGCGCTGCTGTGGATGGCCGGCTTTGTCGTGGTGAGCGCGGTGGTGTTCCGGCGTCAGGATGTCAGCGTGTAGCCGATCTCATCGGCATGAATTGCTGAATGAGGAGTTCGAGTAGGAGGTAGAGCCATGAAATCGCTAGAGCCAGGTGACGACAGCCCCATGCGCACATCGGGACAGACCCGCACGGATGTAGGGAACGTTGATGATCGGTCCGCGGTGGTCGGCAACGAACGGATGACCGCGCTGGCTGGCGCGGTGCTCCTCGTGCTGATCCTGGTAGAGCTCGTGACCTCGGCGAGCCTGCGCACGCTGCTGTCCGCGCACGTCTTCGTCGGGGTGCTCCTGGCCGGCCCGCTCGCCGTCAAGATCGGCAGCACCGGCTACCGCTTCCTCCGCTACTACACCAGATCGCCCGCCTTCGTGCGCAGAGGCCCGCCCCGCCTGGCGCTGCGGCTGCTGGCTCCGCTGCTCCTCACCACGACTCTCGTGGTCATCGGCAGCGGGATCGGACTCGTGTTGACCGGCCCGCGTTATGCTGGCCTACTCCTCCCCCTGCACGGCTTCAGTGTCCTGGTCTGGCTCCCGCTGATCGCCGTCCATGTCTTCGCCTACATCTGGCGGGTCCCACGTCTCGTCGCGGACGACTGGAGCAAATCATCCGCAGAGCATGCACCAGGACGAGAGCGGCGGCTCGGCATGAACCTCGG
>WNGD01005764.1_pt1 | contig 11960 bp, 11 predicted proteins | sample 5400671 | NCBI WGS metagenome assembly WNGD01 (sample SAMN13153369, study PRJNA577476) | soil metagenome | isolation source: 40 cm soil or saprolite under grassland replicate 2 | place: USA:California | collected 2016-06-15
GCCGCCGCCTGGGCCTCGTCCAGCTCCTGGAGGGCGGGCTCGAGGCCCGCCAGGGCCTCGTCGGTCGCCATCACGGCCTGGTCTTTCTCCTGCAGCGCCAGCAACGCCTCAAGTTCCGGGTGCACCTCGCCTCCTCGCAGCGATCTTGTAACGCGGATACCGTTTGCGGAGCTCGTCGAACACGCGGCGCTTCTCCGCGATGAGCGACGCCTGCCGCTCGGGGCTCTCGAAGGGAAGCTGGTCGTCGAGCTGCTGCAGCTGCCGCTCCAGCCGCCGGGCCTCCATCCAGTTCACGGCCAGCTCGAACATGTCGTTGGGATCGCGCTCCCCCAACCCTTCCGCCATGAGCCGCTCGTACGCGCGGGCCGCCGTCTCGTCGAGGGCGAGCACCGCGTCGTCGGTGATGGCTTCGAACACCGCGCGATAGGGGAGGAACTCGAACTCCTCGGGGTCGACGGCTTCGGTCACGCGGGAGCGCCACGGTTCGCCCGCGAGCAGCAACAGCAGGAGGGCTTTCTCGGCGCTGGCAGGGAGCAGGGAGCCGGGAGCAGTTCCCTCCCGGCGCACCGCGCGGTCCTGCTCCCTGCTCCCGGCTCCCAGGACTTCACGCTCCAGCACATCCTTCCGAACACCGGCGGCTTCAGCGGCGCGCGAGATGTACAGCTCTCGGGTGATGGGGTCTTGCGCCGCACGGATGGTAGGGAGGAGTCGGTCGAGCGCGCGCCGCCGGCCGGGCAGCGTTCCGAAGAAGCCTTTGCGCTCGAGGATCTGGATCTTGCGCTCGAGGATATCGATGGCGTCCTTCAGCAGCGCCGCGAGCGCGCCGGCGCCCTGGTGCTGCACCAGCGTGTCGGGATCCTCGCCCGGGGGGAGCGTGGCGACGCTCACCCGCAGCCCCTCGCGCAGCAGCTCGTCGCCGGCGCGGAACGTGGCGCGCAGGCCGGCGTCGTCGGAGTCATACAGCAGGATCACCTGGGGAGCGTGACGCTTCAGCAACTGGGCCTGGTCGGGCGTGAGGCCGGTACCGAGCGGAGCCACGACCTCGTCGACGCCGGCGAGCGACAGCCGCAGCACGTCGAAGTACCCTTCGACGAGGATGGCGCGCTCCGCCTTGCGCATCGCGTGCTTTGCGACCGATAGGTTGTAGAGCAGCTTGCCCTTGTGAAAGATCGGGGTGTCGGGGGAATTGAGATACTTAGGCTCTCCTTCGCCGAGGATGCGGCCGCCGAAGCCCACCACGCGGGCTCGCAGGTCATGGATCGGGAAGAGGACCCGCCCGCGGAACCGCGGGGCCAACGTGCCGTCCTCCCGTTTAACCAACAGACCCGCTTCGAGCAACACTTCGTCACGCAGGCCCAAGCCTTTCATTGCGTCGAGGAATGCCCCCCCCTTGGACCTGGGGGCGAAGCCCAAGCCGAGCTGGTAGGCGGTCTCGAGCTCGAGGTGGCGCGAGGCGAGGTACTGGCGCGCGACGTCGGCCTCGGGGTTCTCCCGCAGCTGGCGCGCGAACCAATCGGCCGCGGCGGCGACCGCGCCGAACAGCGGCTCGCGCGGATCGGGACCGGTCGGCCCCCGCTCGGGGATGGTGATTCCCACGCGGCGCGCGACCTCGCGCACCGCGGTGGGATAATCCATGCCCAGCTTCTTCATGAAGAAGGTGAAGACGTCGCCGCCCTCGTGGCACACGAAGCAGTAGAACATCCCCTTCTTGGGGATGACGGCGAAGTTGCGGTGCGTCCCCCCGTGGAACGGACACGGCCCCCGGAAGTCCGATCCGGTGCGCTTGAGCTCGACGTGCTCCCCGACGATCCCGACCAAGTCCGCCGCTTCGCGGACCTGCTCGATCACGTCGTCGGGAATCAGCGTCACGCCGTGAACTCCACCACCGTGACGCCGTGGCCGCCCTGATTGGCGGGCGCGAACCCGAAGCGCGCGACGCGACGGTCCGCGGCGAGGATCTCGTGCACGCGCTGGCGCACCGCCCCGGTGCCTTTGCCGTGGATCACCCGGAGATAGGGAAGATCGGCAAGGACGGCATTGTCGAGCGCTTTGACGAGCGCCGCCTCTGCCTCGTCGACTCGGAGCCCACGGAGCGAGATCTCGGTCGCGGCCGTCGCAGCCGGGCGCTCCCCTCCGCGTGCCGGCCCTGCCGGTCTCAGCACGCGTCGGGGAGCGCCCGTCGGCTCCTGCCGCTGCTGCCGCAGCTCCTCGAGCGACATCCACCCTGCTCCCTGCTCCCTGCTCCCCGCTCCCTCGTCCGTTGCTTCGATCGCCTTTTCGACGAGCCGTCTCGCCTCCCGCGCCGTGGCCTCGTCCACGACGGCCCGCGCCCGACCGAGCGCTTCCTCGACCTTCTTGCGGGCCTCGAGCAGGTAGGCCCGCGCCTGCTCGCGCGCGTCGCGCTCGAGCGTGCGGGCCCGCGCGTTCAGCTCGCGCTCCCGGGCGGCGATCTGCTCCGCGCGGGCGTCGAGCTTGGCGGCATCGTCGCCCAGCGCGGCCGCGCGCGCGGCCACCTGCTGCTCCTTCGCCTCGAGATCGCGCGCCCGCGCCTCGACCGCCGCAAGCAGGGCGTCGAGCGCCCGCTCCGCGTCCGGCACCGCCTGCTCGGCGATCTCCAGGACGTCACCGGCGATCCCGAGGCGGCGCGCGATGGCGAGGCCGTAGGAGCGTCCCGGCACGCCCTTCAAGAGGCGATACGTGGGAGTGAGGGTCTCGGCGTCGAACTGGAGCGACGCGTTCACGATGCCCACCGTCCCGGCCGCGAGCTGCTTCAAGGCGCCGAGGTGCGTCGTCGCGAGCGTGACCGCGCCTCGGCGCGTCAGCGTCTTCAGGACGGCCGTGGCGAGCGCCCCGCCCTCCGCCGGGTCGGTGCCGCTCCCGATCTCGTCGAGCAGCACGAGCGAGCCGGCGCCCGCCCGGTCGAGGATATCCCGCAGCGCGGCGACGTGCGCCGAAAAGGTCGAGAGGCTCGCGGCGATGGACTGCCGGTCGCCGATGTCCGCGAACACGCTGTCGAACACCGCCAGCGTGGACTGCGGGCCGATCGGGGGGATGATGCCGCTCTGCACCATCAGGCACAGCAATCCCACGGCCTTGATCAGCACCGTCTTGCCGCCGGTGTTCGGACCGGAGACCAGCACGGTGTGCTCGTCGGGGGCGAGCACCAGATCGAACGGCACGACGACCTCACCCCCTGACTCCCTCTCCACTTCGTGGAGAGGGGGAACCACGGAAGGTCTCTCCGTTCCCCCTCTCCGCAACGCGGAGAGGGGGTCAGGGGGTGAGGTCGGGGGTGAGGTCAGCAGCGGATGACGGCCGTTCTTAATGGCGAGCGGCCCGTTCCCGATCGCCGGTGCGAAGCCATTCACGAGGACGGCGTAGCGGGCGCGGGCGCACAGGTCGTCGAACGCGATGCACATCTCCCATGCCGCCGCGACGCGCTCGCGGTGCGGGCGCACCAGATCCGTCAGCTCCCGCAGCACGCGCAGCACCTCGCGCTGCTCTTCCGCCTCGTGGGCGCGCAGCGCGTTGCCCAGCTCGATCACCTCCGGCGGCTCGACGAACACCGTGGACCTGGTGGCGGACTCGTCATGCACGATGCCGCCGATGCGGGCCCGGGCGGTGCTGCGCACGGGGATCACGTAGCGGCCGCCCCGCACCGTGACGCTGGCGTCGGGGGCGCGCTCGGTCTGGTCGAGGGCGCCGAGGATCGCCTCGAGGCGGGCGACGAGCCGCTGGCGGGAGTCGCGCACCGCCTGGCGCGCCCGCGCCAGCGCCCGCGAGGCGCCGTCCTGCACCTGGCCGTCCGGGTCGAGCGACTCGCTCAGCCGCTTCTCAATCTCCCTGGGGGGCGGGTCGGTGCGCAGGGCCGCGGTCCGCGGCGCGCGGACGCCGAGCCGCGCGAGATCGGCCGCGACGATGCGGGCGGCTGCGAGGGCGCGGCCCAGCTGCACCAGCGCGGGCCCCTCCAGCGCGCTCCCCGGCACAGCGAGCAGCTCCAGCGCCGGCGCGATGTCGGGCACCGGCTCGGCGCGGACGGTATCGTCGGAGAGCATGACGGCCGCGAGCTCGGTGACCTGGGCGAGGGCGGCGCGGATGACGTCGGGATCGGCCGTGGGGACGCGGGCTTTCACCCGAGCGGCCCCGAGCGGACCGGCGGCGTGCGCCGCCACCCGCTCCAGCGCGGCAGGAAACTCCAGTGTCTCCAGCACGGAGGGGGCCACCCCTCCTTCGAAGCTCATACGGCGGTCGCCAGCTCCTTGCGGGCGATCTCGTTCACGAGCTTCCCGTCCGCCCGGCCTTTGAATTTCGGCATCACCTGTCCCATGACTTTGCCCAGGTCCTTCGCCCCCGCGGCGATCGCCTCGCGCACCGCGCGGCGGATCTCCTCCGGATCGACATCCGGCGGGAGGAACTCCTCGAGGATTTTCACTTCGGCCAGCTCGGCGGCCGCGCGATCCTGGCGGCCGGCGGCGGCGTACTGCTCGGCCGCCTCGCGGCGCCGCTTGATCCCGCGCCGCACCACGTCGGCCGCTTCGTCGTCCGAAGGGGGGTGGTGGAGCTCGAATTCGCGGTTCTTGAGGTCTGCGAGGATGGTGGAGAGAAGCAGGGTGCGCGTCGGATCGCGGTGTTTCCTGGCCCCATTCATCGCGGCGCGCAGCCGCTCGGGCAAGCTCGCCACGTTAGACAGGACGCGTACCCCGGTTCTTGCGGCGCGCCGCGTTCATCTTGCGCTTGCGCCGCTCGCTGGGCTTCTCGTAGTGACGGTGCTTCCGCAGGTCGGAGAGGATCCCCGCCTTCTCGCACTTCTTCTTGAAGCGCCGCAGAGCGCGCTCAAAGCTCTCGTCATCGTGAATGATGACTTCCGGCATCGGCTCCTACTCGCTAACTGTGATCGACGCAAAAACTTAGCCCGGGCCTGGGGCAGGTGCAACCCCGAGGGGGTGAGGTCACCCCGGCGGCCACGTCATCGGTCGCCCGCCGAGCACGTGCAGGTGGAGGTGGAACACCGTCTGCCCGCCGTCGGGGTTCGTGTTCAGCACCACGCGGTAGCCCCGGTCCGCGATCCCCGCCTCGCGCGCCACGTCGCGCGCGAAGCCGAGCAGCCGGCCCAGCAGCCCCGCGTCCTGCACCTCATTGAGCGTGCCCACGTGATAGGTCGGGATCACGAGCAGGTGCGTCGGCGCCTGCGGGTTGAGATCCCCGAACGCCAGCATCCCGTCGCCGCGCTTCACGACCGTGGCCGCGATCTCGCCCGCGGCGATCTTGCAGAACACGCAACCCGTTGCCATAGACCTCCCGAGACCTCACCCCCCGAACGCCTGCTTCAGCTGCTCCCACAGCTTCTTGCCGGCGCTCGCGTCCGCCGGCGGCTTCCCCTCGACCTGCGCGAGCTGCTCGAGCAGCGCCTGCTGTTCCGCCGTGAGCTTGGTGGGCGTCCACACGTGCACCCGCACGTGCAGGTCGCCACGCCCGCCCGCGCCCACGCGCGGCAGGCCTTTGCCGCGCACGCGGTAGATCGTGCCGGTCTGCGTCCCGGGCTGGATCTTGAGTGTGGCTTCGCCGTACGGCGTCGGGACCTGGACGTCGGCGCCGAGCGCGGCCTGGGTGAACGAGACCGGGAGATCGAACACCAGGTCCTCCCCCCGGCGCTCGAAGCGCGCGTCCTCGGCGATGTCCAGCACGGCGACCAGGTCGCCGGGCGGGCCGTTGCGCGGGCCGGGCACCCCCGCGCCGCGCATCGTCAGATAATGATGGTCCGCGACGCCCGCGGGCACGTTGATCTCGATGGTCTTTTCCGTGCGCCCGCGCCCGTCGCCCTGGCACTTGGGACACGGCTCGCGGATCACCGTCCCCTCCCCGGCACAGGCGGGGCACGGGGAGACCGAGACAAACTGCCCGAACATCGAGCGGGCGGCGCGCCGCACCTCGCCCGAGCCGCCGCACGTGCCGCAGGGGGTGGGCCGCGAGTCCCCCGCGGCGCCCGTACCGCCGCACGCGGTGCAGCGCTCCAGGGTGCGCACTTTGACTGTCTTGGTCGTCCCGGTCGCGACCTCCGCGAGCGTCAGCTTGAGCGTGACTTTCAAGTCCTGGCCGCGATGGCGCTCGCGCCGCGTCCGCTCGCCGCCGCCGAAGAACGCGTCGAACCCGCCCAACCCCCCGAAGTCGCGCATGAAGATGTTGAGCGCCTCGGAGAGATCGAAGTGCGCGAATCCGAAGTCGGCGGCCCCCCCCCCGCCCCCGCCCCGACGCAATCCGGCTAAGCCGTACCGATCGTACGCCGCGCGCTGCTCCGGGTCCCGCAGGACCTCGTACGCTTCGGTGATCTCCTTGAACTTCTCCTCGGCCGCGACCTTTTCGTCGGGTCCGACGCGGTCGGGATGGTACTGCATCGCGAGACGGCGGTAGGCCTTCTTGATGTCGGCCTCGTCCGCGTCCCGCGCCACTCCCAGCAGGGCGTAGTAGTCGTGTGTCACTCGAGCAGCTCACCCACGAGGCGGCTCGTGTGGTCCACGAGCGCCACGATCTTGTCGTACGGCATCCGGGTCGGCCCCATCACGCCGATCACGCCGGCGAGCGGCCCGAGGCGGTAGGAGGCGGTCACCAGCGTGAACGGCGCGAGCTTGGGATCCTGGTGCTCCCCGCCGATGGTGATCGTGAGGCCCTGCCCGAGCCGCTTGGCGAGCGCCTCGCGCAACAGGTCGCGCCGCTCGGTCACCGCCATCAGCCCCTGCAGGCGCTCCTTGGTGGCGAACTCCGGCTGCCCGGCGAGCAGCTGCGCGCTCCCGAGCACCACGCCACCCGCCGCGACACCCGCTGCGGGAACCTCGAACAGCTCATCCGCTTCCTGGATGAAAATATTGAGCAGCTCGCCGGCACCCGGCTCGGGCGCGGCATCGCGCAGCCGATCGGGCAGCGTCGCGCCGATGTCGCGCAGCGTGAGCCCCGCGAGCCGCTCGTTCAGCACCACGGCCACCCGCGCCACCGCCTCGGGCGCCATGTGCGACGGGACCTCGACGAAGATGGTGCGCACCACGCCGCTCCGCAGCGTCAGCACGAGCAGCAGGCGGTCGGAGGACACCTGGAGCAGCTCGAGCCGCTCGAGCACCGCCTCGTCGAGCGACGGGCTCACGGCCACCCCCAGCTCCTTCGTGAGCACCCCCAGCACCTGGGCCGCGCGCTCGAGGATCTGGTCCACCGCGTTGCGCTCGCCCCCCGCCCCCAGCTCCTCGCGGATGTGGTGCGACTCCGAGGGCGTCACCGCCCGCAGATGCATCAGGGAATCCACGTAGACCCGGTACGCCAGGTCGGTGGGGATGCGGCCGGCGGAGGTGTGAGGGTGATAGAGGTACCCCTTCTCCTCCAGGTCGCTCATGGTATTGCGGATGGTCGCGGCAGACAGCGCCAGGCCCAACCGTCGGGCAATCGTCCTGCTCCCCGCCGGTTCGGCGGTTTGCACGTAGGTCTCGATGACCGCTTCGAGAACCTGTCGTTCGCGCTCGGTGAGGGAGGCTGCCATGTCGTCCAAACTATTAGCGGCTAACAATTTAGCCCGTGGCGGGGGCGCCGGTCAAGTCGCGCACCAGGGAGTCGAGTCGTAACCACCCCTCGGGAGTCAGCCTGACGTGGCCACGCGCGATCGTCGCCCACCCCTGCTCCACCCAGACGGGGAAGGACGGGGAAGGTCGGGGAAGGTCGGACAGCGCCAGACCTTCCGCGGTCCGCAACGTGAGATACAGGCGCTCCAGTTCCCGCTGTTCGTCGCTGAGCACCTCCTCGGAGTCGACAGGCGACCGCCCCGCGGCGAGGGCGCGGCAGTAGGCGTCCCACGCGGGCGTATTCCAGCGACGCGCGCGGCCGTCGAACGAATGCGCCGCGGGACCGAGTCCCAGATACGCGCGCCCCGACCAGTAGGCGGAGTTGTGGCGCGAGCGCCGGCCGTCGCGCGCGGCATTCGAGACTTCGTAGAACCGATAACCGCACGCCGCCAGCCGTGCGTGGGCGAGCAAGTACTCGTCGGCGTAGCGCTCGTCGTCGGGCGCTGTCGCGGCGCCGCGCGAGATCCAGCGGGCGAGCGGTGTCCGCTCCTCGACGGTGAGGCCGTACAGCGAGAGGTGAGAGGGGAGAAGGGAGAGGGCCAGATCCAGGTCGCGGGACCAGTCACGCCGCAACTCGACAGGCAATGCGAAAATGAGATCGAGCGAGATGTTGTCGATCCCCGCCTCGCGCAGCGCGCGCACCGCCGCGGCGATGCGCGCCGCGTCGTGGGAGCGGTGCATCCACTCGAGCACGCGGGCGTCGAACGATTGGGCGCCGAGGGAGACACGATTGACTCCGGCATGGCGCCACTGCTCGGCGTTCTCGCGTGTCACGTCTTCGGGGTTGGCTTCGAGGGTCACTTCAGCAGTGCGGAATGCGGAGTGCGGAATGCGGAGTTTCTCACGAATGCCGTCGAGCAGCTGCGCGATCGCCGGGGGAGGGAGCAGCGACGGGGTGCCGCCGCCGAGGTAGAGGGTGTCGAGACCGTCGCACGACGGCACGACGCCACGTTGCCCGCCGAGGACGAGGTTCACCTCCCGCAGCACCGCTGCGACGTAGTCCCGCGCGGGTATGCGCTTGCGGACCGCGATGGAGAAGTCGCAGTAGGAGCAGCGGCGGCGGCAGAAGGGGATGTGGAGATAGACATGGTGCATGGAACGAACAATAACGCGGAACGCGGAAGTCGGAACGCGGAACACCAATGGAAGGTCGCCCGCGGCAGCGACGCTCACCTCTCTGTTCCGCGTTCCGCGTTTCGCCTTCCGCGTTCAGGCAAGCCCAAACACCATCCCCGGCCGCTGCTGAACCACCCCCCGCAGCTCCAGCTCCGTCAGCGCCGTCAGCACCGCGCCGGTGTCCGCACCCGCGGTCGCGACCAGCGCGTCCACATGGCGCGGCTCGGCGGCCAGGGCGTCCCACAACGAGCGCTGCAGGTCGCTCAGATCCGGTGGTGGGGAGGTCCGCGCGGGTCGACCAACCCCGGGGCCATGCCCCGGGGACTGAGCGGCAGTCGATCCGTGAACCGTAGAGTCAGCCACACCAGGCAGCCCCAGTTCCTCCAGGATATCCCCCGCCGAAAGCGCGGGCTTCGCGCCCTGCTGGATCAGCTTGTTGCAGCCGAGCGAGGTGGGGCTCGTGATGGGGCCGGGCACCGCGAGGACGACGCGGCCCTGGTCGAGCGCGCAGTCGGCGGTGATCAGCGCGCCCGAGCCCGGCGCCGCTTCGACCACCACGGCCACGCCCGCGAGACCCGAGATCAGCCGGTTGCGTCGCGGGAACGCGCCGGCGTGCGGTCGCTCGCCCGGCGGCAGCTCGGTGATGAGGCAGCCGCGCGCGATCATCCGCTCGTACAGCGCGCGATTCGCCGCGGGATAGATGACGCCGAATCCGTTGCCGAGCACGCCCACGGACGTCCCACCCGCGTCCAGCGCCGCGGCGTGCGCAGTGGCGTCGATGCCGCGCGCCATCCCGCTCACCACGACGACTCCGGCGCGCGCCACGCCCGCCGCGAGGAGCCGCGCCGCCTCCGCCCCGTACGGCGAGTGGTTGCGACTGCCGACGATGGCGACCGCGCGGCGCGCGAGCAGGGCGACGTCGCCCCACACGTAGAGCAGCGCCGGAGGCTCGGGGATCTCGCGCAACAGCGGCGGGAACGCCGCGTCGTCGGGGAGGAGCACGGCGGCGCCGTGGCGGTCGAGCTGGTCGAGCACCGCGTGCCCGGCGCGCGGGGAGCCGGCGCGGATGGCCGTCGCCGCCGCGCGGGTGAATCCCGGCAGGGCGGCGATGGCGCCGTGCGGCGCGTGGAACACCGACGCGGCGCTCTCGAAGGCGGCGACCAGCGTGCGCAGCCGCGCAGCACCGATCCCCGGGACCTGCGCCAGCGCGAGGTAGGCCGCTAGCTCGTCCCGTTCCAACCAAACCCCCTATTCAGGCGTTCCGGACGCAAGAGAAGAACGAGTTGGAACGGGACGCGTCGCGATTCCGGCCCGCAGTGAGTGCCACAGGGTCTCCAACAGCTCCGGTATCCCTGCTCCGGTGACGGCGGAAATGGCGGCGACCGCTGCGCCGGCCTGCGTCCGAATCTCGGGGAGCGGGGAGCGGGGAGCGGGGAGCAGGTCGAGCTTCGTCAACACCACGACGTGCGGCTTCGCGGCGAGCTCGGGGGAGTACAGGGCCGCTTCACGCCGCAGCAGCTCGTAGGTCGCCTGCGGGTCCGCGCTGTCCACCGGCACCAGCACCGCGACCAGACGCGTGCGCTCCAGGTGCTGCAGGAAGCGCAGCCCCAGCCCCTTGCCCGCGTGCGCGCCTGCGATGATCCCCGGAATGTCCGCGACCACGAACGATCGCCCGTCCGAGAGCCCCACCACGCCGAGGTGCGGCTCGAGCGTCGTGAAGGGATAGTCGGCGATCCGGGGACGCGCGGCGGAGATCACCGAGAGCAGCGTGCTCTTGCCGGCGTTCGGCTCGCCCACGAGGCCCACGTCGGCGATGAGCTTGAGCACCAGCTCGAGCTGCCGCTCCTCGCCGTATTGGCCCGGCTCCCACTCACGCGGGCTCTGGTGCGTGGGGGTCGCGAACCGCGCGTTGCCGCGCCCGCCGCGGCCGCCTTTTGCGACCAGCAACACGTCACCCGGATGCAGCAGCTCGCCCAAGAGCTCGCCGGTGGTCGCGTCGCGCACCGCGGTGCCGGGCGGGACGGGGAGATAGAGATCCGCGCCCGACTTCCCCGTCATGTTCTTGCCCTTGCCGTGCTGCCCCCGCTCGGCCTTCCACTGGGTGCGGTAGCGGTAGTCGAGCAGCGTCGCGAGGTTGGGATCGGCCCGCACGTACACGCTGCCCCCCGTGCCGCCGTCGCCGCCGTCGGGGCCCCCTTTGGGGACGAATTTCTCCCGACGAAACGAGGATGCGCCCGCCCCGCCGGCGCCACCCACCACGTGAACGACGGCCCGGTCGATGAACATCAACGCGGAACGCGAAACGCGGAACGCGGAACAGGCCGGCCGCCTTCTCGCGCAGTGCGAATCGACGCGATGGTGATGGCGACAAGCTGTTTCGCTTCGTCGCGCAGCTCCGCAACCTTTGCAGACGTCGCTATTTCTCCTTCGAGCAGGAGCTCAAGCCAAAACGAGCTCTCGTCGCTCTCTTCCTCTACAATCCCCGCGTTCACAACTTCCTTTCTTTCACATCAGCCCACTGCTCATGGGCGCGCTGTCTGTGAACCGGATCCAGATCTTCGTCGATCACCGTCAACACCGCCTCCACTTCCTCCCTGGACGCTCCCGTGTTCAGCGCGCCGCGCAGATGGGAGTGCAGCTGCTGCGCCGTGCCGAGCACGGCGATCGCCGCCACGGTACAGAGCTCGCGACGCTTCATGTCGAGCCCGGGCCGGCCGATCACCTTGCCGTACGCGTCCACCAGCACCAGGTCCTCGAGCGCGGGATGCAGCGCCCGCAGGTTCAGGAGCAGCTTGTGGTAGGCCCGCCCGTACACCTCCCGGCATACCACGGCGCCGCGCACGGCCCACGCCTCCCAGTCCTCGTGCGCCAGCTGCTCCGCGTCGTGTCCATGGTCCGGCAGCGGCCTGCTCACCTCGCGCCACACCCCGAATGCCACGAGCGCAAGGGGGTAGCCGACGACCAGCATGCTCTGGAGCAGCAGCTCGTCGATCCACAGCGGCGGCACGCCGGCGTCGCGGGTCGCTGCGAGCCGCGCCTCGAGCTCGGGAATCTTCCCCTCCGCGATCGCCGCGGCGACGCGCACCAGGGCGGCCGTCTTCGGCTCCAGCGCCGGGGCCACTCTCGCACTCATAGTACCTCTCCCCTCTCCCCTCTCCCCCATCCTTTCATTTCGACAGTCCCCCATTTACCCGCAACTCTCCGACCGTCTCCCCCCGCGTGTTCACGTTGGGCCGGGTGACGAGC
>WNGD01005765.1_pt1 | contig 11960 bp, 8 predicted proteins | sample 5400671 | NCBI WGS metagenome assembly WNGD01 (sample SAMN13153369, study PRJNA577476) | soil metagenome | isolation source: 40 cm soil or saprolite under grassland replicate 2 | place: USA:California | collected 2016-06-15
TGGTTCAGTGTCTGCTCGCGCTCGTCATGTCCGCCGCCGAGGCCTGCGCCGCGATGCCGTCCGACTGCGTCGATTTCATCTATAAAGAGGATGCACGGGGCGTTCTTCTTGCCTTGCTCGAACAGATCGCGAACGCGCGAGGCACCCACGCCGACGAACATTTCAACGAAATCCGATCCGCTGATCGAGAAGAACGGAACATTGGCCTCGCCTGCGATTGCGCGCGCGAGAAGTGTTTTTCCGGTACCCGGGGGGCCGAGCAGCAATACACCTCTCGGAATCCTTCCGCCAAGCTTCTGGAACTTCTGGGGTTCCTTTAGAAACTCGATGATTTCCTGTAGCTCTTCTTTGGCTTCCTCTACGCCGGCAACATCTTTAAATGTGACTTTCTTTTGATGTGCCGTGAGCAGCCTCGCCCGGCTCTTGCCGAACGACAGGGCGTTGTTGCCGCCGCTCTGCATCCGACGCATAAAAAAGACCCAAAACCCGATTAAGAAGAGGAATGGCCCCCAGGAAACCAAGGCTGTCAGCCACAGGCTTTGAGTTGGCTTTTCGCCCGTAATGACGACCTGCTTGTTGCGGAGCATGTTGATCAGTTCCGGATACTCCATCGGCAGGACGGTCTTGAAGCTTTCGCTATTCGCGAGCTTGCCCTTCACGTCGGATTCGGCAATCGTCACTTCTTTCACATTGCCGCGCTCGACCTCCTGAAGGAATCGGCTAAATGGGAAAACCTGCTCCCGTCCCGATGCAGTGTGCTGCACGACGTTATAAAGCAATACTGCCGCCGCCAGGATCGAGACCCAGAACAAAATCGTTTTTGCTGTTGAATTCAATTAAACTCTCCAATCCAAGGCTCACCGACCTTAGACTTTGTCCCAAAGCAAATGTGTTGCCCTCAAATCGGTCTCTCTCAGAAATCTCCTTCAGCGAATTGCCTTCGCAAGGGTCAATAATCCGTTTTCGAGCGCCTTCCTGTTCGTGTCATGTCCGACAAGCTGCTGGGACAACGATGTTCCAGGAAACTCTTTCAAGGATTCCGCACGATTTGGGCCGGTTTCACCCTCCACAACGGCTGCTTTCCGACGGACGCCAGTGTCGAAAACGCCTCCACGGACTCTTCAGTGGGGACAACATTCAGCGTTACGCTTTCTATTCCAGCCTGATCGTTTGTGAATGGACAAGCGATCACGCTGGATGCCCCCGCTCATGTTTGATCATATTGCGGAGGAAGCGTATTGCGTAAGCTAGTACCGGTCGCGGCGGCCTCCGCCACCACCCCCACGAGGGCCGCCACCGCCAAAATCTCTCTTGACCATTGGTTTCGCTTCATTGACCGTCAGAGCTCGACCGTCGAGATCGGAACCGCTCAACCCCGTGATCGCCTTATTGGCGTCTTCTTCGCTCATCTCCACAAAACCGAAACCTTTCGAACGGCCAGTATCGCGATCGGTGATAATAGTCACCGATTCAACGGACCCGAATCGTTCAAACGCGCCTCGGATATCGCTTTCCGTTGTTTGAAAAGACAGATTTCCAACAAACATTTTCTTCATTTATTTTCCTAATCTGTAAGGGAACTTCTCGGGCTTGGCGGCAGGGATTTAAGATCAATCCTCTACCGGTCAGGACAGGAGCTTCCAAACATTTGAAATTTGGCGACTTGAGTGTCGCTCTTTTAAGGATACGCCGACAGAAACGATTGTCAACCGGCCAGTTCTTAGCGCAGCCGTTTCGGAACTTTGGATGGATAGCGCCGATAGAAGGTGCGATGGCGCAGGGTTAACAGGCGTATACGAGGCGATGCAAGTACGCCTCTATTTTCGGGCAATAGATTGACGGGGCCGCGAGCAGCTGGATGTGGGAATTGGATGAGAAAGAGCGATGCCGAGGATTTGTCGCAGGACGGGGCAACTGGAATCGTTAAATCGATAGGAGTCGAGCGTAACCCGAACGATGCCTTAATCAACGACTCGATTGCCGTGCGGGTTGAGATTACTCTCAAGATGCATCCAGGCACGATTTATTTCGTCCGGCTAACTCCGTTTATGGTCACCCGCCTCGTCGGCTTCATCATCCATTCGAAAAAATGCGTAACCCGTATTGGACTGCACCTCGTTTCCCGCAATTTCTTCGATCTCTTCCAGTTAAGGGTTCTCAAGGCACCGGATTGACATTACTCCGATCCACCGATCACGATTTTTTCTCGAATAGCATGACGTGTCCAGAATCAGGATCACCGACTGTGACATGAAGCAAATAAGGTGGCTTCTGGCGGCGAACGTGGATTTGGTTCGAAACAACAAAATCGGGAAATTCTAGTTCAACTGCCCAGACAGTCCATGGGCCTCGGTCTTCGTAAAGTTGCCATTTCCCCAGACCAGATTCAAAACCCTTCTTTGATTGCCCGAAACCATCTTTCCACCAGTCAGGGATATTGATCATTTCAAACGTTCCGTCTGCCCGGAGGATTAACTGATGAATGGAAATAGTATAGGCCCCCTGCTCCTTCATATCTTTGATGGTCGCATCCGTCGGTACCCAGGTTCCAACCAGATCTGACGGATTGGGCTTTGTTCGAGTAAAAGACAACTCGGACCATTCAATGCCATTATTGATGCAGCCTGATAACAACAGCGCCAAGCCGGACATTGTCACAAAGGCACCCAGCCTGCCCGAAAAGAACGTGGATCCTTTTTGGTGACTCCGAAGCGTCATTGTGGCCGGCGTGTTTTCAAATTGGCGAGTTTCCGACTTTCCGGCTTAACCTAACGTCCACTGGAGCTCAATGATTCTGCCCCTTAGCCGCTGCGCTGGTGCGGAGACATGGCGTCAAACGTTGCACAGCCACCAACCGCGACAACTAACCGTAACGTGGTGCCACCTAGCCAAGGGCTGCGCCCTTGATATCCCAGCTTATTAACGAGATTCCTCTGGCGCAGCCCTTGGCGTTTTGAGTTGGCAGTTCTGAGTTTTGAGTCGGACGCTTACCGCAAGTGATCCCCCGGATCGACTTTCTGCATCAGACCGTAAGTCATCTTCGAGATTTGATTTCCCTCATTAATCAAGGAATGCATTCGATCTGGCGGCAGCGATCGATACAGCCGCTCACACAGTTCCAAAGCGGTAACGACTTCCTTCAGAGATCGATATGCATAGCCAAGGAAACGGCCGAACTCTGTATTGCTGGCTGCACCGCATCCCTCAGCGATGTTCAACGGAGCAGACGTCACTGCACGCCGAAGTTGTGAGGCCAGATTGTACTTCTCCTGTTCGGGCAAACTCGCAACGAACTCGTACACCGCAACGGCGTAATCCATCGCCCGGTTCCAGATGTCGAGTTGATGATAATCCTGCATGAAGGCTGCTCGTAGAAGCGTCCGGATTTATCCTTCGGTTTGCGACAACTGAAAGGAGATCCTATGAACGCTTTCTACGAGCGTCACCAGAATAACATCCGATTTCAGTACCGATGTTTCGATCGCATCCTCCTCAATGGACTCATCCAACCGTTTCAGCAGGAGCAGCGCGTGGTTGGTTTCTTTGGCTCATATCGAGATCTCTATCCCGTCAGCCGGGATGTCTTACGCGAGATTGCGACACAGTTCCACAACTGGGTCATTAATCGCTCAAAGAAATGGGGCGCACCGATTCTGGATGCACCGGAAGGCCGGCGCGATGAGTTTGTGCAACCGTATTTCAAAGCGGCCAAGCCGGATCAGGTCGTCTGCATTCTGAAGGCCCGTGAGCCCGCACGCATCATGACGGCCATTGGGACAAAGAAAGAAAACCGCTGGCACCTTGAATTGAAACAGCGTTGGGTCGATCAGTACAACTTCTACATCCATGACAGCGAATGGGGCCGGATGTTTGTGCGCGTCCGTCCGTACTTCCCCTTCTCGGCACGGGTCTGCTTGAACCAGCACCACTGGATCGCCAATCGTTTGATCCAGCGCGGCGTCCGTTTCCGGCAATCGACCAACGCCTTTAACGGTTGTTCCGATCCGGCCGTCCTGCAGGAAATCGCCGATTCATTGACCGCACGAGATCTTGCCGGCTGCGGGCGCAAATGGCTCACGCAGTTGATTCCATTCTTCACTCCCAGAGAACGCCAGCAAGCTGGCGTGAACCATCGGCTGTTCTTCTCGCAAGTCGCGCTTTGCGACAATCTGATCTTTTCACGCCGGGCTGCCGTGGATCGGCTCAGCCAGCGATTGATGGATGCCAACCGCACCATCGGTCAACCCAACAAGCTCACCGTCATCTTCGGTCGTAAGGTCAGTCGATATCATGCAGGAAAACTGCAAACCGTGATTGAAGACCTGGATCTGCCCAATCCGGTGATCCGCAGTCATTACAAGAATGGATTCATCAAGCAATACGTCCGAGACCAGGCCAATCTCCGAACCGAGCCCGCCACCAATAACGTCACCGACTATGGAGTCGGTAAAGCTGTTGAGAACCTGCCTGAACTTCGCGACAAACTATCCGCCATCATCGACCGGTATCACGACGTCCAGCAGGACATCCTGGAATCGTTCGTGGACCGCGGACAGTTGCTCAAGCTCACCCAACCCACGATTCTGTCCAACGGCAAACGCGTTCCAGGGCTCAAGCTCGATCACCCCCGACAACTCGCACTCATGCAGGCGCTCGTCCGCTTTTCTCACATTTCGGCACAGGATAGCTTCTCCACCGCCGAAGTCCACGCCGACACCGCCGATGCTCTGGGTCGAACCACCGCCAACTACACGCTGGCATCGCTTCGATACGACCTATCCAAGTTGCGCGCCAAAGGATTCGTTGAACGCTTAGATAAATCTCGACGCTATCGCTTAACCTCTGAGGGCTACCGGATCTGTGTTGTCTATCTGAAACTCTTTCAAAAGATCTACGCACCCTTGGCCAGTGCGATTCTCAAACCCTTCAACGCAGACTCGCAACTTCAAAGCTTCACAACGAGCCTGCTTGATCGGCTCTATCGCAACGTCGTCCAGGCCCTCGATCTCCTGGTCGACGCTGTTGGAATCAAAGTCGCTTGAAGTGACCTATGTGCGTAACGGGAACAGAATTCTCGTTAGAACCCGAATAAATGACCAAGGCCCAAGAGCCGAGAATGAGCGTTCTTCTTTTTTCGAAATGCCGAATGAGGCAGAGGCGGTGCGGGGTCGAGAGGCCTGTACCGCCTTGCTTTGTGCGTAGGGTGAAGTCATGAAAGATCGGCAGTGACACAGAGTTCTGTGTCGATGCGTTTGGAGATGGCCCAGCCGACGATTCGACGAGAATAAAGGTCCAGAATCGCGGCCAGGTAGACGAAGCTGGATCGAATCCGAATGTAAGTGATATCGGCGACCCAGATTTGGTTGACGGCGCGAACCTGACGGTTCTTGACGAGATTGGGATAGACCGGCAGAGCGTGGCGGGAATCGGTCGTACGCACAAAGGAGCATCCATTTGGAAACTAAAATCCCTTTTTCGTTGCTCTGCGTCGGGTTTCTGCTTTCGTGCTTTCAACCGGTATTGAATGTCCATTCGAATGGAACCAATTCAACGTTTGGGTCCGAGGTCAGGTATATGTAATTAGAATTCGCCAGGCACAGGTCTCGCGGTATCATCTGGGTATGACAACACGTCGGGAACTTCGGAGCATCAGAATACAGCTCGCAAAAGAGGAAGGAGTCTTGCGAGAGCTGAAAAGGGGTGCTGATATTGGTGGGCTAGGCAACGCCTCGACGGCGACGGCGAGGCATCTTGAGCACTCGGAGCGTGAAGTAGAGCAACTCCGAGCGAAACTGAAAAGGCTAAAAGGTCGTGTTTAGTCTCCGCCAAGATGAGGATGATTCCATCGCAGCTTGTCCATTGCTGAAGCGACCGGCGGGAGGCCGGCCGCTCACGAAGGCCGTATTGGCGCGGCCACGCCGCAGACAAGGCTGGGGCCGCGGCTCGGGATGCGAATGAGTTGATAAATCGTGGTCGGCGGAAACAGCACTTCAAACAGATCGCGTCGAGCGTGGCCTCGTTCTACCACAACGCCGTCCCTCGTCGCCGTGTAGCGGCCCGCTTCGAGAATCGTTGCGTCGATGGGATATTCGCAGGAATCCGCGGTGAGAATCGAAGTCAGAACGATTTGGGTCTGCGCTCGTCCCACAAGCCTTCCGGCCTGTTTTGATTCCATCAGGTTGCCCAGTCTTCCGCAAGGCGATTCTCTATGCCATGAAGCGAATAGTCGCACATGTCTAATTCTCCTTTTTTTGTGAATCTCAAGATGATCTGCGTTCTTGAGTTCCTTACGTAGAACGTTGCAACAGCGGTCGTGGTGGGGGCGAGCTTCATTTTGGTTGCCGCTTTGTGCTCGGTTCTTGCAACCCGCGCGCTGTGCCTAAAAAGATATAGTAGTTGTACTTTACGCGCTCTTCCTTAGCGTGACCGAGAAACGTGAGCCATGAAGGACCAGAGTCGGGTTCAGGCCGGTATCTAGCGGCGAGAATCCGACGAACGACATCTTTGTTCATCGGAATGCCGAAAGCCAACGCGATTTGTTGAGCGATTCAAGGGCAACCCCACGTCGGGTTCCGCTGCTTCATTTCCACAACCGCGGCAATGACTTCATCGCTGGGTCCTTTGGGTCCAGGCTTTTCCCTCAGCTTGGGCGAAAACAGCAAGCGGTACTTTCGGTTCTTCAATGCCTGATGGAGCCGCCAGAGAGTTGACGGCTTTAATACGATTGCGGAACGCATCAGCCGGGCTGGACGAATGAGGAAAGCACACAAGCCAGCGACGATACGGTCGGATACGCGCAAATTAGGTGACCGTTTCCGGGAACGATTCACGATCAGGAGTTGCTGTCTGGCGAGAACGGATTCGGCAACGATCGACCGTGCGCCACCAGGACCAGCGAGCCGAACGATAGTGACAATCAAGTGGAGAAAAAGGACAGCCAGATCGCGCACGGTTCATCGTATCAAGATTACAAAACCTCAAGAAATGCGCATAAAATAGCAATTCGCCATCGACCGAGGTAGAGGAGGTCAGGTCAATCATGTCCGCAGAAAACAAGGCGCTGGTCCGACGGGCAATCGAAGCCTTCAATCGGGGAGACCTCGACGGGGCTCACGGCACTCGTCGCGCCCGACTACATGGCGAGTGGCGACAGCGGATGCGCGGCGGATTTACGCCGAGATTTCCGGGCGCGCGGCGTTCGTCTTCCCTTGTTTGGATTTTACCGCACGGCGGCGGGAACCGGAGGACGTGAGTCAGCCTCCAGTTCCTAGATCGCGCAGCGCTTAGAACGTGAGCTTCAATCCGAGTTGAATGTCTCGGCTGCTTCCGGAACCGATGATTGGATTGCCGGCGGCAACGTCGGGTGTGGCGCACCCGCAGCCGAATGTACTGGGGGACGAGCCGGGGTCGCTGCCTCCACCGTAATTGTTTACTGAGCCAAACGGATTGGCGATGTTGGGATGATTGAAGATGTTAAAGAACTCGACCCGGAACTGGGCGTTGTATCGCTCCTTGAACGTGAAGTTCTTGAACACGGAGAAATCGACGTTCTTGAAGCCCGAGTCGCGGAAGATGTTCCGGCCCATTGTGCCGAAGGTTCCAGCCTTGGGAGGAACCAATACCGATTTGCCGGATACGTAGCAGCCGCCCTGAGCCAGCGTCTTGGGGTCGGGGGCCACCGCAATGCACTGCTGAGCCAGTGACGCAGGAAGCGTGGTCACGATGCCGCTAATCCCGGACTGGCGCGTGCAACTAACACCGCCCGCGCTACCGAAGCCAGAGCAGTAGGGAATGGAACTCGTGCCGGACTTGAAGTCATCGGGGTTCCCGAAGAAATCCCAACGATCGGCGAAGTCTCCGGTCCCGCTGAAATCCCACTGGCGGTCGTCCACGGACCACGGCTGGCCGCCCTGGAGGTTCACGATGGAGTTGATCTTCCAGCCTTCCAGCAACTGGCCAAAGCCTCTTTTCCCGGGAAGGCTATAACTGGTCGTGAAAGTGAAGCGGTGCCGGATGTCGAAATCGCCGCTGGCGTACTCCGCCGCTGTATTATTGGTGTTCTGCGGCATGTATCCGTATAGAGTATTCAGGGAGCCGTTGTCGAGGCCATGACCGTACGTGTAACCGGCGGTGAAGGAAAGCCCGTGGGAAACCCGCTCGGTCAGGGTCGCCTGCATGCTGTTGAAGTTGGAGCGGGCAAAGTTCGAGATCTGGTTGATATACTTCAGGTAGGGGAAGCTAGCATCGTACGGACGGACGCCCGTTGTGGGATCGATCTGATTGATATCGCGAATACCAATCAGGTTGCCGCCGTGATTGCCGACATAACTAAGGTCCAACGAGAGGTTGTTGTTGAATGCGTGCTGCACACCCAAGTTATAGTTCGTGATGTAGGGGGTGCGGAGATTCGGGTCCACCGCCATGGCGCTGCACGGCCCCGTGGGAGTGCAACTGACCGCACCGCCGGCCGGGAAAACGACCCCACTCCAGTTGAGCGCGGAGCCAGGAAGAGCGGTGGAGGCGAGCTGGATGGTGCCGCCAAACGTCGCCGGACAAGGGACTCCGATGGGTACGACCGTTTTGCAGGCGCCTGTCGGGTTGAAAGTGACGCTGGTTGACGAGGTGTTCGGAAGCCCAATTTGCGACGTGAACATGCCCGCCTTGTACGACGAGTAAATGACACTGGCCCCGGCCCGCACCACAGTGGTCCCCTTGCCCGTGACATCCCAGGCAAAACCCACGCGGGGAGACCAGTTTCCGTAATCGGGTTTCACGATCGAATCGCCGACCGAGGGTTGACCCTGCTGAACCAGTCCCAGCGCCGGAACGAAGTTACCCCAGAGGTTGTTGGCCTCTCGGATCGGCGAGAAGTATGAGTAGCGCATGCCCAGATTGAGCATGAATCTCGGGGCGATACGCCAGTCGTCCTGAACGAACCCGGCGGTCGACCTCCAGTTCACTGTGCGCTTCGGGTCGCCGACAAGGATAAATCCTCTGTCTGGATTTCCGGCGAAGAAGTCTTCCAATGGTGTGGAACCGGGGATTTGAGGAGTCCGCTTGCCGCGGAAGTCGATCCGGCCCCGTATGTTATCTTCGGTGAAGGTATCGACCTCGATATGCGCGAACTCGCCGCCAACCTTGAAGCTGTGCTTGCCCCGCAAATACGAAACGTTATCCTGAAAATCATAAAACGGGTTGGGGCCGTTAGAAGAGGGACGGTTATGCCCGGCGCCAATGCCGGAGCTGCCCGTGGCTGCGAAAAAACCCGTAATGTTGATATTCGGCAACCCACCCACAGCCGTCACGCCCGTGTTGAGGGGGTAGCCCTTGCCACCGGTGAGCCCGCTACCATTAGCGAGGATATTGCCGTCGTCAATGTTTGAAATGAAATTAACGCGGTTGTAGCCAACCCGGAATTCGTTCACTAGGCGGGAATTGGGGGTCGAAATCCAGTTGACGACGATGTCTGTCGCGCGTACCAGAGCTTGTAAGTTAAAGATGGGATTCACGAAGCCGTGATCGTTTCCATCGCCGAGGTAGTTGCCGATCCAAACCATGCCACTGAGCGCGTGCTTGCTGTTGATCTTGTAGTCGATTTTCGCCACCCCGTTGTCGCTGACATTGGTGGTGGGGGAGGTACTGGCGTAGGTGGTCGTGTTCGGAGAGGCCCCCTGGATGAGGCCGCCCGTGCAGGCGGTTGGTCCCAAGGTGCAGCCCAACAATTTCAGGCTGATGGGACTGGGCGTCACCCCGGCGCTCTGCAGCGCATTGATGGCATCCACCATGCTGTTCCTCGGATCCGGGGTTGGGAACCGGGCGGTTGCGGGCGCGGTTTCGATATACAAGTTGCCGACGAGGGAACGCAGGCCCTCATAGCCCGCGAAAAAGAAGAGTTTGTCCTTCTTGACTGGGCCGCCTATCACGCCGCCGAACTGCTCCAACTCCACTGGCAGCAGCGGTTGGGGAGAGGGGTTGAAGACGCTGCGGGCGTCCCAGGGGCCGTTGCGGCCAAACGCGTAAGCCGAACCGTGAAAAGCGTTGGTCCCCGATCTGATTCCCACGTTCACCACGGCACCGGGCTTCCAACCGTACTCCGCCTTAGGATTTTCCATGAGGTTGAATTCCTGGATGGCGTCGATCGGCAGGATCGTCGACATATCGCTGAGCGGACTGGGAAAATTGACGATGGGGCGGGCGTCAAAAAAACTGGAATTGATAATGCCGTCGACCATCCAGCCGGATTCATCGGGACGAACGTTGTTGGTGCTTTGGGTCCACGGTCCGCCGCCCGGTTGGACCACGACGCCCGGCCGCAGATTCAACAGATTTTGATAGTTGCGGCCATTCAACGGCATATCCACGATGTCCACGTTGGGGAGTGTGCCGCCCAGCGTGGCGCCCGTGGTGTCCACCAGCGGGATCGCTTCGTTGACCGTGACGGTCTCGCTTTGTTGGCCAGGTTCTATGGTCAAGTCGACTAGGATCTCCTTGCCGACCTCGACCACAACGTTCTGGCGATCCAGTGTCTTGAAGCCTGGAAACTCGACCCGGACCGTGTATGTTCCCGGAATCAGCGTAGGAGCGTTATACTGCCCCGCCTCACCCGTGGTCACGGTTCGCGCGAGGCCTCTCTGCGTGTCGATTATGCTTATCGTCGCGCCGGGCAGGACCGCGCCACTGGGGTCTGAAACCTTTCCGAGAATCCGGCCGAAATTGGCCTGCTGCGCAAGCAGCGCAAGAGAGAAAAGCAACACAACAAGGCTTGCGTTGAACATGCGCGTCGTCATTCTGCGTCTAACGGATCTCATAATACCGTCTCCTTTTCCTTCGAGTTCTCAAAGTACGACACAAAACCCGTGAAAGAGCCGATCCTTCGACATCGCTTTCGCGTCGATATCCTTGTGGGCGCTTGGGTAGAGTTGGCTGCATTAAAAACCCGCACACGCGAGATGTCAAGCCAAATGACAGCGTCCTTATATGGTTTCCCCAACTGTGCGACGTAGCCTGGCTCTTCTATCCTTTGCCGGGCACTGATGCCAATCCGCGTCCGAACTCCGAGATCGCATTCAATATGGATCTTGCCGAGAAGTATTACGTGCAGGCGATGAGTCTTTTTCAAACAAGGAGCTCAAGGCGAAAGCGGCGTTCATGGCAGCGAAGACCGAACAAAATCGTTATGGAACGGGTGATCAACCGCGGACGTATTTCAAGCTGATCAAAGACTCCTACTCCGACACGCAGTATTACCGGGGAGATTATCAGCGAATGCGCGACGTTCCGGGCTTACGCTGCACGGTAACTTTGCTGATTCGGCTGCGTGCTCTTCCTTCTGCTTTCGATTCATCGCAATAAGTCGCGCGTCTCCCGCATTTTCAACAGGCTGCGGTCCCAGCTTGGCAACATTGTCCGAAGCGCGTTAGTGCCTGTGCTGGCGAAAGCAAACTAGTTTTCAGTGGCTTGGCACGCCTAGGTCGGTTCACCCCGGCAATGTCGCCATAATGGGATCCTTATTGATTGTAGGGAAACCCTGGAGAAGCCCACGGCCGTAGCGAGACCGTATGCGACCCATGCATGCCAACGCGGATTTGGATAGCGGTCCGCGAAAACCGTGGCCAGGGAGAACGCTGAAATGGTGTGCCCGGAAGGAAAGCTCCCGATGCCCCGCATGACGCTGGCGGAATGGCTTCGGAACCACGTGTCGGAGAAATCTCCCTCAGTGGAACCTCAAACGGTTTCATCCGGCGGTCGACATCTTTCATGACAGTGGTCAGAACCTCGGAACTCATCACGGCCTCGCCGGCCAATAGAAACGTATGCTGCGCGGCCAATAGAAACGTATGCTGCGCGTAAGAATCCTTTCGAAGTAAGCTGATGCCGTAAAACACGCTGGGCGCGGCAAACATCACAACGGAAGTGTTCTTCCCGCTAAACGCTCGATTGAAGCCGTCGAAGGACCGAGT
>WNGD01005769.1_pt1 | contig 11958 bp, 12 predicted proteins | sample 5400671 | NCBI WGS metagenome assembly WNGD01 (sample SAMN13153369, study PRJNA577476) | soil metagenome | isolation source: 40 cm soil or saprolite under grassland replicate 2 | place: USA:California | collected 2016-06-15
CCGGCCCGGGCTCCGCTTCCGGCCCGGCTGCTGGGCAGCGCGGACGTGGTGGCGTCCCCGGCGGCACGCCGGGATCTCGCCGCGCGCCGCGTTGACTCCCGGCTCGGCTTCTCCGTGCCAGCGCGGCTGGGCCTACTGGGCCTACTGGGAAAGCGGGCCCCGGCATGAACGACGGGCCCGCCTATTTTGCCGGGCGCGTGCCGGATGGCGCCCGGCCGGGAACTGGATGGCCGTGCGGCCAGAAATGAGAGAGAAATGACACGATCGGAAAGCGCCGGGAAGCTGGCCAGGCTCGCCGTCGTGCTCGGGCTGGTCTTTGGCACGCTCGGGCTGGCCATCCCGGCCGCCAGCGCAGCGAGGACAGCAGGCTGGCTGCGGCTCGCTCATCTGTCGCCCAACACTCCGGCCGTTGACGTCTATCTCTACTCGTTCGGCGATCCATCGGCCCGGGTCGTGCTCAGGCACGTCAGCTACGGCACCGTGTCGGATTATCAGCGGGTGCCGACCGGCGAGTACACCGTGGCGATGCGGATGCCGGGCGCCGCCGCGAAGTCCAAGCCGGTCCTGTCCACCACCATCAACGTGGCGGGCGGCGACGCGTACACCGTGGCGGGCATGGGGCCGGCGTCCGGCCTGCGGCTGCAGGTGTTCAGGGACCGGCTGAAGACGCCGCGCGGCAAGGCCCTGGTGCGGACGATCCAGGCATCGATGCACCAGCATGCGGTCACTGTCCGGGCCGGCCACACGGTACTTGGCCGCAAGCTCAAGTTCACCGCCGTGACGAAGTATCAGGCGGTCAAGCCAGGTGACCTCACGGTGCGCGCGGTGGGTGAGTCCGAGCACGGGTCTGACGAGTTCATGCTGAACGCCAACGCCATCTACACCGTCGTGGTGATGGATGACTCTGGCCAGCTCAAGGTCGCCTGCCTGATGGACTCGGCCGGCAGCAAGGTGATGCCGGCCGGCAGCGTCGAGATGGGGTTCGGCGGCACCGCGCCCCGCCCCGGCGCGCCGCTGCTGCCGTGGCTGGGTGTCGGCCTGGCCGGGCTGCTCGCCGCCGTGGCCGGGGCGCTGCGGCTGCGCAGCCGACGCCATCCGGCTCTGCATGCGCGATGACCTGACGCCCCGGCCCGGCCGGCACATCTCGCCCATCCGCCTGGTGCGCCGGCCGGTTGCCGCGGTGGTACTGGCCTGCGGGCTGCTCGGGGCCGGGACCGGCGTGGCCGGGCTGGCCCTGGCCGGCCAGAACGGTCCCGCGGCCGCGCCAGCGCGCAGCGCAACGGTTGTCCCCGTTCCACTCGGCAGCCAGGCGCCCGCGCCGCAGCCATCGCCCGGCCAGGTGGCCCGGCCTGCCCGGCTGATCATCCCGTCCATCGGCGTGCGCACCCGGCTCATCCGCCTCGGGCTCACGCCGTCCGGCACCCTCCAGGTGCCGGCCAGCGCGGCGGTGGCCGGCTGGTATACCGGCAGCTCGCGACCGGGCGCGGTCGGCGCCGCGGTGATCGGCGGTCACATCGATTCCCGGCAAGGACCGGGTGTTTTCTACCGGCTTCGCTTCCTGCACCGCGGCAGCCGGGTTTACGTCCGGCAGGCCGACGGGAGGCTTGCCGTCTTCCGGGTGACCGCGGTGCGCAGCTACCTGAAGGACCGGTTCCCGACGGAGGCCGTCTACGGGCCGGTGCCCGACGCGCAGCTGCGCCTGATTACTTGCGGCGGGACGTTCGACTACGCCACCGGCCATTACCTGAGCAACGTGATCGCGTACGCCACGCTGGTGCGGTAAGGCAGCCGGCTATCGGCCGGTGCCGCCGCGCCAGGACGGCAGCGGGAGGTCCCCGGCGGCCAGGTCGAACGCCGCGGCTGCCAGCAGCCGGGTCGAGTCAAGCACCGGCAGCGGCGATGACCGATCATCGATCAGCAGCGGGATCTCGGTGCAGGCCAGCGCCACCGCGTCACAGCCGTCCTCGCGGAGCTTCGCGATGATCTGCCGGTAGGCGGCGCGGGCCTGGGCGGTAAAGACGCCTTCCACCAGCTCGCCGAAGATGATGTCGTTGACGACCTGGCGGTCGTGGTCACCGGGAATGGCGGTATCGATGCCGAGTCGGCCCAGGGCCCGCGGGTACAGGTCGCTGTCCATCGTGTACTTCGTCGCCAGCACGCCCACCATGCGCCGCCCGTCGCGCCTTGCCTGCTCGGCCACCACGTCGGCGATGTGCAGGCCCGGCAGTGCCAGCGGCGGGCCCGCGGATTCCAGCGCGAGGTGCGCGGTGTTGTCCGGGCAGGCAAAGAAGTCCGCGCCTGCCTGGGCGAGGCGGCCGACGCTTATTGCCAGCGTGGTCCTGATGGCGGCGAAGTCGCGGGCGTCCCAGGCCGGCATGCTGGGGCCGAAGGCGATGCAGTCCAGCGTCACGTCCGGATGCTGGTGCGGCCCGAGCTGGACAGACCCCTGCTGGCAGAAGGCGCGCAGGCAGAGCGCCGCGCCTTCGGCGCTGTGGGCAAGGATGCCCAGGTGCCGCATGCCGGGCTAACCTCCCGCGGGCCGGACTGCGGTCAGCGTAGGTCGCGGCAGCGGACGCCGCCGCGGTCCGGCCGGGGTCAGCACCTCGGGTTGGCCTGGATCGGCCCGACGAACGCGCCGATTGTGCATGGCCGCACCGAGCCGTACTGGGCATCGCCGCCGAAGCTCCTGCCGTTATGCATGTTGCCGAACTCCCAGACGCAGTGGCCGCCGGCCCCTCCCTTGGACATACTCGGCGATCATGGCCGCCAGGGCAATAACCCGGCGGCCGGACGTAGCGACACGGGTCACCGGCGGCCTCGCGGCGGGCTCTCCGCGACGCTAGCCCTTCCTGGCTACGCCGCAGTACAGCCACCGGGAACCGTCGGACTCGGCGAGCACCGGGTCGTCGCAATTCCACATCCCCACCCAGGTGATGTCCGGCTCGGCGCCTTCGTACGGCGGGACAAGCGCCAGGCCGCCGAACAGCTTGCGGACCTCATCCCTGGAGCGGAGGTAGGTGCCGCCGGCCGCCTGCTGGCCGGCCTTGGCCAGCGCCGCCGCGGCCCGCGGTGGCTTCTGGTCCGCGGTCGTATGCGACAGCGCGAGGTAACTGCCGTCCGCGAACGCCGCCATGTAACGCGAGATCAGCTTGCCGGGACGGCTCGCATCGGAGACGAAATGCAGGACCGCCGTGGCCAGCAGGCCGACCGGCTCGGTGAAGTCGATCAGCCGGCGCAATTCCGGGTTGCCGAGCACCTCTCCTGGGTCGCGCATGTCGGCCAGGATCACGGCGGCGGCCTGGTCATCGCCGAGCAGGGCAGTTCCGTAGGCCAGCACCATCGGGTCATTGTCGACGTAGACCACGCGGGCATCGGGTGCGGCGAGGCGGACCACCTGATGGGTGTTGCCCACGGTCGGCAGGCCCGACCCGATATCGATGAACTGCCGGATGCCGCGTTCGGCGATCCACTTTGCGGCACGCTGATGAAAGCCCCGGTTCGCCCAGGCCGCGTCCACGATCTCAGGCGCCTGCGCCTTGATCATCTCCGCGACTGCCCGGTCAGCTTCGAAGTTGTGCCTGCCGCCGAGCAGATAGTCGTAGACCCGCGCCGGACTGGGCCGCGCCGGGTCTACTCCGGAGGGCACCTGCGGGGCGTCATCCATCCTGCCTCCAGTCGGTTGTCCGGCATATTCTGGCATGCCTGACTGAGTGGGCAGACAACCGACATATCGGCAACGGCGCCGGAGGCAGCGCGGGAAATGGCCGGCCGCCACACCCGGCCTGCGGTGACCGCTGGTCATCGCAGGCCGGGCCACCCGGCGATGAAATCCGTGCGTAAGCTCGCTCAGCGCCGTGCCGGGCGCGGCCGGTGGACTAGAACTGGTCCGGTGAGGTGATTGCCGCGGCGATGGTGAGCTCCGGCGGAACTGGCGCGGCGCCGATAGTCCCGATGAAGGCCTGGAGGTCGGGGTTGGAGAAGAACTGCTGGAAGTGCTCGGCAGTCTCCCATTCGTCGACGATCATGACGAAGCCGTCGCCGATCCCGAACCGATGGTGGATTGCGCCCTGTGCGCGGGCCATGTCAGCGATCTTCTCGAATTCGCCGGCCCGATCGGTAAGAGCCTGGCGGAACTTCGCGGTATCGCCCTGGAATTTCCCCACGATTAGCATGCTCATGGTCTGGATCCCTCCCCTTGAGTTCTGTGCCCTGACGGCGCACAGCTGCTGGCCTGGATACGTCACCGGGACCGGCGGCGGATCACTCGGCCGTTACCCCGTAACCGTTACCCGCTATCCGTTACCCGTTAACCGTCAGTCGAGCGCGAGTGCCGCGGCAGCGGCCAGCACCTCGGCGGCCGGGCCGGCGTCGCCGGTGACGTGCAGGTCAAGATCCGCGGTGGTGATCCGGTTGGCGACTAGCCGGCAGAATCCGACGACATCAGTGACGATGCGGACGACGGCCGGATCGGGACGGCCCTCACCGAACGCGACATCCCAGGTGCCGCCGCCGGGCCCGGTCAGCACCAGCCGCACGTTGACGGGTTCGCGCAAGCCCGTGCGGGCGGCGGCCTGCGGCAGCAGCCGGGTGGCCAGCCCGGTCATCAGGCGCAGGGTCGATGCGTCCGGCACCGACGCGGGCAGGCTGGCAGCACGGCGGATGTCGTTTTCGTGCGTCCACAGCTCGAACCCCCGGACCACCAGCAGGGCGCCAAGCGGCAGCCGCATGCCGTGCATCGCCACCTCGGCTTGGGGATCACCGAAGGCATCGACCAGGCCGCGCGTGCGGTCGACCACGCGACGCCACTCGGCACGGGTCTGCTCGGGCGGCCGCCCCGCCTGGCGGGCAGCCGCGGGCTGGGTCGACTCGACGTGGTCCGCCCCGGCCACCGCCGGGTCACCGGACAGGCAGCGGCGCATGTCATCCTCGACGCCGATCAGATGACCAACGAGGCCCTGCACGTCCAGGCCGCGCAGGACCGGCATCCGCCAGTCTTCGCTGCCCAGCGTGCACAGCAGCCGGTAGAGGGCATCGGCGGCGCGGCTGAACGCCTCGGCGGACGGGATTTCAGCGGCATCGGGTGCGGGGCGGCCAGCCGTCCGCGCTCGCTGCGATGCGTGCAGGACCCGTTCGCGCAGGCCGGCGGGCAATTGCACCAGCTCATCCTCGGTCATGACGACTCCAGCAGTTGCCGGTCAAGCACGGATTCCAGCTTGGCCAGCGCCAGCCGAAGCCGCGACTTGGCAGTGCCCTCCGGGATTCCGGCCGCGACCGCCACCGCACGGTAACTCAGGCCCTCGAAGTAGGCGAGCTCGATAACCCGGCGCTGCTCAGCCGGGAGCACGCCGACCGCGTCCCGCAGCACGCTGGCGGCCGCCGTCGCCAGCACCGCGTCGCAGGGGGACGGGTCCGGCGGCGCTGGGTTCAGCCGATAGTGCCGGTCCTGCCGCGCGACCCGGCGAAGTTCGCTGCGCACCAGGTCCACCGCGCGATGCCGGGCCAGCACGATGAGGTAGCTGCGCAGCTTTCCGGCAGCCGGGTCATACCGGCTGGGATGGCTCCACAACTCGACGAATACGTCCTGCACCACGTCCTGCGCGGCGGCACCCTCGCCGAGAACGCGAAGCGCGGCATAGTACACGGCCGGCCCGAGACGGTCGAAGACCTCAGCGAGTGCATGGTCATCCCCCGCCGCCAGGCGCGCTGCCAGCAGCGCGTCAGTACCCCCCACGCCCTGGACGCTAGCGCGGCATGGGCTCCCCGGGCAACGCCGGGGCGGCACCGGATCCGCGGCCCGGCCGGCCGGGCGCGCCTGGTAGAGCGTTGCCGACACCGCGCCTCCTGCGCCAAGAGATGACGGCAGGGATACGTCACCGCGCCCGGCACTGGATCAGTCCGGGGCCGCTCCAGGCTGCCCGGACACCCCGCCGGGCTGAACGCCGGCCGGCTGGTACCGACATGCATCCTGGCATGGGCCGACATCTCCTCGACTGCGAGACGCGCGGCTTCAGGTGAGCCGCCGGCTGCCAGCGGGCCCCGGCCGGATGCCAGCCACCGGGCCGGCTAGAGCGGGAACAGCCGTTCCGCGTTGCCGTGCAGGAACAGTTCGCGGGTCGCATCATCGAGACCGAGCTCGCCGAGCCTGGCGAGTGCCGCAGCGGCGGTGATCATGGGATAGTTCGTGCCGAAAAGGACCTTGGTGCGGCCGTGCCCGCGCAGGTAGCTGACCAGCTCGGCGGGGTATCGGTGGCAGGCGTAGGCGGAGGTGTCGATGTACACGTTCGGGTACTTCGTCGCCAGCGAGATCATCTCGGCGGTCCATGGGTAGCCGATGTGCCCGCCGATGATCACCAGGTCAGGGAACTCCAGCGCGATGTCGTCCAGGTAGGGAATGGGCCTGCCGGCCTCGGATGCCCGCAGCGGCCCGGTGTGGCCGACCTGGGTCAGGAACGGGATGCCGAGCTGGACGCATTCGGCCAGCAGCGGGTAGTAGAGCCGGTGGTTCGGCGGCAGCCCCCACAGCCAGGGCAGCACGCGTAGTGCCCGGAATCCGAGGTCATGCACCGCCCGGCGTAGCTCGGTAATCGCCTTTACCGGCTCGCGCAGGTCGACCGAGGCGACGCCGGTCAGCCGGCCAGGGTAGCTGGTGACGAAGGACGCTACCTCGTCATTGCTGATCAGCGGCCCCGATGGGCCGTACCAGGCGCAGATCAGGCCACGGTCCACGCCGCCGTCGTCCATCGCGGCCACCGTTTCCCGCAGCTGCGGCGCTGCGTCGGTGGCCGGCTGGCCCGTCCAGCGCCGCAGTGACTCGAACATCTCGTGCTGGGCGAAACGCAGCGTCGGATGCTGCATCCATACGTCGATGACCGTCATGACCGACATCCTGCCCGCGCCGACCGGCGCTCCGACCGGTACTCCCCCCTCAGCCGCTAGCCCACGCCCCGAGGCTGGTCGCTACCGCGACACCATCCGGCGGACCCTGGCCACCGCGGCCCGCAGCTCGCCGCGGTCAAGCAGGTAGGCAACCGCGGCGAAGACAGCCAGCGCGCACCCGGCGGCGAGCACCGCCGCGCCGCCCTCCGCCAGCCGCGTCATGCCGCCGCTGGCCGATGACAGCGCGGCGGCCGCTCCCGCGCCCGCGGCCGCTCCCGCGGCCGAGGCCGCCAGGCCGCTGACGGCTACCCGGCGGGCGCCGGTCAGCGCCGCCGGTCCGCTGACCCGCCACACCGTGACCAGCAGGGCAATGCCCGAGGCCGTCAGCCCTATGGTGTTGCCGAGAGCAAGCATCGCGACTACCCAGGGCGCGGTGACCAGCAGCACAAGCAGCACGTCGGCCACGATCACCAGCAGCCAGCCGCCGGACACCGCCACCGCGGCAAGCCTGCTCCGGCCGGTGGCTAGCAGCAGCCGGGACAGGCAGGCCATCAGGCCGTAGCCGGCCAGCCCCGGCGCGAACAGCGCAATCCCGGCGGCCAGCTGCGGCACCTGATCCGATGAGTGCGCCAGAGCGTGCGCCGCTGGCACGCAGATGGCCAGCAATAGCGCCGTGCCGAGGAAGCACATCAGCAGGACGGCGCGCAGGGACCCGGCACCGACCCGGTCGAGTTCCGCACCCTCCCTGACGGAGAGCGCGGGGAAGGCGCTGACCGCGATCGAGATGGCCAGCACGGCGTAGGCAGCCTCGAAAACCTGCCATCCGTAGCTGTAGAGCACGAGGGCGGCATGCGCGCCATTGGAGTTGGCGAGGATGATCACCACGAGCGATGACGCGTCCTGGGCGAGCACGGCCGCAGCGCCGAACCCGGCCAGGCCGGCCGCCCGGCGGCCGATTCCGGCCGGGAACCGCAGCGTCGGCCGCAGCCGCAGCCGGAGCCGCCAGGCCGGGACGAGCGCCGTGAGCACGAGCGCGGCGACCCCGCATGTTGTGCCCACGGACAGGATCAGCCTGGCCGTCAGCGGCAGCCCGGACAGGTTGTTCACGTCCGCGCGCCACGGGATGAACGCCAGGTAGGCACCGATGACCACCAGGCTGGATATCACTGGCGCCAGGGCCGGCGCGGCGAACCGCCGGTGTGCCTGCAGGACGCCATACAGCACCACGGCCAGCCCGTAGAGCAGGATCTGCGGCGCGAACACGGCCATCATCTGGCCAGTGACGGTGACCAGCTGCGCATGCACGCAGCCCGCATGCGGGTTGTCCGGGTTGAGCAGGCCGGCGATCGGGCCCGCTGCGAAGGCGAGCATTGCGCTGACCGGCACCAGGATGACGACCGTCCAGGTGAGCATCGCAGCCGAGGTCCGGCCGACCTCGCTGGCCGCTGCCGGGTCCGCGGCTGACCGCTCGGCGGGCCGGGCCAGGATCGGGACCATGATGGCTGTCAGCGCGCCGCCGAGGACGATGTCGTAGATGATGTTCGGCAGGTTGTTGGCCGTCAGGTACGCGGTGCCCAGGCAGCTGGAGCCGACGGTCTGGGAGAACACGACCGTGCGGACCAGACCGAGCAGGCGCGCCAGTACCGTCAGCGCCGCGATCAGCGCCGCTGCCCGGCCGATGCCGGACGGCCGCTGGGCGGCCGGGTCAGGGCCGCCCTGCATCACCGGGACAGCCGGGGGGCCGGTCACCGCGGCTCAGCTGCTGCCCGGGTCTGCCAGCCCTGGCGTCCAGGCTGGTGGCAAGTGCTGACTCGACCACCGCGCCGGCTGCCACCGCCGGGCCCTCAAGTAGCGTGATCGGCTCGCCGCGGTGGCTGGTGCGTGCCCGGGTCCACTCGTCGCGCCGCGGACGGGCGCGCGGCGCGGCGCGGACAGCCGGGCGGTAGCTCCGGCCAGCAGCGCAGACCGGATACCGGACCTGCTCACGTCCCCCCTTTCCGGTCGGCCGGCACAGACGCAATGACCCTCGGGGCTGGAGCCGGACTCGGCGCCGTTATGGTTGCGGCGCCCGCAGCGGCCTGGCTGCAGGTTGCGCCGGCCCTCGGCGTGCCGATCAGCGCCAGTATCTACTGGATGCACGATCCCGGCGCACCTCGGTGGGCAGTGCCCGTCAGCGTGTCGATGCGGTATGCCGCCTGGCGCACCGCCGCTTGCCGCGTCAGCGCCGCGGCGCCTGGCACCGCCTGGGGGATGCCGGTGGCGGTGCTGGCTACCCGGCATACCTGGCGGCCAGTACTTTCCGGAGCGTAGCACCAACCTGGTGCGTGCCATGCCCGGCGTCGTGAACGCGCACTTCTGGCACGGGCTGTTCTGGGCGCGGGGTGTTACGCGTCCCGGCGGGTGATCAGGAGGGCCGCGGTGAGCAGGGCGGCGGTCGGCCAGGCGATGAGAAGCACCATGGACGGGGCCGGGGAGAACAGGTCCGTCCGGGGTGCAGAGCCACCACTTGCCGGGTTCATTCGGCGCCGCTTTCCTCGTTGGAGCGGGTCCAGGAGCGCAGCACGCGATCGTCGATGCGGTCGATCGGTACCTGCCTGTTTGTCATGGTTACCTGGACCTGGTTGTCGCGCACGCGGATGAGCAGGGACGCGATGGAACCGGGGATAGCCCCGCCGTGCATGGCGATGTCGCCGCGGGAGCTGATGAACCAGCCCAGGCCCGCACGACCTCCGCCTGCTTCCGATACCGGCTGCGGTGTAAGCGCCTCGCGCGCGAGCGTCCCGGGCAGCAGTGCTGACCACCCGGCCCCCAGGCGCGTCGGAAGCGACCGAGTCGAGCTTGATCCCGGCTCAGCCAGCAGCTTCCGGAGTCTTTGGATCTCGCTGGCCGTGATGTCGGCAGGTCGTTGCGGAACACCATGGTCGCGAGCAGCTATGACCGATGTCGCGGGCGTGCACGGGCCGGTTCGTGACGACGGATTTCAGCCGTCGTTAACTCCCGCGACAGCCACCAGAATTGCTCCGTAATGTGCTCCTTGTTTGTGGCACGGCACAAGTCGTAACGCCGTGGATTGGGGCGCCGCCACAAGATCAGTTGCATGTCGCTCGGGGCGCCTGACTTGGGCCTTGCGCCTGTGCCAGCTGAGCCCTAATATCAGCTAACTTCACCCAGACCGTGCGGGATTTTGCCTTCACCACCAGGAGGCGGAGACAGGTGCGAATGTACCGACGCGCATCGAGTGTGCGGGCAAATGTTGCGCTGGTCGCGGCAATCGGAATGGCTGCCCTGGCAGGATGTGGCAGCAGCACGCCGGCCAGCACCGGCACGCCGGCCGGCAGCCCATCGGCCAGCTCGGGCAACGCGACGTCTAGCACGTCGCAGTGCGGCACCAAGCCGGGGGTGAAGGCGACCGGCACGGCGATCGCGCTGGGCGGTATCGCCACCAACCAGCCAGGCACGTCGTTCACCGATATCCCGAACATGGCCAACGCTTACTTCGCCTGCGTCAACGACAACGGCGGCATCAACGGCCACCCGATCAAGTACTACCTTGAGACCGAGCAGACCAACCCGGGCCAGGTCGCGGCCGACGCCAAGCAGCTCGTCCAGACGGATCACGTACTCGGGATCGTGGGCAACACGAGCATCATCGAGTGCTCGATCGACCACAGTTACTGGGAGAACCTCGGCTTCTTCATCGTCGACTCGGGGATCGCGCCCGAGTGCTACTCGACCCCGAACAGCGCCGCGGTGAACATGGGGCCGCGGTACAGCTCCGACGGAGCGGTGCAGTACGCGCTGTCACAGCACGTCTCCAAGATCGTGTTCGACCAGTCGAACGTCCCTGGTACGGGGTATATCGGCGCCGGTCCCGCGGCGCTTGCCGCGGCCAAGCACGTGCCCATCACGCAGCTGACCGAGAACGTGCCGATCTCGGATGCCAACTCGGTGGCCATCAAGGAAGTCAACGACGCGGGACCGAACGGCGCCGTGGTCCTCAACTTCACCCCGCCGGAGGCGCTGGTGATCCTTCAGGCTGCGCAGAAGCTCGGCCTGGAGAACCGGGTCAAGCTGTGGGGATGCTCGACACCCTGCAACACCGATTTCCTCGCCCAGGCGCTGGGCCCGAAGTGGGACAACAAGCTGTTCGTCAACGCCGAGCTGACCCCGACGGACGTGACCAACACGCCGACGATGAACCTCTACAAAGCCATACTCAAGAAGTACGGCAAGGCAGTATCGGGCGGCGTCGGCAGCTTCAGCCAGATGGGCTTCACCGAGGCAGAAATCATCGTGCACGCGCTGCGGACAATCAAGGGTCCATATACGGTGCAGAGCGTCAACGCGGCGATCAAAGCGGTGTCGAACTTCAACACCGGGATGCTGTGCCAGCTCTGGACATACGGCGCCTACCCGCTGCACATCCCGAACAACGCGGACTATACGGTCACGCCCAACAACGGCAAGATGGTGATAGCCCAGGGCTGCACGCAAATCTCCTCGGTCGACCCGCAGATCGCCGCGTACCGCAAGGCCGCCGGCGTGGCGCCGACCGCACCATGAGGTCCGCGGCCGAGGAACCAGCCGGATCGATCGCCCGCGAGGAAGGCCGATAGCCGACAATGCCGAGCTGGCAGGACTTCCAGCCGTTCATCGTCAGCGGTCTCGCCCTGGGGGGGGTGTATGCGCTCTCCGGGGTGGGGCTGGTCGTCCTTTACCGGGCCACCGGCGTGGTGTACCTGGCGTTCGGTGCCATCGGTGCGATGGGTGCGCTGATCGCGTGGTCCCTGACCAACGCGAACGTTCCCGGCTCGGTCGGCTGGCTGGTGTGCGTGCTGTTCGGCGGGGCGGTGACGCTGGGCTATGGGATCGTATTCGGTCCGGCGCTGGCCAAACGGGACCCGCTCGTCAAGGCGGTGGCCACGCTCGGGCTGACGCTCGTCCTGTTCGGGGTGATGGATCTGCTGTGGACCAGCAGCGGCGGGCAATCCCGCGCGATCCAGCTGCCGACCGACAACGGCGGGTTCATGCTCGGCCAGGTTCAGGTGAACTGGACGCAGGTGATCGGGCTGGCGGCCGGTA
>WNGD01005770.1_pt1 | contig 11958 bp, 10 predicted proteins | sample 5400671 | NCBI WGS metagenome assembly WNGD01 (sample SAMN13153369, study PRJNA577476) | soil metagenome | isolation source: 40 cm soil or saprolite under grassland replicate 2 | place: USA:California | collected 2016-06-15
GTCGACGACGTCGTGACCCGGATCGAGCAGCTCGTGCAAGAGCGGCTCGCAGCGTCGCGGCGATGAACAGGACACAGATCACGCAGGTCTTGACGCGACCGCTCTTCGCGGGAGCGGTGCGGCTCGTGACGCCGCTGCGTGTGTATGGCAAAGAGCGCATCCCCGCGAACGGCCCGGTTGTCCTCTGCTTCAACCACTTTTCGTGGCTCGACCCGTGGGCGATCGGCGCCCACGTGCCGCGCACGCTCTACTACGTCGCCAAGCAGGAGGCGCACGACAATCCGTTCATCGGGCCGCTCATCCGTACGTTCGGCACCATTGCTGTGCGCCGCGGCGAGTCCGACCGGGAAGCGGTGCGCATCATGCGCGAGATCGTGCGTCGCGGTGATGCGCTCGGGATGTTCCCCGAAGGCACGCGGCAGAAGCGCGAGCCCGGCACCGTCCTGCCCGGCGCCGCCATGATCGCCGTCCAGGAAGGCGCGCCCGTCGTCTGCGGCGCGATTCACGGCTCGCAGGACTGGCGCCTCGGCAACTTCCACCCCGTCTCGCTCGCCTTCGGCGAGCCGCTCGACGTGAGCCACCATCCGCGCAACTCGAAGGGGTACCGCGCGGCCGCGGTCGACATCCAGCACGAGCTCCGAAAGCTGTGGGAGTTTCTCGTCACGACGCACGAGCAGGGCCGGCCGCGCATCGCGACGCCACCAGCGTGACCGTCGCTCGCCTACGGCTCGCTCCCGTGAGGGAAACCATGTTTCCCTCACGGGCTCCCTTCTTTCGGTTACGCATCGACCCGCGCGCCGCTGCGATCGCCGCGCAAGTCGATGAGCCAAGAAGGGGAAACCTCCCGGTTTCCCCCTGCCCCTTCCCCACAGTCATGGGCGGCGATGCCACCCATGACTGAACCCGGCCAGGAGCCGCTGCACGGGACGGTCGCGATCGTCGGTTTCCCCAACGTCGGCAAGTCGACGCTGATCAACAGGCTGACCGGGTCGCGCGCGGCCGTCGTGCACGAGACATCCGGCGTGACGCGCGATCGCAAGGAGCTCGTCGGCGAGTGGAACGGGAAACGATTCCTGCTCATCGATACGGGCGGTGTCGACATCGCCGACCGGTCGCCGATGACGAAGTCGATCGCAGAGCAGGCGAAGCAGGCGGTCGGCGAAGCCGATCTCGTCCTCTTCGTCGTCGACGCGAGCGCGGGCGTGACGCCCGGCGACGAGGAGGTCGCGGACATCCTGCGCCGTGCGCGCAAGCCCGTCTTGCTGATCGCGAACAAGATCGACGACCCCGCGCAGGAGCACCTGGCGCTCGACCTCCACCGCCTCGGGCTCGGTGACCCGCGTCCGTTTTCCGCTCTGCACGGCCACGGCAGCGGCGACCTCCTCGACGTGATCGTCGACCAGCTGCCCGGAACCGGGCGAGTGGAAACGACAGACGATGCGATCCGAGTCGCGATCCTCGGCCGGCCGAACGTCGGCAAGTCGTCGCTGCTGAACGCGATCCTCGGCCAGGAGCGCGTGATCGTGTCGGAGACGCCCGGCACGACCCGTGACTCGATCGACACCGTCTTCCAACGCGGCGATCGCACTTTCGTCTTCGTCGACACCGCAGGCATCCGCCGCAAGCGCCGGCACCGGCAGGGGATCGAGTACTACTCGGAGCTGCGCGCGCGCGAAGCGGCCGAGCGTGCGGACGTCGCACTCATCCTCGTGGACACATCCGAAGGTCTCGTCGACCACGATCTCACTATCGCCGACATTGCGCGGAAGGCGCAGGACTCGACGATCGTCGTACTTTCGAAGTGGGACGCGACGACGCTCGGCATCGAAGACATCAGGCCCGAGCTGGAGCGTCGCCTGCGCCAACGTCCCCCGCACGTCGCCGTGTCCGCGAAGACCGGCCGCGGGGTCGAGCGGCTGCTCGACGCGATCGAAAAGCTCTACGACAAGCACACGGCGCGCGTCCCCACAGCCGAGCTCAACCGCTTCCTAGCGGAGCTGCGCGAGCGGCGCCAGCCACCGTCGCGCGAGGGCCGGAGCCTGAACCTCCTCTACGGGGCGCAGGTGTCCGCCCGGCCGCCGCGCTTCCGTTTCTCGGTCAACGATCCGGCCCTGGTCACCCGCGACTACGGCTACTGGGTGGAGAACCAGCTGCGCGAGCGCTTCGAGCTCGAAGGCGTCCCGGTCACGATCGACTTCGTTCCGCGCTGAACGAGATGTGCAGCACCTCTCCCTGCTCGACGAATCCCGCGCGCGCATAGATCCGCGCCTCGTCGGCGCCGTGAGCCATCAGGAAGACGAGGCTCATGCCCTTGTCGAGCGCCGCGGCTGCGAGCCAGCCGGCCATCGCCGCCGCGATGCCCCGCCGCCTGAAGCGCTCGCGGACGCCGATCGCAGCGAGCTCCGTCACGCCGTCGGAGGGCGCGACGCAGAGACCTGCACCGGCGGGCTCGCCCGTCTCGGCATCCCGGGCGAGCACGACGACGCCGCCCGTGTCGGCGGTGCGGCGGAGCCCTTCGACCGCGCTGTCCGTGATGGGGTCGCGTTCCTCGTACGCCTCCCACTGCACCTCCGCCACGCCGCCGAACTCCTCGGCGGTCGACGGCGCGACGAGCTCGATGCCCGGGGGCGAATCGAAGACGGGCGTCTCGCACGTCATGAGCGGGAGTCTCCCTTCGATCTCGAACCCGGCTGCGAGGAGCACGGCTTCGACTGCGGGAGCGACGGACGGGATGTACTCGAGCCGCGGCTTTCGCCCGCGCGCCTGGTAGGCGGCGACAAGCGACTCGACGTCGGCGGGGGAGGCGATGCCGCCGTCGTCCGGGATGGCGTAGTTGAGAAACGGGTTGCTCGTGTCGAGCGTGAAGGTCGCGAGGAACGGGCCGATTCGTTCGGTCTCGCGTCCACGCGGCGCGTGGCGACGAAGCGCTTCCTGGATCCGTCCTAGGATGGCGCGAATCCTAGGGAAGGAGCGCGTGAGGGTCGTCGTCGTGGGAGGGGGATCGTGGGGAACCGCCTTTGCGGCCCTCCTGCGCGACCGCGGCCACACGGTCACGCTCGCCTGCCGCGACCCCGAGCACGTGCGCGCGATCGAGGAGACGGGCCACAATCCTCGCTACCTCACGACAACGGATCTTCGTGAAGTCAAGGCCGCGACGGTCGAGGACGCGCCGATCGCCGAGGCAGACCTGGTCGTGCTGGCGGTTCCAAGTCGCGCGTTCGCCGAGGTCGCCGAGGCGCTGCCCGGCAGCGCGCCCGTGCTGATCTTGACGAAGGGTCTCGACCCAGCGACGGGAACCCGGCTGTCGACGCGCGTCCAGGGACGGCCGGTCGCGGTGCTCTCCGGGCCGAACATGGCGGAGGAGATCGCGCAAGGCCTGCCGTCCGCGACCGTGATCGCGAGCGAGGATCGCGAGCTCGCCGAGCGCCTGCAGGAAGCGATCAACTCCATGGTCTTCCGGGTGTACGTGAACGACGACCTGGTCGGCGTCGAGCTGTGCGCGGCCGCGAAGAACGTGATCGCGCTCGCAGCCGGCGGCGTGGACGGCCTGGCTCTCGGCGACAACGCCAAGGCGAGTCTGATCACGCGCGGCCTCGTCGAAATGGCCCGGCTCGGCGAGGCATCGGGGGGACAGCCGGAGACCTTTTCCGGGCTCGCCGGCATGGGCGACCTGAACGTCACCTGTTACTCGGGGTACGGGCGCAACCGCCGTGCAGGCGAGCTGATCGCCCAGGGTGCGAGCGCAGATGAGGCCGCAGCGCAGATCGGCCAGGTCGTCGAGGGCCTCACGACCGCGCCGGTTCTCAGAGATCTCTCACATCGGCTCGGCGTCGAGCTACCGATCACCGAAGGCGTCTGCCGGGTCCTGAGCGGCGAGCCCCTGCACGAGCTCCTGGCCAGCCTCATGGGACGCCAGCCCACCGCAGAGTGAGAGCTACCATTCCGCTCGATGCGTGCCGCCCTCGCAGCGCTCGCACTCGGCCTTGTGCTCGTCGCAGCCGGCTGCGGTAGCAGCACCGCCGCACCAGGAACGTCCTCCGGCACTGACGCGGCGAGCCTTGTCCCGGCCTCCGCGCTCGCGTACGTCAGCGCCGACGCGAATCTCGACTCGCAGTCCTGGCAGGTGGTCACCGATCTGTTCGGCCCGGTCGAGAGCAAACTCGACTACAAGCGCGACATCCACCCGGCGCTCGGCGATCGCGCGAATCTCGCGGTGCTGGGGGTCGACAACGGGAAGCCCGAGGCCGTCGCGATCGTGAAGCCAACCGACGTCGCGAAGTTGCAGGCGCTCGCCAAGAAGTTCGACCAGGGGACTGAGCACTACACCGTCGAGGAGATCGGCGGCTGGTCGGTCGTTGCAGATTCCGCGGAAGCCTTCAGTGCCGTGCGCGACGCCGCTGCGGGAAACTCGCTCGCAGACAACGCCGATTTCAAGAGCGCGATCTCGCAGGTCGGCGACTCCGGGTTTGCCACGGCCTATGCGTCGGGGTCCGGAGCGGCGCAACTGCCGGCCAAGCTGCGCGCGCTCGTGCGGGTCGCAGGTTCGCCGCGCTGGGTCGCCGCAGGCATCACCGTCGACAAGAGCGCGCTACACGTCGATGCACGTGCCGCCGGTGCGTCGACACCCGCGCCGTACAAACCGGCGCTGCTGCACGACGTACCTTCGGGCGCGATTCTCGCGGTCTCGTTCAAGGACGTGAATCAGTTGCTCGCACGGATCCAGGCCGAGCCCACCCTTCGAGCGTCGATTCCGCCGTTCCTCAACGGTCTGCGCTCCTTCGGTGGCGAAGGCGTGCTGTATCTCCTGCCGGGGACGCTCCTGCCGGTGATCACGCTGGAAGTTCAGTCCGTTGATCCGGCGGCGGCGGCGACCTCCCTTCGAGCTCTCGCTGCGAAAGCCGCGCAGGCGCTGCCGCTCCGCGTCGAACGCCGCGGCAACAAGGTTCTGCTGACGAATGCGGCGGCCGGGGTCAGTCCCGGCAGCGGATCCCTCATCGACGACCAACCGTTCAAGGATGCACTCGCCGCGGCCGATGCCCCGGACGAGGTCACATGGTTGGCGTACGCAGACATCCAACGGCTCGCCCCGATCCTTCAGGCGCTCGCTTCCCTGACAGGGTCCGGCCGGTCCAAGCCGTCCACGACCCTGAAGCTCGAGAAGTTCGGCACGCTCGTCGCGTTCGGCGCCCGTTCCGGTTCGACGAGCAGACTCGAAGCCAGGCTCACGATTCGTTAGCGCGCAAGCTCGGCGCTCTGCTCGCGCTCTTCGCCTTCGGGCTCGCGGGTTGCGGCGGCACGACGAGTCCCACGTCCGGCGGGGCCGACTTCGTCCCGGCGTCGGTCCCGATGTACCTCGCGATCGACACCGACCTGGGCTCGTCGCAATGGCAGACGGTCAACGAGCTCGCGAACAAGTTCCCGGACAAACAGAAGGCGATCGACTCGATCAAGCAGCAGCTGACGAAGAGCGGGCTCGACTGGGAGGAAGACCTCAAGTCTGCGCTCGGCCCAGAGCTGGACGTCGTGATGCTCGACGTCGCTCACCCGGACAAGATCGTGGCCCTGATGCAGCCCAAGGACCTAGGTGCGTTCGAGGGCGCGGTGAGGAAGGGCAACGCCGCCGATCCCTCGAACAAGCTCGTCTACGAGCAGTTCCACGGCTGGACGGTCATCTCCGAGAAGCAGGCTGCGATCGATGCCTTCACGCAGGCGAGCGACTCTGCAAAGCGCACGCTTGCGGAGAACAAGACCTTCTCGAACGCGATGGCCAAAGCCGGCGACGGGATCATGCGCGCGTACGTCAACGGTGCGCAGGTGATGGCCGCGGCGCGCAAGGCTCCCGACGCGGGCGCGTACCTCAGGAAGCTCGGCACGCTCGACTGGCTGCTGATGTCGCTGCGTGCCAAGTCCGACGGAGTCGCGTGGGACACGACCGTGCACGGCACGCCGGGCAAGGCGTTCAAGAACGTCGACGTGAACGGCTCGGACAGCAGCCTGGAGAAGCTCGTGCCGAAGGATGCGCTGCTCTACCTCGCGTTCCACGGTTGGAAGGGGATGCTCGCTGGGCTGGGCGACAACCCCATCCTGCAGCAGTTCGGCGCCAAGGGGCTTGACGATGCCTTTCGGCAGGTCGGCACGATCCTGGAGGGCGAGAACGCGTTCTACGTTCGTGCCGCCGGCACGAAAGATTTGCCCGAAATCACGTTCATCGCGTCGCCGCGAAGCGGCGTCGACGGGGCGGCAACTCTGGACCGCATCCTGAACCGCTACGCGAAGGAGCTCGAAGCGCGGCCTCACCGGACGACAATCGCCGGTGTGCCTGCGAGGGTGATCTGTGGTTGCGCATGGCCGGTCGCCGTGCGATACGCCAACGTCAACGGCAAGCTCATCGTCACCGATCTTCCGTCCGGGATCGTGTTCGCGAAGAGCGGCGGCAAGTCGCTCACGAACAGTCAGGAGTTCAAAGACGCCACGTCCGGTGTGCCGGCTTCGCCGCAGGTCGTGCTCTACGTCGACATCCACAGCACCATCCCGGCGCTTCGCCGGCTTGGCCAGATCCCGCCCGATGTCGAGCGGAACCTGAAGCCGCTGCGCTCCGCGGTCGAATACGCCGTGAGCCGCTCCCACGAGTTCCAGGTCTCCTTCTTCCTGCGCATCAAGTAGTCGGGCGTTCTGTGTAGCCTGTGGCCCGATGGCCGCCCGCGAGTTCCTGTTCACCTCCGAATCCGTCACCGAGGGGCACCCCGACAAGGTCGCCGACCAGATCTCGGACACCGTCCTCGACGCCGTTCTCGCGGAGGATCCCGAAGGGCGAGTCGCCTGCGAGACGCTGATCACGACCGGTCTCGTCGTCGTTGCGGGCGAGATCTCCACGGACATCTACGTCGACATTCCCAAGCTCGTGCGGGAGCGGATCTCGGAGATCGGCTACACGCACTCGGAGTGGGGCTTCGACGCGACCACGTGCGGTGTCGTCGTCGCGCTCGACGAGCAGTCCCCCGACATCGCGCAAGGCGTCGACTCGTCGTACGAGGTTCAGCACGACCCAGGTGACGACGACCCGCTCGACCGGATCGGCGCCGGCGACCAGGGGATGATGTTCGGCTACGCGTCGAACGAGACGAAGGAGCTGATGCCCCTTCCGATCATGCTCGCGCACAAGATCTGCAAGCGGCTCGCCGAGGTGCGCAAGGCGGGCGAGCTGCCGTACCTGCGGCCGGACGGCAAGGCGCAGGTGACGATTCGGTACGAGATCGCCGACGACGGACGGCAGCGTCCTGTCGAGATCGAGCGCGTGCTCGTGTCGACGCAGCACTCCGACGGGATCTCCTCGGAAGACCTGATCAAGCCCGACATCGTCGAGCGTGTCCTTCATCCCATCCTGCCGTCCGACCTCTACGACGAGAAGCGGTTGATGGACGACCGTGACTTCGTGTTCGTGAACCCGACCGGGAAGTTCGTGCTCGGCGGCCCGATGGGGGATACCGGCCTCACGGGGCGGAAGATCATCGTCGACACGTACGGCGGCGCTGCGCGGCACGGCGGCGGTGCGTTCTCCGGCAAGGATCCGACGAAGGTCGACCGCTCGGCGGCCTATGCCGCGCGCTACGTCGCGAAGAACATCGTCGCGGCCGGGCTCGCGGAGCGCTGCGAGGTCAACGTCGCGTACGCGATCGGCGTCGCGCATCCGGTCTCGATCGCTGTGCAGACGTTCAACACGGAGCACATTCCGGTCGACCAGCTCGAGGCGCTCGTGCGCGAGCACTTCGACCTGCGTCCGGCCGCGATCCTGCGCGACCTCGACCTGCGGCGGCCGATCTTCGCCAAGACGGCTGCTTACGGGCACTTCGGCCGCGAGGACCGAGACTTCACGTGGGAACGCACGGACAAGGCCGACGAGCTGCGTGATGCAGCCGGCGTCGCCTCAGCCGCTTCGGTCTAGGTTCGCACGAAGCGCAGGGCGATGACCTGCGCACCGAGAATTCGCCCCCCGAGCGCTGCGCCCGGCACCTCTACAGCGAGCTTCAGCGGCGCGCCGCTGGTTGGAATGCTCAGGCGAACGCGGGTGGTCGCACGGAGGGTGACCGTGCGCTTCTCGCCTCCGGCGGTGAGCGTCGCCTTCCTGGGCGGGGTGCCCTTGGGTAGCGACAGGGTCAGCTCGTAGCGACCGGCTCCCTGCGGCCAGACCCGGTACTCGAGTCGTTCCCTGGCCCAGCCGTCCGGTGAGAGGCCCTGTGCGAGCGAGCGGACATGCGCATCTGCGGGAACGCGGTAGGCCACGATGTCTTCGCGTGGACGGGCGACCACGCGTCCTTCGAGGTCGATGGCTGAACCGTTGACGTTGACGACGAGCACCTCGGACCGCGTCGGCCGACCATCGATCACGAGTCTCCCATCAGTCGCGACGTGGGCAGCTTCGACGGGATACGGGTCCGTGGCAGGCTTGCCGAGCACGACGATCCCCTGAAGATCTCTGTTCCAGCTCTCCACTTGCGTGCCGAAAAAGTCGTTGCTTCGCGGTAGCGAGAGGTAGCGCGCCGGCCCGAGACCAGAGCGGTCGAGCCAGTCCTGTGGGTCAGCGCCGAACGTGCGGGCGTCCCAGCCGGACGAGAGTCTGTCGGTGGCATAGACCGCCACGCCTGACGCTCCCATGAGGCCTATCGCCACCAGCGCAAAGAAGTGAGGCGCACCATGGCGCGTCAGCGGCACCACTGAGGCGAGCAACGCAAGCGCCAGCGGGAGTGCGGCGTAGAGCAGGGAGGCGTTCGGGAACCCGAGCTGGTAGGCCGCGCGGGCGAAGCCCGTCAGGGTGGGCGCGTCGAAGAAGAACGCAGCTGTTCCGGTCATCCCCGGCAGCGACACGATCGAAAGCAGGAGTGCCCCGATACAACCCAGACCGCCATACAGGAACCGACGCGGTGCGCCCCGCTCTGCGTACGCGAAGAACACGAGGAAGAAGAGCGGCGTGACGTAGAAGAGGTAGCGCTCCAACGGCCGCTGGGCCTCCCCGGCCCCGATCAGCGACGACTGGCCGACGAAGAAGATGGTGCAGACGACGGTCAGCACTGCCACGGCTCTTTCCACCGGCGCGCGTGGGCGGCCGAGCATCAAGCCGAGGCCGAAGATCGCGCCCGGCACGACCGCCAGTCCGAGGCCGTAGACCAGGAGAATTCCGTTCGTGACTGCCCAGTGTGCGACCGCGCCGGGCGCATGACCGACCTGCGTGCCTGCCTGGCCGTACTGACCCAGCACGCCGGGAAGCCCGACGAGCGCCGTGACGAGCAGCGCCGTCAAACCCGCAGGGACGAGGTGCCGGCGATGGGCGCCTCGACCGCAGACAGCGACGCCGACGAGGTATGCAAGCGGTAGGACGAGGAACTGGACGCGCGTTGCGATGGCGAGCACGCACACCGCCGGGACCTCGAGCGCCAACCGTTTGGATTGCGCGGCGAGTGCACGGGCAAGGACAGCGACGGTGATCAGGAAGACCGGATAGGCGAGCGCCTCGGACATGAGATAGCCGTGGTAGAACATCGCGGGCGTCGCGACTGCGGCAGCCGCGGTGAGCAGTGCGAACGACGGGCGAACCACTTGTCGGGCCAGCCAGTACGCCGGGAAAACCGCCGCCGACATGACTGCCGCGTTCAGGAGCTTGGCGACTGCGTAGGCATCCGGCAGGGAGGAAATCAGCCAGGCGGGCGCTTGCACGAGCGAGGCAAGGGGCGCCGGAAAGAAGAAGTGCTCCCCGCGAATCGACAATCCGTGTCCGGCGGCGATCGACTGTGAGAGCTTCGCATAGAGCAGCTCGTCGTTGAACACGGTCGTCGTCGCGTGTCCACGCGACTGAAGAAAGTGGTATGCGGTGGCCGCGGCGAAGATCAGCGGTAACGCAAGCGACCGCGCGAGGACCCGCGGGAACGCAACAGCCTCGGCCGCAGTCTGAGCCGGCGTCGTCGGAACGGCGCTCACTCGGCCTGTATCGGCTTGGGGCAGTGCTGCCGTTAGAAACGGCTCTGACGCCGCACTGAAGCGAAGGACGTTGCCGGCCGCCGCGGACATGTCTCGCGACTAAAAAGTCACCTTTCGGCACGAACTCCATGTCCCGTCCGACCAGCTCGGGCCATGCCGAGGCTGGCCATGGTGGGGACAGGAGCTCATCTCAGAATGAGCGTGTGAGGATGACGATCATGCCAAGGTGGAGGAAGGCGAGGTAGTTGTCGGCTTTGCGGTCGCGGCGGGTGGCGATGCGGCGCAGTGCTTTCAGCCAGGCGTTGGTGCGTTCGACGGGCCAGCGGTGACGTGCTTGTGGGTCGCGGGTTTTGACGCGTCGTTTTTTGCCGCGCCAGACCTCGCGTCCGCGTTGCCCGGGTGGGATCGGGTCGCCGGCTCGGCGTGGTTGGCTGATGCGCGAGTGGATCTGGCGGTCTTGCAGCGCTTGTTCGTGCGCGCGTGAGGCGTAGCCGCGGTCGGCCCACAGCTCACGTGGCTGGATGCCAGCTTCGGCGAGCGCGTCGAGCAGCGGCAGCAGGTAGCGCTGCTCGTTCTCGTTTCCGGGCCCGAGCAGGATCTCGAGCGGCAGCCCGCCCGCCTCGACTACGAGGTGAAAGCGGCTGCCGGGCGTGCCTCGGAGCGTGCGCGCGACCTTCTCGCCCCCCTTTTTGCCTCGACCAGCGAGGCATCGACGATCACGCGTGACCAGTCCAGCTTGTCCGCCCCGGCCAGCTGCTCCTGCAGCACCCGGATCGCCTGCTGAAACAGCCCGCGCCGAGACCACTCCTCCAAGCGACGGCGGCAGGTCTCGCCGCTGGGTAGGCCCAGCTCACGGTAGGGCACCTGCAACCAGGGCGTATCGGTGTAAAGCACGTACAGGATCCCTTCCAGGCACTCGCGCGGGCTGTAACGAGCGCGGCCGGGATAGCGGAACCGGCGCGGCGGGTCGGCCAGGATCGGCGCCAGCGGCTCCCACATCGCATTAGAAACTCGCCACTTCAACGGCTGTGAGCGTCCCACACGTCGCGGACGTGAACGACCAGATTGAGTTTTCATGCCATCCCACTTCGCGACCAAACCACGGGTCCCTGCTCAATCTGAGATCAACTCCAGTCCCCACCGGGTCCCGAGTAGCCGGGTCCGCGAACTACGCCGGCCGTACGAAGAGGCCGGCGGCGGCTTTTTCGCCGATCGCCCGCTCCTGGCCGTTCAGTCGCACTGTGACCTGGCCCGCGGCGGGTTGCGCGTCGCGGACCTCGATCTCGCTGCCCGGGACGAGCCCTTCCTCGTAGAACCAGTGCAGGAGGTCGCCGTCGTGCTCCGCGAGACGCACGATCGTCGCGTGCGCCCCGGCTTTCAGATCCGACAGCGGTGCGAGGTCGCGGTTCTCGGCCTGCTCGACGTCGGGATCGACAGGCCAGCCGTGCGGGCAGCGGTCCGGGTGCCCGAGACGCTCCTCGATCCGCTGCACCATGTCGTCGGTGAACGTGTCTCCGAGCAGGTCGGCCTGCACGTGCGCCTCTGCGGCCGTGTAGCCCATGAAGTCCGTGAGCAGCCGCTCGATGATCCGGTGTTTGCGGACGACGCGTTCCGCACGCTTGCGGCCCTTCGTCGTCAGCAACGCTTCCTTGTGCTCGCCGCGCTCGATCAGCCCTTCGCCCTCGAGCCGCTTCAACATCTCGCCGGCCGACGCACGCGACACCCCGAGCATCTCCGCGACTCTCGATGCGAGCGTGGGCGAACCACTGCCGAGCGGCCGGTACTCGCCGATCGGAAAGGCGAGGAAGTAGATCGTTTCGAGGTACTCGTCGACGGAATGTCCCTGGGCCATTCCGCTGATCGTAACCTGTAAGGTGACCCTTACATGAGCACCGCACAGACTCTGGCGCTCGGCGCGATCGCCGGTTTCACGATCTTCCTCGGGCTGCCGATCGGCCGCATGCAGAACGTCACCACCGGGACGAAGGC
>WNGD01005772.1_pt1 | contig 11957 bp, 15 predicted proteins | sample 5400671 | NCBI WGS metagenome assembly WNGD01 (sample SAMN13153369, study PRJNA577476) | soil metagenome | isolation source: 40 cm soil or saprolite under grassland replicate 2 | place: USA:California | collected 2016-06-15
TCCCCCAGGATGAGCGTGTACGCATACCGTGTCCGCGCCTTCGTAACGCTCTCGGAGGCTACCGGTACAGTCTCCGGCCATGAAGATTGGCTATGCCCGATAGCCGGGCATGAGACGTGTTCAGTGCCGTTCGTGTCGTGTTTCGCCAGGGGTGACGGAGTCCGCAGCGGCACCCCGCGACGGCCGTGTGTCGTTCTGATGCCCGCAGTAGTTACGGACGTGCGAACGAGCTGAGGGCCTGTACGGGGTGCACTGAAGAGCGGCAACGAGGAGAAGGCAGGTCGACGGCACCGCTCCGTAGGTCCGCCACCGCTCCGCTCGGGTGCGACACGACAACTAAGCAGAGCTAACGCCCGGGTGTCGACCCGCGACCAGAACCCAGACGCCCAGCGCGACGCCCTGTCCGCCGCCGGTGCGAGGAGGTGTTCATCGACAAGGCCTCCGGCAAGCTGGCCCGCCGGCCCGAGCTGGATCGGGCACTGCTGGTCACCCGGGGCGGGTGACCAGCTCGTAGTGACCAAGCTCGACCGGCTCGGCCGGTCGCTGGAACACCTCATCGGCCTGTCCAGGAACCTCCAGGGCCGCGGCGTGGACCCGGTGGTGCTCGACCAGGGCATCGACACCTCGACCGCGGTCGGGCGGATGTTCTTTCAGATCCTCGGCGCAATCGCCGAGTTCTCGAGCACGCGCTGATGTCCGAGCGCACGATGGACGGGCTAGCGGCCGCCCGGGCATGCAGCCGCACCGGCGGGCAGAAGCCCAAGCTCACCCCGCGCCAGGCCCGCATCGCCCAGGAGATGTACGACGAGACCGGCGCCGACGGCAAGCGCCACTACACCGTGGCGCAGATCGCTGCCGAGTTCGGCGTCACCCGCCCCACCATCTACCGGCACCTCGCATGCCTGACGTCAACCTAGGCAGCCTGTTGGCCGCCGCTCTCGTGCGGGCCACCGTCGTGCCGCCTGCACCCAGGGCGCAGGAGGCCCCGGCATACCACCGCATCCGGTCGATGAGGTCCGCGGCGGCCGCGAAGGTCCTCGAGCATTTCTCGATTGGGAGGATCAGCAGCGCAACCGCACGAACGATATGAGCGAACCACAGCCGCCGGTACTGGACGCTCCTCGAATCGCTCGAACCGAACTACCGAGCCTTGGATTCCGAGCTCCGCGCTGCGTGGCGTCTGGCCCCGGAGTGGATCCGCCCGGTCGCTTGACGACCATCTCCCGACCCGCCAAGACGCGACGATCGTGAGTTTCCGCACGATGCTCACGGTGAGAGCAGTGCACTCGCGCAGGAGACCCTCCTAAGTTGTTTACCTCCCGAAGCTCGACCGGCCACCGTCGTCAAATCCGACGGCCACACGGTCGACGCGCTTGATTTTCTGACACCGTACCCGCTATGCTCCTGTCAGGAAATCGGACAACACCGACGGGTCCGCCGTCGGAAAGGCAGTCAAGTGGCTAACATCTCAGCCGCCCCGGCACAGCTGGGACCCGACACGAAGGAGCTGGCCGAGGCGATCCTCGAGGCGCTGGCCCAGGTCAGAGCAGCGCCTGTCGGCGAGCTTCACGAGGAGATGGCCGCGGCGGGAGGAGACCTGGAGATCGACTCGCGTGAGGCGGAGGCGGTGATCGCGACGCTGGAGAAGCGGTACGGCCGGACACTCGCGAAGGTCGAGGACCTCGAGCCGGAGTGCCTGCTTTCCCTCGACTCGCTCACCGAGTTGATCCACCGGCGCTGGCCGGCTGGGCGCCCGGTCGCACAGAGCGGGAGCTGATGATGGCGGTCTTCATCAGCGAGAAGGACGTCTCCACCGCGTGGGTCGCGGCGCTGGACACGCTCGTGGCCAGCGGCGGCGACGCCGTCAACCTTACGGTCGCCATCGCCGCCCCCACCGCGGAGCAGGAGGGCGTCCGCCAGCTGCTCGATCAGTTCATCGGCGAGCGCCGCCGCATAAGGCACAATTCGGTGGAACGCGTGTCGACGGTGGCCAACACGCTGTTCCCATCGGCCTGGTACCTCCCCGAACGCCTCGGTGCGGACGCCGCGGAGCACCTGTACGAGCTGGAGCGGAACACCCGTCCCGTGACCCGCCGGCGAAACCCGCGCGGTACCTACTTCGAGCGGATGGTGGCATGGCCTGGCCCCAAGAAGGAGGAGTTCAATCAGCTCGATCAGGCTGTCCACCGCCTCCGCTCGGCGCGCGAACGGGGGCATCAGCGTGGCCATGAGTACGAGGTCGGCCTGGCGATGCCTGCCGACGAGATCGCAGCGCCCGTGCTGGTCGCCGGCAAGGACCGCAACACGCGGGGCTTCCCGTGCCTCAGTCACCTGAGTTTCAGTCTGCTGCACGGCGCGGTGCACCTGTTGGCCGTGTACCGCAGCCACGACTTCATCAGCAGGGGGTACGGCAACTACCTGGGTCTCGGACGCGTGCTGCAGTTCGTCGCGCAGGAGAGCGGCTTCCCCGCAGGCGAGCTCACCTGCGTCTCGGCGTCGGCAACGGCGGAAATCACGCGAGGCGGCGCATTCGGGTATGAGAGGGTCGAGCGATTGCTCGAAGACTGCCAAGCGGCGCTCGGGGCCACGCCATGAGCGCCTCTCGTGCCTTCTCTTGGACCCAGGTGGTGCCACCCGATGGGACCGCGGCAGGCATCGTCCGTGCGGGCGTTGATCGAGTAGAGCTCGACGAGTTCCAGCGGACTGTCAACGTCGCTGGGGATGGGTTCCTCGAGCGCACCTTCACGCCGGAGGAGATCGCGTTCTGTGCCGGCCGCGTGAACCGCCTCGCCACCCGCTTCGCAGCGAAAGAGGCTGTTGCGAAGGTGCTCGGTACCGGATTTCGTGGTCTCGGCTGGCAAGAGGTTGAGGTGCTGACCTCTCCACATGGTGAGCCACATGTCGTCCTGCATGATCGCGCGCGGAACCGCGCCGACCACCTCGGAATGAGGTCGATCGGCGTGAGCCTGACCCACACCACGGTCGCTGCGGAGGCATTCGTCGTCGCGCTCTGCACCGGGCCTTACGCAGAGCAATCGATTCAAGAGGAGACCGATCATGGCTGAGGCGAAGCGTGTCCACGCGAACGAGGATGACGAGGAGTACGTCTCGATGGGAGCACGGCTTCGGCAGGCCCGCGAGTACCTGGGGCTCTCGCAGGAGGCTGTTGCTGAGGCGCTCGGCGTGCCCCGTGCATCCGTCTCGGCGATGGAGAGTGGGCGCCGCAAGGTGAGCAGCCTGGAGCTCCGTGACCTGGCGCGCCTCTACAAGCGCCCGCTCGACTGGTTCTACAACACTGACGCTGAGCCAATCGTCGAAGACGACACGGTGAGCGCGCTGTTCCGGGCGACGAAGAACCTCACCCAAGAAGACAAGGAGCAGGTACTCCGCTTTGCCGAGTTCCTCAAGGGCGCCGGCCAAGCGCCTGCCCGGCGGCGGACCCCATGATCTGCACAGCCGCGTGCACGGGTAGGTCGGTCGCATGGCTGCACTGACGCCGTATCAACGAGCGGCCCGCGAGGGCATCCGGGCCGCGCAGCGGGAACACCAGCGGATCGGAACAGAGTTCACGCGCCGCGTCGAGATCTTCGACGTGATCGAGGACGAACGCATCTGGCTCTTGTTCCAGCGCCTGCGCAACCTGTACGGCGCGTACGAGCGGTACGGCGTGGCCGCCGGGATCATCGTCAACTCCCAACACCCGCTGACGCTGCAGCGGTACACGGCCGCGCATGAGTACGGCCATCACGCGCTCGGGCACGCCGCCAGCGCCGACGATGAGACCCGTATTTACCGGCGGTCGCAGGACCCGCGGGAGGTCGCAGCCCAGGCGTTTGCGGGTGAGTTTCTCATGCCGCTTCAGCTCGTCAACTACACCCTGCGCACGATGGGTCTGTCTGGGCGGTACTTGCCGCTGACGGCGCGGCAGGTGTACCAGCTGGCCCTGGAGCTGGGCGTCAGTTACGGCGCTGCGGTGACGCAGCTCGTCGGGCAGCACAAACTGACAGTGCCGGCTGGGCAGCGCCTGCGGCGTGAGAGCCCCCTCGCCGTGAAGACCGGACTTGCTGGGCTCCGGCCGGCCGATTCTTGGGCCGACGTATGGCTGCTCGACGAGTCGCAGGAAGGACGGCAGTTCTCGCCCCGCCTGCGTGACGAGGTCCACGTCATGCTCGCCGAGACTCCGTCCACTGGGTACGTGTGGCAGCTCGTCGACGCGGCACCCTCCGTGCTGGCGTTGATCGATGACCAATTCGAGACCGACGAAGACGACGTCATCGGCGAGGCTGGGACGCGGCATGTCGCCTTCCGTGTGGCCCAGCCTGGGGCGAGCCGGCTCCGGCTCGAGAAACGCCGGCCGTGGCAGCAGGGCGGCGAGGCGCCAGCGATCTTCGAGGCGACCGTCAACGCGATCGCACCGCTCACCGGTGACACCGAGGATGGCGCGAGTGAGGAAGTAAAGCAGGCGGTGCTGGCGGGCGGTTGGGCCGCGTGACGAATCCCGCCATCGCGCCACGGGGCGCGGACCTTCGAGCGCTCCTGCCCCCGGTGCGCGACCAGGGCCAGCGCGGCACGTGTGTCGCCTTCGCCGTCACCGCGGCACATGAAGTCGCGCGGGCCGCGGGGACCGCGGTGTCTGAGGACCTGTCCGAGGAGGCACTGTTCTGGGGGTGCAAGATCGTCGACGGCAACTGGAGGTCGGGCACCAGCTTCGAAGCGGCCGCCGACGCGCTCGGCGCCACGGGGCAACCGCTCGAGGCCATCTGGCCCTACGACCCACGCAGAGCTGCGGGGATCCGGTATGACCCACCGAGCACGCCCACCGCGGACTGGCAGACATCCGGCCTGGGACGGGCGTCCGTCGATCTCGCATCGGTTCGCGCGGCGCTCGACGCGGGCAACTCTATGGTGCTCGGCCTGACCGTGTTCGACACGTTGTTCATGCCGTCGCCGGTGGGCCAGATCAACGCACCCCCTGCGGGAAGTCGAGCCCGCGGCAGGCATGCGGTGCTCGCCGTCGGGCACGATGCCGACGCCGTGCTGATCCGCAACTCGTGGGGCACGACCTGGGCGCTCGGCGGATATGGATGGCTCAGCAATGACTACGTCGAACGCCACGTTCGCGAAGCATGGGTCATCCGGCCACGCGCCGCAGGGATGCCTTCGGCATCCGGAGCACACAGCACAGGAGACATCTATGCATCTCACTGAGTACCAGCAGGAGGCCCAGGCAACCGACCAGCTGCCGGCCGGAGATCCCAACGCGGTTATCGTGCCGCTGCTCGGCATGGCCGGCGAGGTCGGGTCACTGCTGGCGGAATACAAGAAGTACCTGCGCGACAAGGACGCGCACGTACTCTTCCCCAAACAGGTGGCCGAGGAGCTGGGCGATATTCTCTGGTACCTGGCCAACACGGCCACGAAGTTTGACCTCGACCTGGCGGCGGTCGCCGCCGACAACCTGGCGAAGACCCGCGATCGATGGCCACCGCCTGGCCACCCGGACCGGTACCACTTGTTCGATGACGAGTTCCCCGCCGACGAGCAGCTGCCCCGCTCATTCTCCGCGGCGATCGTCGACGGCGTGGGCGCCGAGGGGAAGGGGCGCATCACCCTGACCATCGACGGCGTTCCGGCCGGCGACCCGCTGCAGGACAACGCCTATGACGAGGATGGATATCGCTTTCACGACGTGTTCCATCTCGCTCACGCCGCCAAGCTCGGATGGTCGCCGGTGCTCCGCGGGAAGTTGCTCACGCCACACCGCAAGCGCCGCTCGGCACCGGACGTGGACGAGGTCGAGGATGGCGGCCGCGCGATCGTTATCGACGAGGCGATCGTCGCCTACGTCTGGGAGTACGCCCGCCGCCACCGGTTCCTCGAGGGTGTCACCACGGTCGACTACCCCGTCCTGAAGACGATCCGCCAGCTCACCGACGGGCTGGAGGTTGCGGCACGGACAGTGCACGATTGGGAGGGAGCCATTCTCGCTGGCTACCGCGTCTTTCGTGAGGTCAGGGCGCGAAAAGGGGGAGTGGTCGCTGTCGACCTACAAGCTCGGTCGATCGACCTGGTGGCGTGACGGGCTGGGAAGGGAGCCGCTCGTTGAGGCCCCACTTCGGGGGGAACCAGACGTCGACGGGATCCTCCACTGCCTGGAATCGTTGCTTGATCCGGCTCCGTCCGCCCACACCGCTCACCTCGGGATGCACCACCCGGGCGTACTTGTCGACCTCGCAGAAGAGGTTCTGGCAGTCGATGAGCTGCAGCGGTCGTCCCCAAAGATCCTGGAAGACGATCCCCCGCCGGGCGAACTCTTCCTCCTGCCTGTCCGCCACCAGCCGGATCAGATCGGCCTCGCCGTAGTCCCCGTAATCGGCGAAGCACTTCCGGATGCCGCTCCGGGCACCGGGTCCTGGCATCACGAATTCCATCTCCGAGAAGTTCAGGACGTTCGTGTAGTTGAGGTCCGTGATGAGCTGGTACGCGAGGAAGGGGCCGATTCCGCGATAGCTGAGCAGGGCCTCATACCCAGCGCGCATGGACGTGCATGCCGCCAGGCGCTGGGGTAGGCCCTCGTCCAGCATCGTGCGCAGCAGCTGGAGGTGGGTCAGGTGCTTCCTCCGCACTCCCGGCGCCGCCGCGGGCATGATGTAGGCCGCCGAGTAGAGGCGGTCGCCGCGCGCGAACGCCCGTGTCAGCACCGCGTCGTAGGCATCGACGGAGAACGACCGTGCGGAGGGCGCGCCGAATGCCGCACGAAGCCGCTCCCACGTCGCGACCTTGTTGAAGAACTTGAACAGCAGGACGCGAAAGACCACCTCCTCGACGGCCTGGTCGCTGTCGTAGGCGACATGCCGTATGAGGTACTGGCTGACCCGATCCGCGGCCCGATAGGCATTCGTAAACCGGTGCGCGGACAGGAGCGGGTCATCGGTCCACGGCGCGGGTACACCCCGAACCCGCCGGCGGAAGATTCTCTGCCGCTCCGCGGCGAAGTGCCAGTAGGTATCGAAGACCGGAGTCGTCGTTGGTTGCCGCCCCGTGCTAACCAACAGGCCACGTCCCGCCATCGGGGCGAACTCTAGCGCAGACATCTCGGGATCCTCAGCTCCTCATTACCGGCCGCCGGGCCCGAGAGCGCACGCACCGTATAGCCCTTTGTCCCGCGGCCGCGGCGCACCGTGCCGCCGTAGAGCTCGTGGGCGCCTCCCCGCTGGCGCGTGCCGCCTGGACCGTGAGCCGGCCGGACTCCTTCCCCCTCGCCACATCCGGACTGGTGCTCTCGGCGATCACTCACCACAGTCAGCTCCAGCTGACCGGTACACGTCTTGGTTCGCCGCTGGAAAGGTCCACACATCCTGTCGGTAACCATGACCCAGTTCGAGCAGCGGCGACAGACGCCAGCGCGTGTCACGTCCCCTGCGAGGCAGCGAGTTCTGCCTCTTCCCAGCTCTCCAGGTCCACGATCACCGCGGCGGGACGCCCGTTGCGGAGCAGCAGCACCGGCTGGCCTTCGGCGACCTGATCCCAGGCGGTCTCGCTGATTTCTCCTGCGACCGGAAACGGCAATATGGGGCGGTCCTGCATGGCTTCCATGGTAACAGATTGGCCGTCTACAGTCTATGGCCTACGGTTGGCCGCCTATGGTCTATGCGTTATGGTCTACGGTGTGTGTTCCATGAGCTGCCGATCTGCCACAGTCGGCTGACCATGCCCCGTCCTGTACCGCCCGAGGGACGTTGGACTGAGCGCCACCGTCTGGTCAGCTTCTACGCGTCCGACGAGGTCCGGGCGTGGATCGACGAGGAGATGCGCCGTACCGGCGCGAGCAAGACCCAGGTCATCGTCCACGCGCTCGAGGAGCAGCGACGCGCGCGCGGCTCGTCGAGCGGTCGCCGCCGACGCTAAGCTCGCTGACGCGGGGCGCTCGCGCCTATGGGTGAGACTCGGTGGTCTCGAACATGTCACCGTTGTGACTCGCCGTCGCCTGCACCCGGTCAGGTCGCCGAGATCCTCGCCGACGTTGCGTCCCGCCGCGCCCTCGCAGCCGCGTCACGGTTTGCTGAGGATGCCGCCGATGACAGAGGCGGCGTGCTGATCGGGGTAGGCCCGGGTGTCGACGTCCGGGCAGATCCTGGACAGGCAGACCTGCTCCCTGACCGAGGCTGACTGCATCCGGGTCTTGCCCGACAAGCTGTCGGGCAAGACCAACGACCAGCTCGAGCTCACCGCGTGCCTGGACCACCTCCGTGGTGCAGTTGACGCCAGTGGCGTAAATAAACGTTCTGCCGTTCGACGGGCACCCTCCGGTTCGTCGGCCGTGGTCACGAACGGGGCCGCCCCCCGGTTCCCCTGGTAAACATGCAACCGCATGTTCACACTGCGACGGAATGATAATGACCGTTGTCATTCCGCCCATGATGGGCGAGCTGGAGGTCATCCCCGGGCCCGGGCTCGGCGGTCCGGTCCGGCGCCTGGTGCCCGAGGCGGGTGAAGCCGTCTCACCTTGCGGCTCGGGACAGCTTCCTTGGGAGGGGGGTTAAGCAGGGGCCCGCTACCGCAAGTACGCGTCGTTACGCGGCCATGGCGGCATATAGGGGAACTCGGTAATTTCATTTGCCGAGCTGGCCGCGCCGGCCGTCCTCCCGGTCACGCTCGCGATCGTAGTGAGGCAAGTGGGCCGTGGCCCCGCCGTGACCGAGGTGCAGGGCTCGGTGCCGGGCGCCGTGGCGCTCATCGGGTTCGCCGTGGCCGCGGCTCTGTTCGGCGCCCTTGCGGCATGGGTTGTCGTCGCCATCGGCGGGTACCTGGCGCAGGCCACCTCTTGCCCTCCTGGCGACGGGACGTCCGTGACCTGGCCTGGCAGCACCGTGATGCCGCCCGGGCCCACCGCAGCCAGGCCGGTCCCGGTGCACAGCAACCTTCTGGTTCCGAACGAAGCTGAACTATCTGCGAGTGCAGCGCGCTCACGAAGCCGGGGTGGGCGCGCCGTTCGTCCCGGCTCGGTCCGTGCTGCTGAGGACGCTTTCGTCGTGCCGGTCCGTGAGCGCGTCGTGGAGCATCGGGGGCCGGACGGCGAGATATCCCATGCAGACGAGAAGCGCGGCGTTTCCGAGGTCGAGCGCGAGTAGCGATCCGGTCGCGAACCCGGCGAGGTTGCCGAGTATCCCAGCGATCAGGCCGATACAGACCCATCCGGGCGCGGTGCGGCCGCGGAACAGCCCGATGGCGAGCAGGATCATGCCGAGCAAGAACGCGATGCCGGATAGCTGCAGGGGTGCCGCGATGCGCGCCGAGGAGTCGAAGCGGTCCAGCAGGGCGACCATGGCGTCGTGGTGGGTCGTGTTGAGCGCTCCCATCTCGACTTTGACCAGTTCCCCGCCCCAGTCTGCTAGTGAGAGCGCGGCGCCGATGAGCGCGAGGCCGCCGCCGATCGCGCCGAGCCGGGCACAGCGCAGGCAGGTGCGCCGCGCTATCCCGTACACGGCCGGGAGAAACGCCACGCTGCTGGCCAGCCCGAGCAGCACGTAGGCGTAGTACTGGCCGGGGTGGCTGGCGCTGACGGACAGTTCGGTTCCGTCCGGCCCGCGCAGTTGCGGCAGGACGAGCCCGGAGAGCAGCCCCAAGAGGGGGGCTGCGATGAGCGATGTGCGAATGACGGCGTCCTCGAATCCGCGTTCGGCGTTGACTTTCATGACACCCTCCACTTGCGGGGAACCCGGGGTCGGGCTCGGCTGAATCAGGACGCTACGGGCGCGTCCCTGTTGGGGGCGTCGCCCTGGCTGGTGGTTCGCCTCAGCCGACAGTGTGAGCCGGATCAGCGCCTGGTATGAAGACAGGCCGCAGGCAATCGCTTACAGTCGCGACTATGCGGCTGCTCCGGGCTCGGCCCTCCCTCGTCGACGGCGTGCTGGCCGTGGGCTTGGGCGTGTTGGCCCAGGTGGAGGTCTGGTCCGGGCGGGTCGCAGGCCCCCGTGTGGCCATGGCGGCACTGTTCTTGCTGGTCGGGTTTCCGCTCATCGTCCGCCGCCGTGCCCCGCTGGTGCCGGTAGTGCTGCTCATGACGGCCATCGCCGTACAGTCGGTTGCCACCTCCGACGCGGCCGAGGGTGCCCCGCTGCTGCTGGCCGCTCTGGCCTCCGCGTATGCCGTCGCGGCGTACGGCACGCGCCGCGTCGCCCTGGCGGGCCTGCTGGTGGCGCTGGCCGGCTTCGGGGTGCAGATCGCCTTCGATCCCCTGGCGCGCACCGCCGAGCAACTGTGGGCCGCCGTCTTCTTCGTGCTGCTCGTGGCGGCCGCGTGGCTGTTCGGGCTGGCGGTGCAGGGCCGCCGTGAGGCGACCGCGTTGCAGGCCCAGGCTGCGCAGGCCGAAGAAGCGCACCGGGCGGCCATTACGGCCGAACGGGTCCGCATCGCCCGGGAGTTGCACGACATGATCGCGCACAACGTCAGTGTCGTGGTCGTGCAGTCGGTCGCGGCCCAGGGCGTTCTGGAGGACCAGCCGGCCCGGGCGCGCGAGCCGCTGGCCCACATCGAACGCAGCGGCAGGCAAGCCCTCACCGAGCTGCGCCGGCTACTTGATGTCATGCGTGATCAGGACGAGCCAGATGAGCTGCGCGAACCACAGCCGGGCCTGGCCCAGCTCGGCGCCCTCGTGGACAGCGTCCGCGCGGCGGGTCTTCCCGTCACCTTGCAGGTCGACGGCGAACCGCCGCCGGATTCGGCCGCGGTGGGTCCGTCGGTGTACCGGATCGTGCAGGAGGCCCTCACCAACGTGCTGAAGCACGCGGGGGATGCCCGGGTCAGCGTGCGGGTGAGCTGCGGCGCGGCGGCCATCGACGTCGCCGTCGAGGACGACGGGCCGGGACGCAGCGCCAACGGCACCGCGCCGCCTGGCTACGGCCTGGCCGGCATGCGGGAACGGGCGGCCCTGTTCGGCGGAACCTTCACCGCGGGTAATCGCGTCGGCGGCGGCTTCGAAGTCCGCGCTCACCTGCCCCTCCCGCCACCGCTATGATCACCGTCGCGTTGGCCGATGACCAGGCGCTGGTCCGGGCGGGGTTCCGGCTGATCCTGGACGTCGAGGACGGCATTGAAGTCGTCGGCGAGGCCGGAGACGGCATGGCGGCCGTCTGCCTGGCGCGGGAGCGCCGGCCGGATGTGCTGCTCATGGACATCCGGATGCCGGTGCTCGACGGGATCGAGGCCACCCGCGAGATCGTCCGGCTCGGCGGCCCCACCCGCGTCCTCATCCTGACGACCTTCGATCACGACAAGTACCTGTACGAGGCGATGCGCGCCGGCGCGGCTGGTTTCATCGTCAAGGATGCCCGCAGAGACCAGCTGATCCACGCCATCCGCGTGGTCGCAGACGGCGAGGCGCTGCTCGCGCCGAAGCTGGTGCGGCGGCTCATGGAGGACTACTGCCGCCGGCCCCCGCCCGGGCCGGGGCCACCGGCGGCCCTGGCCGGACTGACCGAGCGCGAACTCGACGTGCTGCGTTATGTCGCCCGCGGGCTATCCAACGCCGAGATCGCCGCGGCCCTGTTCATCAGCGAGGCCACCGTCAAGACTCACCTCGCTCACACGATGACCAAGCTTGGCTTGCGCGATCGGGTCCAGGCCGTAGTCCTCGCCTACGAGACCGGTCTAAAACGGCCCGGCGCATGACCAGATAACGATCGAGGGTGTCTTGACGAAACTAGACGTGGCGATGAACACTCCGCGGCTGGCCTGGGCGCGCGGGGTGCCCCGGCGAAGGCCTGGACGTCCGGGCGGCCGACGTGCCGGCCGGTGTAGCGCTTGGCCTGGACGTAGACCGGCCAGCACCGCGTTGCACCCGGGATTCCGCTTGCCGCTGCGGTCACGCGGTACCGGCCCCGAGGTTGAGCGCCGGCGAGATCGCCTCGACGCTGACCGGCGGGCCGCCCTCTTCCGGGCGCCGTCTGCCACGGCGT
>WNGD01016937.1_pt1 | contig 11957 bp, 6 predicted proteins | sample 5400671 | NCBI WGS metagenome assembly WNGD01 (sample SAMN13153369, study PRJNA577476) | soil metagenome | isolation source: 40 cm soil or saprolite under grassland replicate 2 | place: USA:California | collected 2016-06-15
TGGACAAGACGAGCCGTTTGATTGAGACGCGCGGCGAGGAAGAAATGCCCGATGGCGGTTTGGCCACGCAATATCGCTTTGCCCACTCGCTCTACCAAAATGTGCTTTATGGCGACCTGGTGAGCAAGCGCCGGATCATGCTCCACCGTCTGGCAGGAGAACAGTTGGTGCAGCATTACGGCCGGCAAGCGCCACGGATCGCGGCCCAACTTGCGATGCACTTCGAGCGCGGACGCGATTTCGGGTCGGCTGTCGAGTACCTGATCCAGGCCGGTGACAACGCCAGTGAGCTTTACGCCAACGACGAGGCCGAGAAGCATTACAGTCGTGCCTTAAGTCTGATCGAGAAGCTTCCAGATGAGGCACAGACCGCAAGGAGATTGGCGATCTATCAGAAACGCGGCGGAGTGAGCTTTGCCCTGAGCAAATTCGATCAGGCAGCGGAAGACTTCACACAGATGCTGAATCAGGCGCAGGCTCTCCGTGACTCAGCTCTTGAGTCTGGGGCGCTTAATGCGCTCACGCTCACGCTCTTCTATTCTCATCGGCTAACTGAAATGGCCGCACGGGCTGAAGCGTCTCTGGGCGTGGCTGAGCGAGCGGGAAGTGAGTCGCTGCGGGTTGAGACGCTGCAGTTAATTGGGCTGAAGCATATCTGCTATGGGGAACTGGCCGAAGCCAAGGCGAGGCTGGATGAGGTGATCAGGATCGCAAGATCCATTGACCACAAACCGGTGCTGGTCAGCGGGCTGGGCTGGCGCGGGTTACTGCATTTCTTCCAAACGGAATACGAACGTGCTGAAAAGGTTTTGACGGAAGCCAATACGCTCGCCGCGGAGATGCGGGATGGGTTTCTGGTACTGCTATCACTCTTTGTCCTGGGCTTGACCCGAGGTAACCTTGGTCGAATTTCCGAAGCCCTCGCGACCCTTAACGAAGGAATCAAGATGGCCCAGCGCAATGGAGACCGCTTCTGGTTCCCGCGCCTTCCGAACTGCATTGGATGGATTCATCGCGAGTTGCAGGACTTTGATCACGCGCTGGAATACGACCACCAGGGTCTCGAGGTCGGACGCGAGCATCATGTGCTCGAGGCGGAAGCTAACTCGCTCATCAACCTCGGTATCGACTACACGCACACGGGCAAAAGCGAAAAGACGCTCTCGACTTTCAGCGAGGCCGAATCTATTTTCGAGCGTGACGCCTGGTTTCGCTGGCGCTACAACATTCGGCTGCAGGCTGGGACGTGCGAGCACTGGCTTGCTCAGGGCGATCTCGAGCAGGCCAGCGAATATGCGCGCCGGCTCCTGGAGGTTGCCACCCAATACGAAGCCCGCAAATACGTCGCAGTTGCGCACAAGCTGGCAGCGGAAATAGCGATGGCCCGCGGTGATTTGGCAGCAGCTGAACGAGAACTCAATGTCGCCCTCGACGGGCTGCGTGAGCATCCGGCGCCGCTGGTAGCCTGGAAAACCTACGCCACGCTCGGTCGCTTACGCTCACAGTTGGGAGACAGCACGTCCGCACACGATGCTTTTGCTCAATCTGCCGCAGTTGTCAACTCAATAGCCGCGCACATCAGCGACGAAAGACTGCGGGCAACATTCCTGAACTCCGTTTCCGTTCGCGAAGTACTGGCCGGAGCGAATGAGAGCATGGGCGCAAGTAGCCAAAAGCTATCGTGATCCGCAGCAGATGGGAGACGAATCGGTCATCGCCGGAGGTTTTCTATTTCGATGACAAGGAAATTTGCGCACCAAGGGCTTGCAGATTTGGCAATCATCCTTTCGTCTTAGACTCCTGATGTCTGAAGAACAAGTACACTGGGAATCCCAGGGCAATTAATCCCAAGCCAATTGCCGACTGTTTTGGTGAGTCCCAGATCGTCCTTCCGATCAGAAAGGCTGTAACTACGAGAAAGACTATCGGCACGACCGGATAACCCCAAGTGCGATAAGGGCGCGGAGCGTCCGGCATACGGCGCCGGAAGATGAATACCGCACCGGCTACGAAAGCATAAAACAGAGTAAGCGCGAAGATCGCAGAGTCTGTGAGCGTGTCGTACGAACCGGAAAGCGTCAGCACGCCGGACCAGATTGCCAAAACAATTAGTGAGCGAATCGGCACGTGCGTATGTGATGAAACTTTCGCGAGTCCCTGAAAGAACAGCCGGTCGCGTGCCATCGCATACGGCACGCGCGCGGTTGCCATGATCGACGCATGCAGCGCACCGAATGATGAAGTCATCATGCCCGCAGCCATCAGCGTCACGGCAATCGAACCGAGCAATCTTCTGACTACTTCCGCTGCTACTGATGATGACGCCGCGACATTCGCAACCTGCGTCGGCGTAAGCACGTGGTAGTAGCTAACGTTCACCAACAGATAGAGACCCATTACCAGGAACATGCTGATGATCAATCCGAGCGGAAGATTTCGTTCCGGCCGCTTCACTTCGCCGGCCATGAAAGTGATGTTGTTCCAGCCATCATAGGCCCACAGCGCCCCCAACATAGCGGCGACAAAACCTGCGACGCCTCCCGACGTCGCGGCCACACCTTCGCAGGCGCCGCCGACGTTTGTCTGGGACAAGTGTGACCAATCGCCGCCGCTGTAGAAAAATGCGCCGAGTCCAACGCCGATTAGGAGAAGGACCTTGAGCGAGGTGAGCACCGTGGCTACCTTCCCGCTGAAAGAGACCGCCGCACAGTTGATCAGCGTAGTTACCGCGATTGCGCCGAGGGCGATGAGTTGCAAACGGCCAAAGGGGACGTCAAAACCGCTCGGAAGATGAATGGAGAAGTAAATGTGCTTGAGTGAGCCGCGGAGCAAGTCGTTCAGAAAAATTGCAAAACCTACGGCGAGAGCTGCAGCGGAGGCGCTGCGCGCGATCGCAAACTGCGTCCAGCCATAGATGAATCCTGATGCACGTCCATAAGCGTCGCGCATAATTCCGTATTCGCCCGCGGCGCGCGGCTTCATCGCCAAAAGTTCCGCATACGTGAGCGCGCCGGCCAGCGAAAGCAATCCGGCAACCAGCCAAACCATCAGCGCCATTCCTGGCGTCCCGACATTGCAGGTCATCACACGAGCCTTGATGAAAACACCAGTGCCGATGATGTTAGCGACGTTGACCGAGATGGCGGCGGTCAATCCCAAACCGCGAACTAATTGACCGTTGTTAGATTGCATTTCCGTTAAGTCCAACGCCCAAAGTCCAATGTCCAAAGTCCGCTGTGCAACCTTGAAGCCGAACTTATCGCAGCTTGTTGCCGCGCAGGTCCGACTGTTTCAAGTACTTCATGAATCCCGAAATCAACTGGCTCACTTCAGATGCTCTCTCGAATAGAGCATCGAACTCTTTTTGCGAAAGGTACTCTTGATCCAAAGCGACATAAAGCTGCGCACGCAGTTCACCACAAGAGCCCTTTGCCACTGAGAGGAATTGCAAGAATTCCCTGTCGCCTCCGCGCTCAAATCCTTCGGCTATGTTGGATAGGACTGAAACCGCCGCGCGTCGAATCTGGTCTTTCAGTCCGAAATCGCGACTGAAGTTGCCCGTCGAGGTCGCATCGTAAATGTTCTTAGTCAACTGCCGGCCCTTCTTCCACGACGCGATGTCCTCAAAGTTTTTAATCCTCGTCATATTCACCTCCTGAAGTAAGGAATCAGTTTTCCAATGTGAGAGATTGGACTTTGGACATTGGACTTTGGACTCCGTTACCAAACGTCATTCGTCAGCAGGTCGTCGTATGTGTCGCGGCGCCGAATTAACTCTGCCTTGCCGCCTTCGCGAATCATTACTGCCGCCGGCAGCGGCCGGCCGTTGTAGTGAAACATCTGCGCCAGCGAATACGCGCCACTGTTCAGTAGTGCCAGCACTTCGCCCGGCTCAACGTTCGCGGGCAATCTGCGGTAATCAGGCAAACGTCCACCGCGCTCGATATCGAAATACACATCGCCGGAATCGCAGAGCGGGCCGGCTACCTTGTAGTCACGTGTGGAAGGCTCGCCGGCGCGTGAAGCGGAAATGAGGTGGTAGTACCACTTGTAATTGTTCATCGAGAGCATGATGTTGTAGCCGGCGTCGGTCAGCAGCCACACATCACCGGTTTCTGGTCGACGCTTGATATTGCGTACTGTCGTTAACACCAGACCGGCGTCGGCAATGATGCTGCGGCCTGGTTCGAGCAGAATCGTGACGCGATCGAGAAGGTGTTCTGCTTCGGCATCGCGCGCTGATTCGCGTGCCACGCGCAGGGCTTCAGAGAGAACAACCGAAGGTTCCAGATCGGCCCCGAGCATGTCGCGCTCATGCTCCGGAAGTTGATCCGCTTGCGAGCGATCACGCAGATAGTTTACCGGAATACCGCCACCGAGATTTATATGCTCGAGGGTTTGGCCGGTCTCACGATGAATGGTCACCAGATGTTCCCACATGCTCTTGAAAGCTTCCGCGAAAGGCTCAACATCGGGCGTCTGCGATCCGACGTGGATATGAATCCCACAGACGCTTACCAGATCGGGATGTTGCAATCCTCGGCGGAAAGCTTCGAGTACTTCAGATGAGGAAATGCCAAACTTTGAAGTAAGCAACGCGGTCTGCAAGCCGAGATGCGAGCGTGTGCCAATCTCAGGCACCAGCCGCAGCGCGATGCGAGCTGGTGGAACGCCGCGTTCCTGCGCTCTGAGTCTTCGGACAGAAGCTTCCACGAGGCCAATCTCGTAGATCGAATCCACGTTGATGGCATAGATGCCGGCGCGAACTGCCTCATCAATCTCCGCATCGCTCTTGCTGGTGCCGTTGAAGATGATCTGATCTGGGCGAAAGCCGATGCGCAGTGCCTTGAAAAGCTCGCCGCCGCTGTTGACTTCGACATCAATGCCGGATTCGAGCACGGTCCTCAGCACCGCCATGTTCGAGTTTGCTTTCGAGGCATAGCAAAGCTTTATCGGCCGGTCGACCGCGTCCGCGGCGCGCTTCAGTCGATCGATATTCGCGCGGATGCGCGACTCAGAAAAGACAAAAAGAGGCGAATCAAACTCGCGAATCAAGGTCAGTGCGTCCGCCCCGTCGATGCTGAGTTGGTTGTCGCGAACCTCTAGAAATCCCTCAATGGTCCAGGCAGGACATGATGCAACTGATTGGGACGACATGTAGCTTGACGCTCCGAAGATCTACTCGAGCTTAACTAACGAATTTCAGCGAAGATAGACTGGCGAGCGGACAGCGTCAAGTTATAACGCTGGTAGGTACTGATGCAGTTTCAATTGGGAACGATCTCATTCACACCTGGCTTTCAGCCAGGTGACGAACGTCGGTTATCACATCCTGCGGTTTTCATCGGCTTACAAGTTAGCCGATGAAAACCGAGAGAGCGGGCTGGGATCGCTAGCCACCTCGCTGAAGCGAGGTGTGGCTGAGAGCTCAAATTGCATCAGTACTCGCTGGTAACGTGGCAACGAAAGAGAATTGAAACGCAAAGGGACGCGAAGGTTGTCTCGGAATGCGTAAAGGAGAAACGGAAGTGCGAGCAGAGCCACCGATCAGGTGCCGTTTAGTTTCTTAAGCACTTCTCGAATCTGTTTGTAGTGCCGCAATTCGTGATAACCGACAAACGAGATTGTCGCGGCGCCGTCGATCGGACCCAGAAACGGATGTTTGAAAATAACCTGGCGCAAACGCGGGCGCTGCGGACCCAGAAACGGATGTTTGAAAATAACCTGGCGCAAACGCGGGCGCTGGTGCTCGGCGCACAACGACTTCAGGCGAGCGCGGGTCGCATTAAAGGTTTCGATCAACTGTTTCCTCGGTGGCGGATTCAGCGGCTGTACGCCCCTTGGTGCTTTCACGCGGAGCAGGCGTGACGCAACGATCCTGGTCGGTATCAAACGCCGGATCATGGGCAGGCGTTGCGGCGGCTGCGCGAGCGCTTGCTCCAGGGAGTTGATGACGTATTGTTCAACCAGTGAGAGGTGATGCACGACCTCGGCAACGCTCCATTCGTTTTCCGCCGGCCGGCGAGTAAAGAGCTCTTCATCGATCGCGCCAACAAGATCAAGGAGGCCGCTATGGGTTGAGTCGAGTCTAGCCAGTGTTCTTTTCAATCAAGTTTGGTCCCCCGTGGCAAAGTAGCACAAGCATTAGTCCTCGATGAAGCAATAGGCCAGAGTCTAAAACCTGCGCTGGTTATCGCACAAAGTTGTACGTGATCACGCCGCTGACTTTGACTAGCTCACCCATGAGCGAAGTTGGCGAGAACCTCGCCTGTAACGCCGCGTTGACGCAAACTTGTTGCAGCGCGGGAGGGCCCGATACTGCCTTGGCGTTGATGACGTTGCCCTGCTCATCGATGGTCACCTGGACCACTACCGTGCCCGAAGCGTCGACGCCGGACGGATAGTCAGGTCTTGGCAGGTACAGAGCTTTGCTATTGAGTACGCCCCCTGAAATAGGGGCTCTCTGTCCGGGCTTGGCTTTTGGATCTGGCGCCGAGTCGCCGGGCTTGGGCTGGCCGCCAGCATCCGACGCAGTAACCGCTTCTGCTCTCTGTGCGTCATCAACGGGCTCTCTCTTTGTTGGTTTGGCGCCGTCAGCCGTCCCCGAAGCTGCTTGCGTCTCCGCAGTTGTCGCATTCGCCGCAGGCCGCGCGACTTTCTCCGGGAGATAAAATGAACTGAGGAATTGTTCGTTGAGCGCGTCGTCCTTTTTTGTGTTCAAAACGACGACGGCATAGAAACGCTTGCGCGTCGCGTAAACCTGCGCGGTGCCGGAAAGATCACCGATCACGACCCGATACTCCCGCCCCTGATTTCCGTTGAGTGTCTTGTCGCCCACGAGCGTCAGCTTTGCGACGGCGCCTTTGCCGCGGACCTTCGCCGGAAACCAGTTCTTGAAGGCATCGACGTAAGAGTTGAGCCTTTCAAACTCGGTGTACATCGCCGGGTTGGATTTTATGCCGCTCAGCGAAACTACCGCGAACACTGGACCATGCTCGGTCGCCGACAGATACAGGTTCGTGTTCAATTCCATCTTGTGATACGGCTCTCTGCTGCTCTCAGTCTTTGGATCCTTCGGCATCACGATCGCGAACTCCTCCCCATCCGGCCGGAGCGTTTGCCAATCGATATCATTGCTGCCGGCAGCTTGGGCCAGAACAGATGTGCGCGAAGCCGCGATGCCGAACAGCAGGGAGCTTGCAATTACCAGAAAAGCAATCGGTCGAAATATTCGCATCTTTTCCAGGGCCCCTTTCTCGGAATGGAAACCAGAGACTAAGAACTTGCGGAAGAAAACTATAGCGCAAATGTGAAGCTCTGAACAGGCGGGAACCAAACTCTTAGCGAGGCGCTGATTGATGGAAAAAGCTGAACGGCGCTAATCCTAGGACTCGCGCCGTTTCGGTCGAGGTGACTTCAGGGGGTATGGATGTCGCACACACGCGCCCGACAAACCAACGTCAATTGTTGTCGTTGTCAGGGCGCAACGCTGGCACACTCGTCATTACTACGAGTTACAGTTGGGCCGAACCGTAATTGGTATTCCGCGGAGGTGATAAACGCGCAGACCATCGAGCGGGAGTTGCCCGGCACGCCGTTATTGAGCACGTTCAACCAGAAGTTGAAGCCACCCACATCCGGAGTGCGACGGAGGTAGCCATAGTACTCAGCCGCTACGAAGCCTTTATTGAATTCGGCGTTGATGAATTCCGGGTAGCCTACGACTCTGCGAAGCACTCGCGCGCGACTGGCAGCCTGAGTGCTCTCCAGGAGGTACTCATTCTCCAGATCAGGCTTCTTCGAGCTGAGGTCGACACCCGAACCTTGCAGGATCGTGGCGATCAATTTGTCGATAAAATCAGAGCCGGTTTGCGTCGTCGGATAAACACCGAGAAACTCGCCGTTCTGGACAAACGCCTCGGTAAAGGTCTTTTTATCGGCGGCCGAGCCCAAGCCAATCTGACTCCGATCGAGTGTGAACTGGCTGAAGGTTGGCAAAGCGCCGAAGCTTGCTTTGCGCACGCTATACACGAAGAAGTCAGTTACCTGAAACTCCTGCGATAAGAAGAACTCGCGTGAAACGTCAATACGTTTGTTGCTGATGCACGTTGTATTGACACCGCATCCGGTAATCTGATTGGCCCAAAAACTTAGACCGCCCGGGTCCGGCTCGCGGTTGTGGAAATCAAGATACTGCTGACGCACGAAGACCCCCGTTTCGTCGATCGGATTGGACAGCAACTGGCCTCGGATTTCCCCGTTCGGATTGTTGTTGGTATGGACGTTGAAGTAGTCCAAGCCGGCCTTCAAATCTTGCACCTGCTGCGCCGTTAGGGTTATCGCCACGTCGTTGGCCTGGCCTGTCGTAGCGGTGGGCACTGGGATCGGAAAGATTATGTTGGCATTCACGCCGGGCGCCGCCGGACCGTGAATATGCGCGGCATTCGCCGGACTGGTCAGTCCAGTGAAAAACAGCGAAGCTTTGCCCGCCGTATCGTCCGCTCCCAAAATCACGATACCGGTTCCCGTCCCGTTTGTGACTTTCGGCGGCACCTCCTGCGCGCCGTTAAGACTGGCAACGAATGTCTTTGGCGAAGTAACCGGCAGGGCCTGCGGTTCACCATAGATGAAATCGTCCATCACGACTATGTCTACGCCGCCTCCAGGATTGTCGTCCGGCCCGATTTTGCTATTGCCGCTAAAGATTCGCACGCGGGCAATGCGCCGATTGGTAAACGAGATACCCAGGAAGGACAGACTGCCGTTACCGGCGCTTGCGGGAACGTTTTGTTCGACCAGTAATCCGTTGGCGCTGTCGAAGTATTGAATCTTCGTGCTGGTGGCCAGATCCACGTCGGTGAAAACTGATCCGAATCCGCTGACAGTGGCCGGAACACTCGTGCCCGGCAGGAAGAAAGTTACGTCCGTAACGTTGCCCGTCGTGCTCAAAGCCGTAAACAGCCGCTCAGGGCTGAACGTGCTGAAAATATTTGTATAGTTAGCGTTGAGATTACCAAACCTAACCGGGGTATTGGTTGGATTGCCGCTCTTGGCGCTAACTTGAAATGCCGCCGCCGCATCACCCGGAGTGGAGAAGATAGCTCCACGCGGCGAGTTGGAATTGAAGAAATTAGCCGGCAGATTATTCGGCGCGGAAGAACTATCCGGCACCGCATCCCAGTTAATCTCGCGACGTCCATTCGAAAATGCTCCGCCCACGCCGTTGTTGGCGCCACCCAGGGATGCGCGGAATGCATCAACCTGGCTTTGAATGCTGGCGGCGTTTGGTCCAGCCGCCGAGAACACGGTCGAGACCAAAGGCGGCGGCGGGCCTGAATCGTTGTCTTTGATCGTCAACACGGCAGTTGACGGAGACCCGAGGCCAGCCCCTGTCGGATTGCTCAAGATCAGATTCACAGTCTCGTCACTTTCGGGGATCGCATCATCCACAATCAAAACGGAGAATGTTTTGCTCAATTCTCCAGCGGCAAAGCTCAAAGTGCCGGTCGTCCCTATGTAGTCCGTTTGTTGCGAGGCTGTGCCATCGAACGTGGCGAACTTGACCGTCGCCGATTGACTCGTATCACCCGAGCGAGTGACCGTTACATCGATGAATCCGGCGCCTTCGCTAACTGTGTAAGTCGCCGAGCTTAATTCGATAAGCGCGGGCGCGGGAGCTGCCGCCGCGAGTTTGCCGAAGAGGCCATGCCCCTCGTCGCCGATCCCAGCGCTGAAGTAGAGCGTGTTTACGTCTCCTCCGCCGACGCCGTTGCCGAACGACAGAGCCCACAGTCCTGGTATTGCCACCGGGTTACCGCTCTGGTCGTTGAGCGTTCCGAGGAAAGCGCCGGTGTTGGGATCGTAAGCGTTGATTGCGCCGTCGCCGAAGTTTCCCACGAGCAGCGCGTTTCCGAACGGCCCGAAGCTGGCGGGAGCGAGCGCCAATCCCCACGGCGAGTTAAGCGCGCCTCCGGAAATCAAGCGCCGCTGGAAAGTGCCGACGGCGTCGTAAACGTCGACAAAGCCGTGACCCGCGCCGGGCACATCATCGTGCTTGGCGCCGTCTTGCAGAGCGTAAGTGACGTAAAACTTCCCGCCCAGATTTTGAATGTTGAATGGTGCGTACCCGGCCGGAAGGCCAGGGTCGGTAAAGTTTCCCGGGCCGAATCCGACGTTCGTAAAGAGTTTACCGAAAACGTCTATCCTTCCCGAATTGAAATTTGCCGCATACAGAAAGTTAAACGTTCCGTCCGTGCCAATCGCCAGGCCTTTGTAGACGGCGTTCGGCGTGGTCACCTTTGTTACAGCGGTCGTGCCCTCTCTCCAGGCAGCGATGGTCCCGGCTTCGGTAGCGAAAATAAATCGAGCCGCACTGGTGCCGCTACCATCGGTAATCACAAAGTCGCTGGTCCCGTTAAAGACGATGCCGGTGTTGCTGCCTCCGGGTATGCTGACCGTCAGTGTGTTTTTTGTCAGCGGACCACTGGCCGTGTCGCCGTTGTAAAGAGTAGCGGTTCCCGTCCCGTTGTTTGAAACCCAGAAAGGACTCGTTGCCGAGAACGTCATGCCCCATGGATTAACAAGACTCGGATCGAGAATTTGCGCCGCCCCAGGAATGTCCGAAACCAGGTTAGTCTGGCGATAAGCATTCGGGCTGATTTCCGCCCGCTGCTGCTTCGGCCGATGCGTCGGAACTTTGGCTAGCGTATGAAAGCGTAGCGCGAGCGCGCCGCATAATACTGCCAGCATGATAAGGACGAAGTTTTTCAGTTGATGGTTGAGGATACGACGATGAAGCATTGGTGATCCCTCCTGGGCCCAGAAGAATCGGGGCTGCAAATTCCGACAAATTAAGCCCTCGCCGAAACACTCTATCTCCAACGCGATAAGATCTCCGGCGGCAGACAAGCGATAGCGAGAAAACATCCTTACTGCGGGGTTGATGCGACGGTGACTCTATGTCTACAAGACGCTTGATGTCAAGTTACTTTTGGCAATTGATGGTCAGGAATTTCATTTAAAGCAACGGCGTTTATCGTCTCCTGGCGCACGTTATCTTTCTCTGCGTGCGCGAGCCTGGTCGATCAAAACACGGCGCAGAATTTTCCCCGAAGCCGACTTCGGAATCGTATCGGTAAACTCAATGTGACGAATCTTCTTGAAAGGCGCGACTCGCGCGGTAACAAAGTCGAGAATCTCTTGAGACGTCGCTTCACTCCTGAGGACTACGAAAGCTTTCGGCACCTCGCCGGCCTCTTGGTCTGCGGACGGAATCACCGCGGCATCCAAAATTGCCGGATGGGTGAGCAGAATGGCTTCAAGCTCAGCAGGCGCAACTTGAAAGCCTTTGTATTTAATCAACTCTTTCGCGCGATCGACGATAAAGAAGTGACCGTCCTGGTCCGCGTACCCGACGTCACCGGTGTGCAGCCAACCTTCGCTGTCGATCGTGTGGGCAGTCGCTTCAGGTTGGTTCAAGTAACCCTTCATCACTTGTGGGCCGCGCACGCAGATCTCACCTTCCTTGTTTGGCCCCAGCGGTGCGCCAGTCTGCAGATCGACGACTTTGCATTCCGTGTTGGGCGCGCAAACGCCGACCGATCCAAACTTTACCTGCCTGGGGTCCGAGGGTGACGAATGGGTTACCGGACTCGTTTCCGTCATCCCGTATCCTTGCCGCACGTTACACTTGATGCGGTCAGTGAAGGCCTGCGTCAGTGCTGCTCCCAACGGCGCCGCACCGCAAAAGATCGATTGGAGTTTTGAAAGATCGTAACTATCGACGGCGGGATTCTTGCTCAGCGCCAGCACGATAGGCGGTACTATGTGGGCCATCGTGACGCCGTAATCTTGCAGCGCCCGCAGGAAATGTTCGAGTTCAAAGCGCGGCATCGTGACTATAGTCGCTCCCGTGCTCAGTCCCATATTCAGAATCACGACGAGCCCGTAGATGTGAA
>WNGD01007520.1_pt1 | contig 11956 bp, 13 predicted proteins | sample 5400671 | NCBI WGS metagenome assembly WNGD01 (sample SAMN13153369, study PRJNA577476) | soil metagenome | isolation source: 40 cm soil or saprolite under grassland replicate 2 | place: USA:California | collected 2016-06-15
TGGCAAGGTCTTCGGCGGGTTAAGCGTGGCGTTCGGAGCTGCTCAGATCTTGGGAATATCTTTGTTTTCGACCAACTCTGCTGCATACGCCCCTTTCGCCCTTCTCGCCTTCCTCATCTTCCCTGCCCTCTTCGGATCGAAGCTCTACAGAATGTCAAAGGTCGCATAGAAGCTATGGAACATAACGACAAAACCTAACGAAGTGGATCTCACGTTCAGCCCCGTCGGGACGGGGACCTTCTCCACCTTCATATGATGAACCCGACGATGAACCGTCAACAACGTAAGACAGTCCAAACAGACATGAACAGTATGATAATCAGCCTCCAACACAACAACCTCATCCTCAGGCCGAACCTCAAACCTAAAACCACAAGTCACAGCCATCGAGCCTTATACCCCACGCTTCTGATGCCATCAGTCTCACCCTTGAGCGTTGACTGCTTTTTCCAATGTAGGGACTAGGGCATGTAGCTACGGCAAACTTAGCAAGAAGGGCTTTCGCTGAGGGACCATCGACTCTTCACACTAGTATCTTTCGACCGCCTTCACGTAGTTGGTCAGTTTCCGAGCGGTTCATGATCGCAAGATCATCAAGTAGAGGATCGAATCTCGGTCGCAAAGGTCTTTCCACTAATCAAGACCACACGCGAGACCTTTCCATCAATTACTGAGGAATTTGGCAGAATATTACGGAGCAACGTGGTTTGTATCCGAATACTCTTCATTTCCTTGCCCTTGAAAATTTCAATCGGCTTCCAAGAACGGCTGACGTCGTTCCACTGGGCAATGAATACGACCGAAGTGGACCACGCCTTTAGATCTCTGAAAATTCGGCGACATGCAAGCGTCAAGCTCACATCAAAGCGGTAGCAAAAGGACCAGAGGGCGTCCAAAGATTGAGAGTTTTTGTTGGCTTGTAGAGCCGCCAATGCCGCATTGGTCGGCATGAGAAGTTCGCGAGCAAAGTCGAAACAGAGCCATTCTTCCTTGTCCTGTGAGATATCGATAGCCGGGTCTTTTGAAGCCCTACTTGGAGGAGACTCTCTGAGGTCGTAAAACAAAGTGTGACCGAGCTCGTGAGCAAAGGTGGTGCGCCGGGAGGCGCCGGCATCTGACCTGCTCAATCTAAGAGTGAATCCTTGATTATCTGGGATGAGCTCTCCGTGTAGAGCCATAGCTGTTTCCTCGACCGTATGAACGCGTAAGAAACCCCCAATTCTTTCCAAATTGTATGGTGGTTGTTGCTGATCGGCTACATTTAGTAATAGACTTACGATGGCAGCAAATGCCGATTTTATCGACCCTACGTAGGAACGATTGGTCCTCAAGAAGTGATAGGAGTCTCTAAAATTCTCGAGAGCCCGGTATAGGTCAGAGAGATCGTTGGCTTCGATCATCTCAAACTCCTCTACTGACAATATTGTTTGTGTGATTGAGTTACGATTTCGTCAACCTGCGGAGCTGGTCGGTTACTGAGGCGATTGTTGCAGTCCCCCTTTTCGCAGAATCGATTAGCTGACGACGTGTTTCCACCGTCACAGTCACAAGTGGATTTTCTTGGCTAAAATTCTCAATTGCGACATCAGCCAAGACTTCGTCCCGGGTGATCCAGAATTTTCTCAGGGCCTCAATGCCATTAGTCAGTTGAAGGGTGGATGCGATGAGGCCTGCAAGCCTTTGTGTGCTGCGATTGTCTGGCTTGGAGGGGTCTACTTGTAAGGGATTCACGAAAACGCGGAACTTCCAGAGTGCGCGGTGATTCTCTTTTACTGAGGTTATCTCTCTCTGTCTCCCACTGGACAGAAACTTTTCCAGTGGTTTCACTCTCGCTTCAGCGTCTCCCTGAACTAGGACTAGGAAGTGTTTCAAATTCATACCTTCCGGAGGACAGTATATCGCAACCGAGCCTTGAACCAAGTTCAACGACTCTTCGAGAAACCTCTCAAGCTCGGACCTGGCGTCTTTGTCTCGGTAGTGCTGCGCTATAGAGCGCAGAACTCTAGATTCGGGGTCTGCCGCCTCGACTTCCTGCGAATATCCCCGTTCGAAGATTGGTTTGTACAGTCGACGATTAACGAGATTCTTTGCGAGGTTCGAACTTTTTCCCCCGGTGCTTACAAGGGCCTTCAATAGGTCCGCATCGCCCATAGTGTACAACTCCTTCGCAGTCAAGGGGGAAGAGGCGACAGCGGCTCCAAGCATTGCAGAGGCGGCAATTTTGGTTCGATGGAAGTATACTTTTTCGGCAAGGGAGTACCTTTGTCGAATGAGATCTATCGCCTCAGAAAGAGCACTCTGTGACGGGACGAACTTTTTCTTTGTCTTGTCAAAGCGATAAAGCAAGAGGACGAGTCTCTTTCTCACTGGTCCCTGAACTGTTTCTTCATGCCCAACAACCCCTTTCTGTACCAAGCGCGAGTGTGTTTCAGCAGTCACCTTTCCTTCGTTTTCCAATTTCCAATTCGGGTTGATGCGCGCAGGGTCTACTGAGAAGTCCCCCGTCGGATGCCCATCCTTATCGGTGATCTGGGCAAGCGGCAGAATGGCAAGATTACGTATGAAACGATCTCCGAATTGTTGGTTGAGTCCAGTGAAGTATATGTCTCTGTAGACATAATCAATGAGATCTGCGCAGATAGTGTTGCTTACGACATCCACAATGAATGGTTCATCCAATTTGGACTGGTCTTCTAGCAAAATGCCTTCAACATCTTTCATCAGGGTTGAGAATTCTCTGCTGTCGACGCCTTTTGCCGTAAGCTGGTCACGCAGGAATTTGACTAAATCCGCCTTCGGCCCGATGATGAGCTGTCTGCGATCAGTATCTTTCCATTGAGCCGGAAGGAGGTTCATTTCATCTTCAAGTGTGTGGCCGAATGGAACGTGGGCAGCATCATGAAGTATGCAAGCGATCCGAATCACAAACTGCGAATACTTGCTAATTCGGCAAGCGACCTCCGGGTATCGGCCTGCATTTCGATTACAGCTATCGATAATTTGTTGGGCGACATGAAGGGTGCCAAGGCCGTGCAGAAATCTGTTGTGAAGCGCTCCTGGATACACCAAGTAAGTCAGACCCAGCTGTTTGATGTCAATCAAACGAAGAATCTGACTCTGGTTGATGAGTTCGTGTTCGAATGATGAGATATCGATATCATGATGGACAGGGTCACGAATGACCTCGTTGAGGTCAAGCAGGTCGTCCCATAGTTTGCTGTTGTCGGAAAAATTGCTCGTAACTGTTGGAATTGACAAACGTATCTGGTGTGCAAGTCGTTGCAGTTCCTAATAATCTAGCGCAACGTATGCGTCGCGAGAGGGAAAAGTTCCCGCCGTTTGGATCGAGTGATAGTTTGTTCTCAGAATCCCGTATCGTGCGCTTGTCGGAATTTGACAGAGGCACACAATCGAGACGGTCTGATCACGCCTTCATTCCCATGACTTACTGGGTTGACTAATTCTGGATCCGTTCTAGGTTGAATATTGCTTTGACGTGGTAAGCTGAGGCTCTCAAATGTAATGATACTCGACCGACATAGATATTGCCGTCAACAAAAGGTAAGAGTTGGCACTCGCCTCGGAAATCCGTAGAGACAAAATATTTACTCCAACGTGCAACTCTTGAGGCAGAACCGTATTCTCTAAAGTAAGCACATCTGATCGGATTATGGGTGTCAACGACGACGTCAATTGACCGTTGGAGTTCAAGGATACCGCCAACTGGCATGAAGAGCATGTGGCATTCTGGTACTGAGAATACTGCACCGACAGAATTGCACGGTCTACGTGTTCCAATTTGCCTATAGGCGTGAAAACAAATGTGAAGCTTGCATTGTTCGAAACCTGCATAACGTCTTCAAGAACCACACCAACTTGTGCGCCATTGGCCTGGGGAAAACTCGACATCACTTGGATCTCGACGGCAGAGGTTCTTGTCTTAACGAAGGAAACTGAATACACACTGGCTCCTATAACTGCAGGGATGATCACGAACAGAACGACCAGAAAACGAAAGTCGGTGAACAACACAAATATTCTTGACCAGAATGTCAGAAGCCATTCACCGGCCAGGATTCCTCGAAACAAACCGATTTCCGCGAATCAAAAATCTCCAGAGGAGGTCCTTGCTCCCCTTGGCATAATCCACTCCTATTCTTCTTGAAGACTGAATATCACGTGCCTCAAGACGAGTGCCCTCTGCGAGAAACAGACTGTCGCCACATAGATCCACCCCGTAGAGAGCGCCATCAATTGCAAAGGCCTTGCAGAGTTTCCCCGGACCGTTCGCGATTTTCATGGCGGTCTCAGCTTTCGTGCGAAGCCGCATCAATTCCAGTCCCTCTAAAGGTTGGACCGCACGCAAGAGGCAGACAGCTGGAACGTACTGCGGCCCGATTACTATGCAGAAGCACCAATGTATTCCGTAGATTCGATAGATGTATGCATGACCTCTCTCGGCGAATTGCACCTTAGTGCGATCTGTAAGTCTGTTTCCAAAAGTGTGCGACGCCCGATCGTTCGGGCCCACGTATGCCTCAACTTCGACCACCTTGCCTGTAAGAACATGAGTTTCCTCGACCCGAATTAGAATTTTCCCAAGGATTTCCTTGCACACAGCCAAGCAGTCTCGCTCGTAGAACTTGCGTGATAGCTTTGTCATCTGAGTAACAGCAGTCATTCGGCAATGTCAACCGCGAAGTAAGAGAGTGAGTATGGCCAAGACTACCGCCAGCAGACTGATGATTCCCGCAAACGCCGTCATCAAAATGGGAATTATTTTCTCTATTCGATCAGCAGTGGTATTCACCCTTTGTTCCAAATGGGCTAGGGCGCTCACCGGTAGTTTGTCGACGCCCTCGAAGAATTGCGAAAGAGTGTCAAAGCCCTGCATCGGGCCATCATAGGGTGGAGCAGTAGGGTCCACGTCCTCAAACTCAATGGTGGCAAAATGGTGCATGTGATCGATCCTGACATCTTCGTTGGAGAGATTGAAGAGCAGGCACGCAAGTCTTCCGCGATACCCAGGATCAATTTGGGGCTCGTTGCTGAACAACAAGCCCCTTTTCACGAGGCCAAGTCGCAAGCCAAAGTGGGCAGTCAAGGCATCCGTAAGATTGACCTTCTCATGAGTTGTGACTATCGCAAGCTGATACGGAGGGATGATCAGTGATGGTTCATTTTGGCCGAGTCGTCTGATTTTGCCTTCGAGAGAATACTCTGCTCCAAGTCTAAGGTCGTAAGACGCCCCCTTAAGCTGGCGTGGATCAGAATCTTCGATTAAGGATGGCGTCGTTGCAATGAGTTTGGCTAGCGCTGATTTGCTGAGTATCGTCAATTTTGGGACGACTCAATTCGCAATCGGGACAGCAACGATGGAATCCAAACCCTCATCCATGATAGCCTTGGCAGCAAGGATGCCCGAGGCAGCAGCCATCGTTATCCCCTGGGATAGTCCAGCTCCGTCACCTACTGCGTACAGCCCCTCAATATTTGTCATCATGAATCTGTCAACGAGCATTCTCTTCGCCCACCATTCGACTACAGGGGCGTAGATTATTGTGCTATCCAACTGCAGGTCGATAGCTGTCTCTAGCTTGGTCAAGAATTCTGTAACGGCGTCTGACACCTCCGCAGGGAGGATGCCAGCAATGTTAGAAGGCACCCCACATTGCAAAGTGGGCTTTTCAGAATTGCTTGCGAGATCCTTCGGTGAAGTTTTTTTATGACTCTTGAAATCATTCCACAACTGGATCAGGGGAGACATATCCCCGATTTCGTTAACCGAAATCGCAATGCGTCGAGCTTCGGAAGTACGTATATTAGGAGAGCGAACCAGAACATTAAAACTTGACCGACCTGACATTTTGTTCCTGTACGAAATGCCGTCGACTAGTACGCAATCGTCGTAGCGAACTGGAATAGTGTAGCCGCCGGCGCAGAAACAATGGGTCTTCACCTTGATATTCTCTGATGCCCAGGAAATCTTCGGGTCATTTCCCAATTGGGACAAGGCTTGTACGGAATCTTCCCTTGACTCAATCCTAACTCCAACGTAGGAGGCACCATCGCTAAAAGCGATCCCGATACTCTTGCCGATATTCTCCAACCAGTTCGCCCCAAGTTTCCCGGGTGCAAGAACTAGATTGCTGCAGCGAATGCTAGAGACCCCACCATTTTTCGCAATGGTTAATTGCTTTTCAGAGCCTTGGACCAGCTCAATACTCAAGACATTAGAGTTTGGCGACACAGTCACCCCATTTTTGGCAAGATCACCGACTATGTGTCCGATCAATTTTGCAGTATTCTCGACACCCAGATGATGGATGCCTTGAAGCCTCTTTGTTTTGAAACCGTGTAGCCTTAGTTGTCTTTCAATCTCCTGTGGGTCAAAAGGACCTGATGTGTTTCCCGAAGACGAGAACTGGTGGAATCGAGTCTGAACCAGTGACATGATGCTCTTGGATAGTTCGGGAGACCATGACTCAAGAAAACCGCCAGCATTCCAATCGAAGTAGAGCGCTCCATTGCTGAATAGCCCTGCTCCTCCGATTCCACTCGAAAATTCAAGCCGACCGGAATGTGCACCTTCGGGAAGACCTAGCTCTTGGGTTCTCTCTTCCTCGCTGGGTCCCCGATCGACGAGAAGGAGGCGATGATGGCCTCGTCTTGAAAGCTCGTTCGCACAAAAGAGGCCTCCTGGTCCCGCACCCACGATTACGGTATCGTAGTAGCCTTCTAAGGTCAATAGTCTACCTACCAAGAATTACTCAACAGCCTAAATATCGTTTCGTGCTTAAGACGGAGAGGTTAGTGGTTCTAATGCGACAAATCCGATGCCTGATGACCGACAGTTTCGTTCTCGTGTCTGAGCAATAGCAGATCAACAGCTCAACACTACAGATGTCGAGTCAGCGGAGCGACTGGCGCGAACGGCTGCACGCCAACCCTTCTCGGATGGAACAGGAACTAGCCATCAGACTACAAGACGACGGGATACCGTACCGGACACAGGTCGAGATACCAGTAACCACAGCTGACTTCTACTTTCCTTTGGAATCTAGACCGCTGCTCGTGTTTGTTGATGGCCGGGTCCATCTTGGAACTGCGCAGATGGTGAAGGATGAAGAGCTACGATCACTCTTACGGAAGAGAGGATACAGAATCCTAGAACTATACTACGACAACTACTCAGACAAGAACAGAGACCAACTTTACGAGAGGATGCTCGACGGCTTAGGAATCGAATCGAAGGTCCAACCTTGATCAACCTCCTCCCGTTCAATCATCACTAACAGACATTGACTTCCATTTGATGCCGAACGGGACACCCCCAAAGACTAGCAACGTAGTCATACACGGCAAAACAGTAGGTGCGCGGAGGTTTACACCGGCCTCAAGCGTCTAACAGTAAGTTCTTCGCACGTCCTCCGTGAGAACGGCCCGTTTGCTTATCCATAACGCTACGCATCGTTTAACTGTGCTATATCGCCGCGACTAAGCGTTTTATCGCGTACAACGCGTTTGAGGGAAGGACATATACGATGATTTTTCCCTCCTCTCGGCTGTTTCTGGTGTCGGGACGCTTTGCGTTGAGAGACACTGTTGCGCGACTCCCCACACCAGCATCCCGTGCAATGTAGAGTGCGAACGGATACTGAACGCTATAGGAGTAAGAACATTAGAATCAACGTAGCAAGCGTTAAGAGCAACATCTTGGCCACTGAGAGCCGCATTGACCCAGGCTTTGGAGAAGCGACAAAGGGGGATTAGATTCCCGACTTATCATCAACCAGAGGCCGAAAGGGTGGCTAGGGTTGTCCAAGACAAGGGCGGTGGAACGCTGTCTCTAGGTGCAACCGCAGTGGGACTCGAATTGTCCCCGACGAGTAGCTCATTCGTCGGAAGAGTAGCGAGTTCAAAACATTTTGCGTATCTTGAAGAAGAAGATGATACTCTCAAAACGACACAACTTGCTAAAAAGATCTTACGGCCTACTAGTCCAGAAACTGCCAAGCAGGGAAGGCGAGAAGCCTTTCTCAACTTCCCCGTCTTCAAGTTACTGTCTGAGCGATTTGATAATAGCTACCTCCCAGATAGAGCTCTTCTTGAGAACCTTTTCGTCTTAGAGTACGGGGTCTCCGACGGATCCAAGAGCTTAGCCTATGACGTATACATCGAATCAGGAAAGTTTGCTGGACAAATAGTCGAGACCGCGAATGGGTTGTTCTGTGGAACACCGGAAGCACCCGTGTTAACTCCTACTGAGACAAAGGCCACGGCTCTCACTCAACGAACTCTCGATCCGAAACTCGTCGAACTCCTTCAAGATGTGGGTTCCGTTAGAACCGCTCTTGAACTCTGCGCAAGAAAACCGGAACAAATTCAAGGAGAACTTCAGATCATGACGAATGAATTACTTGCCAAGATCCTCGAGATAGCTCGAGAGCTAGACTTGCCAAGTGTCAAGATGTCTGTGAAGATAGCTCTCGACACACTAAAGACCGATGGGATGGGAGGAGTCCAACATCTGTTGCCACACATTCATGATGGTCTAAAAGAAGACTTGGGAATAGTCGAGGCGCAATGACACTGGAACCTGCATCAGAACATAACATTGAACCTGCGAAGAAAGCACACATCATAACTCCGCTGAAGTATCCGTTGCCCGCAGCAGCCGTCTCCTTCGAACGACACCCAGAAATATGGAAGGCGTATGTGGCTGCTTCGAAAGACGGAAAACAGCCCGTATCGTACAGTGACTTTGGAAACCTGACAGTTTCGCCAGCGAACGTTAGCGGCAACAACAAGTTCTTCGAACATCTGAATCTGATCTCCAAGGTTGAGGGAGAGTTGGGAAAATACCTGCCAACTCTCGATGCAATCGAAATCTGCAGAGATCTCACATGGAAAAGGGACGACAAAGTTCGGTCGAGACTTGCGAAACTAGTTTCAAGGTCGTGGTTCGGAGAGTCGGCTAAGACTATACTCGCAATAAGGGAGAAAGTCACGGAAGACGAGCTGGTTAAACGCCTTGGCTATGATTCGGGTGCAGACCCGAGAAAGCACGCGCGTTCGCTGAAAACTCTAGTTGAATACCTCAAATTCTCTGAGTTACTGAAGACCGAGGATGGTTTTCTGTTCATGTCGAACTCGCACGTGCCTCCCCATACAGAAGTTAAGGATCTTACAGAGTCTCCTGTCTCAATTCATTCTGAGCCTGTTGAACAGACCCAGCGTTCGACCATCGGCAATCCTCAAGTTCTATTGGGCGTCCTGGTTACCCCCGAGAATTCCGAGGAACAAATACGGAAAGTAATCAGAATATTATTGGAGGAAATACCGAAGAAATGAGTTCGACTAGGGAGGGTCTCCTTGCAATTCCGACCGAACCATGGGCGCGCTTTGAACACGTGATTCAAGCAATCGGAATGCACTCCATTCGAGACTTGGAAAAAACACTCGGGCAAACGACTCTTCAAAATATTCTCTCTTTCTTAAAGAGCATCAGGTTTACGGAGGGTTTCTTACTTATAGGCGCTGGAAAAGAATATTTTCAGGCTAAATTTCTCCTGAATGATAATGATGCAGCCGGTCGCATTCTTTCGGAAGCATTGAAGAGCTACGAACCTACCCAAGCAATATGTCAGCTACTTTGGGGACGACCTGGTCTCAAGCGCCATAACGTGTACAAACTTCTGGCCTTCGAGGAGTACATTGATCCTTCGAAGATACGAGAGGAAGATCTAGGTAGTTTCATGATGATCCTAAACCAGTGCGGACTTCTCAGATATAGCAAGAAGACCAACGATATTACAATAATGTTCAATCCGCGTACTTCGCCGCAACCGAGTCAGCTAACCAAGTTCCTCTCACCCGAAACACCATATTCTAACCTTCGCAACATTTGGGAGGTTCTCCGGACTTGTAGAAGCTACGTTCATTGGTTCGACAAGAACTTCAGTCCAAAGGGCCTTGAGCTTCTCCATGATGAAGCTGACGGCAACAACATTAGTGAGATCAAGATTCTCTCGGGGGTATTGGAACAAAGTCTTCTAGAAAGGATTAGAGGATACTTCGGAAGGTTCAAAGAAGAAATGGCGAGCCGTCAAATAGCATGCGATTTCAGGGTAATCGGCGACAAACATCAACTGCACAAGATTCATGATAGATGGATCCTCTCGAAGGATGTTTGCTATAACGTACCACCTATCAATTCGATCTTCATGGGACAGTATTCAGAACTCAAACCCACTCCGAACAGACCCCCATTCTCGGAATGGTGGAGCCCCAGCCTCGACCTGTTGACTAATTGGCAACAAATCCTCCAGTTGACGAAGAAGGCCGAGGCTGAGGAGACCGCGACCACAACGGTTGCAGCAGTGGCTAGTTAGGAGGTTTGATGTGAATTTGTCCGAGTATCCATATATCGTGAAGGTCGGATCTCTCAGAGCCTTTCTTACGGGTATCCCGGGAACTGGTGAGCCTCCAAAAGTAACAACCGAGTATATCGAATCCCTAGGCTTCAAGAGCAAGAATGATAGACCGATCCTAACTTCTGAAGTTTGTAAATTTTCTCGACCAAGAGGGCCAACCTACTGACTACTACAGATTGTACCGAGACAAAGGGAAGAACCGCGCCGTCATGGCTGATTGTATTAGAAAGGCCTATCCTGACCTATTCAGCACATTTCCTGATGCCTACAACAAGGATAGTGAGGCTCTTAGGAATTTCTTCAGTTCAAAAATGAAGGGTGGCGAGGCAGTTCTTGTAAACGCTGTTCCGTGATCCATCCAAGCTTACACGTGAATCTAAGCATCGAAATTCAGTTGCCGGTCACGGAGAATCCTGAGATCTATGACAAAATTTTCCAGTCGCTTAGGAAGAATATTATCGAACGACCAGAATAGAGTCAGCTTTCCGAGACTGTCTAGACGATTGCAATCGACGCTAGTCGCGAAGGGGCACTTTACCAGCATTCCCGTCGCCGACCTTGCCCAGTCTGAATTGCGCAGCCATCCGCACTCTTCCCAATTCCGATCTGTGTCTGATAGCTTATCCCGTCGTCTTGGACTTTGACCGCTAGTTCTTGCTCCCTCCTTGAGGGGTTGGCGTGCAGTCGTTCGCGCCAGTTGCTCCGCTGACTCGACATCTGTAGGGTTGAGCTATCTGTCCATTATTGCTTGGACATGAGAATGAAACTGAATCGCAACGAACCTTGCCTTGTCCTCCGCCCTGCGACGTAGATTCGAGCAACATACAAGGGCATGAGGGACAGCTAAGACTGCTAGCGTTTCCGGCGGGGGACCCTATCGAGAACTTCGTCTTCAAGAGTCGTGCCTTGTTTGAAGTGGTCTGCTAGAGCGATGACAATCTCCTTGAATGTATTCTCGTTGATGTACGTTTTCATGTCGTTTATCAATGACGCTGAGATTACTATGTCTTCTTCGTTTCTCGGTGTCCGGTGGTCCAAGGTGATGTATCGAGGATGCCCAGAGTCGTTTTCGACAAGGCTTACTCCACTGTAAAAGCACCTGAAGACATGTCCATCCCAACTATTCTTCAGTGCCTTAATTCGAGCATTCCTGTTGCCGGTGTGTCGAGGGTCAACTCGTTTTGCGATTCGGTTGCATCGGTGACAAAGCCTTGCTAACGGACCCCTCCCCGTGGGAGTTTGACAGACCTCACACGGTCTCGAATCTGACATAGTCTTCGATTATCTTGACGAAGCTCGCTAATAGTTTGGTATCTCGTGCCGTCAAGGCTACAAAGCCGGTCTCGCTTCTTTGACAACCATTTGATTCGATGTTACCATTTACGGTTACCAGACCCGTTACCAATCGTGAAATGTTCAGTTGCACTTGAGTCTCGTGACGCAAGTCTCGTGTTCGGGAAGTTCTCGGAGCGGGAGGGTTGCAGCCTTCAATCAGTGTCCCTTGATGGCAGATGATTCGG
>WNGD01023108.1_pt1 | contig 11954 bp, 6 predicted proteins | sample 5400671 | NCBI WGS metagenome assembly WNGD01 (sample SAMN13153369, study PRJNA577476) | soil metagenome | isolation source: 40 cm soil or saprolite under grassland replicate 2 | place: USA:California | collected 2016-06-15
GGCCATGGCGCGTTCGCGCCTCTTCGGAGGCACCAGGTTGGACAGAAAACTGTCGCACCAGGATCGCACCTCCGTGAAAATACCCGACAGAGCCAGCGCCTCCCGGCCGGAGCGGACCGAAAGCGCCACATATTCCTGGGCCCGATCGCTGAGCAGCGTCCGGTGCATCGCGCGCAACCCGGAGAGAATCGTCGGGACGAGGGACTTGCCCTCCCTTCGTCCAAAACTCTGCGCCGATTGAGCGGTCTCGAGGTTGGAGAGCTCAAAACCCAGGCCAGAGACAGAACCTACGATATAAGCCCCGAGACCCTCTTTCTGCTCCAGACGGGCCGCAGTCCAGCCCGCCCCCTTCGTGTTGCTCCGGTCATAAAAACTGTGTTTGCGGACAAAGTTTGCGTCAAAGGCCAGCGCATCGGTCTCCGCCGCGCCATGATACGCGTAGCAGTACGTGAGCAGGGTCACACCCAACTCGGTGTGAAGAGCCGCAAAAATCTCCTGGGGGTTACTGGATTTGCTCTTACTGGGCCGGCGCGCCTTTTCCACCAAAGAAGCTACGTCCACATGCGCCACCATAGCCTTGACCGATGAGGGAGTCTCCGGTGCGAACTCGGCGCTCTGAATTCTGCCGAGCGCGCTCGCGAGCTGCTCCGGAAAATTGCGGGGAAGCTCCTTGCCTGCCCGAACCTCATGAAGCATCTTGAAGACTTCAAGGATGCTGCTGAGAGGCGTGTACCGTTGTTGCTGGATGGCTCCACTCATGCGCTGCAGTTTGTAATGGGCCGGGTCGAACTGAAGCTGCTTGCCGTCGAACGAAAACTCCCTGATCTGCGCAGGACCCGCCAGACCCTGGAGGAGTAGATCCGTCTTCTCGGCGGGTGGGCCCACCTGTGCGGCGAGAAGCGGGAGCAGATGATCGGAAACGAAGCCCGCCACCTGAAACGCAAACGTGGCCTCATCCTCGGCCGCCATCTGTTCCATCGCGGTTGCGAAGAGCTTGAGGCCCTGCTCTCGTGAAAGCGTCCCTTCCCTGTGCAGAAGTGAGATGATGTGAAACAACGCCTGGCTCGTGCGCGTCTGGTTTTCATTCCAACCGCGCGCCCCTTTGCTGGAAAGCGTTTCGCAATAAGCCAGGTACTTCGCGAGCAGGCTCGCCGGAGGGCGGAGGTCCCATATCAGGTCGAGAAACACGGGCGACTGGTCCAGATCGCGCATGATCGCATCCGCTGCCCCGTCCTCCACTACCTCAGGATTCCAGACATGGAGATACCGTATGAATTCGACAACCTCTGCAACGGATGCCATGGAATGCGTGCTGGAAACTGCCCTTTGTTCCAGAAGCCGGGGCAACGCCTTTATGGGAACCCGCACTGTTGCGGAGTCCTGGCTCGCCGCGGCTCCCTTGGCTTCAGACGCCAAAAGGTACTTGCCGAAGCGGCCTCCCACGTCCAGCAGCAACGTCTGATCGTCAGCTTTCATTTGTCGAAGCAGCCGGCCAAGGTCCTGCCGCCGGCCCGCGTTCTGAGCTTGGGGCGGGGAGGCGGCCGGGAGGAGCTGGTAAAGCTCGAGCAGCCGCTCCGCGGACGCCGTGAGGACCTTTTGCACGGGCGCGGGAGCCACAGACAGAGCGTAATAAAGCAGCATGGGGCGCCCTTCGTCGTGGCGAAGCAGGGCGGGGATGAACTTTGCCGGATCGTCGGGCGGCGCGCCCACCAGAGCTTCCCAGGCTTTGTTCGACCCGGGAAGGCGAAGCTTGCCGTCTTTGAATTCGAGGTACCGGCCGTACACGGAAACAGCATCCAGCAGGGTCATCAGCTCGCCCGGCGCGGTGTATCGGACCAATCCTTCTCGCGTGGACTCCGAGCATCCCGCCAGCGCAAGGTACAAACGCATCGCCCGCACATTCGCCACGAAACGCCCGAGCAGGGGCAGGGTCTTCGCCTTCTCCCCCGCGAGGATTTTGTTGGACCAGGTTTCGGCGTCGAAGAGCAGCGGCATTTCCTCGTCGCGAGCCGTGAAGCGGATCGCGCGCGCGTTGCGGTCGAGCACGTTGACTCCAAGGTTTCTCAATAGCTGCTGCCTTTCGGATGCGCCGCGGCTCTGTTTCAAATTGAGAGCGACCTCGTAATTGCCATCCTTGCCGCGCCCGCCCTTGAACCCGATTCCAAAGAAACCGAGAAGCTGTTTGGTCCTCTTGAGGTCCTCGCCCTCTCCTATCAGGGGAAAAACAAGCTCGTGCCCTTTCGCCGGCTCGAAGTGCTCCGGCAACAGATTCGATTTCCTCAAGTGCTTCACGAGAGCATCGTAATGGCGCAGATACAAGAACAGGTCGCGGCGAATGGGATTGTCTTGAAGCCGATTGCTCTGGCTTGGCGCTACCTCCATGATGAAAGCGAACATCCGCTCGACCCCATCCGCTTCCTTCAGTAGTGCCGGATCAACTCCCAGCGTGCGCGCCAGAAGGGAAACTCCGCCTGGCACGATCATCCCGGAAGATTTCACTTGAGAGGACGCCTGCGTCGTGTCCTTGTCATTGCGAAGGAAGCGCGCGAGGAAAGACAGGTGGTGAGAAAGCGTGGTCCCTTCGCTGTGAATGATCTCCGGAGGCGAAGATTGCAGCATCGCGCGGTAGTCCAGCAGTGCTTGACCGTATTCGCCCCGCCTCTCTCGAAGTTCGGCGGCCTCGCGGTACAGCTCATGAGCCTGTCGGGAGCCCTGGGCAGCCCCAATCTCCAGGGTGGACACCGCTTCGCCTATCTCGCCGCTTCGAGTTTGGATCTGAGCGAGGCTGCGATAGGCGCCCGTGTCCGCCGAATCCGATTCCAGCACTCTGCGCAACATCTCCTCGGCTTCGCCGAGCTTTCCTTCCCGCGTCAAGGATTGAACCAACAGATCCAGGAAATCGCGGCGCGCCGGCGCCAACGCGAAAGCCGTGCGATAGTATCCCGATGCCGAAGTCCAGTTCCCCTGTCCCGCCTCAACCTTGCCCATCTGTGCCTGACCGTCCGGATCTTTGGGATTGGCCTGTACCGCTCGAAGGCCCCATTCGACTGCCTCTTGATGCTTGCCTTGGGCCAGGCTCATCTCCGACAGAACGGCGAGAGCGACGATATTCTTCGGGTCCTTCGCAAGCGCGGTCTGAAGCTGGCCCGCGGCTTCCGATGCCTTTCCCTGGCGCCAGAGGGTCCGCCCGTATTCAGAGCGAGCCGTGACGTCGTCCTGTCCCGCCGCAAACAGCTCGGCGTAGACTGTCGCGGCTTCGTTGTCTTTGCCGGACGCCGACAGCAGCCGCGCCATCTCAAGCTTGAGCGCCGGCGTGGGTGCGAGCCCTGCCTTGATCGAGGACTGAAGGGTCTCCAAAGCCGCGCGCGACCTTCCCAGCTTGTGGGACACCTGACTGAACAGGACCAGCGTGCGTTCGTCCGGATTTCCGAGATCTAGCGCCCGCGCCAGATAAGACGCGGACAATTGGAGGTCTCCGAGCCCGGCAGCAATGCGCCCGCCCAGGTAGAAGGCTTCCGGGTTCAAGCTGTCTTCCTCGATTCCGTGGTCGATGAAACGCAACGCGGAAGTGAGGTTCTCATCTTCCACAGATTCCCGCGCGCGTCGTATCCAGTCCAACGCCTGACGCGTGTGATACTGGTCCGGGACGCGGCTGCCGCCGGGGTGAAGCCAGAACGCCGACGGGGCGCGGACCTCCACCTTCGAGCCATTGCCGGAGCGCGCCTGGATGCTCAGGCTCGAGCGAGAACCCGTTGCCGGTGCGGCGGGTTTCTCGATCTCCAGCAAGAACCCGCGCGCCTGCGCGTCCAGCACCTGTCGCGCCACGCTTTCGGGCGCTTGTTGTTCGGAAAATGTGAGCCCGCCGGTTGCAGCGCAGATCTGACGGAGCATTCCGGTACCACCGATCCAACCATGGAACGTGCTTCCCTTGCCAAGCGAAACGTCAAGAAACTGGCGCTCCGTGCTGGCATTTAGATAGGAAGCCTCGTCTCCCAAGAAGCGGCGATCGCGCGCCACCACAAGGCAATCTACCGGTCCCGCTTCCTGCTCGGCCTTTCGAACCAGCGCGGCGATCAAATCCAACGTGCGGCTGAAATTGACCTGTTCTCTGTCGGCGCCGCCCGGAAAGTAGCTGTCCACTAACTTATCCAAACCCGGAGCCAGAGTCTTGGGGTCCGCCAGCAGATCACTCAAGACACCGTCGAGCACGGGAATACCCATGCGGATCCTCAGCGAGACTCCTGGCACCGACGCGCGGGCCGCGAAGGCTTTTGCTAACGCGGCAATGCGCTGACGTGCTTCGGCGCGAGTATAAGAACCCGGATCGACTACCAAAACGATGGGACGCCGGTTCCCGAAAGGGGTCGCGGAAATGATTTTCAGGGGAGCATTCTCCAGGCCAGCGGAAAAAACGGATCCGGCATCCAGCGACTGGCCGTCCCGAGGAGAGACCGAAAGGTAGAAAACAGCGCTTCCCTCGGCAGCCGTGAGAGCCGTCGAAAGGAATGCACAGCTGAAGCAAGCGAGGATTGCAGCGAGTCCACAGCGTGAAGATTTGTCCCTAAACGGAAGCTTACACACTTCACTGCCTCCTGCGAGTAGCCGGAAGAGGCGCCGGGAAAACCTGGGGGGTTGTGGGTCACCCGAAGATGCCCCGCATTGTATGACAAGCACCACGGAAGTCAAGCGCTCAAACTGCCGCACCGCAGAAATTAACAAAGGGGAGGGACCACTATCTGCACCGTTAAAGCAAACCCCATACCGCGCAGCAGAACGTAGCTCCAGATTCCGAAATGTGAGAGGCGATGGGAGTTAGCTGCGGGCACGAAACCAATGTCGCGCCGCTTTGAAGTGGACAGTGGCATCCCGGGTCCCATTAGTGGAACCTCGTTGTCCCCTTCGAAAGAAATTTGGTCTGCATAAACTGCACAAAATGAAACCACCGATGAAATCATGTGGGGCAAAGAATCGACCACAGAAAGACTTGCCACGAATTTCACGAATTACACGAATAAGCCCGAAATCCGAAATTGAGCGCCATCCTGTTTTCGTGTAATTCGTGGCAAGTTTTCTCGGTGGCTCCGTGTCTCTGCGGCCAATGAATTGAAAAAATCTTTGTGCGGTCTCCTGATGGTGATAGAAGTGCTCTCTGATGAACTCAACCAGAGCCCCTCAAATCCTGGGCCGCCGTACGCGAGCTCTCGCCCTCATTATTGGAGCCGTCGTGACCTGGGAGTTGTCAGGACGCCTCTATCAGCTCCGGACTGACCTGCTGCCCACTCCTTCCAGAATTTCCCTGGAGATCTGGCATCCCTCTGGCGTTCACTGCCGCGATGTTCCCCGGGCTCGACAGACTTGTCGAGCCGATACTTGCGTCCCCGCGTCATCTGCCGCTCGTCGCAGCAGCCCCGGTGTTGCTCATCTGGTTTGGTTTCGGAACGCTGTCGAAGGTGCTGCTGGTTTCCCTGCTTTCCTTCTTCCCGATCGCGAGCGGCACGGCAGAGGGTCTCCACTCCGTGCCACTTGAAGTTCAAGACCTGCTGCACACGATGGGGGCAACCCGCTGGCAAGAATTTCTCAAAGTCCGCCTTCCCGCGTGTTTGCCCGATCTCTTCAAGGGCCTGAAGGCTGCTGCGACTCCGGCCGTGGTGGGAGCGATCGTGGGTGAGCTCGTGGCGGCCGACAAGGGATTGGGTTACCTTCTCCTGGCGGCTCATAACAAGCTAAACTCGCCTCTTCTCTTCGCAGCGTTAGTCTGCCTGAGTTTCGCTGCCCCTCTTTTGATCGGGGCAATTCGAGTCGTGGAGCGGGAGGTTATTCCCTGGTACCAGGTCAAGCAATCCTGCGTCTCGGAAGCATCGCAACAGAAACAGCCCCGATGATCGCGAGAATTATCAGCAGGGAGAAACCGAAAGCGTAGCTTCCGCTGGAATCCCGGATGGTAGCTACCAGCATCGGGGAGAGAGCCTCCGCCACACCGTCCGCGGTCAGAATGACTCCCATGAGACGACCCAGCACCTTGATCCCGAATAACTCCGCCGCCATCAGCGGAATGATCATGTAATCCCCGCCGAGACCGATGCCGAATATGATGGCGAACGCGTACAAAAGACCGGGCACCGAGGCATAGAACAGCAGAGGGACCGCTGAAGCAACGATAGTGTATATCAGGAGCATCACATATTTCTTGGGGTAGCGATCGGCGAGCCAACCCATCAAGAGGCGTCCTGCAATACTGCCCAGCAACACCAGCGAAAGCACATTTGCTATTTGTCCTTGGGGAAGTTTCTGGTCCAGGCTCAGAAAAAGTTTGAGGTTTTGCATGGTGCCGCCCACCGCGCCAATGGAACACATGCTTCCCAAGGCGAGCAAGTAGAAAGCCGGGTTCCGGAAAACGGGACCCACGGGCGCGTACTCCGGCCGCTCGCCGGCTTTCCCGCCAAGAGGATTGGGAGACTCCTTGACAAAGAAAGCCGTCGGAAACGCCACCACAATCATCAAGAGACCCAGGGTCTTGAGCGCGTCCTGCCACCCGAGTGTCTGTGTCAGCCAGTGGGCCAGACGAGGCACTATAGTCCCCCCTATCCCTATGCCGAGATAGGCGAACCCCATCGCCTTCCCGCGCGCCTTGTCGTACCAGCGCGAGAGCAGGACCTGGTTGGGGAGCGGCCCCCCACACACGTACCCGAGCGCGTTGAACAGATAAAAGAAATAGAACATGCCCAACGTGGAGATGGATCCCAGACCTACCAGGGCGGTACCGGCCATCATTATCCCCGCCAGCATCAGCCGGCGCGGCCCCATGCGATCCACAATCCACCCTGCCAGGAAACCGAAGGCGGGGCCGACGAGCAACTTGCTGTACGCATTCCCGGACGTGACCTTGCGCCGGGTCCAGCCAAAGTCCTGGACCATGAAATCGTAGAAGAACGGCAGGCCGTACAGTGCCACTCCGACAATTGAGAAGAGCGCCAGGAAAGCGGTAATGGCTACGTGTATCCGGGCGCCGCCCAAACGCGATGGAATATCCGCGTTTTCGGGTTGCCGATCCGCGCTGGTGGTTTTTTGATTCCGAACTGTCGGCATTGGGCCAGATGATATATGCTACGCGCGTTGCCGGCAAAACGAATTCGTGACTCTCTCAGCCGCGATTCCCTTCGCGGACTTAGCGCCTTCGCGGTGAAACTGAGCCTGAGCTCACCGCAAAGACGCGAAGGCACGAAGATGAGTTTGGCCCGAGTCGAATTAAGAAACATTCTGGGATGCGCCAGCCTGGAAATCGGCGAAGGGGAATTCTTTTCTTTTGTGGGTCCGAGCGGGTGCGGCAAAACCCGCTTGCTTCGAATGCTCGCCGGATTGATTCCAGCGGCGCCGGGAGAAATCCTGATTTCCGGCAAGCGCGTCACGGGCCCGCAGACGGAAACGGGATTCATCTTCTCCAACCCGGCTCTTCTGGAGTGGCGCACCGCTTTGAGCAATGTGCTCCTGCAGGCCGAAGTACGCGGGCTTCGTCGAACAGCGTACGAAGCGAGGGCGCGGCGCCTGCTTGCGGCCTTCGGCCTTTCGGGCTCTGAAGAGCGCAGACCTTGCGAACTCACGCCTTACCTAAAGGTGTGCGTTTCCATTTGCCGCGCCCTGGTCCACGAGCCGCCGTTGCTGATCCTGGACGATGCATTCAGGTTTGTGGATCCTATTGCCAGAGAGCGGATTCTGATGGACCTGCAACATCTCTGGATGTCGGCCGGGACGACAGCGGTGCTTGTCACGGAGAACATTCGGGAAGCGGTGCAGCTTTCGGATCGAGTGGCCGTGCTGTCGCCCCATCCCGCCGAGGTGGTGCAGGTCTTCCCGATTCCCCTGCCGCGACCCAGACGGATGGACAAGGGGACCACGCCACAGATAGCCGAATACAGCAGCCGCATTCGAACCCTATTCCATGCGCAAGGAGTTCTCCCGTGACCCAAGCCTCTCTTTCACCACAAAGACGCACGAGACCATTTGTGCCAGGTATGGAGTTCAGCCTTCAGGCTGCACTGACCCGGGCAGGCTAAAGCCTGAACTCCAAACAAGAAGCGCGAAGAATCACGAAGAGTTTTCGATCAGTGGAAAAATTCTGTGGAGAAGGTGGTGTGACCGCGATCCATTATCCGCGGGTGGCCTCGTTGAAAACGGTAGATGCCTTCCGGAAACACCTGGAGAGCATCGGAGCCGAGATCCCGATTGACGATCAGCTGGACCCGCCCGCTCTTTCTCCGCTCTCGAGAGCCGCCGCTTGGAAGGGGCACAAGATCGGCAATCGCTGGTGCATTCTCCCCATGGAAGGCTGGGACGGAGAGGCCGACGGAAGGCCCAGCCCCACCACGCAGCGGCGCTGGGTCCACTTCGGACAGAGTGGCGCCAAGCTGATATGGGGCGGAGAGGCCGTCGCCGTGTGCCATGAGGGTCGCGCCAACCCCAACCAGTTATGGATCCGGACCGAAAGCCAGAAGCAATTCGCCGGCATCCGTGACGAACTGGTTCGCGCACACCGGGAGCGCTTCCAGCGCGACGACGATCTGCTCGTCGGGCTTCAACTCACCCACTCCGGCAGGTTCTGCCGCCCGAACTTCAAAGACCGCCTGGAGCCCAAGATTCTGTACCGCCATCCTATCCTGGACGCGAAGTTTGGCATCCCACCCGATTATGCCGTGCTCCAGGATTCAGAAATCCGGCGCATCATCGACCTGTTCGTAAACGCGGCCCGCCTCGCCTGGAATTGCGGCTACAGCTTCGTGGACGTCAAGCATTGTCATGGCTACCTGGGGCACGAATTTCTGTCGGCGGTCGATCGCCCGGGAGACTACGGCGGCTCCTTCGAAAATCGCACCCGATTCTTGAGAGAAATTGTGCAAGGGGCGCGTGCGGAAGTCCCCGGGCTCGATCTGGCCGTTCGCGTGAGCGCATTTGATCTCGTGCCGTTTCGAAAGGATGAGGATGGGCTCGGGGCGCCTGAAGCCGTCAACGGAGAATACCGGTACGGGTTCGGTTGCGATCGCAAGAATCCCGTTGCCGTATCGCTGGAAGAGAGTGAGGAATTCTTGCGTCTGCTGAAGAGCCTGGACATCGACCTCGTCTGTATCTCGGCTGGAAGCCCTTACTACAACCCCCATATCCAGAGACCTGCTCTGTTTCCCCCCTCGGACGGGTATGAGCCGCCAGAGGATCCGCTGGCAGGTGTCGCGCGGCAGATTCGGGCGACTGCGGCTCTGAAGCGAAAGTTTCCGGATATTCTCTTTGCGGGTTCGGGATACACGTATCTTCAGGAATACCTTCCCCATGCGGCCCAGGCGGCGGTGCGCCAGGGCTGGACAGATTTTGTAGGCCTCGGACGGATGGTGCTGGCTTACCACGACCTGCCGGCAGACATGATGGAAGGCCTGCCGCTGAAAACCTCCCGCCTGTGCCGCACCTTCAGCGATTGCACGACCGCTCCGCGCAACGGCATGGTCTCCGGGTGCTATCCCTTTGACCCTTTTTACAAGGCTCTCTCGGAGGCCGAAAAACTGAAGGAAATCAAGGCCCGCCTCCGAAAACAGACCAGCCCCGCATGAAGCCACCGATTGCACACATCAAAACCTTCGCGAGGCTTTGCGTCTTCGCGTCTTGGCGGTGAAATTCCGGGTCAGTTTTTACCGCGAAGGCGCTAAGGGCGCAAAGGAACCGCGAAGGTTTATTGTTCTAGAAGCGGAACAGGTAACTCAGCTTGACGAAGATTTGCCGTCCGGTGGGAGTGGAGGGAGACCCGATCCGTCGTTAAAAAAGGTTGAACCTCGTTAACGACATCTAAGGCGTCTGTTTTTTTGGGGGGAGAGTTGAGTGACTGTTCTTCACCGCATCGATTTCCCTCTCGGGGGCGAACCTTCCGGGTTAGGGAGGGCAAGCCGTGTGCCAATCGCCGGCTGTTGCTGGCAAGCGCTAGCGACTCAGCTATTTATCCTGTAAGCGGGAGTGCTGGCTCCTGGCCGGGAATGGAAGCTGACATCCATTAAAAAGGGAACCACAATTCCGCCGGGTGGCCAATCGGCCTATTTGTAGCCACGGAGCCAGGCCCTCTCTCGCAGTCTTCGCCGGAGCTCTCGCCCTACTTCTCGAAGATAAGCATCAGGTAGGCGAGGAACAGCAACAAATGCACGGCGCCGAGCAACACATTCGTCCGCGCACTCGCGAACGTCAACATGCTCACTCCCAACGTCAACAGCAGGAGGGTCGTGTCAACGGCGTCGAGGCCCAGAATGATGGTTTGGTCCATCATGAACCCGATGGTAAGCGCGGCCGGGATCGTCAGGCTGATGCTCGCCAGCACCGACCCCAACAACAAGTTCACAGAACGCTGGAGCTGATTGGCCAGCGCCGCGCGGGCCGCGCTCACGGACTCGGGGAACAAGACGAGCGCCGAGACCAGAAACCCGCCCAGAGCGGGCGGCGCGTGCAGTACGTGGATGCCGAAGTTGATCGGCACCGCGATTTGCTTGGAAAGAATCACGAGCGGCAACAGGTACGCCAGCAGGAGCGAAGTGTGATAAGCAACCGACCGGACTTCGTGGCCCGCATGCGCCTCCGGGCCGGGCCGCTCGGCCGGCTCGGCAGACGCCGGCGCGACGAAATAATCCCGGTGGCGCCAGGTCTGCATCGCGAGGAACACGCCATACAGCCCGACAGACATGAGAATGAGGAAGGTGGCCTGGAGAGGCGAGAACGTCGGACCGGGAGAGGATACGGTCAAATTCGGCAGGACCAGGCCGAGCACGGCCAGCGGTACGATCACGGCCAGGAAGGCGTTGGCACCTTGGAGGTTGTACGTCTGTTCGTGGTACCGTAGCCCGCCGAGCAACAGGGACAGGCCGACCATGCCGTTCAGCACGATCATCACCACCGCGAACATGGCGTCCCGCGCCAGCGCGGAATTGCCCTGCCCGGTGGACATGACCGCGCCGATCATCATGACCTCGATCCCTATCACCGACAGCGTCAGGACAAGCGTCCCCAACGGCTCGCCGAGCTTCACCGCCGCGCTTTCGGCGTGGCGGACAACCGCCAGGGCCGACAACAGAATCGCACCGAAAAGCCACAAAAGGACGAAAGTGAACCAGGCGGGGTTGGACAGGCCCGCGAGCCAGCCGGGACCGAACCCGATGAAAAGAGCCGTCGTGACCAGGTTGACGCCAAGCGCCCACTCCCGCCGCAGCACGGGCATCACCTTCACCGCTCCCTTTTTTTAACTTGCCCGGCGCACCAAGATAGCCGATAAGAGTTTGTCGGCCCGAAGTAATTAGTGGATCCTGCGATGGAACTGATTCGCCAGCTCGTAGACGTTTTCTTTCACCTCGATGCCCATCTGACCCAGTGGGCAGGTACCCTCGGTCACTCGCTCTATGTGGTCTTGTTTCTGGTCATATTCTGCGAGACAGGTCTGGTCATCACTCCGTTCTTGCCCGGCGACTCGCTTCTTTTTGCCATCGGCGCCCTGACATCCGTGCAGAACTCGCCTCTCGATCTTACGGTGGTCGCGGTGCTGCTGTGCATCGCCGCCATCGCGGGCGACTCGCTAAACTACGCCATCGGTTACCGCATCGGACCGCATGTCTTCACGCGCGAAGAAGCACGCTTCCTGAACCGCAAGCACCTCCTCCGTACCCAGGAATTCTACGAAAAGTACGGGGGCAAGACCATCATCCTGGCCCGCTTCATTCCAATCATTCGGACATTCGCTCCGTTCGTCGCAGGGATAGGAAAAATGCGCTACGGGCGTTTCGTTTTCTTCAACATAACAGGCGGGATTCTCTGGGTATTGTCTTTCCTGCTGGGAGGCTACTACTTCGGAAACATTCCCGTAGTCAAGCGGAACTTCCACTTCGTGATCGTCGCGATCATCGTGATTTCCTGTCTTCCTCCTGTGGCCGAATACCTTCGCTCCA